>JADMIO011605969.1_pt1 | contig 78917 bp, 57 predicted proteins | sample 8958161 | NCBI WGS metagenome assembly JADMIO01 (sample SAMN16585339, study PRJNA669376) | soil metagenome | isolation source: Crop rotation soil | place: USA: Cullars Rotation, Alabama | collected 2011 | reverse complement strand
GCGACAACTTGTCCACGTGGAATTCTAAGCTTAGGATCCCAATGTGCTGGAAAGAAACTCGTTTGAAGCAGCGCGATGACCTGCTGCGGAAGCTGCAGCAGGAAATTTCCACCAGCGCGAATGTCCTGATTAATGTGGGCGAGCGGATGCAACAGGTCGGCCCGCTGAGTTCCGAACAGCAGGAGTATGCCAACTTGAGCAAATCCACCTGCAATTCCCTCCTCCAATTGACCAAGCAACTGCCCAGCAAACGACCGGAAGCGTGAGTTCGAGGCCGCCGAGCGGTTGCTAAGGCGCAGCTTTCGCGCGAGGCTCGGGCATGGACGCGATCCATTCCCTGAGCAACCGGACGGCGTCCTCATCCACCAGGGAAGTTCCCAGCGGCGGCATGTGGCCCGCGTCGCGGTTCGACATGCGATGCAGCAGCACCGAGCGCTCCGGATGACCAGCGGCAACCAGTCGCGCTTCGGGAATGTCGAAGGTGTGGTGCTGCGGCTTGACGTCCAGGATGCGCATCGAAGCCAAGGGCGTAAGATACTCCAACTCCATCAATGCATTTCCTCCGCCGGCTTCCACGTGACAATGGGCGCAGTTCCCCTGCAGGTAGGATTTCGCGCGCGCTTGCAGCGGCTGCGAGGCATCCAGCGGCTCAGGCAATTGGCGCATCTTCTCCGGGGGCCGGGGAAGCAGGGTGGAAGCCTGGGTAGATTTCCGATAGGCCGGCACGGTTTCCATTTGCTTGAGGAGCTTCGATTTTTGGTCGCCAGGAGCGCCTTGAGCGGAGAGTTCGCGTGACACCGCGTCGCGTTCGTACTCGGCCCAATCGACTTTCAGAACGCCCAGGTGTTCAAGCACACGGAGCTGGCTGTCCTTCACGCTAGGATAGGCGTGGTCGCGATTCATTTGCTGTTCGGTGAGGCCGAGCACGAAGTTAGCGGCGCGCGAGTGGCAAACCATACATTCCGTGCGGCTGGGGTAATGCCAGGTTTGGTCGCGGATGCCCCCGGGCGCTTTGGCACTCTTGATTCGAAAAGTTTTGTCAGCTCCGCGCGAATCCACCAGGGTGGCGTCGGTTTGGTCTTCATTCCAAAGGTAAGTGTAGCCGATCCACTCTTTTTGTTGGCGGGTCAGCAAGCGGGTTTCGATTCTGCGCAAGCTGGCGGGATTACCTTCTTCCAATTCGAGCGCGAAGGTTTTTACGAGCACCGTGCCCTCCGGCAAAGTCCAGCCACGATTAAAGGTGAAATCGATTTGAGTATCGCCCGGCAGCCCAATGAAACGTTCCTTGGCTGCTCCGTCGGACCACAGCGGCGAATTGACGGAGTATGGAATCAGGCCTGGATCGGGCCGGTTGTCCTTCGTCGACACGAACACCCCCGTTTCGCTGAGCTTGGTTGGAAAACGGTTACTTTGCACTTCCGAGGTGGCGAGCTCCAGCCAATGGAATCCGGTGCCTTCGTCGATCACCAGCAGTTCCCCGTCCGCATCGACGCCGAAGCCCGTGATGGCGAAGGGCGTGTCTACCAATTCCTTGTCCCATTCCAGCCGCTGGCCGTTGTGTTTAGCGCCCCAAATGCGGCCACTCGACCAATCGCCATAGATATACGCCCCGCGCAACTCCGGGAGCTTGCGACCGTAATAAACAACGCCCCCGCTGAGCGAACGGAACTCCGAGTGCGGATGCTCAATCGTCGGAGGCGTCAGTGGATGCGGGCCGAACCTGCGCGTCAGGTTGAAAGGGTGGCTTCCCTCATATGCGCTCCAGCCATAATTGGCGCCTCGCTCGATCACTCGAGCCATTTCCCACAAGTCCTGGCCATTTTCGCCCACCCAAATGCGTCCGCTTTCCCGGTCAGCGGTGATGCGCCAGGGGTTGCGCAACCCATAAGCCCACGTTTCCGGACGCGCCCCCGCGGTGGTGATGAACGGATTGTCCGAAGGGATGGAATACGCCCTGCCCTCGCTCGGGTGGTCCACGTCGATCCGCAGCACCTTTGAATTCAATTTCGTCAGGTCCTGGCCGACGATGTCTCGATCCGAGTCGCTCGTGCCATCTCCCGAGGTAACGTAGAGCATGCCATCGTTGCCGAAAACCATGTCCCCGCCATTGTGGCCATCGGAATTCCATTCAATGATAACCAACCGCGATTTCACATCGACCGCGTAAGGCACCTGACGGCTCATGGTGTAGCGCACGATGCGGGTTTTCTTGCCGTCTTTGTTCCATGGCCCATTGCAGCCGAGGTAGAAGAATCCATTCGTTTTAAAATTCGGATGGAATGTGATGCCATAGATAATGTCGTCCAACTCCAGCAACGTCTCTGCCTTCGAGGCATTGGGATCGTTCTTAAACCGCCGCACCTTGCCGTATCCGCTCCAAGGGGCTGTATGCTCGATGAATACCAAGCGATCGCTGCCGGGCTGGCCGGCGATGGCTACTGGGAGTTGCACTTTCAAGCCGGGAAATGCTGGCGCCGTGCCATAAGCGAAGGAAGGATTTGGCGAACCGCTGACGTGCGAGTTAGTCCATAAAATGCGATTTTCCATTCCATAGGGCTTGCCGGCGGTTCCAGAAGGTCCGATGAATTTGAGCCCCACATAATCCTCCGACCGATGAAAATCCATGCGTTTGAAGGGCGCGATGGTAGTAAGCGTCGGTGAATCGACGGCGGACGAGTAATCGCATCGACACAGGGCAAATGTCCAGTGTTCTCCTATGCCCGGTCGTCCGCCTGTTCGCAATAAATTCCGCCACGGAATGCGCCCCTCCACGGCCCATCCGGCATCCGCGTCCTCGGGCTTATTGATGGTGCCTTTGAGGCTGATGGAAGTTTGGATGGTGAAGGGTCCCTCCGCCATGAATGCCGGTGAAGGTCCGCTGCCGCGCGGTGGCAGAAAAGCGAAACGCCGAGCATTCGCAGCATTCACCTGCAAATGGTAATAGGCCCCCTCCCCCTCGCCAGGACGAAGGAAAACTTCAAAACCGTCCTCCTCCCATGTCGAGTTCTCCGGTTTGCTCGAGTGGGCGGAAAGGTCCACATCCTCCATTTCCGCATAAAAATAGAGGTATTCCCGATCCCAAAGCACGCGAGCACGAGTAGCGGCAGGGACACGACGTTCCGTTTTCGGAAGCCAGGGCATGGAAAAATTGGTCAAGACCGGAGCTTGCATCCATGCCTTCTCATCCGGCTTTCCGTCAATTGAAACGAGCTCCTCCGCCCAATGGCATTCCACAGGAAGTGCTTTGGGTTCCGCGGCGCTGAGCGGAGAGACGAACGCCATGAGCAGGATTCCGAGCAACAAAATGAGGAAAAGTGAGTTTCCCGCCCCGCTGTTGCAGGAAGCCATTAAATGGCGGAGAGCGGCTCTGATGCGGGCACACCCCTGCTGGAGGATTTCAAGCATTCGTTTTTGCCAGTGTATGGCGAATCGCAAATAGGGCAAGATTGCCTTTCGTGCTCCGATCCATGAATAACGTGCATCTTGCCCCCGCTGGTTACAAGGCATCTCATAAATAGGTGCAGATGGCGAAGCCAGAGATTTTGCCTGCCTGCACCACGGATCGCGAAGCGTTCGTCCCTTGTGGGGGAACTGGCTAGTGGCGGGCTTGGGAAGCCAACGCGTTTCGGAGGGCGCATCCCCGTAGCGGGCTGACTGCTTTGCGCGAAGCGCACGTCTCTTATGGGCAACATACTTGCAGGGCTTGGGAAGCCAAACCGAGGAAACAACAACGCAGGCGGGCAAAAGATCGGCTTCAGCTGCTGTTTTCTCGCGAGCCACCGGCTTTCAATCCTCCCGTGGCTCCGAGCCAAGCTCGCCACTGCTGGTATTTGTGAGATGGCTTGTAGCCCAAGTCAGCAGGTTTTTTCTTGCCTGAGTCGCATCATCTCAGCAGGGTTTAGCCTCAATTTTCGAGCTTATCTGAATTATGGCAACACAACGCATCGGCATCGTCGGCGGCAGCGGCCTTTATCACATTGAGGGCTTCACCAAACAAAAATGGGTGACGGTAAAAACGCCCTTCGGCAATCCCTCCGACAGCCTTCTTACAGGGCACTTGAGCGGGCGTGAAGTCGTCTTTTTGCCACGCCATGGGCGAGGGCACCGCATCCTGCCCTCAGAGCTGAACCATCGGGCAAACATGTGGGCCATGAAAAAACTTGGGGTTTCCTGGGTCATCAGCGTGAGCGCCGTCGGCTCGCTCCAGGCCCAATACAAGCCCTGCGATATCGTGCTGCCAAACCAGTTTTTTGACCGTACCAAACAATCGCAAAACCATACCTTCTTCGGCCGCGGGATCGTGGCGCACATCGCGTTCGCCGATCCCATCTGCGAGGAGTTGCGTCAACTCATCCTGTTGAGCTGCCGAAAGGAGGGCGCCACCGTCCACGATGGTGGCACCTATGTGAATATGGAGGGGCCGGCGTTCAGCACCCGCGCGGAGTCAATTGCCAACCACAACGCCGGTTTCGACGTCATCGGGATGACCAACCTGGGGGAGGCCAAATGCGCGCGCGAAGCCGAAATCGCCTACGCCACCATGGCCATGGTAACCGACTACGACTGCTGGAAAACCGACGAAGCCCACGTAACGGTCGAAATGGTCCTGGAAAACCTTCGTAAAAACGCGGAACAGGCCAAAGAAATCATCCGCGACACCATTCCGCTCATTCCCAAGGCCCCCAACTGGCCGTGCCACGATGCCTTGCGCAACGCCATCATGACTGACCGGAAGTTCTGGCCCCTGAAAACACGCAAAGAGCTCCAGCTATTGCTCCACAAATACTTGTAGGTTCGGATTGTGGGGTAAGAACCCCATATTGAGTACCTCAACCAGTCCCTATCGTGGTTTTCGCAATCCAATAGAAGCCAGTTGAGCAGTAAACACTAAAACGTGGATTGATGGACAACCTCTATATGACCAATAAACCAGTTATTAAGGTGCTCGTAGTGGATGATCATCCGGTGTTTCGTGAAGGTTTGAAGCTCCTCCTGAATTCCGCGGGTGACATTCAGGTGATTGGGGAAGCGGACAATGGCAGGCAAGCCGTCCAGCTCGCCAGCCAATTGCGGCCTGACGTTATCCTGCTGGACATTGCCATGCCGGTCCTCAACGGGATGGAAGCCTCACGCCAGATCCTGCGCGAGCTTCCTAGCGCCCGCGTGCTCATTTTATCCTCCTACCGGGAAGACGAATTCGTCCGGACCGCCCTCAACAACGGCGTCGCTGGCTTTGTGGCGAAGCATAGTGCCACCAAGGAAGTCCTGGATGCCATCCGTGAAGTCTACGCCAAAAACAATTATTTCAGCGCCTCCATCGCCAAGCGATTGAACAACCTGGTTCGAAACCGGTTTCAAGCCGGAAAAACAGGTGATTGGGATGTGCCACACCTCACCTCCCGGGAGACTGAGACGCTCCAGTTAATCGCTGAAGGACATGGAAACAAACAGATAGCCGCCATTCTCGGCATCAGTGTCAAAACCGTCGAAAAACATCGGCAGCAATTAATGGAGAAACTGAACCTGCACGACATCGCAGGCCTCACCCGTTATGCCATCTCCCGCGGAATGGTGGAAGCCACTCCCGCTTTGCCCGCAACCGTGTAATATTAGCTTACTATGAAACAGACGCTTCGCTTGCTCTTGATCGAAGATTCCGAAGACGATGCCTTGTTTCTGCTGCGTACGCTGCGCAAAGCCGAGTTTGAGATTGTCAGCGAACGCGTGCAGACCGAGCAGGAAATGAGAGACGCCCTGGCACGTCAGCCTTGGGACTTTGTGATTTCGGATTACGTGCTGCCCGGGTTTGGCGGCCTCAAAGCGCTCGAAGTGCTGCAGGGCATCGGACTCGACCTCCCCTTCATCATTGTCTCAGGCCATATCGGAGAAGACATCGCGGTAGAAGCGATGAAAGCCGGGGCTCACGATTACGTGATGAAAGATCACCTGGCTCGGCTGGTCCCCGCCGTCCGGCGTGAATTGGCCGAGGCCGAAGTGCGCAAGGCTCGCAAGAAGGCCGAGCAGGAATTGGCCAACAAAGCGGTCGAGCTGGAAAAGCACGTCACGCAACTGCGCGCTGCCGAGGATGAATTGCGCCAAAAAAATGAACGCCTGCGCAAAGCCAGCGAAGAGCTGGAAGCACGGGTGCGGGAACGCACCTCCGACCTGAGCGCCGCGCTTCGCGAATTACGCCGCCAAATCTCGGAACGCCAGCGCCTGGAAAACGAACTCCTCGACATTACCGAAAAAGAGCGGGCACGCATCGGCCTTGATCTCCACGACGACCTCGGCCAGCACTTGCACGGCATCGCGCTCATGATGGAGGCGCTCCACATCAAGCTGGTTCAAAAGCAGTCCGACCTGGCCAAAGACGTGGAAAAAATCAAAACGCGCCTCTCCAAAGCCATCAGCTACACGCACGACCTGGCTCATGACATGGCCTCTCTTGAGTTGCGTGCCAAGGACATCAACACCGCTCTGAGCGATTTAACCAAGCACATCCAGGAATCTTTCGAGATCAGCTGCCAGTTTAACAACACCGCCGAGGTCCCTGCTTTGCCCGGCAATAGCGTGGTGCACCTTTACAAAATTGCCCAGGAAGCCGCGACCAACGCCATCAAACATGCCAAAGGCAGTCAAATCGTCTTCGACCTGCGCACGGAAGGTGGAAATCTCATTCTCAAGATCCAAAACGATGGTAATCCATTCCCTCAACATATTCAGGTCAACGATCGCATGGGTTTGAAGATCATGAACTACCGGGCGAACGTCCTGGGTGGCACCTTCTCGATTGGCACCGAAAAGGAGATGACGACGGTCTGTTGCACAATCCCGCTCCAGGAGGCCAAGGGCCAAACCGCTTTCGACACCCATTTTATGAATGGAAATTCGAACGGCACTCCTGCCCCGTTCCCGGAAGATCCCCAGCCAACCGGCAGTCGGTTTGGCGTGGAGCAAGCAAGCCTCGCCTAAAACCACTACACCCCTTTCAAGCTCACTTTCCTTAAGGAACGTGAGCTTTTCTGGTTTTTGACGTGGAGCAGCCTCCGATCGGCCCGAGCCCATGCCCCTGTAAAAATTTGGATTTCCCTTTTCCTCGGCCAGTGTTTAAGCTTCGCGGCTTAAATAAATCGAATCGTTAATTTTATGGCCGCAGATACATCCGTTGTAAAACCCGTAGAAGCTCCTCCGCTTTCCCCGTTAAAACTGAAGTCCAAACTCGCCGGCACCCCTACGGGCAAGCCGAAGTACTCGGTGACCGTGAAAAACGGCAAAGGCGAGGACGTCGTCGTGGGCGATCCCAAGGCAACCCGTGCACTGGTGGCACTGATGGATTTGCACGCCGTCAATGGCGGTGCTGCCTGCCATTGGGGAGGCCCGGCCGCTTTCGCGGAGATCATGGCTGCCATTCATGGCATTATGTTCACTCCCACGGGCCGTCCCTGGCATGAGAGCTACAATTTCGTGAATGACGCAGGCCATACCGAGAACGGTGTATATGCTTTGCGCGCGAATTACGGCTTCGACGGCATGACGTTCGACACCTTAAAAGGCTTTCGCAGTTTGACCAGCAAACTGACCGGCCATGGCGAATCCCATTTGAACCCCGAGGGTGTTCTGGTTAGCAACGGCCCCCTCGGCTCTGGATTGCCGCAGGCGCAGGGTCTGGCCATCGGGGACAAGATCGCCAAAAGAGACCGCGTTACCATCTGCACGATCTCGGACGGCGCCTCAATGGAAGGGGAAGCCAAGGAAGCTTTTGCCGCCATTCCTGGCCTTGCCGCCAAGGACCGCGTCAATCCCTTCGTCCTGATTGTTTCGGACAACGACACCAAGCTGTCAGGCCGCATCACGAAGGATTCGTTTTCCATGCAGCGCACCTTTCAGGGACTGGGCGCTTTGGGCTGGAACGTCATTACCGTTCCAAATGGTCATGATTTGCCAGCCGTTTATCTCGCCATTGAGAAAGGCATTGAACAAGCCAAGGCCAACCCGAACTATCCCGTTTGCCTCTGGGTGAAAACCATCAAGGGCTATGGCGTCAAGTCGACTGAGGAAAATGCTGCCGGCGGCCACGGTTTTCCTCTCTCCAATGGCGAAAAAATTGTCGAGTTCGTGAGCGAAATTTTCGGCGGCCAGCCCCCTGAAGAATTCGCGAACTGGGCAAAAGCTCTCCGAACGGATTGGGAACAAAAGGAAGCTGCCAAAAAGGCTAAAGCTGCCAGCGCGCCCGCGGCGGCTCCTTCAGTTAAGAAGGACAAGGTCCAAACCGGCCTGGCGAAGGGCGCCATCCGCGCAGCCCAGGAAGGTCTCCCGGTTTATTCCGTCTCCTCCGATGTCCAGGGCTCCACAGGCATTAGCCTGTTCCAGAAGAGCTTTCCCGATCGCTATATCGAGGTGGGCATTGCCGAAGCGAACATGATCAGCACCGGTGCGGGGCTGGCCAAGACCGGCTTTATCCCGATCGTTGATACCTTCGGCCAATTTGGCGTGACCAAGGGCAACCTGCCCTTGACCATGGCCGCGCTCTCCCAGGCCCCTGTAATTGCGCTTTTCTCGCATATCGGCTTCCAGGATGCCGCGGATGGAGCCTCGCACCAGGCCACCACCTATTTGGCTGCCACCTCCCCCATTCCGCACACAACGGTCATTTCACCGTCGTGCTCCGACGAAGCCGAGGCTTTCATGTTGGAAGCCATCAAGCGCTATGCCAGCGACCGTCAATCGGGAAAAGATGGCCATAGCTATCTCTTCTTCGTCGGCCGCGAAAATTACCCTCTGCACTGGGTCGAGAACGCACAATATCAATGGGGCAAGGCACAGGTGCTTCAGCAAGGACAGGACGTGGTGCTAATTGCCTGCGGGGTGCTGCTCAACAAAGCAATCGAAGCTGGCAAACAGCTCGCCGCGCGCGGCATCTCCGCCACCGTAATCAACAACCCGTTTATCAACGAAGTCGATCTCGACACGATTGGCAACGCCGTTAAGGCCTCTGGCCGAGTGGTGACTATCGAAGATCATCAAATCATCTGCGGCATGGGCGCACAAGTTTCCCATGCCCTTTCCCGGGCCGGGATCCCGCATAAGATCAAAAGCCTGGGCATCCCCGGCGAATTTGGTCAATCGGCTTATCTGGCCGAAGACCTCTACAAGCAACACGGCCTCACTACCGAAAAACTGGTCGAGGCTGCCGTTGCATTGGTTAAAGGCTAATCGGGAACAATACTGCAAGGCATGTCATAAATAGGAGCAGATGGCGAAGCCAGAGATTTTGCCTGCCTGCACCACGGATCGCGAAACGTTCGTCTCTTGTAGGGCACTGCCATTTAGTTAAGAAACCTGGAGATAAAGGAGAAAAGCTTGCATACCTTGCCTTAAAAAGAGAGGTAGATATGCAAGCTTCCCTAACATCCATTTCAAGGTACTTGATTCTGTTAATTGAGCAATTGCGGGCCCGTCTCAGGGATCCAGCCTTTTGGGAACGTCACAAATGCCATCCGACTGACTTCACCCGGGAGCGCATCTTCACTTTTGAAACAGTTTGCGTGGTGATTTTGCAGAAAAGCACCAAGTCCATTGAGCGTCACTTAAGTGAGTTCTTTCACCGGATTTTTCTTTTGCTACCCGTTCGGGAGCTTGCCGCCACCGCCGGAGCCTGGACCCAGGCGCGAGCCAAGCTCAAGTCCAGTGCTTTTGAGGAATTGAACCAGGAGGTGCTCCTGCCCATCGCCTATTCAAAGGAACGGCGTTCCCATTTGCGTTTTTGGCATGGCCTGCGGCTTTTAGGCATGGATGGCTCCGGGGTGAATATTCCGGTCGTCCCCGGCATAGAGGAGCACTTCCGAGTGATGCAACTAGGCTCCCAAAAGAAGCCCAGTTCCTTGCGTCGTGCTCTTGGGCGCATGAGCGTGCTTTATGACCTCTTAAACCGCCTGGGATTACACGCCATGCTGGTGTCAGATCATGTGGACGAAAACACTCTGGCCAAAGACCACTGCAAATACATACACCCTGGGGACCTGGTTCTTTTGGACTGCGGTTACGGTGGTTACCTTTGCCTGGCGAGAATTGGCGCTACCGGAGCCCATTTTCTGTCCCGCTGTTCCCGCTCTGGCTGGTATCAGGTGCGCCAGCTCTTTGAAAAGGATGTGGCTGGCAAGAGTGTGATTGTGACCATCCATGCGGACAAAAAGCCCAAAGCCCAATGCCGCCGGGAAGGCTTGCCTTTGGAGATGGAGGTGCGCCTCATCACGGTGCGTTTGCCCACCGGGGAATTGGAAGTATTGGCGACTTCGCTTCTGGATAAAGAAGCTTATCCCACCTCCGAATTTAGCGATCTATACATTACCCGTTGGAACCATGAAACTTTTCACATGATGCTCAAAAGCCGTTTGGAGTTGGAAAACTGGAGCGGCTTAAGCAACCAAGCCATCGCCCAGGATTTCATGGCCACCCTTTTGGTGTGCAATCTGGAAAGCTTGTTAAGTGAGCCAGCAGCCCAAATGATCGAAGAAAGGAACCTGCATACTGAGAATCCCCTCCAGCCCAACCGAGCCAATGGCTACCATGCCGTGAAGGACCGGATTTTTGAACTACTGGTGAGCCAACTGCCGGCAGAGGAAGTGGTGAAGGAAATGCAGCGCCTCTTTTTGCGCAGTCCAGTTAGCCAGCGTAAAAAACGCAGCACGCCCCGCCGGAAACTATCTGCTAACGCCTCGCTGAGCTTCCAACGCTACAGAAAGAAGGTGGTATTTTGAAACCTTGCTTAACTAAATGGCAGTGCTCTTGTAGGGGAACTGACTAGTGGCGGACCTGGGAGGTCAACGCGTTTCGGAGGGAGCATCCCCGCAGCGGGCTGACTGCGTTTCGCGAAGCGAAGGTCTCTTATGGGCAACATACTTGCAGGGCTTGGGAAGCCAAACCGACGAAACAACAACGCAGGCGGGCACTTCTTTCTGCTGGGGAGCAGAAAGAAGGAATGCACCTTTGTGCAGGCCGTCAGGCCGAGTGCCCTGGGCAGGGCACGAGTCACAAAGATCGGCTTCAGCTGTTATTTGCTCGCGAGCCACCCGGTTTCAATCTTCCTGTGGCTCCGAGCCGAGTTCGCCGCTGCGGGACCATTTTCTGTCGAGGGACAGGAAATTGGAATGCACCCCTGGTGCAGGCCGCCAGGCCGAGTGCTTTGGGCAAGGCGCGAGTCAATTTGTGAGATGGCTTGTAAGAAAGCGAAAAGCCCGCGTGCGCCGCGGGCTTTCCGTTTTATCAAAATGGTTCGGCTGGAACTGTGCTTTTATCCCTTCATCGAGTCCAGCCCCAGGAGACGGGCTTGTAGTGCACGTTTCTTGGCATCTGCATTTCCATATTTCCGGACGGAGAACAGTTTCTTTCTAACCACGTTTGGCTGCGGGCTCCAGGTGGCTTCCCAGAACTCGTAAGGTTTGGCGTTCACTACCTTGATGCACTTGCGAACCCCTATCACGCCCTTGCGCCCAAAATTCGAGCGCCGTAGCTCGGCCATTTCCCGCCGGGTCAGGCGCGGAAAATCCTTGTCCATTTTGCGCGCGAAAGCCTCGGCCGCTTTGCGACACAACGCCTTGGTCTTGAACCGGCTGAAATTAAAAACCTCGTAGACACGTTGCCGGCGCCGATTCAGTTTGACCAGGTATCCGACCTGCCCATGCTCGGGGTAATTGACTTGATAAAGGAGAGGGACCTTGGTCGCTCTCAGGCCTTTGGTTTTCATGATCCGCTAAACGTTCGTCCCCTGCCCAACACGCGCGCAGGCAAGGAGCTCTTTTCTGGGTAATACTATACATAAGTGAAAACCAGATGCTTTACTTTTTTTTGGAAAATGAATAACACCTTTGCAAGATGATAGCCCAAAACATTCGCCCTCTGCTTGTTGCCGGACTTTTCGCAATGGCTTCTGCTGTCCACGGCGGTGATTGGCCGCAATGGCGCGGCCCTAACCGGGACGGAAAGTCCACCGATACGGGCCTGCTCAAGCAATGGCCGGCAGAGGGGCCGAAGCAGGTTTGGAAAGCCACCGGCCTCGGCGGCGGCTACAGCACCCCTTCCGTGGCGAATGGCCGGGTCTATGGCTCCGGGTATCGTGATGATGAGGAATTTATCTGGGCCGTTGACGCCAGCACCGGGAAGGAAATCTGGAGCACCAAAACCGGCGCCGCCGAGAAGAAGGTTGGCTATCCGGAAGGTCCCCGCTCTACCCCAACCATCGATGGCGACTCATTGTTTACGCTCAGCGCGGGCGGCAACCTGGTCTGTCTGGAGGCTGCTTCAGGGAAGGAACTTTGGCACCACGATTTGAAAAAGGAATTTGGCGGTCGTATGATGTCCGGCTGGGGCTTTTCGGAGTCTCCGCTGGTCGATGGCGACAAGGTGATTTGCACTCCCGGCTCGGTTAAGGGAACGGTCCTCGCCTTGAATAAAAAGACCGGCGCAACAATTTGGCAGTCGGAGGAATTCAAGGACAAGTCTGCTTACGCATCGCTCGTGATCGCGAACTTTGGCGGGGTGCGCCAATATGTTCAGCTCACCGATGCCCATGTGGCTGGGATCGCGGCTGCGGATGGGAAACTCCTCTGGGAAGCCGATCGTCCCGGGAAGACCGCTGTTATTCCAACCCCCATCGTAACCGACGAATTTGTTTATGTAACCTCCGGGTATGGCGTTGGGTGCAACCTGTTCAAGGTGACCAAAGACGGCGACGGCTTTAAAGCCGACCAGGTCTACGCAAACCAGAACTTAATTAATCATCACGGCGGTGTAATCCTGGTTGGAAACCATATTTACGGCCATTCCGACAAAGGCGGCTGGACCTGCCAGGAATTGAAGTCGGGAGATGTTGTTTGGACCGACAAAGGCGTTGGCAAAGGTGCGATCAGTTTCGCCGACGGGTTCTTCATTACTCGGAGCGAATCCGGAAAAGGAAACGTAGCGTTGATTGAAGCCTCGCCTGAAGGCTATAAGGAACACGGCCGCTTTGAGCAGCCAAATCGCAGCAACAAGAACAGTTGGCCCCACCCGGTCATTGCAAACGGCAAGCTTTTCCTACGCGACCAGGACGTCATGTTTTGTTACGACCTGACAGGCAAATAACCCTGCTTTCCGTCACAAAAGGCCCAGTCCCAGCCATTTCGGCTCGATTGGCGGATTTAAATCCCTGCCTGGCGGGGGGTGACTTTGTCGCTTTTTTTGTTTCCTCAACGCGTCCCCTGAATATACTAAAGCTCTAGTTTTTATCAGCGTGGGCAGAGCCCATTCTTACGTAACGTGATTTGTCATGAAAACCGAGAGCATGCAGGCGGTTGGCGTCATTCCCAATAAACGGGAGGTTGGCATTCTGTCGCAACCCAGCCCGCAAATAACTGGGTCCTCCCAGGTCAAAATCCGCACCCTGGAAGTGGGCATTTGCGGCACTGACCGCGAGATTTGCAATTTCGATTACGGAACGCCGCCCCTCGGTTCGGATCACTTGGTGCTCGGCCACGAGGGTCTTGGTGAAGTGGTGGAAGTCGGACCCGGCGCTGAGCGCTTCAAAGTCGGCGACCTGGTGGTGCCGAGCGTGCGCCGTCCCTGCCCTCATGATTATTGCCTCTCCTGCCGCGAAGGCCGGCAGGACTTCTGCACCACGGGCGACTTCACCGAGCGTGGCATCAAGATGGTTCACGGTTACATGACCGAGTATTTTGTTGAGGAGGAGAAGTATCTCAACTACGTGCCTGCCGAACTGCGCGATGTCGCCGTCCTGGTCGAACCGCTTACCGTGGCCGAAAAAGCACTCGCCCAGGTTTGGCATATCCAAAAACGGTTGCCTTGGGAAAACCCACACCACAACGGGCAGGGCCCAGGGTTTGGCAAGACGGCCGTCGTTCTGGGTGCCGGTCCAATCGGGATTCTCGGGGCCATGGCGCTGGTCATAAACGGTTTCAAAACCTACGTCTATTCGCGCTCTGCCGAACCGAACCCCAAAGCAACCCTGGTCAATTCCATCGGCGCGAAATACATTTCTTCTGAAACGGTTCCAGTGAAACAATTCGCCGAAATGGTTGGCAACATCGACCTCGTCTATGAGGGCGTCGGCGTGGCCAGTATTGCTTTTGATGTGCTGAAGATCCTCGGGTTGAACGGGGTATTTGTTTTCACCGGCATTCCAGGACACAAGTCCGCCATTTCCGTCGATGCCGATCTTATCATGCGGCAAATGGTGTTGAAGAACCAGGTGCTGGTTGGAACCGTTAATGCCGACCGCTCCGCGTTTGAGCATGCTATTCGTGACCTCGGCATTTTCAAGAAGCGGTGGCCTAAGGCCTTGGGTTCGGTGATTACAGGACGCCATTCTATTGCCGATTATCGAGATCTTCTGGTAGGCAAAGCCCAGGGAATTAAGAACGTCATCAAAATTGCGTAGGAGGCCAAGCGCAAGGGTTTGCCTCTGATGCGACCGGGTTGCGGGATAGGTATGGGAAAAGGCTGGATGGATGTGTCAGTGCCGGTGTTTGAGGGCATGGTTCATTGGCCCGGCGATCCGGCGTTTGCCTTCGAATGGTTCCTGGAGCTCGGGAAAAATAGTTCGCCGTGTAATGTCTCCAGGCTTTCACTTGGCACACACACTGGGACCCACATGGATGCTCCGCTCCACTTCATCCGGAATGGGCGCACCATCGATCAATTGCCGCTCGATGCCACCATCGGCCCAGCTCGAATTATTCCGATTAAGGATCGCGAATCGATCAAACCTGCTGAACTGAAACCTTTTCGGCTCCGCAAGGGCGAAAGAATCCTGTTCCAAACCCGCAACTCGACCCGCTCCTGGAAGCTCAAAAAGTTCGATGAAGATTTCGTCTTCATCTCCAAAGAAGCCGCTGCCTACATTGCCGACAAGGAAATCCGAACCGTCGGCGTGGACTATCTCTCCGTGGGAGGCTTTAGAAAGGATGGTGTGGAAACACACCAGGCACTACTGGGAGCGGGCATCTGGGTCATCGAAGGCCTCAACCTGGCCAAAGCCAAACCTGGTCGTTGCGAATTGCTTTGCCTTCCCCTGAAAATCATAGGGGCTGAAGGCGCGCCAGCCCGCGCTGTCATTCGACAGTCGTGAATAGATTGCCTGTGGCTTGCTCCTATTTCGCTGCGGGGGCTCCGTAGTTCTTCGTCAAATAATCCACCAGCGCTGGAATATTGTTCGTGGGAATGGGCGCCCCATATTTGTCCTTCATCTTTACCACGGCTGCATTCCAAGCCGTGCGGCTCAGGCGTGGCTGGGTGGAAATGTAATCCGCCGAATGGCAGAGCAAGCACTGCGCGGTGACCATCTCGGCTCCGGTGCCTGGCTTAAGTTTCGCCGTCTCGGGCGGCAGTTGAAATTTTTCCGCCGCCAAAACCAATGCCCCGCTGGCGAGGACCATGCCGGCAGTCAACAGAGAAAGGTGCTGCATTGTTTTCATGACAATTACGCCTCCACAACCACGTTCACGGTTTCAACCACATTGCGCATGTATCCGGCTGGATTCCACAGCGGTTCCATTGGTTGGGACTGCCCGATCCGGTTAGTCGCTTTTACCTTGAGCGGATAAGCCCCGGCTTTCGACGGCTTAAAGGGAACCGTCCATTCGCGGAAGGAATATTTGCCCAGGTCCTTGCCTAGCTCGGCTTCCCGCCAGGAACGTCCCCCATCTTCGGAGAAAAGCACCTCGTTAACGCCGTAGCCACCATCGAAGGCAATGCCTTTCACCACCGTCGTCCTCCCGGAACGAACCTTGGCTCCATCTGCCAGGCTCGTGATAAACGAACGCACGTTGAAACGCGCGATGGGCACTGTCTTTTTGGGTGCTGTGCCGGGTTCCACGCAGGCGCAGGAGTTGTCGGGGATGCGGTAAGCTGGATTCATCCAAAACCCGGCGAAGCTTTCGTCTACCACATTGATTTCGTTTACGTGCTTCACCCAGTAAGTGCCGAAGTGCCCAGGGACCACCAACCGTAACGGGTAGCCGTTCAGCACCGGCAAATCCTCGCCGTTCATGCTATAGGCCAGCAGCAGTTCGCCGTCCAGTGCCTGGTCGACGTCGATCGCTTTGATGAAATCAGGAACCCCGGGCAAAAGACCTTTATCCAGCCCATTGAAAGTAACTTGTTTCGCACCCGCCGCCACGCCGGCTTTCTCGAGCACGTCCTTCAACCGGACCCCTTTCCAGCGAGCATTGCCCATGGCCCCATTGCCAAGTTGGCCACCCGAAACGCGAGGTTTGAAAAACCCGCGACTGTTCCCCGAACATTGATTTACGGCGACCACTTCCACCGGTTCCATTTTCTGGAGGTCGGCGAGTGAAAGCATGAGTGCCTGGTTCACTTTTCCCTTCACCTCCAACCGGAACTGCTCCGCCTCGACAACCGGAGGCGCTGGAGCGAGATGGTAACGCACAAAAAAGGCGTCATTCGGCGTGATGACGCTCTCGTTAAAAACGCTAAACGGTGTTTCAAGTTGCGGCGGACGCGTTGTTTGGCGAATCAGAAGCCGCTTTTGTGGATACTTAACGAGCGGCCGTTCTCCATTCTCAAATGGCAGTGTGACGGTCTCGGCGTTCCTCTCCGCGGCGGCCACCGCGTCGGGCAAAAGGCCAGCTCCTAAGCCGGCCAGTGAGGCGGCCCTCAGGAAATCTCGACGGTTTAATGCTTTGCCGGTGTTAGGCATGGGTGTCATTTTAGGCTGACGATCGGTGTTTTGTGAAGAGTGGTTTTACTTCACGATTTGATGTTTATCGTCGGAGTTTGGGCCGTGCTCCGGAAAAGCGCACCTGTCGGGATCTCCTGCTTCGAAATGTTCGAACTGCTCCATTGCAGCTTGAACCCTGAACTGGATCCACCCCCGCTGGTGTAAAGACGGAAAGGATGCCAGCCGGCTTTTAAAGGAATGATTGCCTTCAGCTCGCTCCCGCTCTTATAACCAAAATCGGCATCGATCACTGTCGCTTCATGCAAACGCAAAAGCGCTTTGGAACCACTCTCCAGGTAAAAGGTGTATTCCCCGTCCGCAGGCGCTTGAATATAGCCAGTGAACAGGAGACCCGTGGAGTCGTCCTGCCGCTTCAAGCGAAAGTCTCCCGCGGCACCGGAAGTGGAGGATTTCATCTCCTCGAATTTGGGCAGCCACGGAATATTGACTGCATAAGCATGCCATTCCACACCTTGAACTAAGTTGGACAGTTCCACTCCAGGCACAGGCTCGGCATCGTATGGCCGCTTCGATTGCGCATTGGGACGCCGCAGGCGCAGGACCGTTTTGTGCATCTGCTCCTGTAACGGGTCGAACGAAGACTGCGTTGCCAGGTTCGTCGCCTGATGGGGATCCGTCACCACGTTGTAAACCTCAAACGGCGCGATGTGGTTGGTGATTTGGTAACGCACGCCCATGAAGTCCCCCAGTCGAAGCGCTTGCATTTGTTGCCGCACTCGGCCTCGATGCTTGGCCCCAAACTCTGGATAAGGCGGTGTCTTCTCGTTTTGGAAATACTCCACGTAAACCCTGGACGGCGCTTGCGTCCCTTGCGTGGTCAATGTCGGCAAAAGGGAGACGCCATCGCTGCGCGCAGGAGTCGGCACTCCGGCGACTTCAGCAAAGGTCGGCAACCAATCGTGGAATTGGCTGGGCTCACGGCTCACGCGGTTCTCCGAAATCTTTCCTGGCCAGCGGACCAAAGCCCCCACGCGAATGCCCCCCTCCCAGCAATCGCGCTTGATCCCATCATAGGGACCGAAGCTGTTGAAGAAAGCGGGGCTATAATCCTGCTTCAGGTACGACTCCTTGCTCGGCCCGTTATCGGAGGTAAAAACCACCAGCGTGTCATTATCTATCGTGAGATCTTTCAGGAGCTCCAGCAAATCGCCCACGCAATCATCGATCCGCCGCACATCCGTGGCATAACGTTTATAGACATCTGGCCACGACTGCTCGGGGGTCGCGCTGTTGCTGTCATGATCCCAGGTGGCGTTCGCGTAATCAGGATGGGTGAAGGAATCCGGTGTCCCTGTCGCGGTCGTGATCATGCGTCCCGGCGTTCCGAGCCATTGCAGTCCGCCCTTCAAACCGGCGCCAGCCGGATACGGGGCGGGCGGCAATTGAAGCTTCGCGTGCGGCGTATCGTACGACAGATAGAGAAAGAACGGTTGCTGCGGCTGCTTTTGCCGCTGCTCGACAATCCACTTCTTGGCGCGCGCAGTGAAAAGATCGGTTGTATAGCAATGGTCAAATTGGTCCGCCACATCCACGCTCCCATCCAACAAGAGTTGTTCATCCTCTTTTGGATAATGAAAGTGCCCCGCGTTGTGGCTGATGTAACCGAAGTATTCATCGAACCCTCGGTTCAGCGGGTGTGCGGGCCATTTGTTCGGCAAGGAATCGTCGCGCTTTCCCTGAAGCCCCCATTTCCCGATGCAAACCGTCGCATAGCCCGCCCCTTTCAACACAGTGGCCAGGGTGTGATTGTTTTCCAGGGCTTTGTCGAATTGATTGTCCCGCACGTTCGCATGACCCTGGTGGACGCCGAGCAGGAGCGACGCCCGGGAAGGCGCGCACACCGGGGCCGGACAATAATGATCCCGCAATTGAATTCCCTCGGCGGCCATGCGGTCCAGGCGGGGTGTTAAGTGCCACGGCTCAGAGCGCACATTCCCGGTGCGTCGACTGTTCTGGAAGAACACGCCTACGTCGCCGAAGCCCAGGTCATCCACCAAAATGAAAATGATGTTCGGTTTTTGGGCCGGCGCGGCGAAGATCCCGGTCGGTATGCCGCAGAGCAGAATGAACCAGATTGTGTAAAGGAATGAATGGACCTTCACATATCCCCTGCCCCTCCGGCGCCTCAAGAATCGCCTCCCGGAGTTTGTCGGACTAGCCGCGTGCATGGCAGCTTTCAAGCGATCCACAATCATTTTCCTTCCTTTTCTGGATTAGAGGCAGGTTTCCGGGGCTTCGGTTGAGCCGGTTGGCCCAGGTCTGTAAATGGAGCACGATCGAATTTCATTCGGTCACCGGTTACGCGTGGATCGGCCATTTCAGTGAGGACCTTGAGCAGCCGTTCATTCATCCGGCTTTTTTCGACAAGGTAGGAAGGTTCATCTGCCACGTTCTTTTGTTGTTCCGGGTCGGATTGCAAATCATACAGCTCTTCCGCAGGCCGTTTGGCAAAGGCGAAGTCATAGAACGGCTTTCCTCGTGCCTCTTTACGATGCGCCACCAGCCAGGCTTTGGTTGGGCTGGCATCCATATCCGGAAAAGCAACACGGGTGTTCGTCTCAAGCTCCGCAGCCGTGGGTTCGCTCGTCTCCGTAACCGCCAACGGCGCGCCCATCGGCCAGCGGTCCGGGGCGAAGTTGCGCACAAAGACAAACTCCTTGGTCCGGATTGCTCGCATGGGGTACGGTAAATTGCCCTCGCGGGCTTCTCCAACGTGCCTTTCCCGTCCCGTCACCACAAAGGTTCGGCCTGGATCAATCTGTCCGCCCGTGGCCGATTTCAGTTGCGCAACCATACTCTTGCCGCTCACCTCCTTTGGTATCTTCGCGCCTCCCAACTCCATGAAAGTCGGTGCTAAATCCATCAGGTTCACGAAATCATCCACTATCCGCCCGCCAGGAGCACCCGGATACCGCGCGACCAGGGCCACGCTCGTGCCGAAATCATAAAGGTTGCATTTGCCCCCAGGCACGCCCGGCATCCCATGGTCGCCGCTGACCACCACAACCGTGCGTTCCAGCTCTCCACTCTCCTCCAGCGCCTTCAGCAAAACGCCTATGTAAGAATCGTAAGCCTGCGCCTCCCCCAGGTAATCGGCCACATCCTCCCGAACCTCCGGCACGTCCGGGAGGAACTTGGGCATTTTGCCAATCAGGGAATCCGGCTCGATGTTCCAAAGCTTTTTGCCTGACCCTTTGATCCACGTGCGATGAGTGGTTGTCGGTCCAAACCAATACAGCCAGGGTTGTCCGGGTTTGCGGTCCGCGAGGAACGCATCGAAGTTGCCTCGGACCTGGCCCAGAATTTTATCTCGCGCCTCCGGAACACTCATTCCACCCTTCACCATCCTCGTCGCCTCCTCTGAAAAATTGTTCGGGGCACGACCCGCCTTCTCATAAGCAAATTTTTGTCCTCCAAACGGCGCATCGGCCGGGGTGCCAGGGCTCCATACCTTGTAACTTTTTCCAATATGATAACCCGCCTCCCTCAGCAGCAGAGGAAAACTGGGAATGCTCGCATCCCACACGGCCCCCTGCAGAATCGCCCCGCGGCCAGTGTTCCACCAATAGCGCCCCGACAACAACGAACTCCGGCAAGGCGTGCACGAAGGCGCTGGAACGAAAGCATTGCGGAACAGCACTCCTTCCCGAGCCACGCGATCAATGTGCGGCGTGCGAACCACGTGATTCAGCGAAGCCCCCTTGTCCAGCTTCGCATAACAACTCGCATACCGCCCCCAGTCATCCGCGAAACAAAAAAGAATATTAGGCCGAACAGCGTCAGCCGACCACGCCGAAGGCGCCACCAAAAACAGGCACGCCAACATCAATAGCCAACCGGGTTTCATCGCGGAAGGATAACGAAACCCCTCGAACGGATCAACGCTGGAAGACTGCCTCCACCTAACGAGAGGCTAACCAAAGGAAAATCTCCGGAAGCATCCCGCGAACCCCTACCTTTCTTAAAACACTCTGGGCTGCTTATTTGTATCTCTTCACTGAGCTGCGCTTCATGCGTCCCATGAGTTCGCCGCTACATGGTTCATCAAAATTTCTGAAAGTTTTTGAAAGATCTCACGATGTCGGGACGTATTAATATTGGAAACGCTCGCGAAACGTTCCCCCCAAAATGCAGGGGTGGTTTTCGGCGAAGCGCGTCATAACGGGAGAGCCTATGATCGTACGTCTCTTTCAGGAAAACATGAAGGATCACAATTTGCCTTGATTACTTTTTCGGTCAACCAATCCTACCAGGCATAAACAAAGGAATACTATGTCAACCCCTTCCACAAAGCCAGGGCTCGGAGCCGTCCCATATATTGAAAACGGCATACCCGGAACTACCTTTCGGGTCTGGGCCCCTTTTGCCACGGACGTTTTAGTTGCAGGCACCTTTAATAATTGGGACCCGCTTGCCACTCAGTTGGTTTCAGAAGGCAATGGATATTGGTCGCGTGATGTCTCGGGGGCTTTGCCCAAACACGAATATAAATTGGTGGTAAATGGGCAATGGAAAATAGATCCGCGAGCCAAACACGTCACAAGTTCCATCGGCAACGGCGTCATTCAGGATGCCGCTTACCCTTGGCGCATCAGTGATTTCAGGTCTCCGCCCTGGAATGAAATGGTTATTTACCAGATGCACCTCAAGACCTTTCCGGATAACCCCGTTCCCGAAAAAGATCTCTTTAAAGCCGTTGTCGCAGACTTTTGGTATCTCAAAGAGCTCGGCATCAACACCATCCTTCTCCTGCCGACGGGAGAATTCCCCGGCGATAACTCCTGGGGTTATAATCCAGCCCACATATACGCAGTGGAAAGCTCCTATGGCGGCCCTGTGGGGTTAAAACAATTTGTGGATGCCGCTCACGAGAACGGCTTCGCTGTTCTTCTCGATGTCGTTTACAACCACTTTGGCCCGAACGACATCCCCACCTGGCAATTTGATGGTTGGGCGGGTGATTCCGGCCAAACAGGAGGCATTTACTTTTATAACGATTGGAGAGCCTCAACACCATGGGGAGCCAACCGGCCAGATTACGGTCGGCCGGAGGTTCGCGAGTTTATCCGCGATAATGCCCTCATGTGGTTGGATGAATACCGCTTGGACGGTTTGCGTTTCGATATGACCGTATTCATCCGTAATGTCTACGGCCACGATGGAGATGCTCCTTCGGACCCCACCAACCTCGATGGATGGGGGTGGAACTTGCTCAAATGGATCAACGACGAGATCAACCTTCGACAGCCCTGGAAAATCACAATCTGTGAGGACATGCAGGGCAATGCTTCGCTTACCCGTGATACGCCCTCCGGCGGCGCTGGTTTTGATACCCAGTGGGATGCACGATTCCATCACACCATGCGGGATGTCCTCTCCCAGGTTTCTGATGCAGACCGTGACCTGTCGAGGGTGAAAGGAGCAGTGGAAGGACTCTTCAACGGCAAGGCCCTGGAACGTGTCATTTACACGGAATCCCATGACGAAGTGGCTTCAAAGAATGGCAAGCGCCGTCTCATTGAGGACATTGATCCAGGCCATGCCGACAGCTGGTTTGCTAAAAAGCGTTCTACCCTTGGTGCCTCTCTGGTCCTCACAGCTCCAGGAATCCCCATGATTTTTCAGGGCCAGGAAATCCTGGAATGGACACCGTTCGATGATACAAACCGCATCGACTGGAACAAATACGACACCTTCCGTGGCATTTACACGCTTTACCGCGACTTGATTCGTCTCCGGCGAAACTGGTTCAATAACACTCGAGGACTCCAGGGTGATAACGTGAACGTCTTCCATGCGGGCAATGACAAGGTGATGGCAATGCACCGTTGGGCTGCCGGAGGTCCGGGAGATGATGTAGTGGTGGTCCTGAACTTCTCCAATCAAAGGTTTCCAAACTATCGTATCGGTTTCCCACGTGCCGGCGACTGGCGGGTCAGGTTCAGTAGCGACTGGAACGGCTACAGCCCTGACTTTGAGAACTTTTTCACTTTTGATACCACAGCCGAATGGGAACCTGTCCAGGGGATGCCCTGCTCCGGCAATATCGCCTTGCCAGCCTACTCGGCACTAATTCTCTCTCAATAGCTAAATGCTCAAGGACCTGTTGCCCAAGCAAGGCCGCACCTTTTCCAGCGCTCCGCCGTGATGATACCTGCTGAATCAATGGGCGACGTTGAGCACCCGGTGAAAGGTGGACCACCACGCACGCTGCGGTTGCGGAGGCACCTACTTCCGCAAGCGAAAGTAACCGCCTGTTCCAGCATTGGGAACTAACACGGTGTTGGTGCCGTTATTCAGCACGGGCGCGCCGCTTAACAGCCAGCTACTCGCGGAAAGGCTGTCTTTCCTTTCCAGTACATAGCCCGGGCTGTTCGTCCAGCTGAGCAGGAAACGACCAAGACTGTCTGGGCGAATCGACAAAGGAGGCACGACCTCGCCAAAAAGGCGCATCTCCCCCACTTGGAGGCGGTCCCCACTCACTGGCGGGCCAAACGTTATGCGGTAACGCATCCACGGAATGTTGTTCGTCAGCAGCGGGAATTCCTGGATCTGTAAATTGAAGGAGGGCGCTAAGGGTATCACGGTTCTCAGCGTGGTGTAATTCGTACCATCATTGGATCCGGCCACTGCTACACTGGAAGGCCGGCGCTCTGGATAAACAAAATCGTCCGCCGCCCCGATCAACTCGAAGCCCTTGATCACTGTCCCTCCCGCCGCCGGAGTGAAATGCACGACAGTATTGCCACCGGAAATGGGAGCGACCTCGAGTTTGTTGGTACCATCGAGTTGACGGTCGAACAACCCACGCACTCCGCGCACGTCCAGGGCGCCCCCCGGCAGGGTGATGCTCACGACATCATTGGGGGCTGTTATCTCACCAAAGTAGAGCAGCTCGACTTCAGCAATCTGCATTGAGTTCGCCGCGGGCGCATTCAACACCGTGGGGAACACCAGACGATAGACGCTGAATTGATTCGATCCAGGGAGCGCAAAGGATTGAATCGAATGCCGGGTTGGAAACGCAGGAACCGCGTTTGACGCAATCCGGGTAAAAGTCACACCGTTGGTTGAGCCTTCAAGCACAAAGCTGGTCGGGTCGCGCTCGGGAGCATCGTCCGCGCTCATCAGCGTAAGCGCGCGGACGGGCAGGTTGCCTGCCGGCATGATGGTCATACCCGCGTTGAGCTTGTCGAAGTTCAGATACTTGGTGGTGACATTGTTGTCGATCGCGTTTGACGCCGTCTCGTTAGCCGGCGAATTGGTGGAGGTGGCGGCGGCCAGGTTGCCTGAGACCGTCGCTTCGACCAGGGAAAGGTCGGCCAGTGTGGTGAAGTTCACGGAAGGCCCCACGTACATACCCAGGCGATTGCTCGCCACCAACTGGGCATGGTAGTTACTCCCCGGCAGCAACCTATAAGCCGAAACAGCCAGGGTGTAGGACTGCCGGCTCGAGTTCGTTTGCCGCCCGATGACCGCGTCTGCCACACCGCCGCCTCCAAATACAAACCAGGCCACGGTCGGCAGGTTGCCGGGATTGATATCTGCCCGCAGCACGGCTGACCGTGCCGCCACGTTCGTGGCCGTGGTCGTGGCCGTCGGCGCAAAAGCGGGCACGACGGGATACAACTCAAGGTTAAGTTGATCGAAATAAGCGTGCCGGTTGGGGATGGTGGTGGCGATCGTGTTGGACAACGAAACCGAAATTCGAGCTGCCCGATGCCTGATGGCGAGCCACGTGAGGAAACTTTCAGCCACATCTTCCCGCGTGGGATTGTCCCGCGCATAGGTGGAAATGAAGTCAGGATCGGCCGACTGCGCGGCGAGCCAGCCCGCCGAACTCGCGTGTGCAGAATCAAGCGACGTGTGGCTGGCCTCGTGGACGAAGGTTTCCTCCAAAATACCGTCGGCGATGTAGAGTTCGCCCTGGCCGGTGTGGATCAGCAGGTTGTTGTTGCCTCCCCCAAATCCCTCAACCCCCTTGTGCATCCAGACCGTCTGAACATTCAACCTCAAGGAAGTGGGCAGTCGGCCAATGGCTGGGAGGTATTTTGCCGCTTCGGCGCTAGCCGCGGCGGAGCTGCCGAACTCCGGGTTTACCTGCACCTCGATCTTCAAACCGTCATTGAACGAAGCGTTAAAAAGATACGCATTAACGTTGTTGAAACTGGCCGTTCGCCGATCATACATCGTCCGAGTCCCCTGCCCTGCATACACACTGTTCGTGAAGGTGGTAGCATCGGCCGCGCTAATAATATCCGGGTCTATGAAGATGGTGCCGTCAAATGGCGGCGCGGCCTTCAACGGTTCAGTCACCAGCGCCAGGAGACACATCAGAAGGGACAGGATTTTTTTCATCAGCATGAACCGTTTATCAGTTCCCGACCATCCCAGATTCGCTCGGGTGATGTGCGAATTAAGACGAAGCGTCCTTGGAAAGTCAACCTTCGAGGCTGATGTGGTTCCCTCTCTGTGCCCATTTCAGATGATTGCAAAACACCGAATTGCAACTAGGGCCTGGGCGAACGCGACAACAGGCAGACCTGCGGAAGCCAAACGAAATTGAACCAGACCATAAACGAATTCTTATTATGAAATCCCTGAACCACAGCTCCGCGGTTTTTTTAAAAGCCCCACTCCCCACTTGCTCAAGGGCGGCGCAATTTTATTTCTGTAAATTTGTTGAGCATCAGGTTTTGGGCTGAGCTGTGTAGTTTTCCATGTTGAGGTAAATTTTTCCTGTTTCCCATTCCTCGCTGAACTCGGCCAGGAGAGCTGTCACGAGTCGGAGCAGCGAGGCTTCATTGGGAAAGAGTGAGGCGACACGGGTGCGTCGTTTGAGTTCCTGGTTGATGCGCTCGACGGCATTGCTGGTGCGCATCCGTTTTTGGTGTGCCCTGGGCAGGCTGAAAACCGCGAAGCCTTCAGGCAGGTTTTCTTCCATCCATGTGGCCAGCTTGGGAGAGCTTTTAGCATAGCCTCTGACCACCTCCTTGAGGCGTTGTTCGGCTGCAGCTCGGCTTGGGCTGGCAAACACGGAGCGAATGGTCTCGGCAACTTCGGCGCGCTGGTCGAGCTTGGGCACGTAAGCTTGAGCGTTCTGCTGCAGGTGGAACTGGCAGCGCTGCCATAAGACGGCCGGGAAGACGGCTTTACGCGCGGAACCGAGGCCGTGGTGATTGTCACTGACAATAAAGGAGACACCCTGGAGACCACGCTGGAGAAGGCTCTGCAGGAATTGCCTCCAGTGAGGTTCGGCTTCTCCGAGAGCGACGCTTACCCCCAGAATGGCTCGTTTGCCATCCAGGCCAATGCCCATGGCAAGGAGCACGGCGCAGTCGAGCAGTTGGCCGTTTTGCCGCACCTTTTCATAGCGCGCGTCCAGGACAAGGTAAGGGAAAGCACCCAAGGGACGATTGCGCCAGGCCTGCAGTTCCTGATCGAGTTGGGCGGCGCATTGGCTGACTTGGGAGGAACTAACGGACACGCCGCAGAGTTGCTCCACGATGGCTGACACTTTGCGGGTTGAGACGCCCTGCACGTACATCTCGGCAAGAGCGAGCTTGAGGGCCTGTTCACTGCGGGCGCCTTTTTCAAGGGCGGAGGGATAGAACTCGGTGCCGCGGACTTGAGGCACTTTGAGGGTGATGGGACCGACCCGGCTGTTGAGGGTTTTGGGTTTAAAGCCATTAGCATGGCCTGTGCGTTCTTCGGTGCGTTCGTAAGGTTGGGCTTGAAGGACATGGGAGCGTTCGACGCGCATCGCTTCGTTGATGAGGATGCGCAGCCCTTCGGCCAGGCGGTCGGAGCCATGTTCGTTGAGGAGTTGCATTACGGTGTTCAGGACTTCAGAGTTGTGTTGGTGGGCCATGCGTTTCTTATTGTTGGTTGTGTTTGTCGACACCCCAACAGGAGACCAATGTGGCCCGCCATCCACCATATTTTCCGCGCGGCGCACCCCCTTGCGGGGGCGGTTACGCTTCGGCTCGCTACGCTCGCCTCCGCTCCACCGCCCCCGCAAGGGGGACAGGGGAGGGAAAGAAAGCAATTTACAGAAACGTTTTTACACCCCCTGCTCAAGCACTTGGATCAACCCGGATTAACCCCACTCAGCATTTGGGCAAGTGCATTCCGATAATGTTTGTGAAGTTTGACCCCACACCAAGGGCAATATAGGATGTTCGTCTGAGACCTAAGGGATATAGGCACCTTGGCTTCAATGACCGCCTCTGGAACTGGTGTTATTGCATTGTGTTGGAAGATGAAGACCGGGATGTCCGGTTCCACAACTTGAACAATTATCGAAAAGCCCCGCTCAGAACTCATCGAAAAATTACCTTCAAAAACCTTGCAGCACCATTTCATATTATTTTACAAGTTTCGCTCCATTACTTCTTGCCGCCAGCAGCCCGTCGGAAAAGTCGGAGGCTTGCCGTTTTCGTCAAAAACGTCGGATGGCACCACGGATCGCGAAGCGTTCGTTCCTCATGGGGCATCTGACTAGTGGTGGGCTTGGGAAGCCAACACGCGACGACTGCGCATACCCGCAACGGTCTGTAAGGGAGACTTTCTTCCGCTGGCGAGGGAAGAAAGAAATGTACCCTGCGCGCAGGCCTTCAGGCCGAGCGCTGTGGGCGCAACGCGAGTCAACCAACAACCCCAGACGGCCTTTTTCACGAAAATAAGTCCCAGTATTTGTTTTCCCGTCAGGTTCAATTGGTGAAACCAGGCACCCAACAATCCCATTATAGCGCCAATCATTACCATGACTTCTGGATGTTCAGTGGATTGCGAGCTTCGCGATGAACGTCGCCAGGAAAATGCCCGCGATGGCAAATCCCGGTGAGAAAGCAATCGCAATAGCCAGCGGAGTTCGTTGCGTGATTTTCATCTTCAATGTCCGAGTTCCGAAATAGGTGGCAGCTGCCATGCTATTGGTTGCCACATTTTGTCAGAAACGAAGAAAAATCACATAAGTGTTCGTTTCTCCGAGCATCGCTTCGGCCGCAAAAGCGGTCCCACTAAGAGTTCCTGCATAGATCGTAGGCGTCGCCGCGGCAGGCTCTAGCATCGTGACGCCAAAGGTCCGCTGGACTGTCGCGATGATTTCTCTTTGTCTTACAGGGTCTGCGACCTCATGTAAGTCCCTCGATCTAAATAGCTGACTCACCTTAGACTTGTCGCAGACAAGAATTGCACTATATACAGGCTCTCTGCCCCCTGCAATTCTTGTCGCATTTCGAATCTCAAGACCTGGCTCACCCCTTAGCAGACGACGCACTGCACGATTCGCTCGCGCTCCCGCAGTTCCACATTCAATGCCTACAAGTAAGCCAACCAATAATATGAGAATCGAGATGTCGCGCTTCTTCATCAGTTCCTTCCGCAGCAGGTTACACCCGAAACCTTCCACTTGGCTATAGGCACGCTAGGTGAATCGGTCGGAACACCCCAACCGCTAAGCACCCAACCCCACCAATGATCTTCCCCCGAAATCCCTGGAGTGTCAGTCGCCGTTAACTCAGCGGACCAAAAATAGCAAGGTTCGCAACTGCAGAACACTTGCTGGACAGAAACCTTCCCCAAGGTCCAGTTGTAGCGGCCGAGCGCAGCTCGTGACTGCAGAAGGGTTTGGGGCGTATCGCCCGGCAACTCAAAATTCGAAACATTACGTCTAATCCCAACCTGATAGTTTGGAGTAATTGTAATTGTTGGAAGGACATCAGGGCCACTCAGCACGAATGCGTTCTCCAGTTGGCCGCTTTCGTCTGCAGAAAAGGACCACATCCGGCCACCTGTTCGGCACCGTCTTGTGATAGCAGCTTGGATGGCATTCCTAGCTTGCTGGATCCTGAGTGCCAGTTGGCGCGGTTGGTTTTTCTGAAAGTAGCGGGTAAAATCTGTGCCGGGTGGGTACCCCTGCAGTTGATTTCCTAAGGAGGGCTGAGTAGTACTCTGGTTGAAAGACGATGCAAGTCCACCAGAAAGCTTGTACTCGCAGAATTGCTTGGCATAGGCAGCGCCCATCGTAGATGGTGGCACCACCCATCCGATCAGCCCGAGTGCATCGAAGCGCAGGCTTGGAGCATTCTCAACGAAGCCATACAAGTTCAAACCACCTACCTCCTCAATCGGATCCCTACTCACCCACCTCCCCACCACCGGGTTATAGTAGCGATACCCATAATAGCTCCACCCGCTCTCATCATCCTGGTATTTGGAGGAAAAACGGAGCGGGTTCATGAGAGCCTTCGTCCCCGTGCTCCGTACTACATTGCCAAAGGGGTCGTATTCATACTGGGCTGAAATGGTGCCGTTGTGCGCGCTCACCAGGCCAGCTACGTTCCCATTACCGTCGTAGGCCACGAAGTAGTTGCTCGAAGTAGTGCCCTGCTCCAATATGCCCAAGAGCCCTCCGACTCCGCCAGCACCCTGCATAGTGCCGCTCAGATCGGTGCCATGTGTAAAAAAGCGGACCCCTCCGGACCCATTCAAGAGGAACAAGTTCCACCCGTCATAAACAAAAGTCTGGTTTGTCGCCAATTGCCAGGCTCCGCTTACATAATTGGAAAGGAGCTTGGAAACCCTGCGACCTCGCCAATCGTAATTGAATAAAATCTTCTTCTTGGCTGCATCCACCACGTTCGTGCTAATCATGCTGATCAGTCGGTTCTCGCCGTCCCAGGTGAGCGTCCATCGTCCATCATTGGTCAGGTTCCCGTCCAAGTCGTATTTGAGCACTTCAGTGTTCTTGGGCACGAACACATTCCCATTGGTGATGAAGCTGCCGCCCAAGGTGGCGACATTGGTGATGGATTGGTAAACATTAGTTGTGCCGTTGTTCACTGGCACGGCCGCGTGGAAGTAGCTCCCTTTGCGAGTGGTGGCCTGGCTATTGACGGTGACCGTCGCTCCAGCCAATGCGTTCCCGATCACGTCGAGTGTTCCCGGCACGGCCCGGTTGGTGAGCTGATTCAGATTTTTATTTTCATAACTAGCAACCCTGAGGTTTCCTCCCAGGCTATCCCCGCCGCTTTTGGTCTGCGTGCGGTTGCCAATCTCGTCAAAGGAATATTCGAACTGTTGGCCCGCCACCGGCGTATTGTCGCTCCAGTACTTTTTGCCTGAGGTAACTTGGCCCAATTTGTCGTAATCGTACGCCCAGAAAGCAGAATCTACTGAAGTGTCCACACGGGTCCGCTGGTTGGCGTCATTGTACTGGTAGCCAAACCCAATCTCAGCATCAGCCGAAGGGGTGTTCTTCACTTGCAGCAACCGGTTCAAGTTGTCGTATTGCCGAGTCGCATTCATCCGCGTGGTGCCGCTATTGGCATGCGGAGTCTGTGTTGGAAATTTCAAAAGTTCCTGCTTGCGCCAAAAAGGTTGGCTGGCTAGGCGGGACGGACCGAGCATACCCCAAGCGGTCTGTAAGCGAGGGGCCAACAACGCCAGACAGCCTTTTTCGCGCGAGCTCATCCTTCAACACCAGCAGCCATTCGCATTATTATAGGAGGAACAGGAGTGTTTGCAATTTTCAACCGGACTCTTTGAATACTTCCCCACCAAACGCGACTTGGGAAGGTAATTGTAGGCGGCCGTGAAGACGATGTTTGTGGCTCTCGAAAGCCGAGAAAGGTAATCGTAGCCGTAGGTGGTTGTTCCTCCCGCGGTCCCCGAACCGTATGCCAGCCGAGTCCGGCGCAAAAGCGCGTCATACCCATTGGTCGCCGCGGTCGCGAAGACCCAAAGGTGTCACCTAAATCCTATTCAGCTCTGGGGCGGGGCAGCGGCCCTTTGCGTTTGCCACTTCTCGGCGTTCTTCATTGCTTTTTGCAAAACCCCTCGATCCACATCCCATCGCTCGTCTTGGTCAATCCAACTTAACCATTTTCGGACTACGGCCCACTGTTGGTCGGTGAACAACACCCACCGCTCTTGCCTCCGCGCACTCACCTGCTTTTGCTCTATGGAGGCAAGTGTATCTGCGATTTCAGGGTGCTCCGCCATAAGCTTGGCTTGGACATCTTTTGATGATTCTGGCCAACTGCCTATCTCTACGTCAGCCAGCATGTCGATCAGCGAATCCACCAGCAGGCTTGTTTTCTTTATGTCAGCCTGCGACTGCTTGATGAAGGCGGGAAAGAAGTAGTGAAAGGCCCGAGGGTTCAACCAGGATGCAACATCGAAGAATTCCTGTAGCAGGTCTGCTCCAATATCCTCCCATCTTTTACCAACTAGTTTTTCAGCCTCAACGCGGTCCAAATCATACTCAGAAGGCGATTCCCGCTCGGTGGTGCAAGCTAAATCTTGAGGGTATTCTCGTTGAAAATACTTCTGAAGTTCTGTGTCTGAAATCGTGATCATTTTAATACCATTTTATCTTTTCCCACCACCAATGAGAGAACCTACGCAGCCTTTCTCCGTATGTAACGCAGCAGCCTTGGCAACTTGCGCCCACGCTTTAGCCGTTTCTTCTTGGTGGGTGTTGTCACCTCCACCAAAGCACACGTTATTCAATCTACTTCTTGCCACTGCAAGAGCAAACCATGCTGCTGCTTTTGCACTGATGACCGCGCAACTATCCCCGGGCTTAACTCCCCCCCAACCGCCAACACCCTTTTTGGCCGCCTGAACTGCGGCCGCTAATAATGCACACCTGCATTGCTTCGCTCTGTATACTGCGAGTGCTTCCTCATCCATCAAAAGGGTCGGTTCTGCCGCCAGTGTTGCCTCACCGTCCAACCCGAGCGGGTCTGTGCGGTCCAAGGGATTGTTTTTGACGTAAGCGTAGAGGTTTGGACCGTCGCCAAGCAGGTCAACCTGTCCTCCACGTGATATCTCAAACCCTGGTTCGCCCAACGGGTCGCAATTTGGCCATCTCCCGAGGACGGGATTGTAATATCGATACCCATAATAGCTCCACCCGCTCTCATCATCCTGGTATTTGGTGGAGAACCGAAATGAATTGATGGCCGCCTTGATTCCCGTGCTGCGGAGCAAGTTGCCGAATGGATCATACTCATATTGCGCAACCGTGGCTCCGGTCACAACGTTCACCAGGCCTGCCACGTTGCCATTCCCATCATAGGCTGCGCAAAAATTGGTGGTCGAACCTGCGCCTGATTCAAGGATGCTCAGGAGCCCTCCCACTCCTCCTGCTCCCTCCGTGGTCCCGCTTAAATCATTTCCCCAAGTCAGGTAACGGGTGCCATTAAGTACACCAATGCGCATTATTTTCCAGCCATCGTAGGTAAAATTCTGATCGCTCAACAACTGCCAGGATCCCCCGACATAATTTGACACAACCTTGGTTGCCCGCCGACCCCGCCAGTCGTACTTGAAGACAAGCGTCTGCTTCGCCGCATCTATCACGTTGGAGCTGGTCATCCGGATGAGCCGGTTTTCCCCGTCCCAGGTCAATACCCAGCGTCCATCGTTGGTCAGGTTGCCGTCCAGGTCGTATTTGAGCACCTCCGTATTTTTAGGCACGAACACATTCCCGTTGGTGGTGAAGCTGCCGCTCAAAGTGGCGATATTGGTAATCGCCTGGTAAACATTGGTGACGCTGTTATTCACCGGCACGGCTGCGTGGAAGTAACTAAATGGCAATGGCCCTTGCTTTCCTGTCGGTGAGCGTCCTAAACGCCACCCCGGGGTATTTGTCAGATGGCTTGTAGCCTGTCGATGCGCTTGCGTTCTTAGGTGAGGCGGACGAAGATCCACAGGTTGAACATGCGTTTTATTTATTACATCTCTCTCGCGGTAGCGTCGGGGCTGACCGCCTCGTCGCCGGCGTTCGCCGAGGATGCCGCGACTCCGTTGCTGAACCGGGTGTTCAATGCGACCAACCACGCGGGGAAGGTTTTCACCGGCGCTAAAATCCTCAGCATTTCCAGCAACCACGTGCTGGTCATCTCTACGGAGGGTCCGGGCACCCTCTTCTTCACCAACCTGCCGCCCGTGATCAGCGGCGAACTGGCCGGGATAGCAGCCGCTCAGCGACTGAATACCCCGGACCAGCCGCGTTCAAATCGGCCCAACTTCTACCACAAGATACTGGATGCGCTGAAAGGAAAGACGGACGTGGAAAAGATCCAGGCCTTCGGTCCAATCGTGGAGTTCTGCGTGCAGGAAATGAAGAAGCTTAACCAGGAGATGAGCGAGACCGAAAGCACTGGCAAGCAAGCCCTCGCTGCCGAGGAGAAAAAAGCCAGGCTCATCGCTGAAGCCGCGGCCAGTCAGCGTGACCTCGACACGGCCCGCGCCGAGCAGGCTTTCTCCACCGGTAAAATCACGGCCCACGAACGAGACGAACAATTGTTGGCCATCAAGGAGAAGTATCTCGCGGCAGATGATCAGGGAAAAAAGAACTTTGCCGCTGCCAAGAACCGCGTCTGGAATAGTGTCATCAGTGTGAGCAAAGAGCAAAAAGCCGCCTACGACGAACTGGTGGCCGTACTCAAAGAGGTGCAGGAAGAACAGGAACAAATTGCGAAGCGCTTGCAACCGCCCAAGTAAAGCTCGCTAGAAAAAGCTTCCCTTTCGTAACGACATTTCATGTCCGCTCGTCGTGCTTCCCTCGCGAAGGAGTAGGCAGAAACGAACGTTCTTCTCCGAGGCGCTCTTCAAAGCATCGCGCAGCCGAGTCAGGTCCGATACCAGCTCCCGGGGAAATCGAGAAGCTTTGCTCCGGGTAAGCAACTTCTCCAAAGTCGGCAAGGCCTCCTTTGGATCAAAGAATTGAAGCTCCTCTCCTTGCACCAAATCGTCCCCGGAGGCAAAGGATGACAGCGGCCGAAGCGTCAGGAACTCCGCCAGCTCGTCCAGGTCGCGGGAATGCCAGAGAAGGCTTTTGCCTGTCAGCCAGGTGTCGACGTCGCCGAGGCGCGTTTCAAAATAAGGAATCACTCGGACGCGGAACTGATCAATCGTTCCCAGGACGGAGGAGATGAACAGCACGACAAACGCAGCAGTGAATAAACCGGGAATCAAGACGCCTTTGCCATAGAAAAGCTGCCAGAACCCCACCGCTGCGAACGCGGTCGCGACCGCGATTTGGACCCCGGCCCAGAACAGCATCCGTGTTGTGCGCTTCTCGTGGAAGCGGTAAAACGGTTCCGCAAAAGCGACCCGCCGACTTTGCAGAAAACACATTCCCAACCCTTTTAGCACTAGCCGTACATTAGGCGAAAATTTATCAAAACCAACGAGGAATATACCCCACCCAATACCCTCTCTAATCTGCCCGGCATAAACGCGGGAGAGCGGGCACTGCTAGATTCCGGTGATCCATCCTTCGCGTTGGGTTGAGCCAGAAAAATCCTCTGGATTTTTATTCGGAGAAATGTATCCTGCCTTCATGCTTTCCCTCCGTCACCTCATTACAGGCATATTGTGTCTTTATGGCTGCAGCCTTTTGGCTGCGGAGATTGGAATCTCGTCGTTTTCACCGACCAGGACGATGGTTATCACCAATACCTTTACAAACGGGATCGTTACCATCGAACGTTCCTCGGACCTGACTCAGGCTTGGCTGCCGTTTGCAAACGCGTACACTACTTCTCTTGTTAGTTCCGTGACCGCGAGCACCACCGGCTCGATGGGCTTTTACCGAGCTTTGGCAGTGGAACTTTCGCCGGACGTTAACGGTTTTTCCAACCTGGTGAACTCGTACTCCCTGCTCACCACCATCGCGGGATCAGGCGGTGCGACTGGTGCCGGAGTAAACAAATGGCTTGGGAGTTTTGAAGGAGGCCCTGCCCCGAGTTGCCAGCTTTCCCGCCCGCACATCGCCATGGCCGATGGCGTGGGAAACATTTTCATCGCGGACAAGGATGCGCATGGGATACGGAAAGTGCGGCTCGACGACACCATTATCACGGTAGCCGGGACGAGTGCACAGGGCAACGGTACCGACAGTCCGACGATTGGCACCTCCGTGATGCTGGACCAGCCCAATGGGCTTTGGGTGCGCAAGGATGGCACGGTCTATATTTTGGACCTGGGCAATTCGAAGATCCGCCGGCTCGGGACCAATGGCGTTCTCTCCACCCTGTTCGCCATCCCTGGACTGAGTACAGGCCGAGGAATTTGGATGAAGGACGATGAATCGCTGGCTTTTATCTGCTCCGGAACCGTGGTCAAGAAATGGACCCCGGCGGGCGGTGTGGTCGACTTTGCCACGGGGTTCTCGGACCTGGGCAACCTTGCGATAAGTCCCATGGGAGAGCTCGTGGTGACAGACCGAGGCGCTCACCGAGTTTACCGGCTCTCCGCTGACGGAACCTCCCGGACCAGCATCGCGGGGAATGGAACCACAGTCGGGGGAGGCGACAATCAACTCGCTGTCAGCACAGGGCTGAACCAGGTACGAGCCATCTGGTTTTTGCCGACCGGAGCTTACCTGCTGGGCACGGACAACGGCAGCCAGGTTTGGTACGTGGATACTGCCGGTGTGATCCATTTGTTGCTCAATGGCAACAGCACGTCCCACGCGGGTGACGGAACTTATTTCTTCAATCCCGGACAGGCACGCGTGAGCAAGGTCCGGCAAATCACACTGGATTACGAAGGCAACATGTTGATCACCGAGCATGATGCCGGCTACGTGCGCAAAGTCCGTTTCCTGCGCAATTAGTTGCCATTGCTCCCATCTCATGACCACAGGGTTGCCTTACTTGAGGATGAGGATCGTCACCCCTTCGTTGGTCGCATTGAGGTCCGAATCCCCACGCAGTTCAGGAACAGCCTGCAGCAGCGCGAGAGTGGCTTGATTGAAGATGGAGAAATCCTCACCAGGGATGAAGTCCTTGATCACGCCTTCTTTCTTGCGCAGCTTGAACGACTTTCGAAGCCCGAAGTTGAGGGTGCCCCCTTTTCCAGAGGAGCCGTAGCCATGAATGATTTTCAGGACATGGAACTTCTCCCGCTTGGCGCGACGAATCTCTTCCTGCACCTGCCGGCGGGCGTCGTCCAGTGTGGGAAAATCGGCTTCCACATTGATAATGCGAATGGTAGCCATGCGTTGAGCGCCGCCTGCCCCTGCTCCGCCGAACGCTAGAGCGCTTCGGGTTGGTGTAGCAAAGCGGCGATTCGTGAAAGCAAACGTCCAGCGGCGCCGCCGTCCAGCACACGGTGATCGAAACTGAGCGTCAGGTTCGCTTCCATGACGGGAAGAAATTGGCCCTTGGCCGCGTCCCAACTTGGAACAACTCGACCAGCACCCAGGCCGAGCACGAGGGTTTGCTCCGGAAGCGGGATCGGCGTCGCCCAGGTGAGCCCGAAGGTGCCGAAGTTCGTGACGGTAGCGATGGATCCGCCCGTGGCATCCGGAGGCAAGCGACGTTGCCGAGCCAGTTCGACGAGTTCGTTATAACGGACGACCAGGTCCTTGAGCGGCCTTTTATCCGACCCGCGAAGGACCGGCACCAAAACGCCGTCTTCCGCTTCCACCGCAAAACCCACGTCAATGGCGGTGGGATGAACAATATGGTGGCCCACGAGCCGGCCAGCCACGGCGCTATTCTCGGCAAGAGCCAGCGCCAAGGCGCGCAGCGCGTACAAAGCAGGACCGGGTTTGGGTTCGCTCTTCTTGCGATGAGCAAGCACGGCATCAATGTTTACTGGCAACGCAACCGCGGCAATGGGACGAGTCCAGCTCCGTCGCATGGCGTCAGCCACCGCTACGCGCATGCTGGAGGCAGGACTCAATTTAGAGCGTTCCAGGTTCGACAGGAAGTTTTCGAAATCCTGGATCGTGACCCGGCCCGCCGCGCCACTGCCAGCGATGCCAGCCAGGTCGGCGGCATGAAGCCCGAGTTCGTTCATGCGCGCCTTCATGCGCGGAGACATATAGCTGGCGCCGGCAGCGTGAGCAGGGACGGGCAAGCCCCGCACGGTCGGTTCGACGCGGGCTTCCTTGCCGTTATCATTGGCTTTGCCGTTGTCATGCGAATCGCCGTTGTCCCCGTTTGACTCATGGCCGAGCAGATTCGCTCCGATGCGTTCGGCCTCTTCCACGGTCGTTTCCAAATAACCAAGAATCGCACCCACGGCGTAGCTCTCCTGGATCTTCACCGAGAGCCTGTCAACCTTGCCGGCGCAAGGGGAAGTGACCGTCATGGTGGCTTTGTTGGTTTCAACCTCGAGCACATCCTGATCGGCCTTCACTTCATCCCCAGGATTCACGAGCAGGTTGGTTACAATCGCTTCCGCGATCGACTCGCCAAGTTGCGGCATGATGATGGGCACTTGCGGCATAAAATATTTTCAGGCTAGAGTCTCAAAAGATTTCGCGCGGCGGCAGCGATGCTGCGCGCGGTGGGGCGATGGGCAGCCCAGAGGTTCGGGTGGTAAGGGACAGGTGTGTCCTTTGCATTGAGGCGCATGGGCGGCGCATCCAACAGGCCGAAGCCTTCGCTGGCAACGCGCGCAACCACTTCCGCGGTCACCCCGCCCCACGGCCATGATTCGCCCACCACGAGCAGCCTGCCTGTGCGAGCAACCGAGGCCATGATCGTGTCTGTGTCCAGCGGCTTGATCGAGCGAAGGTCCACCACCTCGATTTCATTGCCTTCCTCGGCCAATTCCTGGGCCACTGCCAGCGCTTCATGCAACATCGCGCTATAGGCCACGATCGTCATGTCTCGCCCGGCTCGGGCGATCCGGGCTTTACCAACTGGCAGCGCCTCGGTGGGGAGCTTGTCCGCCTTGAGATGATAATAGAGGTATTTGTGCTCGCAAAAGAGCACGGGGTCATCGATGGCCACCGCTTCCAGCAGCATGCTGTAGGCGTCCTCCACTGTCGCGGGAGTCATCACGATCAGCCCGGGGTAATGGGCGTAAATGGCTTCCAGGTTTTGGCTGTGGAATGGTCCGCTCCCCGATGTCCCGCCGCAAGGCAGGCGGATGGTGATGGGACATGGCACCTGCGTTCGCCAATAAAGTGTGGCGGCGTGATTGACGATCTGGTTGAAGCCCGTCACCGAAAAATCGGCGAACTGCATCTCGATGATCGGCCGCATGCCCTCGATGGCAGCACCAATCGCGGAGCCGACCATGGCGTCTTCGCTGATCGGCGCGTCGAGAACACGTCCTGGAAATTCCTGGGCGAGATTCTTGGTCGCTTTGAACGCTCCGCCGAATTGCCCCACGTCCTGACCGTAGACGAATACGCGCGGATCCTCCTTGAGCGCCTTGGCTTGCGCCTCACGAATTGCTTCCAAATAGGTGATGCTGTTCATCAGGAATATGACGCTCTAGGTTCCCCCGTACATCTCCCCTAAATGCTTCGAGGCAAGCGCGGACCAGTCTTCCTTATATGGATCCGGGCTTGGCTCTCTTTGCGCCTGGGAGACGGCGTCCTCCACCTGTTTCTCCAGTTCCTGCTTCCACTTTGCCAGCGTGGCGGCATCTGCCCAGCGGGAACTGATCAAATATTCCTCCGCGACCTTTAAACAGTCGCGACCGACCGGTGAGTTTTTCAGCTTCGGGTCCACGTAGGAGGCGTCGTCATGTTCGCCGTGGCCACATAAACGCAGCAGCCGCGCAATGACCAATTGCGGACCGCCCCCTTCACGGGCTCGCTGCACGGCCTCTCCCACAAGCGCCAGGCAATTGCCCGCGTCCGTGCCATCGACGTCGTGAGCCTTGATGCCGTAGCCGGCAGCTTTATCCAGCAGCGATTCGCAAGCGAACTGCCGGGAGCTGGGGGTCGAATAGGCATAGTGATTGTTCGCCACGATCATCACCAGGGGAAGTTTCTCGACCGCCGCCTGGTTAATCGCTTCATGGAAAGCTCCAGTGGATGTGGCCCCTTCGCCGATGCAAGCGGCGCCCACGGTGCCTGAAACCTTTTTAAATCGTCGAGCCATCAAGGTGCCGTTGACTACCGAGATCATGGCGCCGAGGTGACTGATCATTGGAAGCAACCCTTCGCGCGGTTTGCCACGATGCACATTGCCATCACGACCGCGCATAGGCCCCAGCGCCGAGCCAAGGTAAGTGCGAGCGGCGTCCAGGATCGTCTCGCCAAAAGCGAGCCGACCAGCCAGGTCACGAATCAATGGCGCGAAAACATCTCCCGGCCGCAACGCCATGCCGATGGACGCGCTGAGAGCCTCCTGCCCGCGACCCAGGAAAACGCCCCCGTGGATTTTACCTGCTCGATAAAGGCCGGCAAATTTGTCGTCGAGGGTGCGAGCGAGCAACATCCAGCGAAAGGCTTGGACGTAACGTTCTTGAACTGAGGAACTATCAATGGCCGTGCTGCTGCTCGTCACCGAATGAACCATGGCGAAGGATTTTGCCGATTTTACCCGCGCGGTGCAAACGTTTCTTACTTAAAGGAGAAATGCGGCTGCCAATTCGCCCCAAATGACGATAAAAGAGCTGATTCCTCCTATTCCGGGGAAGGAGAAGCCAGGCCCGAGCACCACTGATCTCGCCGCTCCTTGGCTTTGAGGAAGAAATCCTCGATCACTTTCTTATCCTCATGCTCGAGCGCAAGTTGAAACTCCTGGAGATCTTCAATAAAGACCCCGAGAACTCTGGCCAGATTCTTGCGGTTGGCCAGACTGATGTCCCGCCACATCTCAGGGGAACCTGACGCGATCCGGGTGGTGTCCTTAAATCCATTCGCACAAAGCATTGCCTGCTCCTTGGGATGAACCGGACTCAAAACATAGTTGGCCAACTCGGCGGCAACCACGTGCGGAAGATGACTCGATCGGCTCACGAGATCATCGTGCGCATCCGGACTGAGGAGCATGACTCTCGCCCCAACCGCTTCCCAAAAGGAGCGAAGTCTCTTGAGCGGTTCCTGTCGTGTCCGGTTCGTCGGGGTAATGACGCAGATGGCTTTTTCGAATAGGTCAGCCTTAGCCGCCGATGGGCCAGTTTTCTCGGCTCCCGCCATGGGATGGCTTCCCACGAACTGAGCTCCGCCACCGGACACAAGCAGTTCGAGTTCCTGGACAACGCTGCCTTTAACGCTGCCGACATCCGTAACCACCGCACCGGGCTTGAGCACGGGAAGCATCTTGCCCACAAGTTCACGCATCTGTGCCAGCGGCGTGCAAAGGATCACCAGGTCAGCATCCTTCACGCAGGCATGTAAGTCGCAACTGGCTTTGTCGACGACCTTGAACTGCTCGCACTCCGCTATGCTGCTCTCCCGGCGCACATAACCCTCGACGCGCGCGGCGAGATTGCGTTGCTTGATGGCCAACCCGAGGGAGCCACCCAGCAAGCCAACGCCCACCAAGGTTATCTTCTGCCAGTGCATAGGAGAATAATGATTAGGCCCCTTTAAAGTGCAAGGGACAAGTGCCAGCCTTTATGTTACAAAACGGTGTTTGCGGCTTGTTTCACTCTTTCCAGGATCACATCGGGAATATGCGGTTCGCTCCCGATACTGGCCGAGTACCAGACCCGCTTGCCCTGCTTTTCCGTTGGATTGCGCCATGTCGGCAACCCTTGCTTGAGCCGCTCTTGCACGACGCGCCCGGGTTCGCCGAGCATCACCGGGATGTCTTCAAAGGAATGCAGTCCGTCGCTGATAAAAAATGGAACCATCACAATGTTCCTTGAGGAGGCCATTTTATAGCAATCACCTATCCGAGGATCTTCTTCCATGAAGACGGGATGAACTTCGGCATAGAGGTTTTTGCGGCGGATGGTCTCGACCTGGCTCTCGATAATCTTGCGAGAATTCTCGTTGTTCCCGGTGCCGTGTCCAGCAATGAACAGCGCTGTTTCCGCCGGTTTTGCGGCTCGAGGGAACGGAAATTTTTGCACGACATCCTGCGCCCGGGAGAGCAATACCTCGGTCATGCTCTCATGTGTGCCAATCGGTCCGCAATAGTACAATGTCTGCTCGCCCCTGCGTTGCACGCGGTTGAAAGCACCGGTCGTTCCCGGCTCCAGGAAACCGAGTTCCCGTGGAATGACCTCCTCCGTGAAGTAACCTTCGCTGATGAAAAGTGGCACAATGAACACTCGCCGCGCGAATACGCCGCGAAGCACTCCGGCAATGCCGGGCTCAAGCTTCCAAAAGCATTCGACGACTTGGGCAAAGATTCGCCGCCTCCGCAATTCATCGGCATGCTGGTAGGTCGGCGCCGCGGATTCCGCGTTCAAAGTAGAGCCATGTCCTACCAGGACCAGCGCAGCATCGGAAAAGTCGGCAACCATTTCGCGTATAAATACCGCAACCGAGCGCTAATCGCAACCACGCCGGTAATAAAGAAAACTTGCTCGACCGCCGTGGATTCAAAATACTTTAAGGATTCAGCCGTTATGAAAAAAACTATCTTTCCTGTCCTGGCGAAAACCGCCGTCCTTGCCGCCACACTGTTGGCCGCCCTGCCCAACCGCGGCGCCGCCGCTAAAACCGCAACGCCCGCCGAGAGCCTCACCACGGCCCCCGGGTTCAAAGTCGAACTGCTTAAATCTTCCGACGCTGCTGTCGAGGGCTCCTGGGTCGCCATGACCGTGGACGACAAAGGCCGCCTGATTATCTCGCCCCAAGGCAAGGAACCGATGATGCGGATTACCCTCGATGCATCAGGGCAGATCGCGAAGAAGGAAACCATTGACCTCGCCATTTCGGGAGCGATGGGTTTGTTGTTTCATAAGGGCAACCTTTACGTGAATGGTCAGGGCAAAGAGGGATATCACATGTATCGGCTGCGGGACACGAATGGCGACGATCAGTATGATAGCGTCGAATTGATCCGCAAATGGAAGGGTGGCCCCGGCGAGCACGGTGCCCACGGCATTGTTCTCGGGCCGGACAACAAGCTTTACGTGGTTTGCGGAAACTTCGTGGATGTGCCCGCCGATATCCTGCCGACCTCCCCGCATAAGAATTACGCGGACGACCTCGTGCTGCCTCGCGCCGAGGACGGCAATGGCTTCGGCGCAGGCCGCAAGCCCCCCGGCGGTTTCGTCGTGCGGATGGACCTGGATGGCCAGAACGCCGAACTGTTCGCCTCCGGCCAGCGCAACACCTACGACATCGGCTTCAACACCGCCGGTGAATTGTTCGGTTTTGACAGCGACATGGAATGGGATTGGGGTATGCCCTGGTACCGGCCTACACGCGCCTACCATATCGTGAGCGGCGGGGATCAAGGCTTCCGCGAAGGCAGCGGCAAATGGCCGGAATATTATGCGGACAGTTTGCCTGCAACCGTGAACATCGGTATCGGCTCGCCCACCGGCGTACGCTTCGGGACAGGGGCCAGGTTTCCTCAAAAGTACCAGAAAGCTTTCTTCATGATGGATTGGAGCTACGGCCGGATCCTTGCGGTGCACTTGGATGAAAAAGGCGGGGGCTATAAGGGTTCGTTCGAAAACTTCGTCTCGGGCAAAGCTCTTAACGTAACCGACCTGGAAATTGGCCCGGATGGAGCGATGTATTTTACCACCGGCGGACGCGGCACCCAGTCCGGTCTCTACCGCGTGAGCTACAACGGCAAGGAAAGCACGAGCCCGTTCGCTGAACGAACTGTAAAGAAGGACCAAAAGGCGCGCGACCTTCGGCATGAGTTGGAGAAATTTCACGGCAGACAGGATTCTAAGGCCGTTGATTTCGCTTGGAAACACTTGAACAGCGATGACCGCTGGATTCGTTACGCTGCCCGGATTGCTATCGAAAGTCAGCCGGTATCCGAGTGGAAATCGCGAGCGCTCTCAGAAACCAAGACCGACGCGGGCCTGACCGCGTTGCTGGCCTTGGCGCGGCTCGGCTCGAAGGAAGATCAATCTGAAGTCCTCGGAGCGTTAAAGAATTTCCCCATGAAGAGCCTCTCCGAGGAACAGCAGCTCAATAAGCTGCGGGTCGTGGAGGTAAGCATCGCCCGCCATGGCAAGCCGTCCGCGGAACTAGCCAAGCTGGCGATCGAAAAGTTAGACACGCTCTACCCCTCCAGGAGTCTAGCCCTGAATCGCGAGCTTAGCCAAATCCTGATCGCTCTTGAAGCTCCTGGTGTCGCCAGGAAGACGCTTAATCTGCTCGGCAAAGCAGAAACCCAGGAAGAACAGCTCACCTATATGTTTGCGCTGCGCCACCTGAAATCCGGCTGGACGACGGAAGATCGCAAAGCTTATTTCGGTTGGTTCAGCAAACCTCGCCATGAAGAGGACGGCGGGCCGACATATCCCGGAGGCGCCAGTTATATTATCACTCGCAACATCAAGCATCCCGATGCCACGGTGAAATGGTTTAAGGATGTGGGTCGTGACTACGGTGATGGCTCGAGCTTTCCGAAGTTCCTGAGCAATCTCCGCCGCGATGCAGCGGCTTCCCTCCCGGACACTGAGCGCGGTGAGCTCGCCAGTTTATTGACTGCCCCAATCGGGGGAGAAAAGGTGGCCAGAAAAGCACGCGTCTTTAAGCACGTGAAAGATTGGACCATGAATGACCTTAGCCCGCTGCTGGAACAGGCCTCGCGGAGCCGTGATTTCGCCAAAGGCAAGGAAGCGTATGCCGCCGCCCAATGCCAGGCTTGCCATCGCTTTGGCAATGAAGGCGGTGCGGTTGGGCCCGATCTGACAGCCGTCGCCAGTCGTTTCAGCCGCGCCGATATCCTGTCCGCCATTGTTGAACCAAGCAAAGTGGTCTCCGAGCAATACCAGAACATCACCATTACCAAGAAGGATGGCGATGACCTCACAGGCCGCTTGCTCGAGGAGACCGATGATAAACTGGTGCTGATGGTCAATCCGCTGGAGCCGGATAAAAAGACAACCATCAAGAAGAGCGAAGTAACCAAACGGGAACCTTCAAAGCTCTCGCCCATGCCCGAAGGGCTCGTCAATATCCTGAGCAAAGACGATATCCTTGATCTGATCGCCTATATGGAATCAGGTGGCAAAAAGGATTTCCGGGCCTTCCGGAAAAACTAAGAAAAGAAGCTAACTTCGAAAGGCGCCTTTGGAAACGAAGGCGCCTTTTGTTTGGTTTCAAGGCTGCCCCCGTTACCGTCTGCGCTTTATCCTATGCAATCGAACGAATAGCAAATATACGTGAAGCCAATGACTGAAGAGATGTCGCGCGCGCTTGCTTGTTTGCCTCACGGGCCGGAATTTCGCTTCCTCGATCGACTCCTCAGTCTGGAACCCGGCGTGCATGGCACTGGCGAATATCTCGTCCGAGGTGATGAACCATTTTTGAAAGGACATTTCCCCGGAGCTCCGCTTTTGCCGGGAGTACTCATGTTGGAAGCAGTCGCCCAACTTGCAGGAACTGTCGCCCAGAGCGATCCTCAAATTGTACCCCTGGAGGGCTTAATGCTTACAGCGATACGAGGTGTAAAAATTCTTGGTTCAGCCCGACCCGGGCAAACGATCCGAATCGAAGCCCACGTGACCGGCCGCCTAGGCAATTTGATTCAGGCCCAAGGCTCGGTCCATGTGGATGGCGAACTCGTCCTGCAGGCAGAACTCACCCTGAGCGGCACCAAGCGGTAAGGCTTGCTCGACTTAGCCCGTCTGGTTGGACGCGTGCGACATGACGTGCTCAAGGATCTCGGAGTTATTGAGCCTGGTCAGATCGCACCCGAGGTTTTTATCGACTTTTTTCCGCGCGGCAGGAGTTAAGGATTCCAATAATTGCCCGTTGATCTCCTCGGGCGCCGCCAGGAAACACTTCTCGTAGTCTTCGCTCCCCAGCAACGCGTTCATGCGCTCACCAATTTGTTTCAGCGCACGACGGCGCTTCTCAAGCTCCATGTTGTGGCTTTCGCCATCGGAATTATTTCCGCCGCTTTGACGGCTCATGTTTCCCTGGGCAGAGCGACCGGCTCGCGCCGTCAAAGTGTTCCCGTAGCGGTGATCCATTTCGCCCGGGTTCATTTCTTCCACCAACTCGAGCCTGGGCGTGCCAAAAAGCTCGGTGTTATCCATTTTATAGCAGCGGAAGGCTCCAAGGTCGGTAACGACAAGTAAAGTTTTTCCCATAAATCTGAGCGGTTAAAATTAACTTTTTGCGCCATGGCGACGCGGCCATTGGCGATCCTCTTTCCTTAATTTAGCGCAGGTCGGCTTGGCCGCAACCGACAACAAAAAAGACGCCCAAAGGCGTCTTTTCGAAATAAACTGGAACCCGCTTCAATGCCTCTGACGTCTTTTCACCTTGAGTTGAGCCAGGGATTGCGCCAAAGCCGCTGAAACCATCGCGGTTTCTTCATCATCAAGTTTTTCCGCCAATCTGGACTCGGCGCGGCGACGGGCCTCCTCGGCCTTGGCTTCGTCAATGTTCTCCGCCTTCATGGCCATGTCGGTCATGATCGCAACACGTTCGCCCGTGATTTCCACGAAGCCATCCCCCACAGCCAGGAAATGTTCCTGCCCACCCTTTAACACGGTCACTTCGCCGGAAACGATCGAGGTCAGGAGCGGAACGTGATTTGGGTAGATGCCCATCTCACCTTCTACCGCCGGCAAGGTCACCATATCCACTGTTTCAGAATAGGTCACCGAATCCGGAGTGACGATTTCAAGTTTGAGCGGCATGATTTAAATTCGCGGTTTAAGAGGAGAATTCCGGATTCGCGTCCCGGAACCCCACTCTAAATTTTGGCTTAGGCTTCTTTGATTTCGTCGATGGTACCCTTCATATAGAAGTTACCTTCAGCCACATCGTCGTGCTTGCCTTCCAGGATTTCCTTGAAGGCGCGAACGGTGTCGGCCACGGCTACTTGTTTCCCCGAGCGGCCGGTGAACTGTTCGGCCACCGTGAACGGCTGGCTGAGGAAGCGCTGAATCTTGCGCGCACGGAACACCGTCAGCTTGTCTTCAGGCGACAACTCGTCCATGCCCAGAATCGCGATGATGTCCTGGAGATCCTTGTAGCGCTGGAGCACTTTTTGCACGCCACGAGCCACATTGTAATGTTCTTCGCCGACGATTTCCGGCGCGAGCGCGCGGGAGTTCGAGGCCAAAGGATCCACGGCTGGGAAGATGCCCAATTCCGCGATGGAACGTTCCAACACGATGGTAGCGTCCAAGTGCGCGAATGTGGTCGCGGGCGCTGGGTCAGTCAGGTCGTCCGCGGGGACGTAAACGGCCTGGAAGGACGTGATGGAGCCCTTCTTAGTCGAGGTGATCCGTTCCTGGAGGTCACCCATTTCGGCCGCGAGCGTAGGCTGGTAACCTACAGCGGACGGTGTGCGGCCGAGCAGCGCCGACACTTCAGAACCGGCCTGGGAGAAACGGAAAACGTTATCCACGAACAGGAGCACGTCCTGGTTTTTTTCGTCACGGAAATACTCCGTCACGGCCAGCGCGGAAAGCGCCACGCGCAAACGAGCGCCGGGGGGCTCGTTCATCTGGCCATAGACCAGACCAATCTTCGAGCCGGGCTCGACAATCGGCATCCCGTTCTCGCCAATGACCGGATGGCCCTTCGCATCTTTCTTCACCTTGATGACGTTGGACTCGATCATTTCGTTGTAGAGATCGTTTCCTTCACGGGTGCGTTCGCCGACACCTGCGAACATGGAGACACCGCCGTGCAGCTTGGCGATGTTATTGATCAGTTCCATGATGACGACCGTCTTGCCGACGCCGGCGCCACCGAACGCGCCGACCTTGCCACCCTTCAGGAAGGGGCAAATCAGATCGATAACTTTGATACCCGTCGTCAACACCTGCGGTGACGTCGACTGATCGACCAAAGGAGGAGCGCTGCGGTGAATCGGGTTATACTTGTCGGCGACTACTGGACCTTGCTCATCCACCGGATCTCCGGTCACGTTGAACACGCGGCCCATCACGCCTTCACCAACGGGCATGGAAATAGGTTTGCCGGTATCCAGCACTTCATGGCCGCGCTTCAGCCCCTCGGTGGTGGACATGGCAATCGCGCGCACCCAGTTGTCACCGAGATGCTGCTGCGTTTCCAGCGTCAGTTTGGTGGAAACTCCGCCGGGCGGGGTAAAGTTGATTTCCAGCGCGTTGAAGAGCGCTGGCAATTGGTCACCGAACTCCACGTCCACAACGGGACCGATGATCTGAACGATTTTTCCTTTATTCATGCTCGTAAATTCCTATCAACCCATTGCCATGGCGGCGCTGGTAATTTCCAAAAGTTCTCGTGTGATGTTCGCCTGGCGAAGTTTGTTGTACTCCAGCGTCAGGTCCTTGATCAGCTGCTTGGCGTTGTCAGTGGCGTTTTTCATCGCCACCATTCGCGCGCTGTGTTCCGAAGCCTTTGCTTCCAACAGGAATTGGTAAACCTGGAAGTTCAGGTAATGCGGAAGCAGGTTACCCAGCACCGCGGCAGGGTTCGGCTCGAAGAGATATTCCTTCCCGTCATGCTGCAATGCAACGGCTTCATTGGCGCCATGCGTTCCACCCACTTCCAACGCCGTCAATTCCCCGAGCGGCAACAGCGTCCGCACTTCCGGACGTTGGTTCAGGGTGCTGATGAAATTGGTGTAGAGCACATCCACCTGGTCCACTTTGCCATCCAGGAACAACTCCTGCGCAAATCGGGAAATCGCCCGCGCTTCGCTGAACAGCGGGCTATCCTTGTAGGTGAATTCGGCCACGAGCTCACGCTTGGTGCGAGCCACGAACAGACTTGCCTTCCGGCCGGCGGTAATGTGCGTGGTGGTGGCTTTGTCGAACTTGGTCGCTTCCCGCAGCAGGTTCGTGTTTAACGCGCCGCACAAACCCTTGTCCGTGCTCACAATGATCAACGCCCGTCTGCCAACGGGACGAGCTTCCATCAATGGATGAGTGAAATCCCCTGCCCCGGCCGTCACCGCCGCGAGCACGCTGTTCATCAAGGTGGCATACGGACGCCCGGCCAGCGCCGACTGCTGGGCCTTGCGCATCTTCGCCGAGGCCACCATCTGCATCGCCTTCGTAATCTGGGCGGTGTTTTTGACCGACTTGATCCGTCGGCGTATGTCGCGCGTGCTAGGCATGGCGTTTTAAGATTAACGATAGGTCTGCTTGAATTCCGTCAATGCGCCCTTCAACTCACCGGCCAGCGCGTCGCTGAACGCTTTTTCCGCGCGAATTTTTGCAATCAAATCCGCTTTACGCGTCATGAGGAAGTCGGTCAGCTTGCTCTGGAAATCCTTCACCTTTTCCACTGGAACGTCGTCCATCATGTTGTTCTGCATGGCCCACAGAACCGCCGCCTGAATTTCGACCGCCATCGGATTGTATTGCGGTTGTTTGAACAGCTCAACGATGCGCTTTCCACGCTCGAGTTGCGCCTGTGTTTTGGCGTCGAGATCAGAACCGAACTGGGCGAACGCTGCCAATTCGCGGAATTGCGCCAGGTCCAGCTTGATCCGGCCGGCGACCTGTTTCATCGCCTTAATCTGCGCGGCCGAACCGACCCGCGATACGGACAAACCGACAGAAATAGCCGGACGAATACCCTGGTAGAACAAATCCGTTTCCAGGTAAATCTGGCCGTCCGTAATGGAAATCACGTTCGTAGGAATGTAAGCCGAAACGTCACCCGCTTGAGTTTCGATGATCGGCAGCGCCGTCAACGAACCATTGCCATACTTTTCGCTCACGCGCGCCGAACGTTCCAACAGGCGGCTGTGCAGGTAGAAGACATCACCAGGATAAGCTTCGCGGCCGGAAGGGCGCTTCAACACCAACGACACCTGGCGATAGGCCACCGCCTGCTTGGAAAGGTCATCGAAGATGATCAAGCCATCCATGCCGTTATCCATGAACCATTCACCCATTGCGGCTCCGGCAAACGGGGCGATGTATTGGTTAGCGGCGGAATCGGAGGCGGCTGCGGCTACCACGATGGTGTAAGGCATAGCGCCTTCCTTCTCGAGGGTCGCAATCACGCGGGCGATACTGGACTGCTTTTGCCCGACCGCGACATAGATGTTGTAAACGGGACGGAACCCGGGTTCCTTGGAGGCTTCAGCGGCCCGGTTGATCCGAGCCTGATTGATCATGGCGTCCACGCCAATGGTCGTTTTGCCAGTGGAACGGTCACCGATGATCAACTCGCGTTGGCCACGGCCTACAGGAATCATGGCATCGATAGCCATAATACCTGTCTGCAGCGGCTGGCTGACGGATTTGCGCTTAACAATGCCCGGCGCGATTTTCTCAACCGGATAAAATTCCGTGGCGGTGATAGGACCTTTGCCATCCAGCGGCTGGCCGAGAGTATTCACCACGCGTCCGAGCAAGCCTTTGCCGACCGGCACGGAGAGCAGCTTGCCAGTGGTGCGGACTTCCTGTCCCTCTTTCACTGGTGTGTAATCGCCCAAAATGATGGCGCCCACTTCGGTTTCCTCGAGGTTCAGCGCGATGCCAGTGACGCCGTTGCCAAAGTCCAGCATTTCGTTCAGCATGGCATCGGTCAGGCCTTCCACTTTGGCCACGCCGTCCGAAATTTCACGAACGACACCGACGTTTTGCTTCGCGGCGCTGGTCTTTACACCCGCGATTTGAGCTTCGATTTCTTGAAGGATGGAACTCATAGTCTTAAAAAATTCTGTGCTTTATAAATTGCTTTCGAGCGATGCCAGCCGTGCCTGGATGCTGCTGTCATAAACATCACTGCCCACCTTGATGCGTAACCCGCCGATCAAGGCCGGGTTTTGCGCAAAGGTCAGATTCAAGCCCTGGCCGTATTGGCGAGTCAGGTTTTCACGAATGCTCCCTTGCAAGGCAGCAGTGAGCGGAGTCGCGCTTTCGACAAGCGCAGTCCGGCGATCCATGTCCAGCTTAACCAAACGTTGCAGATGCGATAGGATCCCCACATAGCCCCGCGGCTGCTTTGCCACCAGTTGCTGCACCGCTTGCCGAACCTTGTTGTCGTCCAGCAGCCCATTGACCTTGCAGGTCTGGAACAGCGACTTGGCTTCGCGTCGTGCTTGCTTGGTTATTTTCATCGTGTGTGCTTCCAGCTCGCCAACGCCTAAGCGGCCAACTGGCGATTTGCCTCCTCAGCAAGACGCTGCTGGTCTTCCGGAGTCAAAGCCTTGCCAGCGACCCGGGCGGTGGTGGCTACCACCAACCGGCCAACTTCGCGGCGCAATTCGGTTTTCATCCGAGCCAGTTCAGCTTCGCTGGCCACGCGAGCCTTCGCAATAATATCGTTGGCAGTCGCAATCGCCTTTTGGCCTTCCGTCTCGCTTAGCTTGGCTGCCGATTGGCGAGCCTCTTCGATCAGCTTGTTGCCCTGGGCATTCGCTTGATTGAGGATTTCTTGCGCCTTGGCTTGAGCATTCGCCAGCTCTACTTTGATTTTTTCTGCATTGGCCAAACCCTCAGCGATACGATTGCGGCGCTCTTCGAGCACCTTCAAAATAGGCTTGTATGCAAATCGGTGGAGCAGAAACGCCACGATGCAAAAGCTGATCACCTGGGAGATGAACAGCGACTTGTTAAAACCGAACTGCTCGCCCGTTGATCGGGCAATATCACCCAGTCCCGCTGCTGCAAAAAAAATCGAGATACTCATAAAGGTCAAAGGTCGAGCGCGGAACTATAAGTCCCGCGCTCTAATAATGCGTTACGGTTTCGCCAAGAAAATGGCGAAGAACACAATTCCTTCCGCGAAGGCGGTGCTCAGAATGGCTTGAACAAGAATCTTGGTGGCGGCACCAGGATTGCGTCCAACCGCTTCAGAGGCCTTCATACCGATCATTCCTACACCAATCGCAGCGCCAGCGGCTGCTGCGGCGATGTGGAGACTACCGGTCATTTCTGCCAACATGGGCGTTAACATATGTTTTTTCCTTTACTGTTTGTTTGTCCATCGGCCCCCGCAGTCTTGCCACGGTCCAGCCGACGAAAATTATTTTATCAGTGCTTAGCCGTTTCTCCGTGCCCGTGCCCCTCGTCGTGCTGGCAAATCAGCAGGGTAAACACTGCGGTCAGCAACATAAATACAAGGGCCTGCACCAAACCGACCAAAATCTCCATGAAATAAAACGGGATCGGAAACAACCAACCCAAAGCCGGGTTCATGGTGGCCATCGTTTCCAACATGTTTTCTCCTGCAAAAATGTTACCGAATAGTCGGAAGCTGAGGGACACTGGCCGGAAAAGTATTGATACAACCTCCAGCACGCCAACCAACACGAAGACGAAGATCATTAGCACTTTCAAAATCCCGGTGGTATCGCCTTTAGGCCCGAAAAGGTGAAGCAAAAAACCTCCAGGACCATTCGCTTGCAAAGCCCAAACGATCCAGCATGCAAAGAAGATCATCGACATCGCCAGAGTCATGTTCAGATCAGCGTTGGCTCCGCGAAGCAGCGGGTGGCTAATATGATGCAGACTACCATCCGGCCCTGGCGTTCCCCATCCGATGGATCCCACCCCGGGAATCAAACCGAACCAATTGGAAAAAAGGATGAAGATGAACACCGTCGCAAAAAACCAGAAAGTCTTGTGCACCAACTCATGGCCAATAATTCCCTCAAGAAAGTCGTGCAGCGATTCAACCAGCCATTCCCAAAAATTTTGGGCACCTTCGGGAACCTGCCTAACATTGCGCATAGCGTATTGAGCGAAAATGATCAGAAAAAGCGCAACCCCCCATGTAACTACCATGGAGTTTGTAATTTTGAAGACCCCGAAATCTTTGAGCACAGGCGCAGCTTGAGGCAATCCCTTTGCCTCATGTGCACCCGCTTCAGCTTCCCCCGCATGTCCAGCAGCAGCGGCACCAGGAGCATGCACTTCCGTGTCCGCCGCCCGAATAGCCAAAGGTGCCCCGACCAAAAGTGCCAGAGCCAAGATGAATTGAAAAAATCGCATCGAGTTAAAAAGTCAAAATTTTCCCACTGGCAGGGAGACGACGCCCCGCCGAAACAACCGCCAATCCCGAAAGCGCGCAACAAGTTGCCTAATAGTGAAAAATTTCACAAGCGTTTTTTTTAATCTTTTTTCACGATTCCGAAAACGGATTCGGCTGGCCTCCCCTGTTTCGTCGCATGCAGTTGATCCAGCCTTAGCTGTACATCAACGGTTCGGCTCTGTGGAAGTCGCTGGCTGAACTGACAGTAGACGAGCCCGGACCACTTTGCCCAGGTTAACCATACCATATAGAATCCCAAGCAAAGCAACATCGGTGGGCCCCACGGGTATGTCCCATTTGTATGCGATCACAAAACCGGCAAAGGCCGTCAACACGCCGAAACCAGCAGATAATAATGCGAATTGCCGCATATTGGAAGCCATGCGATGAGCAATGAGAGGAGGAAGCAGGAGAAACCCAAACGTGACCAACGGTCCCACGCTGAGCACGGCCATCGAGATGGTAAGCCCCACCAGCAGGAACAGAAACGAATCCCACCAAACCACATTTTTTTTCAGGCTCGTTGCCATGTCAGGATCAAACGAAACCAGCATGAATTCCTTTTGGAAAACCAGCAGCATTATGACCACCAGCCCAAAGGCCAAAGCAGTCCAGCCCAGTTCTGCATTCGATACCGCAATGATTTCCCCTTTTAACCGATCCAGCAGTCCGTGCTCGCCATAAGGATTTTTCACCAACAACAAAATGCTCCAGGCACCCGCCAGCACATACGCGGTGCCGACTCTCCCTTCGGCAGTCCCCCTGCCCCGCTTTTCGAGGAACGAAAGCAGCAGAATGGAAACCAACGTGAAAACCGTCGAGCCCACGAACGCCAGGGAGTGCTCGGAGCTCTCTTCCAAATGCGGGATCCAATTCCAGGCATGCAGCGCAAAAGCGAAAGCGATACCGCACGAGGATACCTGAGGCAGGGCCACACCCAGGAAAATCAGCCGTCGCAAAACAAGGTAAGCTCCCACCAGCGGGCAAGCCACGCCAACGAGCAAACTGATGTACACGGAATTCCGCAGCAGAAAATTCGGATCGAGCACTTCACGAAGCGTTTCCATTTCAACTCAGCTCCAAATCTAGAATTTGTTCCACCTTCTCACGGCTGAGCAGTTCCTTGACTCCTCCCTGCAGCACCTTTCCCTCGTGCAGCCAAATGACTTCGTCCACATACCTCCGAACCACCGGCAGGTCATGATTGACCATCAGGATCGTGAGCTTCTCATCCCGATGCAATTGCCTGAGCAATTCCATTATCGCCTGGGTTGCGGCGGTATCGATCCCCGCCGTCGGTTCGTCCAGTAGCAGCATATCCGGTCGCGCCGCCAGCGCCCTTGCGATCAGCACCCGCTGCTTTTGACCGCCGGACAATTGCGAAAACCGCTTTCGGCTGAACTCGTCGGCCCCGGACTTCTTAAGACATTCATGCGCCAGCTCCCTTTCCCCGTGTCCAAGCCTGCGGCCGGGCCCAACCCGACCGCAGGCGCCCATCAAAACAACCTCGAAAGCAGAAAGCAGAAAAATGGGATCCAGGGCCTCTCTTTGCGGCACATAACCAAAGACCGCGGGATTTCCGCCTACCTTCCCTAGCTCGACTATCCCTTCCACCGGCGGGATGATTCCAACGAGCGTTTTGAGCAAGGTGGATTTGCCCGTTCCATTAGCACCCAGCAGTCCTGTGAATGTTCCTCGCCGGATTTGCAGGTTCACTCCCCGCAGCACCGGGACCCGGTCGTAGCCGACCGCCACGTCCTTTAAAGCTATCAGTGTTTCACTTGTCACTTTGCTTCTTTCAGGGCTGCTGCGATTTGCGCGACATCGTAATCGAAGAGGCTGAGATAGTCGCGGACTTTATCATTCGCCCCCACCTTCTCAGGCAGCACCAGGAACTTCGCACCAATCGCTTGGGCGATGTATTGTGGGGTTTTACGGGGACGGAATGGCTCGACAATGACCAACTTGACCCCTGCCCCTTTCACTCGCGGAAGCAACGAGTTAATATAAGTCGGCGAAGGCTCCACACCAGGCTTCGGTTCAACAGTGCCAGCAAGTTCAAACCCGAACCGCTCCAGGAAATAGTCAAAGGACTTGTGATAGGTAATCACCTTCGTGCCCTTGAACGGTTCCAAAGCCTTGGTCCATTGCACGATTTTTTGATCGAGCTGCTCAGAAAACCGCTTCAGGTTCGCCTCGTAATACGCTTGGTTTTGAGAATTCAGTTTCGAAAACGCCGCGGCAATATCCGCAGCCATGATCTTACCATTCTCAGGGTCAAGCCAGTAATGTGGATTGCCGAGCGGATGCACGTCGCCCATCGAGCGATCCACTGGACCAGTCGGCAAATCCTTGAGCCGAACGTGACGCGAGAGGACGAGGTGCCCGGGAGCATCGCTCAAAATTTTCGCATTCCGTGCTCCGTTGACCAGTGGGGGCAGCCAGCCAATTTCCAGATCGGCCCCTCCCTCGATCAGCACATCGGCCTTGTTCAATACCCGGATGAAGCTCGGGCGTGCATCCACGAAGTGAGCATCCTCCGTCCCCTTCGCAATGGTGGTCACCGTCACTTTATCACCGCCGATGTCCTGCGCAATGGCTCCGAAATCGGGAAGTGTCGCCACCACGTTCAATTTCGCCTGAGCGACCAGAGGCGCCGCGAAAATTAAAAAGAGAAAAAGCTTTTTCATATCAATTGGTCCAAAGATTAAAACTTGTGAGCCGCGTGGGAACCCAGCAGGAATTCAAATTGCAACCACACCGAGTGGTCCGGGCCGATGCGAGAACGATGATCGAAATTATATTGCAGCCGCAACTTGGAGAACTCGCTGGGAAACCACGTAAGATTGGGTGACACTCGCCAGCGTGCCGCGCGTTCGGGATCCAACCCGAGGATGTCCTCATAAAGTCCCCTGCCCGTCGGCGCCACGTAATCACCGCGCAGACCAGCTATCCATCCTTTATGGAATCCGTATGCCAGTTGCGAATAAAAGCCCCAGTCGGTCAATGTCTCTCGGGGGACAGCCACCGCAAGCCCGCCCAAATCTTCCAGGGAAGCGCCAGCCTGATATCGGCGCAACATCGCTTCAGTCTGCCAGGACACGAACGGAAACCCGGCATGCTGATTCCCCGGCTTCCATTTCCAAAACGCGTCCATGCCGTACACTTCCGTGCGCGTCTCCGTACCAGTGCTGTTCGGACCAAATGCGGCAGACGTGCCCAGTAAAACAGTTTGGGCATCGCTCACATCGAAGGAGGCCGCGTAACGCCCTACATAAAGCATGTCCCCAGCATTACGAACGCCACGCTCGAGTGGTGTCCGTCCCAGCAATCGCTCACCTTCATTGTCATTGCGGAAGCTAAAGGCCGTACCCCCTTGGCTATTCTGAACCGTCAAAAACAATTCCGAATAAAACGGAGTCGGAGCCAGCCACGAAACCCTCGCCCCCGGATTGCGCAGGCCTTCCGGTCCAAACATCCGACTCAGGATCAGCGGAGCATCCACGAAATCCCAGCTATGGGGATGGGTCTGGTTCACCCGTCCGAACTCCGTAAGAAACTGGCCGCCCCTCACCTGCAGGTTCCAGGGCAAAGCCATCGATTCCATGTAGGCCTCCTCAGCTTCCAGCGTGGTCTCCCCGCTCGGATCGATCTTCATCACCACGTTGGCCTGCGCGCGGAAGTAAGGATCCACTTTGCCGTCCAGCGTGAGCTCCAGGTTCTGCAGCGTGAATCCGTTTTGTCTCGGATCGTGATCGAAAGGTTGCAGCAGCTCCACATCTTTGGCCGTGGACCCACCAGCCGAAAAAAGGCCGTCCAACGATAAGTTAATATAGTTTTGCGCGCTCCCCACCCGGATGGGATCCGTCGGAGCCCAGGCTTTAGGCGTCCTAACTGAGCCCGCGCTCGCCTTATCCGCCGCCAGGGCCTCCTCCAATGAACCGGGTTTCACGCCCTGATTCGGCTCCGCTATTGGAACAGCTTGGGCATTGGTCGAAGCGGCTTGGCCCTGCAGCCCTTCGAGCCGCTTATTGATGGAATCGATGACCTGTTGATGTTGCTTCACTGCTTTTTCAAAGGCTTCGTTTGCCTCCCGCAATTGCCTTTTAAGCACTTCCACCTCGTTCGCGTCCTGCCCAAATAATGGGCCTGCGCTTAAAACAATTAGTAAACCGAGAATCTTGTAACGTTTCATAGTCCATCCAAATTCTAAAACCAAGCTCCCGCCGCTGATGCGGGTCGGGTCAATCTCTCCCGTATAGGAGACGACAGGTTGGATCAGGACTGGGCAGGAGGACCACGAGAGGAGAAACCAAGGACATCGAAGGTGCTGACACGCATCGTCGGCTCCAGGGGAGGCAGGAGCACTTCGTGCAGAATCGTCGGAGCTTGCGCGTCTGGAGCCGCAGCCGCGAGCAGATCGCCTTTACCCCACAGCGCCAAATGACAGAAGTGATCCGCCGCTTTGGCGTCAGCATGCATCAACTCATGAAGCGCGGGGCTGAAAGAAGCGAAGGAACAAAGCAGAATAATGCAAGCGAGCGCGCTGCCGAAGACGGCCCACGCAACCGGGGGAACGCGCTTGCAATTCATTATTTGCACCTAATCAAAGAGGACGCCGCGACGCAAGTTATTTTCACTGAGCCAAAGCGCCTGCTATCGTACGTACGCCCTGTAAAACCGTTTCGGCACGATCGCGCTCTCGCTAAAGCTCGCGTGCCCCGAGATCAACCAATTCGTCGCAATGGTCTGCCATTGGAGCAGGTCCGCGCTCGCCTGGAGGAAAACTCGCTGCCCGGGCACCCCGAACTCGTCCACTCGAATCCGCGAATCGCTGGAGCGGCTGACCGCGAGCGAAGGCGCTTTGAAGCTCGACAGGATGGTAATTTTCTCCGGTGCATGGAAATACCGCCCTCTTCCTCCAATGCTCAGCCGCGCAAATACGCGGTGCTCGCCCGGTGTCGAGTTTTGGGCGCTCCATTCCACAGGAACCGCAACCAGGCCGACCTGGTTTGATCCGGTTCCAGCCACGGGCATTTGTCGCACCAGCCTTTCGTTCCCGTTAAAAGGATTCGCGTCGTCATCCAGATAAAACGACAGCGTCCCGTTCGTTGTATTTGTGACAGCCCACTGATAATGGAAGGAGAAAAAATTACTTTGGCCAAATGCGACCACGTTCGAGCCCGCCGCACGTCCGGTGATTAAACTCGGCCACGCCCCATTGTTGGCAGTCAGCAGCGTGCGGTTGTTGGTAGCGCTCCCAGCTCCCAGATCCCACTTTTGATTGTAACCATCCCGGATCCGGCTGGTACCCTGCCCCGCAGGTTGGTTCGTGCTCATGCGGTCTCCCTTCCCCAGCAAGGCGTATTGAAAGCCTGCCTGGGCGCCGGATTTTTCAGAAGCGTTCCACCAACTCTGCCGTTCGGTCGTGCTGATGTCTTCCACTGTGTCCGTTGCGGGAGTGTTTGTGTCCACGGTTCCATGGTACCAAAGGTGAACATCCGAATGCGCCCCTCCCAGGCCTGAGTAACCGCCATTGAGGCTGGTCAATTGCCGCACGTAACCGCCAGCCACAGGCTCCCCGAACGCAAAAGCGTCCAGCCTCTGGTAATAATTATCGTGGAACAGAACATTTTCGTACGTCCGCGCGGGAGCATCCACCACCGTGTAGAGAAAGTCGCTGAATCCATCATTATTCAAGGGGTGTGGATCCAGCGTCGTGAGGTGGTCAATCCAAATCCCGTTCGTGCCCAGCAATCGGCTCATCTCGCATATCAACGAACCCCCTCGGCTATGGCCAACCAGGTGCAACGGCAATTCCACCAAGGCATGCCCGCCCAGCTCCGAGATGAAGTTCGTCTGCATCAAACCCGGCAGAACCATCGAAGCCACCTGGAAAGTGCTGTAGCTGTTGTTGGCGAGCTGCCTCCAATCGAGTTTGATGAAAATCTCTCCCGAATCGCTATTCGTCGCGGCCACCCCCGCCAATCGTTTCCAGGCCGGCGAGTAGCTCGAATTCGTCGGCACAAAATAAAGCTCGTAGCAGCTTGATGTCGTCCCAGGCAGGCCGCCGGAATGGGCCATGCGGTCCGCCATGGCAATCACCCAATCATCCACGTTGCTGTTCAGCCCATGAGTCACAATCGTCACCCCGGCCCCAAAACAGGTGCTTTGACCCACTAAAAGTACAGAAACCAGCATCCACCCGATCAGTTTCTTCACCATGGATTTTGGAATCACGATTAGGAGTCTAACCGGAATTCCCACGGCGAAGCAAGGTTGTCAGCCTGCATTTCCTGCCTTGGGCACTACCGTTTACTTAAACCCAACGGGTCCGATATAGCGACTTCTCCCTCTCCGCCATTTGATAAAATATTTGATAAAATGGGGGACGAGGGCCGGGGCACCGCCATTAAGTTAAGCTCGAAGGCGGCCGCCGTAGTTTTCTCCTTCTCCTCCTGTTTGCCAAAACGGAGGAGAGCTATAAGGCCGGGATGAGGAGGGGCTTAGCTGCGCAAACCAGTGACTTTCGAACGTCCGAAGAGCCGGGTGGTTCGTGGGCCGGTCGCAGGCTGGCCTGGTGTTTCTTAACTTAATGGCAGTGGGGGGACGGGGACTTCTGGACCTTGGGAAGGTCCAGAAGGAATTTGCTGAAAGCAAAGGCCCCTTGCGGGCCGAGCGGGTGGGCACCCGCGAGTCATTGGTGGTGCTTAACTGCTCAAACCAGCGACTTTCGAAGTCATCCGCAAGAGAGAAAATCAACCACGGAACTGTGCGGAGCTTTTTTCCTCTCTTAAGTGAATGGCAGTGCCTGCCTTGGGCCGATTTCGCATATTCACCGCTCTCTGCTTTTCTCCACGTTTTCCAGATATTTTTCTGCGGGCTTGCCTAAATCCAGACTCCATTTACGCTGTCAACCATGAACGGACTACAGGTTGACGGACTTTTGAATATTGCAGACATCGGACGCCGCGTTTTGGGAGGCGGTCAGATTACTCGTGAAGAGGCCTTGCAGCTATTTGCCTTGGAATCCACTTCCGACATCCTCGACCTGATGTCCTGGGCCAACCGCATCCGCGAACATTTCAAAGGCAACAAAATCCACCTTTGTTCCATCGTGAACGTGAAGGCCGGCGGCTGCTCCGAGAATTGCAGTTTCTGCGCGCAATCCGCTCAATACCAAACCGGCTCGCCCAAGTACGGCTTCGTCGATGTGCCCCCCGTGCTCGAGGCCGCCGAAGAAGCTGGCAAAAACGGCGTCACCGCCGTTGGGATGGTTGCTGCCTGGAAAGGCCTGCAGGAAGGTCCTATCCTCGACGAAGTCTGCGATCGCATCCAGGAAATCGCCAAGAGCGGCAAGACCCGGCCGGATGCCTCGCTCGGGATCATCAAAAACCCAAAGGTAGCGCAACGTCTCAAAGACGCTGGCCTGGAGTGCTACGGCCACAATCTGGAAAGTTCGAAGCGTTTCTTTCCCAATCACTGCACAACCCACTCCTACGAAGACCGCGTGGAGACCATCCGCCACCTGAAAAACGCGGGCATCAAGATTTGTTCCGGCGGAATTATCGGCATGGGCGAAACACGCGAAGATCGCTGCGATCTGGCCTTCTCACTCAAGGAAATTGGCGCAAACGTCGTTCCGATCAACATCCTGAACCCGATCAAAGGAACGCCGTTTGAGAACGTCACGCCTCTTTCGCCGATGGAAATTCTCAAGACCATCGCTTGCTTCCGATTTATTCTGCCGAGGCAGGAAATTATGATTGCGGGCGGCCGTACCGTAAACTTGCGCGATACCCAGAGCATGATCTTCATGGCCGGTGCCAGTGCGTTGATGGTTGGAAACTATCTTACCACCTTGAATCAGCCCGTCGAAAAGGACCTTCAAATGCTGAAGGATCTCGGGTTGGATCCCAATTGGGACGATCACGACTTCGCCGGCCAGGAGCAATCTCCGGCTCAAGCGCAGCCGATTGAATTTCGCCAGCCTGCCGGGCGCGAGCTTGCGCAACGCTAAAGCCCTCCATGCAACGCCTGGGGAAAAACAAAGGCTCCTACCAGGGTGATAAAATCCAGGTAACTGAAGTTCTCGCCACGATCGAGCGCCTCGCGATTTCCCAGGGTTGGCAGCCCGAGCCGCTTTCCTTGGCTACTGGCCTCGTCCTCCCGGGCTTTCGGCGGGTGAGCTCCGCTTCGAGATGCCGAGTTTACATTTCCGCCGGTATTCACGGCGATGAACCAGCCGGCCCTCTCGCCGTTCTGAAGCTTTTCCAGGAGAACCTTTGGCCGGCTGACGTGGACCTCTGGTTATTGCCTTGCTTGAACCCTCGAGGGTTTGACTTGGGCACCCGCGAAAATGAGGATGGCATCGATTTGAATCGTGATTACCGCAGCTTGAGAAGCCCTTTAATCCGAGGACACATCAAATGGCTCGAGAAACAGCCATCGTTCGACTTCGCTTTGTGCCTGCACGAAGACTGGGAATCCCAAGGCTTCTACCTGTATGAGCTCAATCCGCCGCTCGCCCCTTCCCTCGCGGAAGCTATCGTAGCTGCGGCCGGCCAGGTTTGTCCCATCGACCTTTCACCCGAAATCGAAGGACGCGTCGCGCAGGGCGGCATCATTTGCGCAAATCCGGACCTTTTCACACGCTTGGATTGGCCCGAGGCTTTTTACCTCGTGCACCAGAAAACCAAAATCACCTACACCCTTGAAAGCCCGTCCGATTTTCCGATGACCATCAGGGTCGAAGCCCTCGCCGCCGGCGTGGTTGCAGCCCTGAAGTGTGCTTCCTGAAGTTCCAGTCAGGATGCGGAGTCCCTGTGCTCGCTCTTTTCCTTTCGCTTGCCCTGCCAGAAGCACTGCAATTTAGTTAACCTCGAAGGAGGTCGTCGTAGCTTTTCTCCTTCTCCTCCTGTTTGCTAAAACGCTATCCATTACCCATATCTCCGGTCGGATTCTGGAGCAGAACCGCTAGTTCGCCCTGGCCAAATGCTGTTTGCTAAAACGGAGGAGAAGGCCGAGATGAGGAGGGGCTTAGCTGCGCAAACCCGTGACTTTCGAACCTCCGAGGCGCCAGGTGGTTCGTGGGCTGGTGGCGGGCTGATCTGGTTTTCTTAACTAGATGGCAGTGCTGCCAGAAGCAACATGCGCCCAGACCAAAATGTTTTACATCCCCTGCTTGACCACTTGTGCCGTCGGGTCTATAACCCTTTGCAGCATTTGCCGATAAATGCTTTGTTATGTCCAGTTTGCGAGTCGGCATGTGCAGGAGAGATGGCTGAGTGGCCGAAAGCGGCGGTTTGCTAAACCGTTATACGAGTAAAATCGTATCGGGGGTTCGAATCCCCCTCTCTCCGCCACCTTAAAAGACCCCCCCCGTTCGCGTTGTACCTTCTCACCCATTGCAGCCGGCAGGCCACGCTCAAGCCCGAAAAAAACCTTGCGAAAAAAAGATCGAGGAACAAAAAGCAAATTCCTGGAACGGAAAGGACCCGCAACTATTGTGCAAACTATTTGCCTAGTTTCCACCTCTGCTCGGTCAATGGGTGTTTCCATCGCTTCGTAGATCACAAGCCATCTCATAAGTAGGGCATAAGTAGGAGCAGATGGCGAAGCCAGAGGTTTTGCCTGCACCACGGATCGCGAAGCGTTCGTCCCTTCTGGGGGAACTGACTAGTGGCGGACTTGGGAGGTCAACGCGTTTCGAGGGTGAAATTCCTCCTGTTGGGCAGCAGGAGGAACGAATGCACGAATTTGCAGGCCGCCAGGCCGACTGCCTTGGGCAAGGCAGGAGTCAATTTAGGAGATGGCTTGTGGGGTTAAAGAAATGAGGCGGCTCTTTTCCCAGGAGCCGCCTCTTACGTTCAACTCATCCTGGTTCGATCGCAAGGTACAGTCATTCAAACCCGCATCCACCAGAACCTCTTGGCGCGCTGAACGAGGCACAGATTAGTTTCTGGGACTTTCCAAACCTATGGGGTATTTACCCACCCGATTTCTGCTGTTCCCGCGAAGGCAGCCGTTGAGAAAGTCCAGGGAGGGATCAACTACCCAGCGCGCGGCACGCAGCTTTTCAACGGGTGCCGATCTTTCCTGACAGGATTCTGAGACAAGCCATTTGACCAAAACCAAACTTGGGCAAAGCTTTTATGAGGTACACCGTTAAGTGAACACGAAAGTGTATGCCGGTGACCAGGGACTTAAACCTTAAACTACATGGATGCCATTCGCCCAATCGTTTTACATGCGGAAGATGATCCGAACGATGTCGCCTTGATGAAGCACGCTTGCCTCGCAGCGAAAACATCCTTTCAGCTCCAATCCGTCCCTGACGGAGAAAAAGCGATCCATTACCTGAGCGGCACCGGCATTTATGCGGACCGCGCTGCCTATCCGATGGCCTCGCTCGTGTTACTCGACTTGAAAATGCCCAGGCGCGGAGGCTTCGAAGTGCTCCAGTGGATCCGCGGCAACCCGATCATCAAATGCATGCCCGCCCTCATCCTCACTTCTTCCAGGCACGACGTCGACATCAAGCGCGCCTATGAAATGGGGGCGAACTCCTATTTGGTGAAGCCGGTGAACTTTGAGGCTTTGGTGAACCTCGCGCACATGGTCGACCTTTATTGGATGTCCCTCACCCAAAAGCCAACCGTCGAATCGCACCAACTGGCCATGGCGCATTGAGCGCGCTCAGGTGGATTCTCCCGCCTCGTCCCCACTCCCACTGCCATTTAGTTAAGCTCGAAGGAGGTCCCCGTAGCTTTTCTCCTTCTCCTCCTGTTTGCTAAAACGTGTTTGCTAAAACGGAGGAGAAGGCCGGGTTGAGGAGGTGCTTAGCTGCGCAAACCAGTGACTTTCGAACGTCCGAGGCGCCGGCTGGTTCGTGCGCCGGGCGGGGGCTGATTTGGTTTTCTTAACTTAATGGCAGTGGTCCCCGCACCCCCGCTCACCCGCGCGGTCCAATCTGGAAACCCAACCGAGTTTGGTTGAGCATGTCCATGATCCCCTCCACCGTCACCGGCTTGATCAACCATCCATTGGCGCCCGCTTTCAAGGCACATTCCAAATCCGGAGAATCCTTCGTAAACGTCAATACCACCAGCGAAACCGTTTTCAGTGCAGGCTCCTGCCGGACCCGGGCGATGACCTCCAACCCGGAGATCTTCGGCATACGCATATCCAACAAAACCAGCATCGGCACAGGATGCCTTTGGCGGTCGGCAAACTGACCTTCGCCAGTCAAATAAGCCAAAGCTTCCTCGCCATCCCTCACCCGAAGGATCGGATTCGAGATCGCTGCTTTTTCGAAAGTGCGTTTAATGAAGAAAACATCGTTATCTTCATCTTCAGCCAGCAAAATTAAGTTAGGGTTGCTCATCTAAAAATACACATGGGGAATAGAGCACACGTTGGAGATTGATCGACTGATTTAGCGCCAATTGCGTACCACATCCCCAAACCCCGCGCAATCCTCAATTTCCGCTGGAACCTCTCGAACACGCACGCCGCGTTTCCTTCTCCCTTCCAAAAGGGACTTGTGCCGCTTGGGAAGCGGCACAAGAAATTTGCCGGAGGCAAAGGCCCCTTGCGGGCCGAGCGAGCGGGCGCGAGTGAGTCAACCAGGTCAGGATGAGGGGTCCCTTTTCTCGCTCCTTTCCTTTCCCTTTGCTGGCCTTGCAGAAAAATGAGATTCGCCCGATACGGAAGGGCGCACCCCAGTGTCTTGCAGTTGCCAAAACCGTGGAGCGCTCCGCTGGTCCCCTGGCACGCCTGAACCTCTCGAACGCGCACGCCGCGATTCCCCTTCCAAAAGGCGTCCTCCTTCCCTGAAAATGCCGCCGACGGTTGGCACACGGTCTCCTTCTCCCCGCCAAAACGGGGAAAAGGTCAGGATGAGGGGCTCGTAACGCTCGGTCTTCCTGCGTTTTCTTCACCGATGGTGAGCACCAGCTCATGATGACTCCTGTTTGGCAAAACGGAGGATTAGCAACTGGCCTCTGCAATGCTTTTACTTTCCCTTAACTGAATAGCAGTGCCGCCCTACCCGATGGCCGGCTGAAACACTCGAGGCTGGGGCGTTCTGGCGCTTGCCTCCGATGCTTGTTCACTTTTCAAAGAGGCCATGTCGATCGAGAAGCGGTACTTCACGTCGGATCTCAGCAACCTCTCATAAGCTTCGTTAACCTGTTGCATGGCGATCACCTCCACATCCGCCGTAATGTTGTGCTGCCCGCAAAAATCCAGCATCTCCTGGGTCTCAGGCAGCCCGCCGATATTCGAACCCGAAACACTGCGGCGACCGAAGATCAGCGCGAAAGAGGAAACCGCCAGCGGTTTGGGCGGGGCGCCCACCAGCGTCAGGTTCCCGTCGAGACCGAGCAGATTGATATACGCGTTGATGTCGTGCTCGGCGGAGACTGCGTCGAGAATAAAGTCGAAACTGCCCGTGTGCTTCTGCATTTCGTTCGCATTGCGCGACACCACCACCTCGTCCGCGCCAAGCCGGAGCGCATCCTCCTTCTTGTTCGGGGACGTGGTGAAGACCACGACGTAAGCGCCAAACGCATGGGCCAGCTTCACGGCCATATGGCCCAGACCGCCCAGGCCCACCACGCCAACTTTTTTCCCTTTGGTAACGCCATGATACCGCAGCGGCGAATAAGTAGTGATACCGGCGCAAAGCAATGGCGCAGCCCCGGCAAGATCGAGGTTCGAAGGCACACGCAGAACAAAACGTTCATCCACCACGATGCTGTCGGAATAACCGCCGTAGGTCACCGGGGCGGTCTTGTGCCTATCCGGCGAGTTGAACGTCAGCGTCAGGTTTGGGCAAAAATTCTCCAGCCCCGCCTGGCACTTGGGACACGTCTGATCCGAATCGACCAGGCAACCCACCGCGGCGATGTCGCCCGCCTTAAACTTGGTCACCGCCGACCCCACCTTCGTCACACGGCCGACAATCTCGTGACCGGGGACAATCGGGTAGACCGTGGGCATCACACTGCTCCATTCATTCCGGACCGAATGCAGATCCGAGTGGCAAATGCCACAAAACAGGATTTCGATCTGCACATCCCGCGTTGTCGGATCGCGGCGCGGAATCGTCGTAGAAGCCAGCCGCGCGGTAGCGCTGCCAGCGGAATAAGCTTTGGTTTTGTACATAAATACGTGCTCCTTGTTACGAACCTTATAAATTCCCATTTCCGAGGCCCCATTGAATCCCTGGCATTCAACCGAACCATCGAAGGGAATCTATGCCCCATCCGCCCCCCTGTCGCACAGGATCTTGCCCCGAGTTCTCCAATGTTGCCAGAAACCCCGATTCCGAGTCTGTAGAAGTGGAGGCTGCCTTTTACCGACGAATCGCCTGGTTTGTTTTCCGATTTCACGCCAAAAGCAGAGTAAAAGATCCCGCCCAAAGAGGGGCGCTTTTGAAGGCGGCCTCTGTAAGAGGCCAAAGGATCAGCCCCCGAAGGTTGGCAGGCATTGTGGACTTAAGGCAGCATAAGTGCTCGGTAAAAGCCTCCCGACTGCCCGACCGATTGCAGATCAATGAAGTCGAAGGTGCTGGTGAGGTTGGTCACTGTGGTTAAGGTGGTCCACGTCTGCAGGTTCTGGGATCTTTGGAGGCTTAACTTCATGCCGGGCCGGCCATTCACCTGCAGGTGATACGCACCGCCTGAGGTCTTGCCCAGAGATACGAGCAGCGAAGGGTTTACCAGGCTATAGTTGAGGGTGAGATTCCCGATCGCGCCCGCAACCCCATCGACCACAATGAAATTGGTTTTGCCGGCCTCTACTGGAACGTTCAGGGAACTGTCATGCCCATCCACTCCACTATTGTTGTCACATCCGAGCAAATGCAATGTACCACCCGCGCCACTGGTATAAACGGCGATCAAAGTGTCATAGGAGCTTCCATCCGTATTGAGATACAAACGCCCTCTCTCTTCCGGCAGGAACTTGATCCAGGTGGATGCTCCACCGATGACACCGCAGATGGGCGGTTCGTTCGGGTCGGAGGTCGCGCCAAAGGTGCTGAAAATCTGAGTGCCAGTGTAACCTCGCGTGATTGTGCCCGAACTCTTCGGGCGGGCCAGGAAACCTGGGCCGGCCGTGTTGCCGAGCACGAGCAGGTTCGTGGTGACCAATACATCGCTCAACTTGTCGTACGCTTGCACTGGCTCGAACTGGCTCTCGGTGGAATTAATCTGCAGGCTCACCGGGGCGCTCAGTACCGACTCTTCACCCGCCGTAATCTGAACTTTGTAGAGACCGAGGTTAGCGGGTTGGATGTTTGAGACCGTCAAAGTAGCATTCGTGGCGCCGGCGATAACGATTCCGTTCAGGAACCATTGAAAAAGATTTTGCCCCGCTCCGTTTTGGACAGTGGCGGCAAAGGTGTGGGCAGCACCTGGAGTAACGGTCTGGCTGGACGGAGGGGTGGTGAGCACTGGGAGTTGGTTCGTGGTCTCCCGAAGGTTCCAACTCAATACGAAGCTGCCCGCTGCGCCGAGGAGGCCATCGATCTGTACGTTGTAAGAAGTGCCCGCCTGCACATTGAAGCGAACCAGGCTGCTCAATGAACCGCCGCTGTCTTCATCGCTCACAATGGTGGCAAGTCCGCTCACATTGTTCCCATTGTAAACTCCGAGGAGGGTATCGAAGGAACTGCCTTCGGTGCTAAAAGTGGCGATGCCACTCGCTGGAGCTTGCCACACGTACCAGACAGAGTGTCCCCCAGATTTGCCGACCGGATTTGGCTCGTCCGTTTCGAAGGTGGCGGTGGTGTTGCTGCCCGAGATGGCACCGAGCGTTCCCGAGATGAGAACCCGATCAGCGAACATATCGCCAGGGGGCAATGCCGGCACATCGATCACCAGCACCGCGGGGTTGCTGACGAGATACCCGGTTTCATTCACGACCACGACTTCATAGCTACCCGCGTTGCTCAGTTGTACGTTCGTGATCGTGAGGCAAGCATTCGTGGCTCCGGAAATGTTGATGCCGTTCAAACGCCACTGATAATGTAATGGATTGCCGCCGGCAGCAGTGATGCAAAAAGTGACGCTCTCGCCCCGCGAGACGGTGGCTCCGACGGGCTGGCCGATGATCGACGGCACCCCCCCGACTGGAAAAGCGTGCGAAAACTCGGAGGTGTTTGCACCTTCCTCCGTCGCCGTTGCAGTAATAAACTCTCCCAGGGTGACATTCGTGGCCAGGCTCACCTCGAAACTGGCCACCTCGGTGAAGAGCGTGAGCAGATCTGCGTGACCCAGGAATTTCTGGCCTTCTCCATGCCCTGACGGGTCGGCGGAGGGGCTGGAGAAAAATTCGAGGTGGTACGCTTTGCCCGCGAGCGCGTTAAAAGTGCCGGTCAGGTGCAGCACGCCAGTCGTGACGATGGCAGATTGCAGCACTGGAAAATCCTGCAGCGGAGCGGGCCCTGACCCATCGAACCGGTTGACAGTGACACCATCGGCCCCGAGGTCGATCCCCAGTCCTCCGTTCGTGTAGGTGGAATTACGCAATATGCGATTCCGAGCGCAGTCCTGGCCAATAATGACGGCGGTGCCCGTGTTACCCGCCAAAACGTTCCCCGGAATGGACCCCGGCACGGATTGCATTTGGCCGATTAAGTTTTCCGAAGCGCCGTTCGTAATCACAATGCCAAAAGCATTCGGCTGCGCCACTCGGTCACTCAGCCGCAGGCCGATCACATTTCCCCTCACCGAATTGCTGGTGGCAGAGGTTCCGGTGACGAGCACGGCGGGACCATTAGTAAACCGGACGAAACCAAGCCCTTGCACGACACAATTGCTGGTCGCGAGGATAACTCCGGCTGCCCCCCTCAGGTTCTGCCCGTCGATTTGAACCACGGGACTCAACACTGGCAGATAGCTTGAACCGGCCTGTGAAAAGCCGTCTAACACCAGCGAATCTATAATTGGGGGCAATGGAGATAAGGGTGACAGCACCGTACCGCCGATGGGCAACGCAAATAGAATCGAATCCAGCCCTGGGCTGCTGTTCGCGAGTTCGATAGCGTCACGAAGGGTCCCCGGCCCGCTATCGGCGGCATTGGTTACCGTGAGGCTGAGTGAGTTGGAGGAGAGCACCTTCACACCATAGGTTTGGGCAGAATAATCCTGCTGCCATCGGCCCTCCGGCGGCGGATCGAACGTGCTGAAAAAGCCGGATATTGACCCGTAACTGATCAGCGGAAAGAGATCGCCGGAGGCAGGCTGGTAGGGGCCGTTAATGCGAGCCCGAACTGTTCCTGAGGCAGGGAAATTTCCGGTGACGGCGAAGCGGCCAAAATCAGATGAGCTTCGGATTTGAAAAGCCAGAGTGCCTCCGAGTTGCGTAAAGGTATTGGCCACGCGCAGGGTGCCGCTCCATGGTTGGATGATACCAGAGTTCTGCATTGGCAATTGAATGATCGTAGTCCCGGCACCAGAGCTCTTGCGCACCATTCCACTGTTGTTGAAGGCCTCTTGCCCAGTCCCTGCGACCAGCGTTCGGTCACACTGGATATCCAACACTCCACCCGCCTCATTGTAGAATGAACCACTATAAGCGCCACCATCCCGGTAGGGCGCAATGTTCCCATCCAGCCAGTTGATGGTCCCTCGATTGGTCAAGGGTGCATAAAGGGTTTTGCCAGCCGCACTGCTCACACTGACCACTGCCCCACTGTGCACGGTCAAGGGCGACGCAATGATCCCCGCAGTCCATTCCAACACTCCGCTCACCTCCGCAGCACTCGCTAAAGTGATCCCGGACAAGGTCAGGTTGGTAATGGCACCTCCCTGAAATGTACCTCCCAGAAAGAGTGACCCTCCAGCCATGCTGAGTCCAGAGATGGCGTCATTGGGCAAGGTCAGATTCCCTGCCACCATTTGGCGGGTTCCCGGCCCGGTGAAAAGCGGCGCTCCACTGGCCACAAAACTGCCCCCAGCCAAATTCAGCAGGGCTCCCGCCGACACGTTATAGCTCCCTCCCACCGTGCCACCGCCACTGAGCTGCAAGGTCCCCGCCTGCACCTCAACCGAGCCGCTGTTATTAAACGAGATGTAAATTCCCGTCGTGCCGCTGCCAGCACTCTTACGTACCACCCCATTATTATTCACCAGCTCCTGCCCGGTCCCCACCCCAATCGAGCGGTCGCACTGGATATCCATTAAACCACCCGCCTCGTTGTAGAAAGAACCACTATAGGCTCCACCATCCCGGTAGGGTTGGATGTGTCCTTCCAGCCAGTTGATGGTCCCTCGATTGGTCAAGGGCACATAAAGCGTTTTGCCAGCCAGGCTGCTGATATTAAGCACTGCGCCAGTGCGCACGGTCAAGGGCGAGGCAATGGTGCCGGCAGTCCAGTCCAACACTCCGCTGACCTCCGCAGCACTCGCCAAAGTAATCCCGGACAAGGTCAGGTTGGTGACCGTGCCTCCCTGAAAAGAGCCTCCCAGGAAGAGCGAACCTCCAGCCATGTTGAGTCCAGAGATGGCGTCACTGGGCAAGGTCAGATTCCCTGCCAGCATCTGGCGAGTTCCCGGCCCGGTGAAAAGCGGCGCTCCACTGGCCACAAAACTGCCCCCGAGCAGATTTAGCGTCGCTCCCGCCAAAACATTGTAAGTCCCACCCACCATCCCACCGCCACTGAGCTGCAAGCTCCCGGCCTGCACCTCAACAGTGCCGCTGTTGTTCAGGGCGATCTGAATCGCGCTCGTGCCGCTGCCGGCACTCTTACGTACCACCCCATTATTATTCACCAGCTCTTGCCCGGTCCCCACCCCAATCGAGCGGTCGCACTGGATATCCATTAACCCACCCGCCTCATTGTAGAATGAACCACTATAAGCGCCACCATCCCGGTAGGGCGCAATGTTCCCATCCAGCCAGTTGATGGTCCCTCGATTGGTCAAGGGTGCATAAAGGGTTTTGCCAGCCGCACTGCTCACACTGACCACTGCCCCACTGTGCACGGTCAAGGGCGACGCAATGATCCCCGCAGTCCATTCCAACACTCCGCTCACCTCCGCAGCACTCGCTAAAGTGATCCCGGACAAGGTCAGGTTGGTAATGGCACCTCCTTGAAAGGTCGGCGCAAGATAGAGGCTGCCGCCTGCCAACGTTAAGCCAATGGGAGGTGAATTCGAAAGAGTCATACTCCCCCCAATCATTTGGCGTGTCCCCGTTCCAGTAAAATTCGGAGTGCCTGGACAAACGAAAGCCCCGCCCGTCAACAACAGCGCAGCCCCTGGAGATACCATGTAGGTGTTCCTCAGGATCCCACCGCCGTTAAGTTCCAGCGTGCCCGATTGGACATTCACGGACCCGCTCCCTCCAGGGTTCACATGACGAACCTGTATGCGGGTGCTGCCGGTGCCGGCGCTCTTGCGAAAATTACCGAGGTTGCTCACCAATTCCAGGCCAGTCCCGCCCGTCATTGTCTTATCACATTGAATATCGATGAGACCACCTGATTGGTTGTAAATTGCGCCGAAATAAGAAGCATTGTCGTTATAAAGGCTCACGTCTCCATCCAGCCAGGTGATGGTGCCTCGATTCGTCACCGTCGTATACAAGGTCTTGCCAACGTTGTTCCCTAACATCACAGCACCACCCACCGCTACCGTCAGGCCACTCCCACCGATGATGCCGCCATTCCAAATCAAAACGCCGCTCAGAGAGACTCCAGGCGAAGTGTCCACCGACCCAAAATTGATCGTTACTGTATCCGCTGCTCCAGGGACCCCCGTTGGAACCCAGTTGGAGGCGACAAACCAGTTGCCTGCACCACTAACATTCCATGTGTACGAAGCTGCAATGAGCCTGCCACTCAAACTGGGAAGGATAAGCCCAGCGAAAAGCACCATCAGTGCACGTAGAGCGAAGGAGTAGATCTTACAACCCATGAGGGAGAACAGCACGCTCACAATTTACCCCCTTTCATTTGAAAAATTCAAGCCAAAACCGGCCCGGATGCCACGGACTCATCAATCCTATGCATGTGGAAATAGACCCGGTTCGGGCGGGAGTGAATGATTGTTTGACGAGTATTGACGGAAGACCTGTCCGGCAGGAGTGAGAGGCAAATTCAGGTAGCCAGGCGTCGAACGCAGGATGCTCCAGGAAGTACATCACGGCCCGCGGCGCAGCCGGAAATAGCGTTCAGGATCATCAGGTGTCAACGGCATGATCACCCCGTTGGTCGAAGGCAGTATAAGTCCAGGGGCACGCAGCCAGTTGGAACTGCCGATGGATTCGATGTATTCGAGCACGAAATCATACGGATTGCCGGACCACGAGAGTGTGGGGCGGTTGCTGTTCAGGGGGTCCACTGCAATGGACAGCGCAGGCACGGATGGCAATGGCGCGTTGGTGCCTACGAACAGCACATCGGCACCGGGGCCGAGCTGAAGAATTTCCAGAGTGGGTGGTTCAAAAAGATACTGATCGTTAGTGACCGAAAGCGTGTATTTGCCATTGGGCTGAAGATTGGGAAAGGTGAAAGTTCCATTAATGTCAGTGGTGAGTTCTGCCTCAAGATCCCAGTTTAGCGCTACGCGGACGCCACCCAAAGGCGAGCCGTCGGAGTCGAGCACCAGGCCATTGATCTTCGGCAGGGCGTTATCAAATTGCTGGGCCAGAATGAAAGGAGAAAGCGAAATTACACGAGCACAGATGGTTTTGTTGGCGAAGTCGGGAGCCGGTGAATCGGGCGGGAGGATGGTTCGGTCTATCAGGCTTCCATTTTCGCCGTGGAGAATCCTGAGCTTGTCAAAGGTGGCGCGAGCCAAAGTTGCAGGGGCCTTAAAACAGATGGTAATGGGCCCCGTAAAAGAGGCGCTGCTAGCTACTTCGTAGGCTCCCAGACCATTGAGGCTGAAGTAACCTTGAGGCATCTCCAGGGCTTTTTCCGAAATAGGATTGACGAGAGTCTCGCCGGAAGTGACGACGTTGCCGAAGGTAACCGAGGTCTGGCCATATTTGACTTTGACATTGGTTCCGGCAGCCGAGGTTACCCTGTATTGCCTGCCCCAGGCGTAGGGACTGGTGACGATGTAGTCCTTTGCAACCAATCGTTCGTCCGAACCGTCAGGAAGAGATGTGAAGGTAGCGTTGAAAAAGCCGGGCAATTCACTAGTTGGAAGGCTTCTGGTATACGCCAAGCGATCTTCGCGAGGTGACCAGGCCACGGCCCAACCACTGTTCGAAATTGACCGGATAAGCACCCCGTTGGTTGAGATAAGGTCAAGAAAACCGCCTGAAAATGTCCTACCGATATACCTTGTACCCTGGCAAGCCATATAATGGGAAGTGGGTAGCCAGGCCAAGGCTTGGATGAGCATGGGTTTAGGGAGCGGAATCTCCAGTTCCCCCGTGCCGTTGGTGCCAATAGTATAAAGATGGCTCGAATACGGGTCGTCTCGATCTTTACGAGTGAAGGCAAGACGGCTTCCGTCGGGTGCCCAGGCAACCCCCAGCTGAACGTTGGTCACTACTGTTTTCGGAGCCGTATTGGAAGGTGAGATGGTGATTAGATCGGAACCGATTCTTGGATAGCCGGACCCCAGGTAAGCTATCCGGCCTCCGTCTGGAGACCAAGCCGGTTGAAAGTTACCGGTACCCGTAAATACCAGGCGCTGCAAATCGGTCCCATCTGCGTTAACAATATGAAGGAAAGCTCCCTCATGAAGAATCGAGCGGGCAAAGACGATCGAGGCACCGTCTGGAGACCAGGCGTGATACTGGTCGCCCCACCCGGAAAGGGCTGAAGGTTTGAGTTCCGCCAATCCTCCGGTGGCATCTGCGTTAATGATCGATGACGTCGGAAGTCCCGACCGTCCGGCGCTCAGGGCCAGACGGCCCTCGAAGTTCGTAAGCGTCGGGGGAACGCCGATGAAGTTGAGGGTGGCATCAGAAAACAAGCTCGTGAATGCCTGATTGCTCGGTGAGAACCTGTAGGCGCCATTTGTCGGAGTGAGCACGAAGTTACCACCCGGCAGGTTTCTAAACACATACTTGCCACGCGCATCGGCGACTGTTTCGTTGGACACAGCCCCACCCAATCGCAAAACCGTTCCCGCGAGGGCTAGACCGTTGGTATCACTGACTCGCCCGCTGATAATCACATTGAAGCGAGCGCAAAAGTTTAGCTCAGCGTCCGTCGTCCGGTAAGCGAGACCGGTGGTCCCTGGTGAGAATTTAGCCGTGGAGAATTGGGCTGAGACAGTCACGCCCTTAAGGATCGGAACACTGCTGAGGTTATAATAGCCGGATGCGTCCGTGAAGGCGGCTTGGCTGGCGGTATTCGCCATGACTTTAACGCCGGCAATGCCTTGCCCTGTGACACAATTGGTGACACGTCCGCTAATGTTAATGGCCGATCTCTGCGCGCTAAAATTCCGCACAAAATCGGCGGCCGTTAATGCGAACGTGCCAGTGGGGGGTGAAAAGGTATAATCTGCCTTCGTGGGCCTAAGCGTATAGATCCCGGCCGCCACGGAGTTAAAGGCATAATTCCCCGAAGCGTCCGTGGCTGCGCTGGCATTGACGCCGCCGCCGCTGAGGGCAAGAGTGACGTCCGCCAAACCCGCCCCGCCCGTCTGGGTGATGCGGCCCCGGACCAAGAATGTCTGCTGCGTGACAGTAATGGTGACGGTGAAGCTGCACCCGTTACTGTTCCCAGAGTGGTCCAGAGAGCTGCACAGAACATTGCTCGTGCCCGGCGGGAAGAGTGAACCCTGCGGTGGCTTACACATAACAATCACCGAAGGATCGACTTCATCGATGGTCGAGAACTGGTAAAAGACGCGCTCACCGGCAGGGTTACTGGTTGTTACTGACAAGTTCTCACAATGAACTCGAGGAGGTGTGGTGTCGCGCACCACCACGTTGAAGGTGCAGGCGTTGGAATTCCCTGAGGCGTCAGTTGCCGTACACGTGACCGGCGTGGTTCCGAGCGGGAAGCCACCAGGGTAGCGGCTAAAGAAAACGCGCGGCGAAGGGTCACAATTGTCAACGGGCGGTGCCGGCATCCAAAGCGGCGAAAGGTAGTCCAGGTAGGCTCCAGACGGGCTTGTCGCCTCAGCCACCAATGTTCCCGGGCAATTGATCGTGGGCGGCGTTAAGTCGCGAAACGTAATAAGCATGGTGCAGCTCCCGCGGTTGCCAGCTTGATCGATCACCAGGAACAATACTGGGAACTGAGCGGCATAGGAGTATCCATGGGCATCTATTTCAGTGCCGGGAGACGGCGCCTGGAACACGGATACTGCCCCCCCTGCATCGGTGGCGGGCAGTTCAGAGGTGAAGTCAGGAACCATCGCACGGCAGTTCGGCCCTACTACCACGATGCGGTTTGTTGGGCAAGACGTGATAACCGGAGGCGTGGTGTCCCGCACGGTGACCTGGAAGCTGCACTGCGCCCGAGGATTGCCTGCGGCATCGACGGCCGAGCACGTGACAGTACGATTCCCAATCGGGAAGATAGTTCCGCTCGGTGGCATGCAGTTCACTGTCGGGTGGGGATCGCAGGCGTCCACCGCTGTTACTGAGAAAGTGCAAGCCGCCCCGCTAGCGCTGGTTGCTTCCAGAACCATGTCGCCGGGACACAGGATCGATGGAGGCGTGGTGTCGCGGACGGTGACCGTGAAGAAGCAGAAGTTGGAGTTCCCGGCCGCATCTACCGCGGAACGCGTTACTGTGGTAACCCCTAACGGAAAGAAGCTGCCGCTGGGTGACGAGAACGTAACCATTGGCGCGGCGTCACAATTGTCCGTAACCGGAGCGGTGCCGAAAGAAACAATGGCCCCCCCACTTCCAGTGCAATCGGCGCTAATATTGCCTGGACACAAAACCATAGGTGGCAACGTGTCTCGCACAGTCACCGCAGCAACCACTTTGTTCCCCGCCTGATCCCTAAGAGTAACCAGATCCAGACCACAGCCGAGCCCGGCCATGTAACTGTTGCTGATGAGCGTGCCCCCAGAGGAATTGGGGAACAGAGAGAATTCATGGGGTGGGACCCCGCCGCTTGCGCTGAATGAAAAGCTGGCTCCGTTTCCAAGGTTGGTGATTACTGGCGAGAGGGACAATGGTATGAGTGGGGGAAGATTACTTAAGCAGTGGCCACCACCGCCTGCGATATAGGCCTGCTGCACTTCCACTGCGGAGAGAGCCCGGCTGTAAACCTCCGCTTCATCGAGGACGCCCGTAAATAGTGGGGCAGGAGGGAGACCGTTGGCATCGCCTTTTCCGAGCCTTGGAGCGCCCACTTCAGAGCCTGCCCAGCTTGTGAAAGCGGGGTCGCTTTCGGTGTAGCTGTTTTGCTCCGTTCCATCGACATAGAGCTTCAGAGTTTTGGAAACTTGGTCGGTAGTCGCAGCCACGTGATGGAAAGCTCCATCATTGATTGTGACTTGGGAGACAATGGAGACGTAGCCATTGACTCCATTTCGAGCATGCTGATACAAGACGCGGCCTTGAGCATCGAGACTCAACCTCCAGGTTTGGTAACCTTGGCTTCCGGCGCCAGCGTCCAGGATAACTCCATCAGCCTGTGCCGTTTTAACCCAAACTCCAAACGTAGGCAAATCACTGAAAGCCCCAGTTGGAAAATCGACAAAGTCCTCGATGCCATCGAATACAAAAGCACGGCCCACCTTGCCGGAAGTAAATGCAGTGCCCCCTTGCAAACGGCCTTGAATGTGGCTTAACGTATCATTGGCATTATCCTCGGCTCGCCACCAACCGACCAAGCCGCTAGGAATCGCTGCGCAACCAATAACCATCACTATCCCGGTCGCGCTATTCCCCGTCGCATCGACAACGCGGATTGTGTCGGTGCCGAGGGTGCTGCCCGCTGTGTAGACGCCGTTCGGCGCAATTCCGCCGCCGGATGTAATGGTGAGATTTGTAAAGAGGTAAGGAGGCGTGCCGCCGGTGGCAGTGAAACTAGCAGTCGTCCCCGTTTGCACGTTCGTTTGGGCTGGCGAAACCACCAGGGGAGGAGGCGGTCCGCAGACACCAGCGAGGCCGAGGTTATACCGCCCTTGAACTTCCGCAGCCGAAAGCGCGCGTTGGTAAACCACCATTTCGTCCAGCGAAGTGGGATAGAAGAATCGCTTGCCGGCAGGGTTACCTTCTTCGTGGGTATCGTAGCCGCTGAGGACGATCACGTCGTGATCTCCCCCGTCATCATGGATGTTGCCACTAGCTCCCGCATGCAGCACAGCGTTTGATTCCAGGACGCCATCCAGATAGAGCAGCACGCGGCCACCGGCCATATCCCGCACGGAGGCGAAGTGATGCCACTGGCCATCCGTCACAACTCTCTTGCCCGTCACATATTGCCCCTCAAACTCCTCCGTAGGGCCCCCTCTGTCGGTGTCGCGCAGGAAAGCGGCCAGAACACCCGTCGTACGGTCAACCTCAATGGTGAATGAAGAAGGTCCGTCGCAACTCCCGGCACACTCGTAAAAATTGTAGAACACGGCTTGGGAGTTGGTCGTGCGCAGCCATCCCTCCAGGGTAAAAGAATTGGTGCCCGGCAGAAGCTCTGGAGCGTATGCGAGCACGATGCAGTCGTCCACCCCATCGAAGTTCAAGGCTGCCCCGGCAACCCCCGGAATGGGAGCCCCCCCGATGAGAGTGCCATGGTTTGTGCCGATGCTATCCAGCGCGTTGCTGTTGGCCCGCCACCACGAAACCGCGCCAATGGGTTCGCAACCCGTAACGCTTACCATACCAGTGGCGCTGCTCCCCGAAGTGTCGATCACACGGAGGATATCGATCCCAGCGATGTGGCCAGCAGCGTAGAGTCCGTTCGCAGTGATGCCGCCGCCGGAGATAATGGCTACATTGCTGAACGTGTAAGGAGGCGTACCGCCGCTGGCCGTGAAAGTGATGCTTTCGTTCACGAGGATGTTAGAGATCGCGGGAGAGATTTGCAGAGGGAAATGAGCACATTTGCCTGCCGCGCCTGCCGCATAAATTCCGGCTATTTCGGACGAAGCCAGAGCCCGGGCATAAACGGCTAGCTCATCAATCGAGAAATCGCTCCCGCCATACACCTTAAATGGCTCTTCAGGGACGCTCTTTAAGTTTCCGGAAAACCCGTACTGGTCTCGCTGCGTGCCGTCCACGTAAAGGGACACGAAAGACCCATCATAGGTCATGGCGATATGGTGGAATTGGTTATCGGCCGGAATCTTCACGCCAGTGGATTGATTATGCACACGCGCACCACCTTCGGAGGTAACGGCGTATTCAAAAAGCCAGTGGTTAGCACCCAGGCCAATATAGGAGCCGCTCTCAAAAAAGACTGCGTAAGATTGGAAGTTGCCGGAACCCGAATCCCGAAAACTTGTTTTGCCAAAATTGCAGGTGAAGCGTTGGGATGAATCGGGGTTTGGGGCCAACCTCACCCATGCTTCGAGCGTCACCTGGTTGGTAATATCTAAACTGCCACTCCCGTCGACGGACAAAACATCCCCAGGTGCGAAGTGACGTGCCGTGCCCGAGCGACCTGCACCAACGGTTGTCCCTAAGACCGGTGCGTGCTTGCTGCCAACCGCGTCGAAAGCTGTTTCGCCCGTTAGCTCCTCAAAGGGCCACCAGGCGGAAATGTTCTGACCCGTTGGAATGCAAGGCAAAGCAGTCGTACACTTGCCGAAGGTCCCTGCATTGTATAAGGCTGCGACCTCGGCAGGTGAAAGCGCACGACCGTAGATAGAGAGTTCATCGAGGCTCCCGTAGTAGCCTCCGCAGGGGCTATTCCCAGCTCGGAGAGGGTTCGCGTTATTAATGTCTATGAGAACAGGCGTAGTACTGTTTCCGACATTCGTTCCATCAATGAACATCCGCATAAAACTACCCGCCCGCGTAAAGACGGCATGGTGGAATGTGCCATCATTGTAGCTGGTCGCGGACTGAATGGAGGCGTAGTTCTCGACATTGCCTCCATCCATGTCGAACCTGATCCGCCCGTCAGCCTCGAACGATGCGCTCAGCAAGTTATCGTAGCTACAAATGCGACGCTTGCTCCATAGATAGCCTGGAGAGTTCGAAGTTGTTTTGAACCAGCATTCGATGGAAAAATCCAGGGTGCGAAAATTCCCCAGACCCTCGGGGAATTCCACGAAATCATCTGGGCTGTCAAACCGCCAGGCTTGCCCCACTTGGCCGCTCGTCGTGGTGATCGTTCCGTGGAGGGTGCCGTGGTTTACGCCGATCGAGTCTCCTGCGTCTCCTTCCGCGCGCCACCAGCCGATCAGGCCACTCGGAGACTGCAGGCAAGCGCCTGCGGCAAGGGCTGGCCAGCAGAGCACGGCCAACCCAGAGAAACCTAGCCAAATAAAGGATTTTCTGATCATATGAGGGTTGCGGTCCCGCCAAGTACCAAAGCTTATTCAGCAAATGGTTACAGGTTTTGTTGAGCGGGAGCACCTTCGCGGACGTCTGTCCATTGAACACAAGCGCATAATCGCCGGAAGTGACTTGGAGAGAATGGCTTAAACCAAATTCAATAGATCGAGCCCCACGAAGTTCTCCACAGTTGCAGTGTGCCATCCCCCAAGATTCCTGCCAGAAACGAGCCATCTGGCGAGGGTGTCATGAAGAATCTCAGATCACCTTTTATGTGGATCGAGCCACACTCCCGCTGAATGATCCGGTTGTAAAAATGCAGCCGATCGTTGGAGGCCGTAATAATTGTCCGCCCCGCGCCGGGTAGAGCAAGGACGGCCTGCTCTCCCTTGAACCGGGCGACCTCCTGACCGGTTTGGAGGTCGTGACTCACGCAGGTGCCATCCATCCAGGCTATTCCAGTTAACCGGTTATCCTGTGAAAAGCTGACATCCCAGGCAGCATGGCCGGTCCCTCGATTTGTCCGCACGATAGACCAATTGTCAGTCTTCCAAAGCAAGGCCGCTCGATCGGCGCCTCCGGAGAGCATCCAGCGTCCATCGGGGGAGAACGCCACCCGAAAGACTTGTCCCGCGTGGCCGCGAACCGAGTTTAATAGCCGTCCGCTGGTTAAATCCCACACGAGCACGGGACCCTTGGTGGTGGCCCAGGCCAGTTTGGTACCGTCGGGCGAGAGGTTGCCACACATCGTCAGACCCGGATTGTTCGTGGGTGCTTCCAGGGCAAATTGCCGGAGCTCTTGAAGCGTTGGCACAGATCGGTAGCTGAGTGAATAGTCCTCCCGTCGTCGCAGTATGATGGCATCTCCGGCAGGCGCAAACCCGCAGATCTCCCAACGTCCTGTCAAATGGCCGAGTTGATGGCCATCGGCGGTGGACCAGAGCGTTATGCTACCCTCGTCCACCG
>JADMIO011398590.1_pt1 | contig 78940 bp, 64 predicted proteins | sample 8958161 | NCBI WGS metagenome assembly JADMIO01 (sample SAMN16585339, study PRJNA669376) | soil metagenome | isolation source: Crop rotation soil | place: USA: Cullars Rotation, Alabama | collected 2011 | reverse complement strand
CGCGACTTCAAGTCACGTGAATTCCAAGCTTCGGATCCCACTGTGCTGGAAAGAACCGCTCCCTTGAAATTTCTTCAAATGAAATGCTTGAATTAAGAGAAAAATTACAGGAAGAGAGGAAGATCATTCAAGCTGTGATGTCCGAAGGTCTTTGTGTCATTGATCCCTTCTTTAAAATAACCAACTTAAATGCAATGGCATCAAACCTATTATGCTGTTCAGCAAACATTGTTCAAGATAAAGTATTTGATGATCTCTTTTCTTTATACGATGAAACGGGTCCTATTAAGCAGAAAATCATTTTAGATGACATAAAGCAATCATTACTGCAAAATAAAATATTTCAATGTGAAAGAGGAACACTTGAAACATGTCATGGAATTACTCGTCAAATTTCCTTTTCTATTAACCCTTTGCCATTGATAAATAAATCCACTTTTGGTGGTGCTGTTTTGGTGTTTAAAGATATTTCTGAACTGATTAAGAATGAATTAATTTTAAAATCATCCGTCATGGCAGCCGATCAGTCCAATAAAGCCAAGTCGCAATTCTTAGCCAATATGAGCCATGAGATCCGCACACCTTTAAATGGTGTTTTAGGCATGCTACAGCTTTTAATGACAACGACGCTAGATGAAAAGCAAAGCCATTATGTCAAAGCCAGCTTTGAGTGCGCCACTTCATTGCTAAAAATTCTTGGAGACATTCTTGATTTTTCCAAAATTGAAGCCGGTAAAGTAGAATTTGAAAATGAAACCTTTAGCCTTAGTAATGAGTTTCAGACACTGTATACTATCTTTGAAGCGCAAGCTAAGGATAAAAAAATAGATCTCTCGTTACATTTGGACGAAAGCATACCCCCTTTGGCAGTAGGCGATCTACTGAGAATTAAGCAAATTGTCACCAATCTTGTTAATAATTCACTCAAATTTACCCCACCCAATGGTCAAATTAAAATCGAGGTTTCTCTCTTTGAAGTAACTCAAACTCAGTTTTCATTGCATGTAACAGTCTCAGATACTGGAATTGGCATACCAGATGATAAGCTTGATAGAATTTTTGAACTCTTTTCCCAAGCAGACGGCTCAACCACCAGAAAATATGGTGGGACTGGCTTAGGATTAGCCATTTCAAAGCAACTAGTCGAGCAAATGGGTGGTATCATTGATGTTTTTTCAGAAGAAGGCATAGGAAGCACTTTTGGTTTTACACTAAAACTTGGCTTACCAGTGACTAATCATTTTATTGAGAATTTATTCCCTAATTAAGGAACATTCCTTCATAGAATGTTCCTTAATACCTCAGTTTCTTATCTTTTTCTACCTGTTATATTGCTAATAGTGACGGCTTTAGCTTGTGCTTCCATAGAAGTTTCAGGTGTTACTCTACTAGTTATACTAGTATGTTGTGGTTGAATGCCAAATGGATCTGCTTTTAAGGTTTCAATCCGCGACAATTCACGATAACTCTGAAAAGAAGGGAGAGGTCTTACATTTAATTCATCGCCATTAGGGAAATTAAAGGCCCATTCATGTAATGCGACACCACGTTCTCTTCCACTTTTTTCAAACGCAGCGATAGCGGTGTTTTGATCGACACCCCTAACAATGGAATGTACAAATTCCCCAACATCAAATCCCCCCCGTATACCCATGATAGCACCTGAGCCTGTTTGGAAGTGTGCTGATTGTGCAGCATCACCAATTAACAAGATAGGAGTATTTGTTTTAGATCGAGCCGTTACTTTTTCAGATTTTTGCAGTTGTACATCAATCACTGCGCAATCTTTTAACACAAGATCATCAATCTGCTCATCAGTAAGAAACATTCCTAAAGTCGCCCTTCCCCAAGCATCCATCAAATTAAAACGCTCTTCCTTGACAGTTTGCGCATCTTTAAATCTCTCTGCTTTTCTATGATCGATCATTAGTTGCGTTAGTCTTCTGTACTCTTTAACAATAGAGTCAGGAATTTCAATGCCGATATAGGGATGATTTCCGGTGTTAAAAAACCTAGGTACCGGTTCTCTATTATGCTGCCAACCTAATGCTTTTAATTTTTGGATATCCGCCGGTTTTCTAGGAAGTGGAACCAGAGTGCTTTGATAAAGTTGTGAAGCATCTCCTCTGGAGGGATGATAATTATATGTACCATAATTAGCTAAAGTAGACATTTTGATAGGTTGAATGCCGCCATCTTGTCGGCATTGACTTTGATAACCATCTGCACCCACTAAATAATCCGTTGGGACCCTAACTTCTGGCCCTGATGTTGATCCAAATTCAGAAACATATACCGCATTAGGATCACGATTAACGCTATCTTTACCGTAATTAAAACCACGCAATACTTTCATGCCATCGGGATCTCGATTTTCCATTAAATTAATCCAGCAATTGACTAAATATTCAAAATCTCTGATGGTGATTGGCGTAAATTCATGCCAACCTGATCCCCATAGAGGTGAAGGTCCTTTAACCCCCATGGCTTTGGTATTGAACGCCATTTTAAGAGGATGATCCTCTGACAATAAGGGAAATTCAACTTCGGGATTATCAAGAAACAGTTTGAAAAATTGATCGACTATTTCATTTGTAAATCGGAACGTGTTATTACGTGTATAGTTTTCTCTTTTCTCAATTAAAGTCACATTAGCACCTTCGCTATAAGCGCGAATGGCTGCAATTGCTCCAGAGGGGCCAGCACCCACCACAGTCACTTTGGGTCTATCTTCATCGCGCATGACAGGACGGTCACGTTGAATTTTAGCAAATAAAGCATCTGCACCTGCATTAGGTTGCGTTGCAAACTCTGCAAGCGAGTTTTCATAGATATCAAGATATTTAGCTGCACTGACCATACGCTCATGCATTTTTTTATCTGGACTTGGAGGAGGAGAAGAAGTAGAAGATGAAGCTCCAATTGGGAAAGACTGCAACATCATCCCTTTCTTTTGCATTAGCACATCAACAGGAAAATCAAAATTATTAAATCCGGTACTCACTGTAACGGCATCAGGTTTTACATCAGTTAATTCACCATTAATTAAATCCATGTCATTTTTATCAATCTTAGAAATGGAAAAAAGAACTTCACCTAATAATTGAGTAAATGCTTGAGATACCCCTTTAGCTAAGTGGGGATCTTCTACATAAGTCCTTTTATTCTCATAAACTTGTCCAAGGCTCAATAAAACGCGAATAGGATGGTGAAAGGGTAGACTTTCTATCTCAGGCTGAGAGAGATCTATTTCAACTAACGATTCAAGGATATTTTGAAGTACATCTTCAGAGGGTAAAAAACCTTTTGTTGCTACGATAGGGCCATTATTAATTAAAATAGTCTTAGTTCCATCATAATAATTTAGCAAGGCATTCCATAAAATTTCTGTTTCATTGCCTACAATAGCAGCGCTATGAGCAGGAGGCCCCTTGTGATTTATTTCCTTATGCACTGCAGCCATCATATTTGCTATTGCATCAACAGCATCTCGAGGATCTTGAATAGTACTTAATTTGATCTTTGGTATGCCAAAATCTTGGGGACCATTGTGAGTCGTCATTGCTAATGCCCTCCCATTTTTTTATTTTTGTTATTAATGAGACAATGTGAGCAGCCACACTGTTTTTATCTATAAAACCAGCATATCAAAACAAGCAAGTCAACTCAATTTTTTTCCTTGATTTAGTAAAAGATTTTTAAAGAATCGCAGAAGTATGTTGATAGGTCAGTGAAAAACAGCTTTATAAATCCTATACCCATAAACCATTCAAGCTGAATAGTCATTGAATATTCGCCTGTATATCGCTTTTTGATCTTACCCAGGGGTTAAGTCGGATTTTCTTCAAGGAAGGTGGTAAGTTAGCAATCGCTTCCATTGCTGAATGCCTAGACGGATAATCACCGTAAACAATTACATACCAATCTTTGCCAGCACGTGTAGTACGGTAATATTTGCATTTATTTTCGAGAAGATTTTCGCTAATGAATTTTCTCACATTAGCTTCATTACTAGCACCTAATAGCTGAATAGTATAGGGCCCTTTGCCAAGAGAATTCATCGGTCTTTCTTGAGTTATGCGAGGTGCTTCAATCATCTGCATTTTCTGTGGTTCAATGATGAGACTACGTTCTTTCACCACCATATTGGGAATTATTTTTGGCGTTTCACTAAAGTTGTTGATCTTATAAATACCTTCTAATGCAAATGATTGCTGAAATCGTCTCGCGGTGCCAGAATGACGATTAACATAGGAGTCAGCATTTGAAAAATCTCTTCGTGTCTCTGCTCTTAGTTCCAAATTTTTAATTGGTGTAAATTCAACGGTAAAGGTTAATTCTCTAATAATTTGCTCAACTCCTGTACGATATCCATTACTATCACTAAAATCTTCACCTCGAATAGAAAGTCGCCATAGATCATTAATTTTATAGTTCAAATAAGCAGCAACCCCTTGCCACTTCACCTTTGAGGTTGAGCCCTCATCATCAATAATCGCATTCCTTTGGGTTCCATAGTCATAATTTGCTGAAATGCTTAATTCGTCCGTTGCATTATAGGTTGCGACTAAATCAATTAAATTGCGTCTACCAGTGGGTTCAAGTGCTGTTCGAGATATTGAACGCTCTTCTCCAGTATATCCTTGTGCTGATAGCAAAAGACTGGTGGTTGGCGTATAAACCACACCCAACTCAATTGTTTTATCGCGCGAAGGATCACGAATATTGTCCCAACCATTATTAACGCCAGCAATGAATTTATAATGATTGTTAAAAACGTACGTACCCCGTATTCCCATATGTGTGGTGGGTATCGCAAAACTAAACAACAAAGAACGAGAAAAGTTCGTGTTGCCTGTGGGGTCAACCACTTCCAACCCAGCTAAAGTGACATATTTACCTACCATGGTGGTTATGGAACCTGCAGCATATTGGCCATAAGCTTGTAATATATCAAAGCCAATTTTATCTGTCCCAATATCTGGGTTATAACCAAAAGCAGCGGTCGTTAAGGCATCGCGTCCCAAGATCACATTGGCTAGTCCACCTAAGCCATTTTCTGGCTGATAGGCTAGTGAGAGTGCGGCTTGTTGAAGAATAAACCCATTTTCTTGAATATCGAAAATTCGATTATAGGTTTCACTGGTAAATTGATTGTTTGAACCTAAGTAGTTATAAGAAGCGTCAAGATAACCCCAGATCTTTACACCACAACAAGGATCGGATATTTCAGCTTGAGCTAATTTTGATATTGAAAACAATAACCCTAACCATATTAGCTCACCTCTTTTCATCCAAAATCCTTTTTAGGTAAAAATGTCTTCGATAGCTTTATAAACTTTAACAATTACAAATACAGAAAGAAACTGGGTTTCTCCCACCAAAGAAATTAGTTATAAAACAAAATGTATCTTAAGTCACTATTTTTTATGTCATTTTTATGCAGTATTTTCTTATTAAGGCAACCAATGTTAAAATATTTAAATGTATAGTTTTCTAACTTTATTTTAAAGAGATAAGACATGTCCAAAAAAATAATAATAATACCGCTTAGCTTGTATATGAATAATCTGCAGAAAAAAACGGAGGCTGCATTTCGGCAATTAGGAATAGGCTGGTTTGAATTGATGTGGAACTTTATTCCATTACCTTCTTTCCTTGAAGTATTTCGTAGCCCCTCATTACCTACTATTTTTGATCATTATCGACGCGATGACTTAGACACCCATGCATTCAGGCAAATAATACGTCTTAAATTCCCCCATGTTCAAATCACCGATGCGCAATTTGATAAGGCTTGGAATGCTATGCAAGAGGTCACTCGCATAACCCTTGAAGCTTTTAAAGAAGCGCGTACTCTTCAAAAAATGGGGTTTGAAGTTTATCTTCTTGCTGGTTCAAATCGATTACATATACAAGATATTAAAAAGAAATCAAATTTAGATTCATTACCGGGAACACCTTTTTATTCGTATGACCAAAAAAAACTGGGCAAAGATCTTTTTACTTCCTTACTGAAACATATTCGTACCCAACATGAAGATATTACCGCAAAGGATATTGCTTTCTTCTATACGCCACCACAAGATCCTTATCCGCGTGCAGGAAAATTTGCTTGGTGTTATGACCCAGTGAAAAAATTTGAATACTTTCAAGCCAGTCAGTATGTGGCCAATTTAAAAAGAGAAGCCGCTTCCACCAATGGATTCACATTGATTCCTTGTCAGCCTAAAATTGATAAAAAAGCAGGTATTTTGAAAGCAATCCACGATTTAGGTTGGATTAAAGAGGATAAAGTAAACCAAATTGATAAGCCAGCCCCTACCATTACACATCAACATAGAATTAAAACTACAGCAACAAAATCTAAAAAAACTAACCCTGATGCTGGACGTGTATATAATTTTAGACCAAGCTCTTAAAGTAGTGAATGGGTTGTAGTTATTGCGATTGAGCACTTCTTTCGCCCCCTTTGATAGGGGGCCGCTCTATTTCTTAAGCGTAGCTTAAGGAATAAAGCGGAGGGATGTTGCATCTCCCGAACATCCCCCCGCTCTACGAGCGACCCCCTAAAGGGGGTATAAGAGAAAAAGAAACTAACAATTTAGTAGGTTAATGAAACGCACCCTCTAACTGCACTTCGCCCGTTCTTTGAGGGAATCGGCGCAACATCAGATATAGCAATACCGCCAAGCCCATTGCCACCCCATTAACAATGGCAACAGGGCGCATTGAACCATCAAAAAATACCCCCGTCAAAGCAATGGCTAGTGATGAGGTTAATAATCGAGAAGACATGATAAATGATGAACTAACCCCTTTTAGGGTAGGCAGAATTTCCATGGATTGAGCAAAAGTAACGCTCATCGGAAAAGCGCAGCCAATTGCAAATAGGCACATTGAAAAAGTGATCATGGCAGGGATGGCAGGAAAAGCGAATGCAAAAAATACCATCAAAGCAGCTGATATACCACCAAGACACATGCCAAATTTAACCGCTCTTTCACCGCCAATCTTAGCTATCACTAGGTGCGCATAAAAGCTCATCACAGAAAAGCTAGTCACGACCAATCCCTGATGAGCTGCATATTCAAAATAAGAGAGGTTGCAGGTATTGATATAATAAAAAGCAGCACTTCCTACAAAAGTTAAATAGGCAGTTACTAACAGATTGGGCATACTCGCATAAAGCAAAAATTCACGATGAGTTAGAATGGACCAATAATCCTTAAGAACATTTTTAAATTTCAACGGATTTTTTTCTAGCTTGGTTTCTGGCAATTGCCAGATTAATAATACCCAAGCCACTAAGGCAATTAAAGCAACCGCAGTAAAATTGGCACGCCATGTAAAATAATTAATAATTAAACTACCCAATATAGGGGCACTAGCCATGAAAATCGTGATATAGGCATTTATTTTGCCGATATAATTCGCCGCTGTTTCTCCGCTAAATCTATCGGATATCATGGTAAAGCCAAGGACTGTAGTACTGCTTGCGCCTAGGCCTTGGATAAATCGCCAAAACATCAATTGATAAATTGAGTCTGAAAAGGCACACCCCAATGCACCTACTAAAAAGCAAGTGGCACCAAAAAGCATAAGACCTCTTCTACCCCAAGCTTCAGAGAGTGGACCGTAAAACAACCCAGATAAGCAAAAGGCGAGAAAATTTAGGCTTAATGTATTCTGAACTTGCGCTTCTGAGGCATCAAAAAATACCATAATACTGGGGAAACTTGGGATCGAAATATCTATTTCCATGCAACAGCCCAGCAAAGAAATAATAATCAGGGTGACTAATGAGAGTTTTGAGGGCATTTTTAACATAGAATCACTACTTAGTACGGCAAAAAAGAGGTGTCATTGAAACAGGCGTAATACATCAAATAATCTAAGAACATGCCATTGTAACTGCTTTTACAACTTTGAACAGGGTTTTTGAGATAAAATGAGCTATCTAAGCATATATATGGCTTTTTTAAGCAAATCGAAATCTAAGCAGTTATATCCAAAAAATACATACATTTATCTAACTAGCTTATTTACTATTTCTTCTTAATGATTTAAAGTGCCTGACTAATTTTCAATCTGAAAGGCTATTAATTATGAAGTATTCAATCTCCCTCAGCATTCAATCCCCAACAAAGTGGCTATTGGGCATAGACCGCTTTCTTCCCAAATCGTTAATACCAGAGGCACTTTACACAAAAACTTTAACCAATATTACCTTCAGCGATGAAAAAGAACTCGAAACTAATTTAGATAAACTATTAAGTGATTACAACTCAAAAGATGGTTTGATTAACTTCTTTTCGCAACAAAGTCTATCAATGACTACGAAGACAAAGAACCTTCCATCCTATGTTGGAAATTGTTTTGCCAATATCAACAAAAAATATCCATTAATATCGCAAGTAAATATTGATGATAAATTCTTAACTAAAGAACAACAAAGCCAAGTTCAAAAATTAGCTGAAAATGCTGATCTAAAACGGCAACGAAATAATTCGGCTATTAGAAACCATTTCCTATTAGCTGGAGCACTATTTGCCATAAGTATGGGAGCTCTTTCTTTGGTAGCAGCAATCCCAATGACCTTAGGTTTTATCATCGCTAATTCATTAAAAGTGGCAATGATCACAGGATTATTTTCTTTTTGTCGTCAAATTTACTTTGAAAATGCATTGAATCATTATACTAAAAAAGGAAAGCTAATACCCATTAATAACCCATCAGAAAAACAAGCTTTCGATATGGGTAAAGAAGCTGCTAATTGGAAAGGATACTTTTTAAGTTGTGTAAAGCCATCCACCTATGCTTATCCCGTTGCCTTTGCTGCTGGCATGCAAAATGCGGTTCATAAAATTAATGAGCCCGAAAAGATTGCACCTCAAACAAAGAGGATCGCTCTTGATTTAGATGACTATATCGATTTTAAAAAAATTGATCAGCGTATTATACATAATGGGGGATGGGCTGAATCAGATCCAATGCAAACCACTATCGAAATCCCCACTGCGCATTTTGATGAGATCATGGCTAAATTAAAGAAGCATCCTGATATAAATAACGGCCATAATGATCTATATTTTCGACCTAAAAGAAATAAAATCTAAGAACGACAATAACCAATACAGGCTCCATGACGAGCCTGTATTGCTTACAATATCATTTTGAGATAACAAATGAGATTGCTTCCGATAAGTTTACATAAGTGATAGTTTTATTATCATCATTATGTACAGCCCAAGTTATCCCTTCTGTTTGGATAATATCCCACTTATCTTTAAAATTATAAGACTTACTGTCAGCGGTAAAAATTTCCAACTTATAATTATTATCTTTATAGCTTTTTATTTGATCTGTTAATATTAGCATGCATCAATCTCCTGTATAAAAAGTGAAAGAGTCGTGTATTTGAGCTTCAATATGATTTGAACACATTAAGATATCTGTCCCTCAAAGGTTATAGCATAGCAGTTGTTTATTGTGATGGAAGTAAACCTCAGTTATACCTATACTTCAATCATTTATGACACGTTATTAAATTGGAGATAATCTATGAAAACTAAGGATTTTGTTACTGTTAATGCGCTTATACTGTTATTAACCTCAAGCACAATTGCTTTGGCAGGGGATAAATTACCAGAAAAATCTATGCCTATGTCACAGATCCTGCAGAGCATTCAAAAGCAAGGTTTTGGAACTATTGTTGATATCGAATATGATGATGGTGTTTACTCAGCAAAAGCTATCAACTATCGAGGCGATAATACTAGCTTGGAAGTCGCTCCTCTTTCTGGAGAGATCATCAAACCTAAAGCAGAAGATAGAGATCAAATTTCCATTTTTGACGCCGCTAAAAAAGTAGAAGCCGCTGGCTATCATAATATTTATGAAATGAAAACTTCTAAGTCAAAATATGAAGTCAAAGCATATGATTCCAATGATAAAAAAGTCAGTTTAGATGTTGATGTTAAATCAGGAACGATCAAAAAATAGTTTATAACATAAATCGAAAAGACTTTCTAAGAAAGTCTTTTCTTTTTTAAATTGAGGATTTATGAATTGTTACAACCACACGGATCGAAATGCCGTGGGCATATGTCCTACGTGCCATAAAGGGATCTGTCATGAGTGTGGGACTAAGGCTGAAATTTTCTCCTGCAATAAGACATCTTGCATTGAATATATGAATAAAATTTCTCGAATTATAGATAGCAATGATGAAATTGTGAAAATTAATGAGAATGTAAATAAAAAAACTGCCAAAGTCATTAAAAGAAGCTTTATTACAGAAGTCATATTGGGATTATTTTTAATTACTGTTGGAATATCGACTTATTTCGCCGATCCTCTTTTAGGTTTAATTTTTATGGGCTTTGGATTAATATTCATAGGGTATGCTATCTATAGCTTAATATCTAAGCTCTATCGTCTTGATAAAAAGTAATTTTAACAATCGGAAGTGAACGCAGATCCTCCATTTAAAATAGCTAAAGAAGAAGCAAAGGTAGAATCAAAGACAAAAATTTAAAAAGGAAACTCTTTGTAGGCGGCTAAAATCTCAATCACATCTCTCATCATATAGAAATTCCAGCCACCCATCTTATCCGTTATCTGTGATCACCCTGTGGTTTCAAGGATTGCGTGTTGACTTGATAACATGAGCAGTTTGCTGTGTACTGATCTCCAACGCAATATTTCGCAGGCTCATAGCATGAACTGGTATGACTTGCCCAAGTCTCATTGCCACTATTACTACAGGTATCGTTGCATAACCGATCACAGTTAGTGGCAGCAGCATGTGCTATACCATCTCCCAAACAGCGGTCATATGAAATGTAGCAACCTGAAGGACCGGTCCATTGCGACAAAGCAAATGGTTCTCCATTGCAAATTTCACCTCCAGCAATTACGATAGAATTAAGCACAAAAAAGCTAACCAATATACCAATAAGACTTAAGAACAACTTTTTCATATTACAGACTTCCCTATTTTTGGTAACCCTTAAGCTAATATGGCTTAAGTGTTGCAAATTCTCTGTAAATTTGACTGTATTTGCAACTGACTAATATTTAAGCAAAGGAACGTTTTATCCTTCAACAAAATCTAAATTACTGGCAAAGGTTTCCTTTAGTGAACAAATAGCAACAAAAGCCAAAAGAATGCTTGTCATTGAAATGACGCTTAAACCGAATAAAATCCCAAATTGTGGTTTTAAAATATTCAAAATAGCCATAAAGGGGATCCCCATGCTTCGTACAAAGTTAGGCAAAGATGCTGTCACTGTTGCTCTCATGTTCGTTCCAAACTGTTCAGCAGCAATCATTATAAAAATTGCCCAAGAACCTGAACCAAAACCTAAAACTGCACAGAAAAAATAGAACTTATTACTGCTAACATCTTGAAGTGATAGGAAAGCGATGACAGACAGGAAAGTCATACTGAGATAAACCATGATTGCCCTTTTTCGAGAACGTAATATTTGACTCAATATACTGCTTGTTAAATCTCCAAAACCAAGGCCTATATTGAAAAAAAGTATTGCCCAACCGGCTGTAATAGGACCACTGACATTGAGCGCCTTACCAATTTCGGGAGCAAGGGCCATAAATAAGCCGATGAATACCCAAAACGGTACGCCCACTAAAAGACATTTGAGATATTTTGATAATAAAGCAGGTGTTTTTAAAAATAGTAACAAACTTCCTTTGGCAACTTGCTTTTGACTCTTTATATGAATAAAAAGCCCAGATTCTCTAACGCCCAAGCGTAAAAACAATAGCAAAAATCCTCCCAATCCCCCAAGAATATAGGCCGTTTGCCATGGCAATAAGTTACCTACTAGTCCACCAGCAATACCTCCAAAAATACCGGAGGTGGCAATGATCATCGTGCCATAGCCCCGCTTTTCTTTGGACATAAGCTCATTAACCAGGGTAATACCCGCACCCATTTCCCCTGCCAAACCAAACCCGGCAATAAAGCGTAAAATCCCGTAAGCTTCAACACTGTTTACAAAAGCATTTGCAAGCGTTGCGCTTGAATAAAGAAAAATAGAACCAAATAAAATGGATAGCCTTCCACGCTTATCTCCTAAAATCCCCCAAGCAATGCCACCCATCAGCATACCTATCAATTGAAGATTGATAAGATGCAGTCCGACTGACGTTATTTGATCTTCAGCCAACCCTAATGCTCGAAGACTAGGAACACGTACGGCACTAAACAAAATAATGTCATAAACATCCACAAAATAACCTAAAGCTGAAACGGTGATAGCAAACCATAAATTTTTCTTGTCCATACTACACTACTACCTTAAAGATCTATTATTAAAAAGATTGAGGTGCGGGAATAGGCCATTGATAAATTTCACCGATGTGCTTAATAATTTCCATGCAAAGATCCCAACCATTATCAGAGTTCGTCATCACAACAGCACCACTTCCCTCTTCCAAGAATTCAACCATGACTGCTTTATAACCTGCATTATCCCCACCATGTCCAAACCATTTTGACTTACCGTTTCCACCCAGTTTTAAACCTAATCCAAAATTTTCTTGATAAGGAGTTAACATTTCTTTTGCCATGCTAGTGGAAAGCACTTTCCCTTTTGATTGATTAGCATTTCTGATCTCTATCATAAACTTGGCCAGATCTGTTGGCGTAGTCCACAAACCGCCTGCAGCTAAATCAGCAATATTGTACCAAGGATAATCCATGGGTAGCCCTTTTTCGGTATGTCCATGGGCGACTATAGCAATTTTGTCCTTTGGTACAGGATAGACAAAGGAACTATTTTCCATTTTAAGAGGTTGCAGCACATGCTCTTGCATCAAATTAGCAAAGGTTTGATGGTAATGCTCTTCTAATATTAATTGTAAAATGCTGTAACCTGCACCAGAATATTGCCATTTACTGCCGGGTAAGAATTCTAATATTACGGGCGCTGAAATGGCTGGCGTTTGACCATTGAGTATTTGTACTGTTGACGGTAAATGACGCTCTAAGGGCATCATTGGCCTTCTACCTGTAGCAAAGCCTGCGGTATGATTGAGCAAATTTCTCACTGTAACCGCTCCTTTATCCAAAAAGGGGCTTGAAGGTATATGCCAACCTTTGATTATTTCATTAACGTTTTGATCTAAATTAAGTTTACTTTCTTGTACTAGTTCTAATAGGGCAAATGCTGTTACTGGTTTGCTGATAGAGCATGCTTGAAATATTGATTTAGTCGTCACGAGGCTTTTGCTTTGAAGATCTTGTACACCAAATCCTTTAGCCCAAACAATTTTTCCTTGTTCAATGATTGCAATACTGACACCTGGCACATGATAATGCTTCATTCTATCTTGCAGACTAAAGCAATTTTTTTCATCTTTGGAACAAAATAATTGTTCTTCAAGTTCAGCTGTCGAAAAAGCTAAACTATATTGGAATGGCAACCAAGACAGGTAGATAATAGCCAGTAATTTACAAAGCACAGACTCATTCCTTGTAATCAATTTGTCATCGTTTTCATACAAAATTTATCGTGGTTGAAAATTGAGTGTGGGGCAACGTTCGCCAAGCGGGTAATCAGGAATATAAATATCCAGTTCATTAAAATAATTTTTTAGTATCGTTCTCACTTCTTGCAAAGTGGGAAAAGTATAATAGACATCGCTATTTTTATAGTTATCAATAGTCTGCAGGACTTTTTCAGACCACTGCAGTTGTTGAAATATTGCTTGATTATTTTTTTTAAAGTCCTTAGCCCAACAATTCCATATTTCCCTTAAAGAAACACCCTCACTCAAAGTGCCATGTAGTGCCATCGCTAACCGCCATTTAAGAATATGAAAATTCTTTATTTTCCCTGAAAGAAAATCATTGCGTATGACTTCAATGGATTCTTTATTTTCCGGTCGAGTAAAGAAGCGTATGATAAATCGACCCGTCGAATTTAAAACACGGCAGATTTCTTCTGCCATGATTGCATAGTGATTTTTTGCAAGTGCATTGTAACACCCATCTCCAATCACCAGATCAATTGAGGAACTTAAAACCGGTAGTCGCAACCAATTACCAACGCAAGCAAAAGGCTTGACCATTGCTTGCGAAGGCAAAACGTGTTTTATCATTGCAATGTTATAGTCCATGGCGAGAAATTTTGTATTTTTTGGCCAAGCAATATTTACAATTTCTGGCGTTACACCCAGTAATAATACGGTTAAAGGCTTTTCGTTTGAAAGGGTAATTTCATTTATCCATGAACTGCTAGCTTGAACATCAGCTAAAGATGGCCGTAAGGGAGGACCTATGTTTTCCCATTTTTTAGCTTGTTTATCCCAAAGTGCCATCTGCTTCGCCTAACATTCACCAGTCACTGTCATCGCAAGTGCTGGGGCAAAAACTCCAATAGTTAGCAAGGAAACCTTTTTTAGTGCTGTATTATCTGAACTACACATATTCTTCCTTGAAATATCTAAGATGAAGTGATTAGGTAGTTATGAAAATAACAATAAAATTACTTATTTTTAGCCTAATCAGAACAAAAAAGCTTTTTATATTATTTATCATAAAACTGGCGATTGCAACGATTTGAAGGCCATACGTAACAACAAATGAATTTTATCTAAGGCCACTTAAGGGGTGATTATTAGTCGTTTATAATACTGGTACCAAGTACTTTGAAACAATTCCTCAGGATCATATTTAAGCTTTAACTTTAGAAATTCCGTGAATTGCGGATAAGCTTTCAAGATTTGATCTTTTCTTGCCCATCGATGGTAAGTTAAAAAGAAAGAACCATCGAGCGCCAAGGCATGGTCTATTAACCTTGTGAAGTAAAGTTCCGCAAATTGGTACCCACTACTGGAGTGAGTAATATTTAAATTAAATATAATGCAAGCAAAATCCTTTCTTGCCCATGCTAAAAAAGACTCATTGTCTGCTTTAATCAATCTAACGGTTCCATAAATGAGATCCATATTACGAAGAAGATCATCATTAGCAACGTTATCCATAAATTCATTAACTCTATCTAAGGGAACATAAAGCTCCGTGATCATTAATGATCCTTCTCTAAAATCAGGAAAAAAAGAACGAATGAGTTCAACATATTTGTCATTATAAAAGCTTAATTGATGGGTATCTGACCAATAACATTGCCCATCGGACGTTAAATAATATTCGCTATATTTTTTAAAAGCTCTTTCTTTATCAATATGTGCCAACAATAGTAATTTATTCCAATCATCAGAGTTTAAAAACTTATTTTCGTTGCTGGGTAATACTCCCAAAATCGGTTTATAGCATGAAAAAACACCGGTTTTAAGATAATCTGATGATTTGTCATTGGTTTTATATTGAAAGTCACCATATAAATATCCGTCATGAACTCGTTCTTGGAATTTTGTAGCAAGGATATCAACAGGAATGACTTCCACTTTTCTTTGCAAGACTTGTCGTAAAACGAGCTGAATTTCAAGACTATAGATCACACCAAACAGTCCATAGCCTCCAATAACCAATGAAAACAGTTCCACTTCTTGAGTACGTGATAATAATCGGATATTACCTTGTGCATCAATTAAAGTAATACTGATAATGTCCTGAATAAAGGGTCTAAAGGTGAGACCTCGGCCATGAATATTGGCACTGGCGCCTCCACCGAGGGTGAGATCATCAGCACCTGTTTGCTTTTGTGAAATCGTCCAAAAGCGTGTACTATTTTTTTGTGCTTTATACAAATAATTTAGAAATTGTGGCCAGGTTATGCCCGCCTCTACAGATATTTTTCCCTCTTCTTGATTAAAATCTAAGACTTTTTTCATTTTTGATGTGTCAATCAGCAAGCTGTGCTCTGAAAACTGCTGTCCACCCATGGCATGTCTAGAGCCACAAATACTTATTTTCTTTAAATTTTGTTGTGCCTCTTTTATAATATTGATGACTTCGCTTTGTGTTGATGGATAATAAATATTTTGCACTAACGTTTCATTGATTCTGGAATGAATATCCGTCACATATACATCATTAAACCCATTGATACTGTGCTTTTGTAAGCCTGCATTGATAGCAAGATAGCAAAAATACATCGCACCCAACATGCAAAGACTATAAATAATATTACCTGAAACCTGACCAAGCCTAAAAATAGATTCTTGAAAAAGCGGTGCAATGAGAACCAAGACTATCGCATAGCTCCCAAAACGCATTTGCCTATGTTTAGTTTGCTTATATCCCAATCTTAAGGCATAAAACAAAAATAGTGCTGCAATAATGTAATATATTGTTGCTAATTCATAGTGTGGCCACTTTACAACTGCCATACCATATAAAAGCGTAATAATAAAAAATACCCCATAGGATATTTTATGATATTTATAATGAATAAGCCCCACGCTCAAGGTGAAAATAAATAAAGAGACCAACCCAACACTAAGTAATATTCCTTTCCACAATATTAATTGCGTTTCTATGTTGAGAGTTAAAAAATGCATGGCTACACTCAAGAAGGAAGCCAAAGCAACAGCCATTAAGATAAATATAAAATCATATTTAAGCACACTGGATATTTTCTTTTTGAAAAAATAATAGAGTAAGGCTATACATTCTAACCCTAGCAGTAAATTAACGAAAGATATGCTGATATCATTCATCTTTGCACTACCGATCTTGCCAGGCAAAGATTTTCCCCGATGGCAACCTGTTCGGTTTTAAAAATATCATTCATCTCAACTGTTTTGACCCTGTCGATGACTTCAAACCCAAGCATAGGTAGGAAACTATTTTTAAGACTATCTACATTTATACCCCATTTGAAAACTTCGCGATTCATCATTAACCATAACAAAGTCAACACTGTGGTATTTTTAAACTGAAAGCTTCCATTTTGTTGCTTTTCCATAAAGCTAAAGGCAATCAATAGTTCATTTTTAAAAAATAATTTAATATCATTAAATAATTGCTTTACGTTATCTTCTGTTAGATACATGGTTAAGCCTTCGCAAATGAAAAACGTTTTTAGGCTGGGATCGATATTGGTTTTTGTTAAAATGGAAATTAATGAATGCTGAGAAAGATCGCACTCAACAAATCTCATGTTTGAAGATTTAAGCTTTATACTATTTACAGCTTTTATTTTTACCTTCTGCGTGGCAGGATGATCAATTTCAATAAATTGAATGTTAGAATAATGATTGCAAGAAACAAGAGAGAGTGCATCAAAACCTGCTGCTAACACAATGACTTGCTCAGCGCCTTGTTCAATTGCCCCGCTCATCCAATCATTTATCTTTTTCTTTCTCAATACATAATGAACAAAAATACCAGGAATAGTAATGCGTTCCAGCAATTTAAAATAATATCTATAGAATGGAGATTGTATTTTTTTAAGCCAAGAAGCCTCTTTAAGCTCTTGTAAGCACGATTGATATAACACTATTGCCTGGGAATGAGCAATGGTTAACTGGGGATAAACTGTATGTAGATACAAGATCCCCTTGATAATCCATACGGCTGTCTGGCTTGGTTTGTCCTGACGCATTCGAAAGGCACCTCTCTTAATAGAGAGTATATCGAATTTTTTTCGAATAGCTTGATAAGCTTTAGCAAATACCGCTAGATTTCAACCATATAACCTAGCTCAACATCACATGCCGCTTGCCCGCCCCCCCAATTATCTTTACTGCTTTCTCTTAATAGAATTTTGACATGCTCTTTTGGGATATTCAGTTTTTCAAGATTTAATGCAAAAAATTCTCAAAAATTTCCGTTGTGACGTTTTTGAAATAAGATCCATTAACTGGTAGGGCTAATACCATATTATTATTTGAAAGCAGAGTTTTGAGAGGTTTACTAAGCTTGCAGCAGATGTGTAACAATGCTAAATAATATTAGTTTTTTGCTCAACCAAAAATACCGTGATATTCTTCTTCCACAGCACACTTTACATTGTCATAATGTTTACCTATGGCGAGAATCTTTTGATTTTCATCTTCTGAATGAGAATCAACTACCGTAATGAAATATCCTCTTTTAACGTATTTAGCGAATTTCTCAACAAATGGATTATCTACGCTTATACCAATTAAACTACTTATCCATGCGCCTGCAGCTGTACCAAGAACAACGATAGAAATTAATAGCAATGGACTCAATGATTGAACCGCTGGCAAGACCGATGCATACACACAACATAATATAATTGAAAACACCACACCGATCGTTGCCCCTCGTTTAATAGAGTTAACTAGATCCGATGTTTGTATTAAATTGGCTTCCGGTAAATTTGATTGTTTCAATATTTCAGAATTTTTTGCGACAACATGGACATTTTCTAGCAAAACGCCGGCTTCTTTTAGCTCGTGTACCATATCTTTTGTCGTCATTAAATTGGGGATTAAAAAGTATAAATGTTGCATACCCTTCCTTCCTTTTTTAACTTCTCTAATAAATTAGATTTGAAAAAATGAAAAAAATTCCTTTTATTTCTTAGAGATAATTTATATATTAATCAATAACTTAATAAAACGACCGCTTTTATAAAGGGGTAACTAATTTCATACAACTGTCTCTTCTGGAAGGACCGCTAATAGATTGAGAGTAACTTGGCATACTCAAATTGTTAAAATTTTATCGCCAAACGCTTTTGTGTTGTACTACCATCATAAATAATAGATGACTGTCCCTCCCTTGTATAAGGAAATGCTAGGTGAGTCCCATTGAATTACTAACCCTTCTCTTTGGCATCATTGCCATTGCGGGGTATGTATTTAGAAAATCCGTGATCCCATTATCACTGTTTTTAGTGATTACCGGTATTATCTTGTCACTACCTATTGATTTCCCTTTGATATCACGACATCCAGAATTAGTGCTAAATGTATTTTTACCTATGTTGTTATATCAGATCACCAGCTTCTCCTCGTTACGGGAATTTAAAAAGCATGTTTGGCCCATCGCTCTATTATCTGTAGGACATGTTATATTTATTACTATTTTAGTTGCTTGTCTCATACATTATTTTGTCCCTCAAATTAGTTGGCCTCTCGCATTTATCATTGGTGCTGTCATTTCTCCTCCAGATGATGTTGCGATTGTCTCAATTGCAGAAAAAATTAAACTACCCAGCAGAATAGTCACTATCTTAGAAGGTGAAGGGATATTTAACGACGCAACGGCTTTAATACTATTTCGCTTTTCAATAGCTGCCTTTATGACTCATCAATTTCTGTTAACCCATGCTATTTTAGCTTTCGTGGCCATGGTGATAGGAGAAACGCTCTATGGCCTATTCATCGGGAATGTTTTAGGTAAGTTAAGAGTCTATATACGTGATCCTTTATTACACATGGTAGTGTCTTTAATAACGCCCTTTATCGCATATTTACCTGCTGAAAGAATGGGGGGTTGTGGAGTAATCTCCACCGTTATCACAGGCTTTATCATTGGCAATTACTACGCAATCAAATTTACACCTCAATTTAGATTGTTAACCAGAGCAGTATGGCCCACCATCACATTTATGATCCAAAGTTTGTTATTTTTACTTGTGGGCGTCAATATCGATACGATTTACCAATCCATCTCAATCGTACCCATAAGTGATTTAATTAAATTTCTCGGTGTGGTGCTAGTAGGCGTTGTGTTGGGTAGATTTATATGGGTATTCCCTGTGACCTATCTACCCGGATTTTTGTTTCCAAGTATTCGCAAAAAATATCCCGCTCCCTCTTGGCAATCCACTTTTGTTATCTCATGGGCAGGTATGAGAGGAGCCGTTTCATTGGCTGCTGCTTTAGCCGTGCCTGCTGTACCAGTTTATATTGATCATATCCAGGCAAATGATCTGGTCACATTTTTAGTATTTGGCGTTATATTTTTTACTCTTATTTTGCAAGGGATCTCTTTACCCTGGGTGATCAAGTGGTTGGGTATTCATAAGCATGTTAAACAGGAATTGTTTCTTGAAACGTTTGCAGAGTTATCAGCTCGTAAAGAAATGACCTTAGCTGCTACTCAGTGGTTAGCCGAATATATGGCTTCTGAAAAAAATCCAGATTTACTTGAAGAAGTACAATTACAATTGAAAAACTATGAAGCATTACTCAATCACTTAGAGAAAAAAATTACCCACATTCAACCCAAAAATGAATCCGCCGAAGAAGAGTTACTGATCGATGAAGTGAATTTGTCAAATAAAACGATTGAAATCGAAAAAAACATATTGCTTGATTTATGGGCGCAAGAAAAAATATCTTTATTTATTAGAAACAAATTAATGGAAGAGTTAGATTATAGAGATAAATATATTTCAGACTAAGAATAATTCTTATTTCATTTTTTTTGTGCGATACGCATCAGAAAAAAAACATCTATAATATTCCTGAGCATTTTCCTCTAAATTTTTGCAGCGAAGTGTTTGTATTGGATCGTTATGACCACATCCAAACATTCTATTGAAAGAAAGTACTTTTGTTCCATGGTATAATACCTTGTTCCGTTCTTCGATAGCGGTCAAATCTTTGGGGCGCATGCGTAAGTTCTTTAATCCATATTCTAATGAAACGCGCTCATCAATAACTCCATCGGGTTTTGAATCCTTTTCCCTTTTGCTTTCTTTTACCGCGATATAAGATTTATTTTGTTCTGGGATTTCAAGATAGGGAACTAAAGCTTCAATATCTAAGTCAGTTAATTTCAACTTCAATCTTGCCAAATTACCCCAAATAGTCCTAGACCAGCCTTCAGGATATTGATAATAAATAAGATCGCTGAATGTAGTAAAAGATCTACCGTTAAATAATTTCATATTTACACCCATTTTGGAGTAAATATATGCAACGACCGTAGCAATGCCAGCTCCTAAAGAATGTCCACATAGATTAATGTTTTCGGCTTGTACGCCTTGCGTTCTTAGACGTTCAATTTGAGAAATCAAATCGGAAATCAAATCAAATTTACTATGCAATGTTCCTGTGCTAGCCATAACATTTCGATAATTATAGGTTAAACAGTTATATTTCATTTCCTTACAATCACTAAGGCATTGCCTTAGTATGTCTTGGTAACACATACCATTTCCGACCAAATAAATAATGTATTGTTGATCTGCAGGATTTTTTCTGCTTTGCTCAGTATGTGTTATTTCTAGCGTTTCTAGCTCAGCATCATCATGAGTGCTAACCACATGGTTTTCTGCTGAGATCTCTGAGAATTCTGGATTTAGGAGTTTGCGATGAAATTCAGCTTCTAGTGAACGAGTGTCACGAACAAATGAGGGATCATCCTTTAAGGCTTGAGCAGGCAAAAGCGTTTGGCTTATTCGTTCCCCTAAAAAATAGGAAAATACACTAGTCATACCATTCCATAGAACATTTGAAACAGTTCTTGGATATAGAAGAGATTTTGCAAAATTATGCGCAAACGATCTCCCAACAACGAAATTCATTTTTTTTCCTGTTAAGTAGACAAACGAAGGATTTTTTCAATATACATTAAAATTAATCATAACTGAACAAATCTAAGATTTGTGGTCAATTATGCCGGATAAATACAATTTGCTTGTATATGCAACGTTATTTATATTTCAGGTACCCTTTTTAATTTTTTGACCAGCTTTTTGCTCTGGATCTGGAGGTTGTTGTTGATGAATACCAGCCATTGCAGAAAGTGGTTGTTTTTCTTTACTATGTTGAGCAAAATTACTAGCAATGGGTTCTTGTCTATGTTCGTTTCTATTTCCATTTCTTGTATTTGTAAACGCATTTTTAATGGATTCTATTTTCATGCTCACGTAATCAGATATTTTTGCATTTCTCATCTCTGCGGAACGAAAACTAACCAACGAATCGCGAATAGATTGCAAACTATCATTAAGGTTTGCAATGTCCATACCGTTAATTTCATTTTGATATAATTTGTGCACTCTCTCAATATCGCTTTGTATTTCCCCAAACTCATTATGAACTTCCTTCATTTTCCTTTCTACGTTATGAAATGTTGAGCCGGTTATCTCCATTGATTGTACACGTACCTCTTCAATTTTACTTATTAGTTTATCAATACTCTCAATCAGTTCCTCATTATCAGGATTTTTCTCATTTATTTCAGTCAGTAAACCCTTTGCCTCTTGTGCATATTTTGAAATGGAAGATTTTGTTTTTTCTGTTTCGTCTTTTAAAATCGTTGTATAAGGTTTTGCTAAAGCAAGTTGTTCACTTATTACTTGATCACGATAAGCTTGACCTTTAGTGATAAAATCAGTGCCATCTCTTGTTGAAAGTATTTTAGCAACTTCTTTTTCAGATTTTTTCTCAAGAAATCTGACCGTTTCTTCAACTTTCTTTTCACGAAAATGAGCAACCGCCTTATTGAGACTAAGCATTTTTCCTTCACCCATATCAACTTGCTCGGTATGTCTTGATACAGACTCTTGCAGTGTTTCTCCCTTCTTATTCACCACATGGTTTTTGATATCATCACTTAATGAACCAACAATGCTTAGTGACTGAGTATCACGAAAAAGAAAAGCCGCTTCTTTAGGCATATTTGCAGGAGTGACTTGATAATAATCATGCTCATCAGAAATTCGTATTTGATCGCGCGGAATTTGGTTGAAAGGGACTCCTGGTGCTGGTCTAGGAGGGGGGGCAAAAGCTTGTTTGTTTGCTTCAAATATTGCAAACATATCTCTTGTTTGCATATGAAATAGATGTTCTAAAGTAAACCTCGAACAGCTATTGTTGTCTGCCTGCAGCATTCTTGTCTTATTTCTCCCTGCGATTTTTACATCATCAGGTAGAAAAGTATAGACCTCTGCATCATCAAACCGGGCTTTGATCTTATTAAGTGTGCTTCCAGTACAAGGAGAAAATCCTGCTTCCATGATAATCGCTTGAACTTTACCATTTTTAATCTGCATATCAACAGGGAACCAATGATCACCTGATTGACATGCCAACTGAAATCTTTGACCTTCTAAATTACCAATATTCGCTTTAACATTATCAAGAAATTTTATTAGTTCATCATCATTCTTAGCATGATCGGTTTTTAAAACAAAACAGTTCATTACCTGCCCTTTAACATTACGACTTTCCTTTTTCGCTGCTATAACAGCAGCCATGGCATTAACATCCCATAAATATTCAGGATCATTTGGCTTAGAATTTGGATCAGGTGTTTGTAAATTTTGTGTAATAGCACTAATTGCTTTAAGACCGGCCATAAATACAACCTCCTAGCCAACACAAATTACTCTAATACGAAAGACTAGTATGGGATTGAAAAAGTTCAGTTATGAATGAAAAAATTAGGATAAATGTTTTACGATGGAAATTAGGATATCCTGTAAATACACCTACATATTGATTGATTACACTAGATCTCAGGGAATAGATTTCCTATCACCCATGCTAGTAGGATGATTTGTCCACTAAACAATTATTAAAATGTAGAAATCTAACTACCCCATGCTTTGTCCTAATTCTGCTTTGACCATTGAGTAAAACTAGATGAATAAGTAATATCTCAAGAGATAACGTATGTAGAAAAAGAGACCATTGAAAATGCAAACCGTCTATATCAATTCAATCGGAAAATTTTTGCCTGGGCCTGCCATAAGTAATGATTCCTTAACTAATTATTTAGGCCCTCTGGATAAACGACAATCCCTTATTCAAAAGAAAGCCTTAAAGCAAAACAAAATAGTGGGCCGTCATTATGCGTTAAATCAACAAGGTGAGCACCAATATACGGTTGTAAAAATGGCGAAACTTGCTCTTAAGGAAGCGCTTTTAAAATCAGAAGTTAATCTCAAAGATATACAATCACTCATCTGTGGTACTTCTCAAGGAGACTTATTAGCACCAGGTTTAAGCAGCTACCTTCATCATTCCATTCCTGAAATGCCAACTTTGGATGTAGCCAGTTTTAGCAGTTTTTGTGCCAGCTCCATGATGGCATTAAAAATGGCTTGCAGCCAAATTCGTTCTAAAGAAAAGCAAAACGCTATAGTCTGCGCCAGTGAATTCCCCAGCCGATTTATGCATGAAAAATTTTTAAGAAATTCGCAAACTTCTAATGACGTTGAATTTTTAAGATGGATGCTTTCCGATGGCGCTGCGGCGATGATTTTAGAAGATAAGCCCAATGAACATCATCTTTCATTTCGCGTAGATTATATCGATCTTATGTCATATGCCAATATACGTCCTCTTTGCATGTATGCCGGCGCAAAATATAATGACAACGCCCTGACACAGCATTGGAGCAGTTTCAGCGATATGACGACAGCAAAACAAGAGGGGGTATTTTACTTACATCAGAATTTTAAATTACTGTCTAAAATAGTTCCAATTGGCTTCAATCGTTACTTACAATTAGTCGATCAAGGTTTGATCTCACCGAGCGAAATCTCTCGATTTCTGGTGCATTTTTCTTCGGGTATTTTTCATCAACAATTATTGGATGTAGCAAATCATGCCGGTGCACCCCTGGATCCAGGTAAAATATTTACTAATTTATATACCAAGGGCAATACCGGATCTGCTGCATTATTTATCATGTTAGAAGAACTGTTTCACTCTGGGGAGTTAAAAAACGGTGATAAATTAGTTTGTATGGTCCCTGAAAGCGGTGGCTTTATTATCTCTTATTTAGTGTTAACCTGTGTTGCTGGCAAAAATACGCAAGAATTTGTCAAGCCAACTCCTACCATGGAAATTCCTTTAGAAACTAGCTTTTCAAATACTTCACCACAGGAAAAATTGATCAGAAAATTAATGCAAGTTTGGGTTGAATTTGAAAGTAATTTGAATCGTGTCCCCATTATTGACAAACTGAATCGAGGAAAATTTCGCTTAGAAGATTATAAATTAATTTTATTGAATGTGCGCCAACAAGTCGTTGAAGGTGCACGATGGATTGCCAGAGCAGCCTCCAATATTCAAACCGAATCCTTTGATTTAAGATCTCTATTCATTGCGCATGCAAATGATGAGCACCGTGATTTTAAAATGCTTGAAAATAATTATGTTTCAATCGGTGGAAAGCATGAAGACATCCTTCAATATGAGAAAAATATAGGTTCAGAAGCCTTATCAGCCTTTATGTTTCATAAATCCAGTCAAGATAACCCCTTTGATTTGCTTGGTGCGATGTTTATCATTGAAGGTTTAGGCAAAAACTTGGCAAATCAATGGGGTGAGTCTATTCGTCAGCAATTGCATCTTAAACCTGAACAAGTTAGCTTTCTTCTCTATCACGGAAGTAATGATGAGAATCATATGGAAAAACTATTTAACGCAATAGAGTTGCTCAAACCAGATGAAAAAATGGTAAATAGGATTGTAAAAACAGCCAAAGTTGTTGCCAGATTGTACCAGTTACAGCTCGAAGAAATAGGAAATATTTAAATGCAAATGCAACAAAAGGAATTGTCTTTCCCTGAAGATTTCGACCCCAATAAAGTGGATAAAAGAGATCCTGATCCCTGGATAGCATTATATCTAGATGAAGGAACACCTATTGATGCGAATGCAAAAGTTGCTTTATTTAGAAATTTAAAATCTTGGTCACGACGCTTTATCCTGCCCATTGCTCGCCCCGTATCCCGAACATTTATTGTAATTAATCAGCTTATTAGAAATGTATTGCCAAGTTTTATTAGTTCTTCATTCGCATTACATCGATTAATCTATTTTGGTTTAAAAACATTTGCAAGGCCCGATGCCAATTACTTAATCATTAGGCATTTTAACCTTGCAACGGAAATACTAGCCTTTATTGCTGATAATGTTGAAGGTTTCCAACCAGATATTATCTCTCTTCGTCCAAAGAATTTAAAAGATCTGATTGATAACACATTTCTTATCCATGATTTAAATGTGTACAATTTTATCATTCAAATTAATCACTATTTAAAACTTCAAGGCAGAGATATTACATGTCCTGAAAAGATAAATTATTCTTCTATTACAGATGGTGAATTTGAAATTGACGTTCCCCAGAAGGGATTTTTCAACATTATTGATCTACAAACTGCCATTGAAATGTATACGCCGCTATATCAGCTGTTTCAATCGGATCATGATTTTTGGCGTGCATCAAACTCGCTACAATTAGATGAATCTGTTGGCATTATGATAGCAAAAGTATTAAATAGCACCTTTCCACTTTTCTTTATTAATAATCGCCACCCGATCGTGCCAGAATCAACACTCCGTGCAGGCTTTAGATTAATGCTGCATGGACTCGCAGTAGAACAAATCCATTACTATCTTCGCGTATGTAAACGTGGCATTGCCCCAGGCGTGCAGTCATAAAAGGGAATTCCCTGCGACACCGTAACGGTCTCGCAGGCTCCTCCTTTAGCGAATACGCATTGGTTTTAAAGCATATTGTTTTGTCACTTCTTGCCTATTGATTTCTTGATGACGAACAATATTTCTTGCTGGTGTGAAGTGTTTGCTTTGCTTCAACCCTAAGGCATCAGCTGTAAGATTGGAAATTCTATTAACCGCTAAATGCTTTGGCATGTTACTGGAATTAGTTTTTCCACGCATCATTTGAGCTAAAGCAGTACTGCTAGCAGCAATTCCCCAGATGAACCCTAAACCATAGACTGACGTCTGCGCAATCACTGTCGGAAAAAGTAAAGCAGCGACTAATGCTATTCCTGTTCCTACAAGAGCAATATTCCACCACGAGGTTGACACACCACCTATTGTTTTGAGGGGAAGCTTTTTTATCTCAAACTTAGGTTCAGGCATCGGTTTAAAATGGCCATTATTAACCAGATGTATACAGCTCTTTTTCTGCAATACTGGATTTGAGTCTGGATCTAATATGAGCGGATTTAACAAACTATATTGTGCGGCCGGATCATCACTGCTGTCTCGATTTAAACCAATATTGCCTTCATTCCCAAACTTTGATCCCGAATCACCACAAACAACAACGGCACCAATTTCACCTACTTTTGCTTTGTATTTATTAGTCGTTGGATCCATCACGCTACGTAACAATTTAATACCAGAAATAATAGCTTCTTGTTTAGTTACGTTTGTGTTTAAGGTAGGATCAGTATAATCACCTGGGAGGTTAATCAAATTAACGCAATTGATGTGTTTTAATTGCTTTTTTGCTTGTAGTTCTTTGAGTGCCTCGATCACGCATTGAATATAGAGTGCTTGTAATACTTTGCTATTCTCTGCTCCGGTAAAGGAAAATGCTCCCAAGCCTAGGCCTTTTAATTGAATTGTTTGGCCTAAACCTTGTTCAAGCATCTGCGCATCTGCGGCAAGCAAAACGGTTTTTAATACATTTATAGTTCTTGTATTATAAGCATTTTTGTTTAAATAATAAGTTTCTTCACCTAAAGACACCTTTTCAAAGCGTTTATCGCGATTACTCGTAATTTCAAAAGCAAAGGAATCGCCATATATTTCTCGAGCCGCCTTCAATAAGGCTGGATTTTTTTTAATTTGCGCTAATTGCTGTTTATAATTTGGATCTTCATTTTCCGGTTTTACGATGAACAGTAAATCATAATGGGCTGTATTGCCATCTCTAAATTCAGCTGCGGCAGGATATGAAAAAGTAGCAATATCAATGGATTCATTGAATTCTTGTTTAATATTCCACTCGCTTTCTTTGCTTCGATTGCCAGTGCCAATGACAATGGATGTGGCTTGAGGCAAAACCAACGTCGAAAGTACTGATTCTTCTAAAGTTAAATAATCTAGATAGATATCATTTGTATCATTTTGCGTGCCAATTTTTTGTAAATAGGCTTTACCTTCACGGCCGCTATGATCTTCTCCATTTCTTAGTACTACGGCTCTACCATCAAAATAAACTTCTTTAAATCGCTTTTGAAATAAACGTAGCACAAAGCTTGAAAAATCTAACGATTGATATAATTGGCCTAACTTATCATTCGCTTTTCTTCTGTCGCTAAAGTAATTTAATAATATTTTATAATTTTCATTGGTAATAATCAGCTTTGCAGACTGTTCGCATTGTTTAATGAATTCCCTATCTTTTGCAGAAAAAGTGATTTCTTTATCTTTTATACTTTTAGCAATAGGATGATGAAATGGGGTTTTATTTTGTGAAAGCGGTTTTAATTCCTTACCTTTCATATGAGAAGCAAGCGTTACTTTAATGCCCTTAGCATTTTGAAAAATTTTGTTCTTACTCATGGCGTACCTCTAAAAATCCAATGTGTGTTTAATAACTTACTTATTTGATTAGTTTTCAAACTATTTTAAGGTCTTGAGGGGTAATCGTCAATAAAATGTTATTTTGAAACCTTCATAAGTATTGACTACCCTTACCATCTTGAATAGAATCCGTCTTTAGGTGAACAACTGCTATCACTACATTAAGTTAAAATTAACTGTAATCTATAGGAAAAGTAATGAAAGAATTATCAATTAATGAAGTTCAACAAATCTCGGGTGCTTCCCTACGTCCTAGCGATTGGATGTTCTCAGCAGCTGCAGGCGCTTTGATTGGTGCGGGCGTTTTTACAATCACCGCTTTTTCTGCAAACCCAGTCACCGCTTTAGTAGCACTTAGCGTTGGACCAACCTTGGGTGCAGGTTTTCATGCGGCACATGATATTTTGAGAGAATACGGTTACTAAGAAACTGGCTTGTGGCATAGATAATATGTCACAAGCCAACATAATCATCATGATGTTTGGTGTCGCACGCTCTGTGCGCATCATTACGGTAAAGGCAACCCATAAAACTCTCTTGCCCGTTGCATTATCAAAGCAAATTCTTCTTCATTCGGAGTTTGCGAGGTAGCCCCTTCAATATACGTTCCGCCAATCACACCAATTTCATCTGCTCCTGAGCCTGGTAATTTTTTAGGGAAAATATAAAGCATTCTCGAAATATCTTGCTCATGTTGATTTCTACTTTTACCAGGAAAAGTTTCCACTAAAATTAATTGCTGCATATCTTGGGGATTTTGATCTTTTAACAAGACAAGATGTCCTTGGACAGAAATAAGTTCCTCATCTAAAATTAAACCTTTGGCACCCAACCCTGCACAATTAATAATAATCTCGTCTTTAATTTCAGAAAAATGATTCACTTTTCGTTTTATAAATTTCACTTTCCCTTTGAGGTAATTTTTCAATAAATTCATCATCTTGCCTGTATCGATATAAAGGGCATCTTCATAAACAAGCATTTCTTGAGTGGTGCCATTACCAAAATCTAAAATCACATTTTTAGCTGGACTTAACAATTCACCCACATAAGGTTCTAAATCCGGTTTTTTGGACGTTTGAAAATAGGCTGGCATTTGCATGGCCCCATTTTTAAAAATGGGATGCTCTTTTTTGGCTATGGTGGTGTAAAATTTTAAGGAATCATAACTTATTTTATACAGCAAATCTTTGAAAGCTTGATCATCCGTTTTTACACCATAGGCAGGAGAAAAATTTGCGCCGGCATTATGTGAGGTGAGATCCTCATATTTTTCGGCAACAATGGTCACATGCTTATAGCCTTTCTCAACTAAAGTGTAAGCGGTAAATAAACCTAAAGCGCCCGCCCCAATAATGGTGATAGGAGTTTTTTTAGATAAATCAGATCCTCTTGAGGTTTCCAATAAACTCACCACATAATCAGCAGAGCCTGGCCCTAAACTCCAACCACCACCGCCATGCCCATAATTATGCACTACCCATTTACCATTCCTATTCTCCACAGTCATTTTAGGACCACCCTTGCGAACAGGACGATAGCAAAGGATCTGCTGTTTAATATTTGAAACTTGCAGCTTAGGTGGGGTAACTTTACGAATTTCAATTTGAGGTATTGTATTAGCAGCAATGCTGAGGGAGGCTGTTGTCAAGCTCAACATCAGAAAAAACCTGATAATCCCATGAATGTATTTTGACATAATGACTTCTATTATTTAAAAAATAAAAATTTGTTATAGATTCTAGAGGCAAAGAGCTTTGCGTTAAAAGAAATTAATTTTTAATTATTTAGTTCTTATTTACCTATATTAATTTCTCAAATACGGAGTAATATGCCATAAAAATCAATCATTAAGCAAATATATTCATTCAGCTTATCGAGTGAAACCTCTCTCAAATTCTACATTTTAAGAGGTTTTCAATATTATTACGTATTATGATCTAAATTGACGTTTGTGTTTATTAAACCGACTTGCGCCATAATGATAAAGTTTTATATAGTCGTCTTCACCACTACTTGTTAACGCATCATAACCTTCAGCTGGCAATGACAATGGTTCATAAGCCATGTTATCTTCTATGGGTAATATTTCCGTATCATTAACACTGTTGCTTACTATTGGCAATATTTCCTTATCAAAAGCCTCGCAATCTGGTGGCGAAGATAATTCACCATCAGATTCTTGGTGATCTGATAATGAAATAATTTCATCATCATAGCTATCTTTACTTGATAAATCCTGATTAGTAATATTATTGATAGCGATACTCTCCAACTTATTTTGGACAAAGTTTATGACACTTTCTTCAGCAAGAGGTGCATTCAGTCCATTAGAGCTCACAAAATGACTTGCAGTAAAATATTGGATCCCGCCATACATTTTACAAGGCGAACAGTCTGAATGATCTTCAAAAAGAAATTCTGCTAGACTTTTCATTCCCATACAAAGTATGCCATTTAGCATTTGCATTGAAGTAGGTTTATAGTGACCACTATTATTGCTCAAAATAATTAAATTACCTGCTTTAAAAAATGCATGACCAGCAGCAATAACCGGTAATCCAGCAACTAAATGGGAATGGTTAACCACTTCTTTAGATTTAGCACAAAATAGATTTCCGTCCGGTAATAAACAATAAAGATATTCACCTTCCAATGGTTTCATATCTTTTGAATAAAATATTCCGTCAGCATTCATCACGCTATATTGTATTCTTTCACTATTAGAAAGATAATTTTTTATAATAAAATTTTCTGCGAACCATTCAGCATAGTATTCCGGTTGCAATAAAATAACGCCATCAAGTATGGCTTGCTTAGGATGCTTATAGTAATTTAATAAAGCGCGTTCATCAAAGGAATACAAATGACGTTCATTTATTTTTACTTGGTTAGCCGTTACTTTAAAGTGCTGATAATGAACTAGAGCTGGATGCCTAATACTCTTATCGTTTGAATTTCCGTTTAACATAATAATACCAATAGTCGCGAAAGTACCTGAATTTACTAAATTTATTCATGTTAGTTAATTTAAAGCTGATAAATGGTAGTTAACGTGAGATGAGCGGACCATTGCAGTAATGATGCAATGTGGCTATTTTTTAAGGCCAATTTAAACAAACCATAAAAAACAGCGCCGATATTTCACTGTAATTTACTACATTATTCTCGATAAAGCTTTTTATTTCGCAGACCGATGGATATTCAAGAAGAAAGGAATACAAATTAGGAAAAAGGGATAAAAGGCGGGATTGGCATAGTGAGTGAACGTTTATGTTTGTTAGTTATATGGCATAATTGCGCTATTAGAAAACTTCAAAGGGTAATTTTATGAGCACAAGAGCCTATACACCAATTCAGCCTAGAAAATATAAGATGAGAAACACACGCAAAAAGAACCTTGTTTTTGAAGGGGGTGGCGCTAAAGGGCTGGCTTTTGTTGGTGCGCTTAAAGTAGCACAGCACCAGGGCTTACTTAAACATATAGAAAAAGTAGCAGGAAGCTCCGCTGGTGGTATTACCGCATTTTTACTTGCCGCAGGTTACAACAGCGATGAAATTAACAAAATAGCCACAGAGATTGATCTCAAACAAGTACTGCAAGATCCCTCCTCTAAAGGACCATTCAAAGGGGAAAACTTTATCGCACTCACGAGAAATCTCTTAAAAGCTAAAATTGGCACAGATAAAATTAGTTTTGCCGAATTACACGAATTAAAAAAATCTCACCCAGAATTAAATATTAAAGATTTATACCTAACAGGTACTGATCTCGAATCAGGCGAATCTGTTATATTTTCTCACGAAAATAATGAAACAAAGCATGTTGATGTAATTGATGCTTTAAGAGCTACCATGAGCTTACCACAAGTGTTTGAACCGCATCAAATTGAAATCAATGGAAAGATGAGAAAATTTATTGATGGTGGCATTAAGAACAACTATCCCATGGATATCTTTGATAGTTATGATAAAAATGGTAATAGAATTCCTAATCCTGAAACGTTAGGATTCAAAGTGGATGACAAGGAAGAATGTCGAAATGTACTCTTTAATAGAAGAGTAAAAAATAAAGAAATAAACATGGGCAACATTACCGCCCTAGTCCAAGATGCGGATGTTCAGAAGTATTACAAATATAACACCGTACAAATTTTCGATGCTAATGTAAATACCCTAGACTTTAGCTTAAATGACCTCACTAAATACACATTAAAAATCAGCGGCGAACAGTCAATGAAGGCGTTTATTAAAGATGGGTATCAAAAATATTCTATGAGCCATAATAAGCTTGTGAACGCTTTAATGCAATTATCAACCAATCTAAACAAAGGCGACTTTCTTGCAGCTCGCAGAGATTTAGCCTTATTAAATGCTAAATATAAATACAATGCTCGTGAAGTGGCACCCATGGTTGTTAAAATGTTAGAAAGTGTAAACGTTGATGCGTTAGATCTAAAGGCTAGAAAAAACCATCATTCATTGCTTTCTAAAGCAAAATATATTGCGGGAATCACTCCAAAAGCGAAACCTATTCTTCACCAACATCATGCAAACAGAATGAATAAAGAAATGAAAGCGCCTCTTTTCTTTGTCTTCCATTTGCATAGATTACGCAATAAAGAAGAGCTACATTGTCATGTGAGAGCAAAACTACATTGCAGATAAAGATGACCTTGTATTTCATCCGTGAAGGACGATTACTGCCCCTGTTACTGAAGTTTAACAAAGGCAGTTATCGTCTCATGTCAATTGCACTAAACGCATAAAAATTTCCCTCTTTCGAAAAATATTTATTCAAATTGGATATTTTAAGATTTTTTAGTATCATTTTCCTTTGCAAACTGCTAAAAAGTAATTTGGGTGACGCACCTAAAAACGATAACTTTAGAGTTGCTAGTCGCTATGGTTAAGTAAAGCCGTTTAGTGAGATTATCTTAACCACAATCGTTATTAGAAGCACTCAAAAATCTACAATAGAGAAAGTTATGAACCAAATTCATTTTGAAAAAGCAACGCTTTCCTTTTATGAAACCATTTTATCATGGTTAGATTCTCATCACGTTAAAGCATTTTGGGACAATACCCCTGAACATCGACAAGATATTCTTTTGTTTATGCAAGGTAGAAATAAATCTTCACCCTATGCTGATGGTATTTTTACCTACTGGATTGGATTTATTGAGCAAGAACCCTACTGCTTATTAATGACCTCAGAAATGTTGGATGATGCTGACTTACCATCCTATTATAGAGAATGTATTTCTAAAACAGGTAACACATGCAGCATTGATTTTATGATTGGCAACGAGCGTTATTTTGGCAAGGGACTGGCAGCCCCTACATTAAAAGCATTTATGCAATTTATGCGAGAAAAGGTAGACTCAACCATTGATACCTTTATGATCGATCCTGAAGAAGCCAATGCTCGCGCAAAGCATGTGTACGAAAAGGCCGGGTTTAATTTAGTAGCTGAATTCATCAGCACTCGAGGCTCAGGTAAAGGCGTGAAGCATTTTTTAATGATCAAAAAATATTAACAAATTCATGGGATAAAGTTAAAAAATGTCAAATGGAACCATGGAACCTAATGAATTTCCGCTTAAAGAAATGAAATTTTTGCTTTCTGGTCCTGCTGGACCGTTAGAAGTAATTGCTAAACCTTCAAATACCGAGCTAACCAAAGGGATCAGTATTTTTTGTCATTCTAATTCGCAACAAAAGGGTGGCAATTTAGATAATAAAGTTGTCACCACCGCTTGCAAGGCTTTTAATCATTGTGGATTGCATAGCATTCGATTTAATTTTCGTGGCGTAGGGTTAAGTGAAGGGTCATTTGAAAATGGTGTGGGTGAATTAACGGATTTACAAGCTGTACTCAAATGGATAAAGCGGGTAAACCCAGAAATGCCAATCTGTTTGGGAGGCGTTTCTTTTGGCTCCTATGTGGCAACCCAAGCCACTTTTCAGTGGGCAAGTATATACAATATTAAACAACTAATTAGCGTCGCACCTACGGTGGATAGACGAGACTATAGTTCCTTTAACTATATGGTCTGTCCATGGCTTATTATACAAGGCGAAGAAGATGAAGTGCTTTCAAGTCAAGCCGTATACAACTGGTATGATACTTTAATTAGCCACATTAAAATCACTCAAAAAAATAATTTAAATGATCTTCCAAAATTAATTAAAATTCCTCATGCAGGCCACTTCTTTAATGGACAACTGCTTTTGTTAGGAGAAACCATTCAGAAGAATCTCCAGAAATTTCCAATTTCAACATAATAATGCTTAAAAGCATTTAAAGATATTGAAATAATAAAATTAAATTTTTTCTTAAAAAGGCTTTGTCCCTATTTGACCTAGACTCTTGCTACGTTTTACTCTCACTTTTTCTTCACTATTTTCACTCGCTTTAATGGGAGCAGATGATGGCTCAAGATTTCCTAAACTCTTGGAATGCTTTAATGAGACATTATTTTTAGCAATAGGTTGATGGTCAACAAATTGAAAAAGAATAGGTGCATTAATAACCTCCATAGTTTCAGATTGTTCACTGGAAGGTTCAAACGAATCATAGAGACAAAAATCTTGCCAAGAGTCATTTTTTTTTCTCTCTAGTTTGAGCTGTTTATTTTCAAGCTTAACTAGTTCACCCTCTAGCTTGAGTTGCTCAATCTGTTGCCTAAGTTGTTCATTCTCAAGCTCTAGCTTAGATTGAATTTTATCGTTGAGTGATGACTCAAGTTGTGTCTTTATATCCGGTTGAGTTTTGTTATCAAAGTCGATAACAGTATCAATAAATGAAAGCATCGATTTTTTATCTTTGCATACAAAGTGGACATATTCTGAATCGGGATACGAAAATTGAGCCGTATCGATGCCTTTAGCCAAACAGTATTCTGTTAGTTCATTAGCATTATCTACTGATGTAAGTGTAAATCGGCAATGAAAATTATTTTGTTCGTTTATTCTGACTTCGTAACGTTCAATTTTTGAAATGTTGGCGCTGAAATCTTTCATGTTGCTCACAAATATAAGCATAATCCCTTAGAAGTTCCCCATACTATCTAAGCTCTTTTATAAATTCAATGAGTAAATGCAACGTGTAATTGCCCGATATTTAAAAAGATTTCTACTATACAAGGCGAGAGATCCACTCAGTTAACCACACAAAAAAAGGGACCAAACTAGGCCCCTTCAAACTCTTTTAAATAAATCCAAAGAATGTCTGAGGTAGTCACCTCGTACTCCACTTATAAATCAAAGATTCTTCTTCCTTTTCGTTGGCCTTGCGCAAGACCGCAATACTAATTGATCATTTAATTGTGAATATTGTTCTTCGGTGAGCGAAACCCCACAAAAATTAGTATTATTAAGTTTCATTGCAAATGAGGCTTTAGAAGCTCCCAACTTACTGGAAATCTTTATTCCAAATTTTTCATTATGAAGTGCATCACAAAAAATATCGGCATCCTTTTTTGTTTTAAAACTAAAAAGGTAATTGTCGCTACTTTTGTAGGTAAAAATCATAATTCCTTTGATTGCTTGATTTAATTTTTCCTCTATAGCATTCACAAGCTCGACAAATTCATCTTTTCGTTCTGGTAAGGTTTCTACGTTGGGTGAAATCGATGTTAAAATCGGTTTTACCATATCTATTTCAATTAAGCTTTCATCAATTCTTGATACTTCTCCAATTTTTCTCTTTTTATTTTTGCTCACAGTACAATCAATTATATCCCCCGAGGGAATTTGAGTATGAACCAGCGCTTGTTCCTTTAAATTTTCTTTTGAAACAACTAACCGAGATAAATCCTTTACATAATATTCTAAACATTTAGAATAATGCAAATATGTAAAATTATGTTTTAAATAATTCATTTTTAAACAGAAATCTTTATATGTATCCTCATTTTTATAATTACTCAGCAACTGTTTAGAAATACTTTCACTCCATTTTTCATCACTTCGATCACTACGAGCTATTAAAAAAATGGGGCCACTTGAAACGAAATAATTTAAATTTGCTAAATATTCTGGATATTTAAAAAACTGATCTGAATAGTTTAACTCAGAACAAAGATTGCAATAATTAACAAATGATGAGTTCATAACAGTTAACATATCGCTTACATTCATATCACCATTGTGCGCATTTAAATTTAGACTACCAAGAATCATGAAAAATCCTCTTTACCTTTAAAAAAAGGGGGTGATTTTATCATGTTTGTAAACATACCAAAAATTTAGCGCTATCCTTTTTCATTTAAAAACCCTAATTTTTTTGATGTTTCCAATTTAAAAAGCAATTATCGGCCCTCTTGTATTTGGTTGGTGAATTAGTTATATTCCAATAATTATTGTTAACACATACCTCATTTTTAAAGGTCAAACCAATGATTCTCGCGGTTTAGCTACTCTACCCTCCTTTTATTCCTAAGTTCGATTAGGACATCCTTATTTTTATCAATTTTTCAGCCTTTATATTAGAGGGTATCATGCATCATTTTGACTTTATTATTATCGGTGGGGGTAGTGCCGGTTGTGTACTTGCCAATAGACTGAGCGAAAATGCTAATGTTAACGTCTTATTGTTAGAGGCAGGACGCTCAGACAATTCTTTGATTATTAAAGTACCTGCAGGTCAATCTTTATCAGTAGGTAAAAAAGGATGGGATTGGCGATATGAAGCGCAACCCGATCTTTCACGAAAAGGTCGCGTCGATTTATGGCCTGCCGGGAAAGTCTTGGGCGGGGGAAGCTCAATTAATGGCATGGTTTATTTTCGTGGCCAACACGAAGATTATAATCACTGGTCAGCACTGGGTAATGACGGCTGGGATTTTTTAAATGTACTTCCATTCTTTAAGAAATCAGAAAACAATGAATTAGGTAGTTCAACCTATCATGGCAGTGAGGGGCCGTTATTCGTATCCAATGTACGTACCCCACATTCACTGGCTAAAATTTTTGTAGAAGCTGCGCAATCTATTAACATACCAAAAAATGACGATTTTAATGGCGCTAGCCAAGAAGGCGCGGGATTATTACAAGCAACTCAAATCAACGGACGGCGTGCCAGTACTGCCCAAACCTATTTGAAAGCAGTTAAACACCATAAAAATTTAAAAATAATCACTAAAGCGCAAGTGACTAAAATACTCATAAAAGAAAACAAAGCGATAGGTGTTGAATGTATTAAAGGCGGTGAGATAAGGCAATACTTTTGTAATAAAGAAGTAATTTTAAGTGCAGGGGCCATTGCCTCTCCTAAAATATTAATGCTATCGGGGATAGGCAACGAGCAATTGTTGAGACAGATGGATGTACCTGTCATTAAACATTTACCAGGCGTAGGACTGAATTTACAAGATCATCCTGCAGCATGGTTAAGCTATTTTGCTAATATCAGCACCCTAAATACAGAAATTTCTCCTTTAAAATTCATCACGCATGGTTTAAATTGGCTATTGTTCGGCAAGGGACCCGCTACCTCTCCTATTGCGCATGCAGCAGCCTTTATAAAAACCTCCCCAATGCTTTCAAGAGCAGATATCCAAATTCATTTTACGCCGCTGGCTTATGATCTTAAACCTGACAAGTTAGTATTACTGGATAAACCGGCTATTGTCGCAGCTCCCAATGTTTGTAGACCGGTAGGACGTGGAAGTATCTCGCTGCGCGATAATCATCCACTTTCCTCTCCTTTAATTAATTATCAGCTTTTAGGCCATAGAGAAGATTTAGAAACTCTCATTGCTGGCGCTAAAATTACCAGAGATATACTACAAGCCAAACCTTTTCAATCCTATTTATCAAGTGAAAGAATGCCGGGTAATGAGGTAAACAGCGATGACGAATGGGAAGATTATCTACGTCAATCAGCTGCTTTAAGTTATCACTTTTGTGGTACTTGTAAGATGGGAAAGGATCCCCTGGCTGTGGTAGATCCTAGTTTAAAGGTTTATGGTGTACAAAATCTTCGAGTAATAGATGCTTCTATTATGCCCACTATTCCAAGTGCTAATACTAACGGTCCTACTATAATGGTTGCAGAAAAGGGTGCTGATATGATCTTAAAGCATGAAGCTTAAGAGTTCCAATATAGGTAAAATCGTGTACCCACCTCAACTGCTTCACTTTAGATCACATGTTTGAAGCAAGTTCAGTGTCATTTCGTAAATCGTCGGAAAATAGGGGTTTCTTATAAAAAATTTCAACTTAAGTAGCGACTAGATAAATCCCTTTATCAAGTCGCATCTTAAAATTTAGCCGCGTGCATGCTCTAAATAGCAGCATACACACTCGTAATCCCTTACTTTTAATACAATAGAGAAAGATTCGCTATCTTCACTATGTTAAATATCTCCCCCTTCCCTTAAACTTTATTTTTTCTAGTGAAATATCCAAACGCAATATATAAAAGTAGAAAGAAGTCAGGCCTTACAAGCCTAACTTCTTTTAATTGTTAACAATTTCCATCTACTACGCAAGGCTTTAAATCCTTCGCAAATTGGAAGTTGTTGTCTTGATCGTAAGTTGCTTCCCATTCAAATACGCCACCAATATTACCGTAGGCTCTTGGCGGAACATATTGATCACAGCTATTAGGACCTTTGGTTGCTGTTTTTAAACATTGGATTGCACGCTTAATAACCGCCGTGGGTTTTGCAGGAAGACCATCACTAACACCTTGTCGATTTGGCGCAGGATAACCTAATACCGCTTGATTTGGTGTAAGGCGGCTAATGTAAGGTTGAAAACCTGTTGCACGCCCTGAAGCATCTTTTTGAGGCCAATTTTCTAAAATATCAACTGCCATAGCCACTGAAAGATCTGGGCTGTTGGAAGCATCTGCATAACAAACATGATCAATGCCGTAAGCACAGCCTGTATTGTATACTTGGATCCCAACCCAACTTAGCGCTTCAGCAGTTTGCATGATTAAAGAGGCATAATTTCCCCATGTACCATCAAACCCACTGGTTGCAGAAATATTGGCAACTTGTGGGGTAAGAGTTAGTAATAAATTGGGGTTATCGTTATGCAATGTTTTGAGAATATTAGCCATTACAGCAATATCCCCATCGGGTGAAGCAAAGGTGCTGCTGGTTTTTGGTCCTAAACCATGCTCAATATCAATATCTATTCCATCAAAACCATAATCAGCAACTAACTTTTTGACAGAATTGACAAAGGTATTTTGAAAAGTTGTAGGATTGGAAAGTGAAAGCACCTGATGAAAGTCAACAGAAGTATTAGGAATACTAGTTGAAGCACCTCCTAAGGAAAGAATTACTTTTATTCCAGCTTGATGTAATTCAGCGATATAGGCTTTTGAAACCGTATCAAAGGCTGGAACAATTTCACCAGGGCTCGTAGTGCTAAACACACCAAATGCAATAAAAACATGGGTATGCCCAGAAGAAGCTAAACTGGTTGCAGAAGGTGGCGTTTTCCATCCAGGAATATAAGCCATCACTCTACCACCGGTTCCTGCTTGTTGCTTCTGGTAAGTTGCTGTTAAAGCAACAGATGAGTTGACCGTTAAAGGTTGAGGAGAAAACAGAGCGCTATAGCCTGAAATTGAAGAAGAAGAAACCGTATAGGTTACACCTTGTACTAATCCTACTGGCGCTGTGCCTTTTCCATCAGAAACAGGAATCACTTTACTAATCACTTGAGAACCATTAGCGGGTGTAAAAGTTAAAGTGATATTAGAAACTGTCGTAGGCAATCCAGTTATGTTAACAGGAACATTAATTAATGCTTGCTTAACACAGTTATAGGTTAATTTACTGGTTAATGGACTGCTTGAGGAGCTTTGCAATGCACTTGGCGCTAAGCTACCAGTACAATTGGTACCATTAAAGCTAATAGTTGAAGTCGTTAAATTATAGGTCACTTTATCTTCAAGTGTATTTACGCTACTAACTGTATTCCATGGCACATTATAAGTTAATGAAGCATTGGTATCAGGGCGTGTAAAGACAATAGACGGTGTTTGATTGTAACCAGATAATTCATTTGGCAAAGGCCCTACATCCACTTTAATTGAACCATTAATTGGCGGTAGCGGCGGCTCAACGTTACCTGCTAAATAAACTTTAACAGAACCTGATTCCTGCGTAGCCGTTGGTGCACCATATCGTAAAGTAATAGATTTGGTAGCAGGCAAAATGTGTTGCGCCCAGCTTTCTTCCGGTATATGAAAAGATAGCGAAGATAAATAATTTCCAGGGCTTGTCTGTTTGGAGGTAATTTTTAACTGGTTATCAGGATATTGAAGAGGGGCAAAATCCCCCCAAAAATCTGTATTAAGATTACTTTTATTATTAAAAGTTACCGTCACATTCCTGAAATCGAGATTAGAGTTGCAATTATTAGTAAGCTTTAAAGCAATATTATACCAATCAGAGCTACCTGTTTGAGTGAATTCTCCCGTTACACAGGTAGTTGGTTGGGTATTCATAACAGTTTGAGATTTTTTTTGCGGCGGGGCTGCTGTAGAATTTATTGAGATACCTAAAAAAGCCATACCTATTAGTAAATTAGTATTTTTCATAATATTCTCCTTCATGCAATCTCCAAAATTGGCTGAACAAATCAGATGAACACCATAATCTCTAACTTATTCAGCACGCTAATATTACAACGCTGTAATAATAACAATTGAAAAATCAGATGGCAAATATTCATTCACTCAATATATTTGATCTTTTAAGGGGTTTTAACGATTTGACTTATTATTTATCGAAAAAATTTATTAGTATAAATAAATTGTATGCGGCATTGCATTATAAAGACTGGTACCTTAACTCAATTCTCGCCTGAACATTTCCTGTGTCTTTAACCTTATTTACTTGAAGCTGAACAATATCAATTTGATAATCTTTGTATAGGGAAAACAACTTAGCAATTAATTCATCAAAGGATATCTCTGAAAAATTAAGTACAATTAACCCTTCACTTTTTCCTATAACAGTCAAAGTATCATGAAATTCATTAAATTGTTCTTCTACAATACTAAACACTTCTCTTCTTACATTATCAGAATGCTTTGATTTCCTGATGTGATGTATGACAGGGGCTTTGACTTTCATCCAAATCACTAATTGATGATTATGTGCAATATCTTGCCTTACTTCTTTGAGTTTGGATAAGGTAAACCACAACACTAAGCATGCTATTAATAAAAACAAAAATGCACTTAATATTAAAAGAGATCTTTCTCTTGAAATTTTTCGTAACCAAAGCGGCTGCATCATGAATTTTCCTTCGAAATATCAATAACCACAAGATATTTTCCGTTTCTTTGCTCCGTGGCGCCTTTCTGCACTTTTATGCCAGATGCTTTTAATTGTGTTAACACTTTTTCAATATCATTAAAATTTGATGTCTCAGTAGTCAATGACAATGTATCATTTTTGTATGAGAGAGAGACAATATTAACTTGCGTTTCATTAATTCCACTTCCTATCATATTCAATAAGTTAAAAAACACCCCCCTTGTTAATAGTGATTGATTTTTTAATTCTTGCTCCATCCTTAATTTGGGGCTAACCACTGCTGTCGCATTTGGATATAATTCCTTATAAATAGAATTGATGCTTAATAATAAATCCTCATTCACTTTGTCTAACTTTGCAATTTTCATCATAGGGGTAGCAATTAAAGCAAAAATAATAAACACCATGATAGAAATACCATGTGAAAATATAAGACGTTTATTTTTTGCTTCACTAGCATATTGCCCTTGCAAAAGATTAATGCTTATATTCTTTATATTGATTAATTGCCAAACAGAATCGATATAATGAACTTTAATGAAAGATGATAATAAGCCAAATTTTTCAGCAGTCACTTCTGATTTCTTTTCTTGTGAAGAATAGATATGTATAGTTGCAGGCTTTTCTTGAAATTTATGATAGAAAGATTCTAACAAAAATGGTAATTGTTTGTGTTCAACACAAAAACCACTGTGCTCTGATATTTTTACTGCCGAAAATGAATCATCATACCATACCTGCCATTCATTAGGCACATTAGGAAACGTTAAATAAAGAGGTGTAATTACTTTTACTTGCAAGCCCTGTTGCTGCAAAATTTTTAACCATTTCTGACATAAGTCATTTTCTATTACAGCGACACCTAGTGTAGCATTTTTTTTTAATTTACTATGGGCAAAATGCATGTCTTCAATATCTGATACAATATTTTCTTCCATAAGACTCAAAACAATAAGGTTAGTCATAGAAAGAGATGACTTTGGCAACTTTAAGTCTTTTACATAAATTTTTGTACTTAGCATAAGAACTGTAATTTGGTAATTTTTTAAGTCAACATGCTGCTGAAGATCTGCTAAAGATCCCTTTCCTTGCTTCGAAGAGATATTCGTTTTAGAAGAATATATTTTCCACTCTATTTGATCGAATAAATCCGAGCATTTAATCCATAATTGATTTTTGATCATAAGTTGTCAAAACTTCGCCATAAAACATAAACTTTATTTGTATTATCTTCTTTAACACATTTTAATAAGGAATATAAAGATAAATCACTATCATGATAATGCACATAAATGTGAGAAAAAAAATACTGGCTATCGACAGTAATCATTTCTCTTTCAATAGCAATGCCAGAAGCGCTTATGACAGGATTTGCTAAAAATTCATCAATACTTTTAAAATTTCGCTGCGATCTTTGATTTATAATTTGATCGGCAACTTGCTCGTTAATATTATCATTTAGAATCATCAAGCTATATTTATTAGCTGTATTGATATTAAGCGCTGTTATTTCAGGTAATACAGTCACAAAACCACTAAGCATATTAAAGACCTTTGCAGTCACATCAGGCAAGCCACGAAGTTCTGTAATACTATTGAAAAATATTTGGTGAGGATCACTACTATTATTCAATATAATTGCATTTTGAATGGATGGCGCACCTTCTATCTTGAGCTGATTCATCACTTTTAAAAAGTTGGGTAAGTATTGAAGCTTTTTAAGATCATTTACATTAAATTTTCCTTGAGCATCACGTACTGCGCCTTCAATATAACCACCTTCAATGGTTGTTCGCGGTAAAACCGCAAAAAGGTCATCTTCCAGCGCGGTAGGAAAGCCATTAATAATGACTCCTTTGGCCCAATCCTCTCCTCCCAGTAGAAGATTAATACTTTCCTGGCAAGAAAAATATTTTCTAGCAAATATAAAGGTATTTTTATGCGTTTCAACAAATCCAAGTATAATGATTTCAATTAATGCTATCATCAGCAAACTGATTATTAAAACCGTCCCATTTTGAGCCGTTGGCTTAAACACGAGCTGTATCTACTATTTTTTCAATCGGTCCTAACGCTTTAGTTTCAATTCTTAACTTCACTGCTTTGGGCTTATTATATTGCCAATCCTGCGTTGGAGGCCATAAAGTATATTCATGGTTGTTGTCATCAATAAAAATCCATTTAAGAGAAGTTACATGAGTTAAAAGACTTTGCTTTTTATAATGATGATCATCATCCATTCTATAAGCTCTAATAAAATTATTATTTTCTAATTGATATTCTACTTCTTCTAAATTAGAGCGATTAAATTGATTTGCAGGGTTAATGGCGCCAGTTTTAATAAAATGCAGCTTATTATCTGAGGTATAAAATGAACCTTTACCTGGTGCTTCCTTATCAACTACTTGATTTAAATCAAAATTAACAAGGGTTAACATTAATTGAATTTCAGTTATTTCATTTTCAGTTTTTTTTAATATTTCAATATTTTTCAAGATATAAATGAGCGAAAAACCAATGGTAGCCATGATAATAACAAATATAAACATAGCAATTAGCACTTCTATCAAAGTATATCCCTGTGATGAAAAATAAGTTTTACTTACTTTGGGCATACCTATAACCCTTCATTTTATAAATCTTAGTATTATGATCATTTTTAACCATAACAAATAGTTCATTAACATACTTGTCATTGGTTTTATTTTCATGTAATTCCCAGTGCCAAGTTTGATTGCTCATGTTCATGCTCCCTTGAAGATTAGTTTCTATTTGTAATCTCACTTGAGTAAGCACATTAGACGCAATTATTTGCGCAACCGTTTTTTCTTTAACATGAGTAAGAGATTTCGTTAATTGGTTTAATGTGAATAAACAAGAAAAATAGGCCAAACTGACTATCAATAGCGCGATAAGTACCTCCATTAAAGTAAAGCCCTTGTCACGCATTTTTAATTAACCTCATATTGCTTTGCACGCCGACAATTTGGCATTTTCTATTTCTAGAAGTATCGCTTAATGTAATAGTAAAGGGCCCAAAATCGCCTGTTGGTGATATTTCAACCCACGGATGCTCTGCTTTGAGTTCAATATCATAAGGTAACTTTACATTCGAAAATCTAGAATTTTTTTCAAATACCTGCCAAGTACCCAGTTCATCCATACGGGTTAAAATTTGAAAACTATAACCGTTAGATTCCACTATCAATCGTATCAAAGTATGCTTTAAAATGGCCTCTTGTGTGGCTAATTTAATCTTTGACAGAAGAACTTCGCCTTCGTTATCAAATTTGACTCTTGCGTTATAATGAAAATCTATTTTTACCAAAATAAAGGATAAACTAATGATCACCATTGTGATCACGATCATTAATTCGATTAAAGTGAAACCCTTTACTTTTTTAGCCGATATTCCAATTTCCAATTTCATACTTATCGCTCGGCTTACCAATTTTTCCAAAACTAAAAATATCGATTTCTTTACGAATCCCAGGGTTCAAATACTGATAAGGATGTCCCCACGGATCATTTTTTAATTGCTTAATATAGCCCTCTTGTCGCCATGCTGATGGCATGGGCTCAGAATTGGGTTTATTAACTAAAGCAAGGAGTCCTTGATCGGTACTAGGATAAAATCCATTATCTAAACGGAACATATCAAGGCTATTTTCCAAAGCAATAATATCTTGTTTTACTTTTACCGCTTTGGCATCTTCTGCGCGGCTAATAACATTGGGAACAATAAAAGCAGCAAGGATCCCTAAAATTACCACTACAACCATGATTTCAATTAATGTAAAACCTTTACTTTTAAGCATTTAACCCACCATGCTAGATAGTTGAAATATCGGTAATAAAGTTGCTAAAACGATAAAAAGCACGATAGCCCCCATCACAATAATAAGAAGCGGTTCAAAAATGGTTAACAATGCTGTTAACGCAAATTGAACGTGCCGCTCTTGGTTTTCAGATGAGCGTTTTAACATTTCTTCCAATTTTCCTGATGTCTCTCCACTTGCAATAAATTGCAAACTACTTGCATTAAAAAATCGTGTATTTTTTAATGCAAAATGAATACTGCCTCCTTCTTTAATTTTATCTTTTGCCATTAATATTTCCCTACGAATGGGGATAGATACCACAAGTTCTGATGCTACCAAAATGGATTGTAAAATAGGAACATTGGCTCGCGTCAAAATAGCTAAGGTTCTTAGAAATCGTGCAGTTTCGATCGTTTGGATTAAACTGCCTATATAAGGTAATCTTAATAAAAATCTATGAAATTTTGCTTTTACGGTTTCTATTTTTAATAGCCGCTTACCCAGAAAATAAAGCCCAACGAACAAAATAAGCGTTATGACACCAAAATGTTGAAAGAAATAACTTAAACTTAAAAGAATTTTAGTGGCAAAGGGCAATGATTCAGTAGACTCTTCAAAAATACTGATTATTTTTGGCGTCACATAGGTTAGTAAAAATGTAACGATACCTAAAGAAATAAGAATAAGAATCGTTGGATAGATTATTGCATGGATCACTTTCTGACGCATTTCTTGTTGCTTATCTAAGAACTCTGCTAAATTTTCCAAAACCAATCCTAAATATCCCGAATCCTCACCTGCTTTTATTGTTGATCTATATACTTTAGAAAACGCTTTAGGAAACTCATTTATACTAGCCGCTAATGATTGGCCTTCTAAAATCCTAATATGAATGGCTTGTAGTATGGGTTTTAAATGAAGATCTGATGACTGAGCCGCTACTGACAATAGACTTTGTTCTATTTCAAGCCCTGCATTAATCAAGGCACTGAGTTCTCGGGTAAATAATGCTAAGAACCCTGACTTTATTGTTCTATCTATGGCATTTTGCTGTGTTTTCTTGATCAAAGGCTTAGAGATAACAGAAAGATCAATCGGTATTAAGGCATCATTTCTTAATTTTTTACGTAGTAGAGTCTCACTCTCTGCGCTCTGTGTTCCTTTATGCTTTTTTCCATTATTATCGACCGCTAGGTATTGATATAATGGCATCTCTAATTGCTCACTCTAAAGACTTCTTCTATCGATGTTTGACCTGCAATGACTCTTTTAAATCCATCTGTCATTAGTGCATCTGTTTTTTTATTTAAATAATTTTTCATTTCTTGCTCTGAACGACGCTCATGAATCATCACTTTAAGGCTTTCATCCATCTCAATAATTTCATATATTCCTATTCTGCCTTTGTACCCAACATAATTACACTCCTTACACCCTATGGCACGATATAGCGTTATGTCTTTGGTAAACAATAATGACATATCTTGTTCCCTAAGCGTTGGTTTAAAGGACTGTTTACAAATATCACAAAGTCTTCTCACCAATCTTTGCGCAATACCACCCAACAAACTAGAAGATAGCAAAAAAGGCTCTACCCCCATGTCCATTAATCGCGTGATGGCACCTAAGGCACTATTTGTATGTAAAGTCGATAGTACTAAATGTCCTGTTAGGCTGGCTTCAATCGCAATATTAGCTGTTTCTTTATCGCGAATTTCTCCTACCATGATAACATCGGGATCTTGCCTTAAAATGGCCCTTAACCCTTTGGCAAAGGTTAAGCCCACTTTTGGATTGACTTGGGTTTGCCCTATACCAGAGATGTCATATTCTATTGGGTCTTCTATCGTAATAATATTTTTTTCAATACTGTTTAAATAATTGATAGCTGCGTAAAGCGTCGTTGTTTTTCCCGAACCTGTTGGGCCGGTGACTAATAATATTCCATGAGAGTGTTCAATGAGCTTACAAATTTTTTGCTGTATTTCAATTCTTGGAATAAGTTCGTTGAGGTCAAGTTTGGCATTATTTCTATCTAATATTCTTAAAACGACTCTTTCACCATGGTTAGAAGGTAATACAGAAACACGTACATCAATCGTTCTACCAGCTATTTTTAAGCTCATTCTACCGTCTTGAGGTAATTTTTTTTCAGCAATATCTAATTTAGACATTACTTTGATTCTAGAAACAATTAAACTGGATAGATTTTTTGCTGGTTTAAAAATTTCATGTAATACACCATCTATTCTAAAACGAATGCCAAATTCATTTCTAAATACTTCAAAATGAATATCCGACGAACTCCTTTTAATTGCCTCGCTTAAAAGCCCATTAATTAGGCGAATCACTGGCGCCTCTTCTTGAGATTCAAGCAAATCCTCTATTTCTTGAAAATCTTCCAAAAGTGAATTAAGTTCGGCACTTTCTTCCAGATTTTGCATTAAATGATGGGTTTTGACTTCCTTGTCTTCATAATGTTTATGCATTTTTTCAAGGAATGAATTTTCGTCCATTTGAACAATACTGTAAGGTGTTGATAAAACTCTATTGAGTTCAAGCAAAATGATAGGATCAGGATCAATGCAAAAAATCTTAATACCACCATCATTTGATTCAACAAATACTTGATGCTTTTTAGCAAACGTATAATTAATCATATTCATTGAATCTTTCATTGCACATTCATTCATGATGAGAACATTTCAAACACTTCAAGCCCATTCGGGCCTTTTACAATAACGCTGTTTTGTTCTATAGCTTGAATGGTATATTCATTGGCAATTTTGCATCCCTTTATCAATTCTTCTTCCTTACCCTCAATCGCCATGATAGCTTTACTTTCTTTGTCATTATAAATAATCCCTAATAATTTAATATTATTGAGATCCACTTTTTTCAGTAAGGTACCTTGACTAATTCCAAACAAATGTAAAGAAGCAACGGCATCTATGCTGTCAATTTCCATTTTGCTGCTCTGCACTTCTTCATTTGTGGCGTTTTCTACAGGCATATCAAAATTTCGATTTAACCCATAAACACATAAGCAAGCCACAGTACCATATAATATATTGGGAAAAAGCCATTTGGATAATATCATTTTCATCATGAAGTGCCTATTCCCTGGTGTTTCAATATAGTAGACTTATAATACTTGATAATTTCTTATTTATTTAAATAATATTAAAACAATAGATGATAAAGATGCTAACCTTTGCTAAAACCTGTTTATTGATATCCCTACTGCTAACTATTGTTGGTTGCATGCAAATTAACAAAAATCTTACTATTGAGGAAGCCAAAAGAAATTACTACGAAGGTAATCATGCACGTGCATTTCGTTTAACCGAAGCGCTTGCGACAAAAGGAGATGTTAAATCAAAATATGCTTTAGGATATATGTACTTTTATGGTATTGGAGCACCTCAAAACAAGCCCCTAGGAGCGGCTTGGATTAAACAAGCAGCTAATGATGGTTATCCGCCCGCTATAGAAGCGTTCAGTATATTAGCAAATTGTTAGCCTAAATAATAATAAGTAATGCAGAGTGATCTAATTATTTTAAGTAATTGACTAAAAATATTTTATCAATATTTCTAACATTTAACACTTTTTTCAAGGTATTGTCAGCTAATGCAACTTTTGAATAGATTTGCTAACCATATCGTAACACTTGGCATGGTAATTTTTCTATGTTTTTTACCTTACACGCTTTACGCGCAAGATGAAATTTGGAATTTTGATAATGCAGAAATAGGAACTGTCATAAAAAAAGTTTCTGAAAAAACAGGCAAGAACTTTATACTTGACCCGCGCGTGCAAGGGAAAGTCACACTTATTTCACAAAATCCTGTAAACGAAAAAGAAGCTTATCAAGTGCTACTATCTTTGCTGCGCGTTCATGGTTTTAAAGTAGTAGAATCTAATAATGTGATAAGAATTGTTCCTCAAGACAGTGCTAACAATGATAAAGGGCCCGTTATCAATAAAGCCACAGAAAATGGTGAACAAGAAATTATCAAAATTATAACGCTTAAATACATTTCACCCAACGAAATTTTACCGTCGCTGCGTGAAATCATTCCAAGAACAGGTCATGTGATGGCAATTGAAGCCAGCAACCATATTATCGTTGCCGACACGCAAAATAACATTCTTAAAGTAGAGAAGCTCATCAAACAAATTGATACTAAAACCCCAAGAATGGTCAATATGGTTTCTTTACAGTATGCTTCTGCCACCGAAGTCGCTACTTCTCTGGGAAATCTCCTTCGTGACAAAGGTGGTTCAAGAGCTTTTCCCATATCGTTAGGAGCAGATGAAAGAACTAACAGTTTGCTTATCTCTGGTGGCACAAAAGAACTCAGAGATTATATCATGCGTGTAGCGAAGCAGTTTGATACACCTACCGATAATCATTATAATTCAGAAGTTATATATTTAAAATATATTGCAGCAAGTACGATTGCACCTATTATTGCTTCCTTTTTAGAAGAATCTCTTCGTACAAATAAAGAACATATAGAAGAAGCTAATAACAAAGCTAGTGCTGCTTCTTTTTCTGCCCCTACGCAAGTGGTTAACAATGCGCCAATGGCACCTCCTAATCACTTACGCGCTTTACAGGAATTTAATTATACACAAGGGGAACAGGGTTCATTATTTGCAGAAAATGATAGAAAGCCTCAAAGTGGCATTGTAAGCCGTTTTGTGCAGTGGGAAGAATCTTCCAATGCTTTAATTATTAAAGCACCCACTAACATTATGCGCGCCATAAAATCTATTATTGCGAAATTAGATATTCGTCGTCCTCAAGTTATCATTGAAGTAATTATTGCGGAATTAAGTCTTAATAGAATAGAAGAATATGGTGTTGAGTGGGATGTTTCGTCGGATGCTTCAATTAAAGTTGGTACCCGCTTTAACCCCCCACTTCACAATACTATTGTCGGTGGTTTAACCGGTGGCGCAGTTAATTTATTAGGCCAGGGACTTTCCGTCGGGGTTTTTCGACATGGCGACTTAAGTGCATTAATTCGAATGCTCGCTTCAGATACTTCTGCCAATATTCTGTCTACACCCACTTTAGTGACCTTAGATAATCAAACGGCATTAATTAAAGTCGGAGAAAAAGTACCCTTTGCAATTGGACAAACTAATAATCAAAATAGTGGCGGCAATCCTTTTACTTCATATGATCGAGAAGAAGTGGGCTTATCATTAACGATTAAACCGCAAATTGTGAATGATTGCGAAATTAAACTACAAATTGAAAATATATTGTCCAATGTTGTTCCAAATAGTGCCAACATCAGCACCGGGGGCAACCCAACAACTTCCGAACGAACCATTATCACTAATGTAATAGTAGAAGAAGGAAAAATACTGGTTTTGGGTGGCCTTATCCAAGACACTTGGCAAGAAATGAAAGCGCAAGTGCCTTTTTTTGGCAGCATCCCTTTCATTGGTTACTTATTTAAAAGTGAAAAAAAAGAACTAGTAAAGAAAAATTTGATGATATTTTTAAGGCCCAGGATTATAGAAAATGACACCTTAGGGATACAAATTAGCACCAATAAGTATGATGAAATGCGCAAAGCGCAAGTTCAAAATTATGGAGCTCTTAACCATCCTTTTGTAGATGAACCTATTACTGCCCAGCCTCTACACCCCAACGATTACTACAAAGAACCAGTAGCACCTACATTGCAAATCGCAGAGGTAATACTACCGATGCCATTTCAATAAAAGGGCGACATACTTTAAACTCATAGTTAGTGAAAGATCACTCTCAAAACAACAATAAGTTTAGATACAATTATATTAATAATTTTGCAAATTATAATTATTTGAATTATCAGCTCAATTTACAGAACAAAATTTTTTTGAACTTTTTTCCTTCGTTTAAATCAAATCAATAGTATTTAAACTATGGGAGCAAAGTAAAATGGCTACATTAGACGACATACAAACAGCATACTTAGTCGGTTCAAGCAATATGTTTAGAGAAGAGGTTTTCATACCATTAGCAGAAGGAGAAGGATTTAATCCCCAAAATTTTGAAACAAATAAAGTACTGGATTTCATTAAGGCGATTAAAAAATTTAATAACAACCCTAATTCAGCTCCTGGCAAGTTTAAAGACCCCCTGATAACGCAAATATTTGCTCTCGCTTATATAGAGCATTTTTGCCATAAAAATTATAAAAAAGACGGACTCCCCTTTTTAACTGAAGTAGTAAATTCCATGGAAAACAATTCAGAGGATCTAAATGAACTTTTAAAAAAGGAAATAATATTATTATTAAATCAAAATTATAAAAATCCCGATTGGATGCTTTGCGCAGAAGCAGCTAAAGGCATGCTAGTCACAAGTTACACAGCAAAACATGGTACTAGTGATAAGAATGAAAAAATCGCGTTTTCTTTAGTTGAAAAGTTGATACCATCTTCTGAGCCTGCACCTGGGCCTAATCTTTCAAGATCTCGTAAAGTATGATGAAGTATAGAATCGTATTTCCACACGATATAGACATTATTACCACTGTCAGACAATGGTAATTTCACTCAATGTATATTCTCCAAACTAGACGGCCTGGTTTTTACATTTTTGTGAATTCGGTCAATTTTAAGTGAAGAAGATAAAGGATTTTGGTCATCACACAATATGTTTATCAAAAAAAGAATAATAACATGGACGTTGATTTATTCTTTTTATGTTGGAAGTTGATTGCTGCGCGCCATTTTGTGTGATAAATCACAAGCTGATGAAATATTGGTTAACCGTGTACAGCCACTACGTTTTGCTGGCTTCGATCATCCTCAGTATGAAGCATTCCTTAACGATGCCTTTCTAACAGCACGTAAGGAAGAGTAGGATGCGCTTTAAAAGTAAAAAAGAGCGCATTCGTCATTTTCAAGTAAAAAACCACTGAAGGTATTTTTTAAATGCCTAGCAAGCAACCATTTATCTGTAAAATTCTATTCTTCATCAATTAAGTGTGTTATATAAATATTAAAAAATGCTAGTATCCCCATCCAAAATTATAAAATAAATATTAAAGGGGAAATCATGATTCTAGCTGATAACAACTATTTGATACCAAGTAAGATCAAAGATAGTATTTTAAATAATGACGAAGAAAAGTTAAAAATTGAAATCAATGAAAATTATCATAATTTAATTGATATCGATTGGGTAAAATTCGCAATAGATCACAATAGTTTTAGTTGTATTCAATTATTTTTAGATATGAAATATATTGTCAACAAACGAGATAAGCTAGGTAGAAATATTTTTCATTATGGTTGTATAGTTGGTAATTCAAATTTGATTCAATTATTAATTGAACATCTTAAAAAAGAACAAATTGATATTTCCTCCATAGTCAATGCTCAAGATATAAATCAGCAAACCCCTTTAATGCTAGCGGTTTTAAATAATAAAATACATACTTTAATGATATTACTTCAAAGCGCATCGCAAAGTATTTTAGTCAATAAATTTGACAAAAATGGAAACACAGCACTTCACCTCGCAGCGACACAAAAACTTGCCCCTGCCATTTCTAAATTGATTGCAGCTGGAGCAGATACAAGTTTGCAAAATGAAGAATTACAAACTGTTTTTGATATTGATATTCAAACTAGTAAAATAATTGATGACGTTCTTTTAGAGAAAAACTACCCTTTACATTTTGCAGCTAAAAAAGGAGATCTAAACAAAGTGGGTTCTGCTTTTGCAGCAAAGTCTGAAAAAATTAATGAGATCGACACTCAAGGTAATTCTCTACTGCATTATGCTGCCATGAGTAATAATTTGCCTATGATTAAATTCTTAGTTGAAATAGCTAAATTTCCAACAAATACTAGAAATTATAATAGCATGACCGTTCTTGATATTGCGCATCAACAAAATTGCAATCTAATAACCAGCTATTTGACAAATACCTCTTATAAAGAATATTTATATAATCATGCTTGTGAAATAATAGGACACCCTATTACCCATACTGCTTTTAATGCAATTGTATTTAGCGGAGTAACGCATTTGTTTAATACATGGATGAAATCTGGTAGTGTTCAACCAGTTGGGGCTGGTAATGAAGCATCAAAAAATCAATTACCAAAAGAGCCATCTTTACCTGCGGTCGTTAATATAGAATCGAGTAAACAACTTGCACAACATATTGGCTTTAATATAGGGCCGCAATTAGTAGTGTCTGCATTAAATCACAGAGGTAATTGCAATATATTTTAATATTTCTTCATCGCAGAAATATATGACCTGAGTGGAAAAAGCAGATGATTACATTCTAAAGATTACAGGATTATTTTTTATGGAAAATCTCTTTCTTCGCACTTCACGATTCGTTCTTGTTGAAATTGATAGAACATTTGAAATGGATTGTAAAACTGACAGTCCTCTGCGACGAAGCAAGTTTCTATTGAAGATGTAATGATATTAGGGCGGTTTTTTACGCCCTGCATTCTTAGTGTAAGACTTGACCGCTCTATCTTTAACCCTGCAATTTACGTTTTCTCTAGCTTAAGGTGTTCATTCTCAAGCCTCAACAATTCATTCTCTAGCTTGAGTGTTTCAAGCTGTTGGCGAATTGTTCATTCTCAAGCTCTAGCTTAGATTGAATTTTATCGTTGAGTGATGTTTCAAGTTCTTTCTTTATATCAGGCTGAGCTTTATTATCAAAATCGATAACCGTATCAATAAATGAAAGCATCGATTTTTTATCTTTGCACACAAATTGCACATATTCTGAATAGGGAGACGAAAATTGAGCCGTATCGATGCCTTTATCCAAACAGTATTCTGTTAGTTCATTAGCATCATCCACTGATTTAAGTGTAAATCTGCAATGAAAATTATTTTGTTCGTTTATTCTGATATCGTAACTTTCTATCATTTTGCTCACAAATATTAGCATTCTCACCTAGAAGTTAATCATATTATCTAAGCCTTTTTAAAATTCAATGAGAGAGTAAAAAGTGTACATACCCGGTATTGAAAAGAAAGATCAAGCCTCAGCAATTGCTGCAACAGCCAAAGCAGCAAAGATAAAAACATAACAAAGCGTTAATATTAAGGACCTGCAAAACAGGCGAATTAGGTGCGTAATAAAATAATTACCCATCTATCTTAAAGCCTGGGAGTATATTAAATAGTTTCTCTCTATGTCCTTTCCCCAAGCTTATTATAAAGTCATTCGGGCAATTATAGAAATAAATTGGCTTACGGCTGATATTAAAAACACGTTGAATTACTCTTATTAATTATATATTCGTGAACTTTTACCATTCAATTGAAGTCTCAACATTATACACATAATAATTTTGAGGTGTGCTATGGGTTTTGGAGATAATGAAGATGAAGTTCAAGAACTTCTTTCCGAACTTGTAGAAGAGGACGTTATTACAATTGATTTTGCTAAAGCAGTTTTAAAAGAAGGATCTTTGAATGCTAAAGATGAATTTGGTAATACGTTATTGCATTATGTTTCGCAAAATAGCATACCATTTAGGGCTAATTGCATTCAACAGCTTTTAGAATTAGGTGCTACTCAAAAAGTTAATAATTATTCTGAAACCCCATTAATGACTTTGTTTCAATCCGAAGCATCCTCAGCTGCGAGTATTCGATTTCTAATTTCTAATCAACCTGATTTTTTATTAAAAACGGACTATGAAGAAAAAAATGTGATGCATATTGCTTGTCAAAGTGATGTTGATAGAATAGAAATGAAGTTACAAAAATTTTTAGAAAACACAAATCCTGAATTAATTCAAGCGTTGGTTAAGAAAAAAGATATTTACGGAATGACTCCCCTGGATTATGCAGTTGAAAAAAACAATCTAGAAATTCTAACTTTACTTTCTCAATATGATTTGTTATCTGATCAGTATATTCAACAGCACCCTTCACCCTTTGCTAACATTTCTCAAAATGTTCTTAATAAGAAAATCATGAAATATTTATCTCTACAAGGCATCCCAGAAGATGATATTAGTAAAATAATTGATAAAGAAGGTAACTGTAATGGTTGGAGTTTTCTCTACTTGATCTATGCAAGTAAAGGAGTTAAGGAAGAAAACAAATTTTTTGATATCTTAAATGAAATTGCCACATGGGATGAAAAAGAAGATTCTCTAGAGAAAAACTTAAATACTCCTTTAAATAAACAATATTCATCAAAAAAGGATTTGCTAGAACAGATAAGTAATGATTTGATTCTATTTCATCATGATACACAAGCAACCTCAGAGCTACAATTAGGTTGGCAGCAGAAATCAAGAATTGAGCAGTATAATTTAATGCATGATCCAGTTCAGGGTAGAGAATTAGGAGAATTATTTAAATTTGATGAGCTTAAGTTATCTCAATCCCAATTAATTGAATGGCTGGATATTATTTCTAGTTGGCGTGGCGCCAGTGTAGACATACGTGGGGGGCAACATGTAGTAAGTATAATCATTACCCCTGAAGGAAAATTTAAATATTATGATCCCAATCATAAATCTAGAGTAGCTGTATTTGATTCAAGTGAAGAAATGGCTAATCACTTAATTAAATTTAAGTACAAAAGTATTAGAAAAATACGAGATGACAAAACAGTTCCCATTTATTTTACAGGTTATAAATTTCATAATAGAAATGCTCCAGAATTAACAAGTTCCATTGACGTTCATATAAAAAATCAAAGCGCCTCCGCTACCAAGTTTACAAAATTACATTGTGCAGTGTTAAGTAATAACCTACTTAGAGTAAGGGAACTATTAGATGAAAAACCTGATCAAATTGATAGTCAAGATGCCAATCAGGAAACGGCACTGATGTGGGCGATAAGACTGGGTCACGGTGATATTGTTAATGAATTGATTAAAAGAAACGCTAATTTGAAGATCGTAAATAATCGAGGTGAAGATGCCATGATGGTTGCCATTCAAAATGGGCGCAAAAAAGAGGTGGAATTATTATTTACAAATGGGGCGACTATTAATACTGAAGCAACCAAAGGATATAATGCGCTTATGTTGTCATCTTTCCATGGGCATACAGATATTGCGAAATTTCTCTTAAAGCATAATGCCAATATTAAATCTTCTAATCGAAAATTAGGAAATGCCTTAGTATCCGCTATTTTAAATGGTCAAACAGAATCGGCAAAGCTTCTACTAGAAAATTGGCAAAAAAACGGGATTGATATAAACGAAAAATATCAAGACAATTTCACGCCTCTAATGTTGGCGACTATGAATCGTGATGCCACTTTGGTTGAATTTTTACTTGAGCAAGGAGCTGAGATTAATTTATCTAGTTATAAGAAAAAAACTCCCCTAATGTATGCTGCAGAAAATGGCGATGAAAATATCGTCAGCATGCTTATCGAAAAAGGAGCAAAAGTAGATTTGCAAGATCAGGATGGCAATTCAGCGCTAAATTTTGCTGCAAAAAATAGGTTTGCTAAAGTGGTAAAACAACTATTGACAAAAATTGATGGTAGTGAAGAATTACTAAAAGCTACAGAGAAGGGAGATCTTGAGACTATTAATCTATTGTTGGGGTATGGTGTTTCTATTAAAGTAGCAAATGAAGATGGATTTCACGCATTAATTTATGCCATAGCAAATCAACAGAATGCCATTGCTAGGAGATTGATAGAATTTTCACAAGATAATTCAATTGATATTATTAATCTACCTGATAATCATGGAAACACCCCTTTAATGAATGCTGCAGGATTTGGTAATTATAAAATGATAAAATTACTTATTAAAAATGGAGCCAATATAGACGAAGTTAATGAGGATGGTCTAACCGCATTAGATATTACCAAGGAAGCCAATCCTGATAAGGAAGAAATAATAGATTATCTGAAAAAATGCATGGAAGAAAAGAGCAGTAAGACTCAATCTTTGATTCATTCCTACTCCAAGCATAAAGAGAGTACTTCCCTGAATGCCCCCTCTCCTCATTCTTTAGAGGTTGAGCCCTCTAAAGGCACAAAAACCAAATTCACTAAGTAAGATTGGTTAAACCGCGCTACAACGAGGTAAATCTTATTGGGTTACATTCGTTTCCCAAACATGAGTAATAATTTGCCTATGATTCAATTCTTGGTTGAAATGGCGAAATTTCCAATAAATACTAGAAATTATAATAGCATGACCGCTCTGTGATTGCACAACATCATAATTGCCATCTAATTACAAGCTATTTGACAAATACTTATTATAAAGAATATTTATATAATCATACTTGTGCCGTGATAGGGCATCCTATTACGCATACTGCTTTTAATGCTGTTGTATTTAGCGGAGTAACGCACTTGTTTAATACATGGATGAAATCAAGTAATGCTCAACCAATTGGGAATCAAACACTACAAAATAACTTACCCAAAGAGCCTCCTTTACCTGTTGTTGCATGATAATGATTGATTTTGGATTTTGATGAATATAATAGCCAATTGCGTTGTTAAGCATGCTAGTCTTACCCACCTGAGCGCTGGTCATGATGGTAATCCGTTGGATCCTGTTATCGCAAAGAGCATCCATGATCCCCTTTTGGTAGGGTGCCCGCGATGTCCGCCACCGACCTGGTTCAGCATTATTGTCTGGTAGAAAGCAGTATTGATCTGCCCATTCGGAGATGGTTAATCGTGGTGGTGGAGCAAAGTGTTTAGTTGAGCGATTGAGATTGAGTCCCATCAAAATCCAATTGGCTAAGCTCTAGTAAAGCATCATCAATTTCATTTAGCACTATTTCGCCACAAGCAATCTCGTTAGTTTCTGACGCTAGTATTGTTCTGATACGATCGGGGATAGTTCTTAAGCGTTGCTTAGTTGTAATACATACATGAGTCATTGCCTGTTCAGCCTCAGCAATTTTAACCACTTCTCGTCTTCTTTTCTGCAAATCATCTTCAAGGATCTCAATTTCGGCAATTAATTTTCTTTTTTTGAGTTCTTCGAAAGTGGTATCTTCAATTTGAGATCCAACCTTGGCTACAGCTTGGTCTTCACGCCACTGAACAACATCGGCAACATCAAATTCCCACTCGTTGGTTTGATTATTTTTTTGAATATATGGCATACCCTTACGTACTCAGGAATCAATAGTAACAACGCTTCTTTTAAGCAAAGTTGCCAGTTCAATTCTGTTTACGAACTTTATGTGGCGTTTTAATGACATATTGTTTATTTCAGCTTTTTTAATCGAGACGTAAACAACAACAGGGTTTTCAGACCCCAGTCACTAGCTCGATTTTGCGCTTCCGCGGCCCGCAAAGATAAGTGGTGGGAGGGACCCAACGCATTTTTTACAAATTACTTAAATTCATAAGAAACATCGGATGTTTCAAAAAGCTCAGGCATACAATCAGTTCATCTCATTTAGTTGATTAATACGGACAGTACACATTGTTATTTTTTTAATTTCTTATGAGTGTCCTCTTGTAAATCAACTGTTTTAGATTTTTTCGTGGATTCATTTTTATTACCGTGAAAAACATCACGAATTAGAAACGTTTTATTTGCTTCCTCTGGTTTTGTAGATACTGGAATATCTGGAAGTTTTGGCATCCTGTGTAACCATGAATCAAGATTAGTTTCATTTGTTGGTAAAGACTGACTTGCTTTAACTTGCGAAGAAGCGGTATTTGCTTTAGTGGAAGACTGGTATGTTTTTATACCTTCTTCATTGCTTCTTAATAGATCTTTAATAAGATTGGTTGTTTTATTTTTTGTAGTCATAATTTTTACATTTAAAAATCCTGCCGTTCTCGAAATTGCCCATGTTTGTGCAGCCACTAAATATCTTTTTATTCTGCTTGGATGTGGAAGTGTATTTAATTTTTGATTTAAAACAGACAATTCTTTCGAATAAAGGTTGTAATGATTAATATTTAAGTCAATCGCCTTTTCTTTATCCACATGCATCCCTTTTAAGCCATTTACATCTTTGTTAAGATTTTCAAGCCTTTTTAATAAATTATCACGACTAGATTCCAGATGTGAGATTCTAGGATCATTCCCTACATTTTTTGTTTGAATTCTATTAATTTCATTTTGCAATTTAGCTAATGATACCATCATGGATTCCCGTAAAACTATCAAATCAAAAAGCGGATCTTTTGCAGATATTTTGTTAACCACGCTAAGTGCTTCAATTTCATTATGATTCAAAATTTCCCCGTTAAATTCATTACGCTCTGCTAAAATTTCTATTTTGGTTTCATCATGTATTTGTTGTCTAGAATTTAGATATTTCAATGCTGAAGACATATTTGTTTCTGTTGGTTGGTAGTGACCACTTGAATTATTTAAATGTAAAAGCTTTCCATTTCGAATTTCAATTTCACCAGCATAAATCACTGGCCCACCGGCAAGAAAGGATGAGTGATGAAATTCACCTTGAGTACCCATGTTAACATACATATTACCTCTGGGATCCAAAACAAAAATAACTTCATACATAAATCTCGAGCTTGGATGGATATGATTTAGATCTGGACTATCATACAAATCAAAGGAGACACGTTTATCTTTCCAATTATCTTCCTCGCCTACGTTCATTGAGTTAATAGAGAACATATTTCCATCAGACATGAATACCCTAAATTGATCTCGCTCTTCAGGTGTTTTAAGATATTTTACATACCCGACATCTTTCTCTGTCTCATAATGTTCATTTAAAGCTCTAAATACCTCAGCATCCGTTTTAGATTCAACTTCTTTTCTCTCTCTGTCCAAAAATATTTCCTTTTTTTCTCCAAACATTGGAGCCACATACATTTGCGGCTTTACAATTGGCAAATATTCTGGATCTGATTCTCGCATATGTTTTCTTTGCTCAATTAGATTTTTAAATTCAAAATCACTTACTTGATTTGCATCTAACATCCCTCTAACAAAATTCTCGCTTTCAGATTTTAGATAGTTAATAACACTTTGTGTTTTTTTATCTCTAACATTTAAATCTCTAGTAAGTTCATGTATTTTAATAAGAGCGTCAAGCCGACTTGTTGCATTTTTGCTTGTATAAAAATCCTGCAACGCAATCTCTATCTCATTTGGTAGCTGTTCTTTTCCAATATTTGATATAATTTCATTATATGAATACATACACCACTCCAAAGATGAAAAGAAAAATCTATTTCCTTAAATATACCATACAGCTATATAGTTGCCATTAATTTACATTTTTTCAAAAAAATTTAAAGTGACCTACTTCTATAATGTCTATATTTTTACTTTGATTAGACATATATAGTTCGAGAATTATTCTGAAAAGCAAAGCAAACTATCAAATCTTTGCTCTCGCGCCAATACAAGTAGCCGCACTTATTTTTATGATGCACTTTTTCATGTCCGATGTATATCACCTTATTCTAATTTAGCATCCGCATCACATCTTCTTTTTTCTACAATTCTAATAATCGACTTATTTCTTTTTCTATAAACCTCAACACAACCACCTTCACTTTCACTAGTTTATCTTTCGCGACATGTAGCACAGCTGTCCCATACAGCGGCTTAATCTTCAATCTTCTAGCACCATGCTCCCGCTTAAACACCGTCAATCTTGAACGACTATCAGTACAAATGAATGCATGCTTAATCAATTGACGAGATCGGTCATGAAATACTTTAAAACTTACATCTATTCACAAACGACTTGGTTCGAAGTGCCGTAATTAACATTTTTTAGTTTAAATTTCAATGCCTTCTCGTTCTCCAATTGTAACAAAAACTGTCAAAACAGGCCTTTAAACGGCCTGTAAGGCACAAAATTGGCACAATTTGGGCACACCTCGTATCAAGTAAATAATTACTTAAAGATTCATTTAGTGATAATGTTAAATTATGAATAAAAATTCTTTAGCATGAAATATGTTTAGACTCCATTTATCACCTCCAGTTCTATGTGCCATTGGTGCTGCCATTCTTTTTGGAGCCAGCACCCCATTTGCCAAACAATTAGTGGGTAGCTTAACGCCAATTTTGCTTGCTGGAATACTTTATTTGGGAAGCGGTATTGGCTTAATAGTAGCTCGCTTAATTAGAGACAAAAGTTGGAAATCTTCAAATCTTGTGAAACAGGAATGGCTATGGTTTCTAGGAGCCATTGTCTTCGGAGGGATCCTTGGTCCCATTTTGCTCATGCTAGGTCTTACCAAAACCAGTGCGGCATCTACTTCATTACTGCTTAACTTGGAAGCTATATTTACGGCTATGGTTGCATGGTTTATTTTTAGAGAAAGTACAGATCGTCGAATTGTACTTGGGATGATTCTGATTGTAGGTGGAGGAATCGTCTTATCCTGGCCTAGCGGAAAATTGGCGGAGCACTATTGGCTTGGTCCTTCCCTGATCGCTGGCGCATGCCTTTGTTGGGCCCTTGACAATAATCTAACACGTAAGATTTCCGGTTCAGATCCTTTATTCATCGCAGGTATTAAAGGATTAGTTGCTGGCCTAATAAATTCCAGTATTGCTTTACTTACAGGAGCAGCACTTCCTAATGAGTTCACCGGGATCTATACATTGATCGTTGGTTTTCTCGGTTATGGCATTAGTCTTGTATTGTTTATAGTTGCCTTACGTGGGCTTGGAACAGCTAGAACAGGTGCGTATTTTTCAACTGCACCATTCTTAGGTGCCGCAATTGCTATTTTGTTTTTTCATGAAGCAACTTCAATATTCTTTTGGATAGCAGCGGTATTAATGGGTGCAGGTGTGTTGCTGCATTTAACTGAACAACATGAGCATGAACATACTCATGATCCACTGTTTCATGAACACAGTCATGTCCATGAGGAACATCATCAACATGATCATGATTTTTCCGAGGACGGTAAGGAACCGCATACCCATCCTCATCAACATCAGATCATCACGCATTCTCATCCTCACTACCCCGATATCCATCATTCTCATAAACATATACCCATAAAAAAAGCCTGATCTGAAGGATTAATAGGGATGCGTTATGATGAGAATGGAACGCCGTTGCATGTACTAAAGGAATTAGGTGGATAGGAAAGTATGGAAATGGTTCAACGGTATGCACACTTGGCAGTGGACATACCACGCCAACTGCAGCGAACACTGCGATCGTCACGTTTTCGTCACAGTCGTAAGTGTTGCCATTCATAAGAAAGAGATCATGTTAATGTAATAGTTTGATTTTACTTCGAATTTCTGGCGCGCCCGGAGAGACTTGAACTCCCGACCAACTAGTTAGAAGTGCAATAGTGCCACAAAACTATTTTAAATCAATGCTTTATCGCTCTTCAGTAATTTAATTTGTTGCCAAAACAGGCCTTAAAAGAGCCTCAGAGGCACAAAATTGTCACGATTTGGACACACAATCACAACGGTAGGTCTATTTGATTAGTCGATTACCAATGTGAAAAATGCATTTTGGTTTATATGAGATTGCAAAAATGAAAGCGCTAAAACTATATATTTTTTTGCAAAACACCTATTTCATTAATCTTAGTAGCTAAGTAAAATATTGAGTGAATATTTCATTTGTGTATATCCACAAGTTTATTTTATAAGGTTTTTATGTCGAAACGCGGTGTATCTTCGGTTTACGATAATTCAAAATTTATGGAGGATTCTATAATCGACAAAGAAGTCAATTTATTTGATGCCATTAAGAAAGGAGACTTAGAGCGTGTCAATGATCTCATTGCGCAAGGAGTAGATGTAAATTCAATAACCCAGCTTGGGTGCACTCCTTTGTATTTTGCGATGTATGCCGCTGCTTTTGGATCAGGCAAAATAGATATTGTAAAAGCCCTTATTGAAAATAATGCAAATATTGAAGAGAAAGCTAAAGTTGAGGATAATACTCACACTCCTTTACGATGTGCAGCACTTATTGCTAGCAAGAATGAAGTAGTAGCTAAAGAAATATTTAACTTGTTATTGGATGCCGGAGCTGATCCTGATGATCATGACGAAGATCAAATAAATCTTATAGAGATCTTAGAATTCAATAACGCTTCACGTGAATTGGTTAAATATCTTAAAAATAAAATTGGTGATAGTAAAGAAAATCTAAAAAAATTAGCAGAGCACTTTGAAGAGATTTTAAAAGCGGAAACGGCCCGGGCAAACAAGCTTGGAAAAAAGCTTCTTATCATTATTGCAGAATGGCATAATATTTTCAAAATTTATCAAAAAGAAAAGCGGTTTTTATCTATTTCCAAAAAACGTGGCATAAATACTTTATTTTTCGAGTTTACCACAAAGTTGGCTGAACAATGTGAATATAAAATTCGCTTGTTTGCCAAAAATCACCTTCAATTTTCTATCGTTGATGTAGATGACCATCCTTTACTAGAAAAAGCAACAACAATTCAAGAAAGAATGAGAGTTGCTTCAAATGAAGAAGCAACTGTTCAAGAAAGAAATATCGTTATGGCAAATAGATTAAATGAGGAAAAGGAATCAGGTGTATTAATCATAGGTAAAGGTCATTTACTAGGGTTGTTGGCTGATCCTACTTCAAAAATTGATCGAAATATTTATCATGTGGTACCTATTAATTTGCAAGGGCATCCATCAGAAATGTTGGAGCTTAGCGGAAGTATTTTTAATGATCCTAATTATGTCATACAGGTATTAGATGATTTTTCCTTTTCAAAAACTGATGATGTTATTGCTTATTGGAATTCAAATGATAGTGACAATTTTCTTGATAAAACAAAATTGGAAGAATTCGACAAATTTACCCTTAAAAAAGATCCAAATTTTGTTTTAAGTTATGCGCTTGATAAAAAATTATTGGATTTAATTCCTTTAGCAATTAATATGGGTGCAGATGTTTGTTCTGAATTACAAAGCCGCGGTTTAACCAATGATTTGCAAGCTATTAAGTTACTACTACAGGCTATTAAGAATGTAAATTCTCATGATGCTGTAATAAAAGATAATGCTGAAACAGAGGATTTAAAGAAAAAGTGCTCTACTAAGTATACTCCTACATTTGATAAACTGTTAACTCAAGAGGTTGCTAACTTAGACGAACACAAATCCAATGAAGCAATTCCATTATACTTTAGTCTTGATATGTAATAAATTATCGCTCGCACCGCACAACGTCTACCTCGCGCCGTCCATGGCGCTCGGGGCTTTGCCCGCAAAATTGGCACAATTTGGACACATTCATTATTGAAATCCAATATATAAATTTTTAAGACCAAATTACTATTACCGGAATTAAAAACTTCGGTATTTTAATTCCGCGCGAGATTGTTAAAAATCGCGAAGATCGCTTAGTGGTTTTAAACCAAGTTGCGCGCTCGGTGATTGAAGAAATGCGTGGTAAGCATTAAGAGTATGTATTCCCTTACAAAGGAAAGCCCGTCACGCTCATTAACAATAGTTCATGGAAGCGTGTGCGTGAATTAGTTGGGCTTAAGCAAGTTCAAGTGCATGATCTGAAGCACACATTTGGACGTAGATTGCGCGCAGCTGGGGTTACTGTAGAAACTCGTAAAGTATTACTGGGACATCGTAACGGTGACATTACGAGCCATTACTCTGCACCAGAACTTGATGAGCTTATTGAAACAGCAAATAAGGTCTGTGTTACTAAATCCGGCAAAACTCCGGCACTCGTTGTTTTACAACGTAATGAGAGCAGGAGAATGGATGGAACAAGCGGTTGATTTCTATTAACTTTACTTGGCGCGCCCGGACCGATTCGAACGGCCGACCGCCTGGTTCGTAGCCAGGTACTCTATCCAACTGAGCTACGGGCGCGAAGAACGGAGATTATGGCGAGATTGTAGGCAAGAGTCAATGAGTTAATCCCCGGTAAATGGGTTGATTAAACATACCTCAATTCAAGCCAAAAATTAAGTAAGTTAAATTATTTTTTATGGTCTAGTAAGAATGGATTAGTTTGCTATTGGGGAACATTTTAATGAGAACAAAATAGAACATAGGGGTTATAACCATGCTGGCATAGTACATCCAGCCAATAAAATATTGAGAGAACCAATCATAAAGAATCGCCGTTAAAATACCCAATGCTAGGATGGCTATCCGTAATGAAAGCGGAAACCGCTGGCCGTAAAATGCATAAGATTTATAGGTCGTCTTCTTGGTGTTCATGGCATACAACATCACGCCTAAAACCGTGATGGTCTGATGACCAATCATCGTGTTCAGATCTGTGCCGCTGGAAAGATCATAAACCACCCCTGAGTAAACCACTAGACCATTACCTACAATGATTCCCAGCATGGACAACACCAAAGCGATATTAATTTTTTTGCCCTTAGCCTGCGTCGAGATAGAGACACATCCAATCATGCTACCCATCATGATCATCAAACCGCTCGTGTACTCGATGGACTTGGCACTAACCATTTGAGACCACAAAGCGAGGAGGCTCTCTCCAGGTAATGCATGCGTAAAGGAAAAGTACAGCGTCCCCAAGAAAGGAGGAATAGATAAAAGACACAGAATCACCATGACTCTAACACCCATCCAAGCACTCCCTACCATCAATACTGAATAGAGGGCCACAGCCAAGCGATGGGGCACATGGAAAACGGTTTCTGCTGTGTCATAGAATAAAGACAAACCAATACTAAACCAGACAATTTGAGTCAAGATGAAAAGTAGCATCGTACGGTTATTAGAAGAATTGAGAGGGACATCAGAGGCGGCAGAAGAAGTGAGCTTCTTCAGTTTCCCACCGGGATCACTCAACCAGTCCTTGTAGGACGCGTCCCATTTTTTTCTGAAAACTTCCCCGAACAGACTGATTGAAAAAGGCTGGGCGCCAGGAAGCCTGTTAAAAAAAGGAAGTGCTCTTTGTGCTTCCATCCTGCCCCTTATCTAGAACGAGATACTAACTATTCTCACCTTGATTGTAGGCATTATGAACTCAATTGCAATACTCAAATTTAATTAATCCGAAAATATTTGCGGGCCATTTTCTAGCCTCTTGTTTGATAAGAAAAAAGCATCGCCTGGGCCGGAAAAAAAACATTGCGCTTTCTCGGGTTCGTGACAAAATAACCAGGGATTTCTTCTGCGAGAATAAGGAAAGTTCTGTGACAACGCACCAAATTTTCATGAACGCTGCCATCGAGGAAGCTTTGCTTGGTCTTGAAAATGGTGGGATCCCCATCGGCTCCGTGCTGGTCCACAACAACAAAATTATTGGGCGTGGACACAACCAGCGGATCCAAAAAGGGAGCCCGATTCTACATGGTGAAATGGATGCCCTGGAAAATGCTAAACGCCAGTCCGCCAAGATTTACCAAGAAAGCATTCTCTACACCACTCTCTCTCCCTGTGCCATGTGCAGTGGCGCTATTCTCCTTTACAAAATTCCTCACATCATCATTGGGGAAAATAAAACCTTCCAAGGAGAAGAGGCTCTACTAACCTCTCGCGGTATCAAACTGGAAGTATTACAAGATGAAAAATGCATCAGCCTGATGCAAGAATTTATCGCCATGAAACCTGAGTTGTGGAATGAAGATATTGGGGTGTGAGGGTGGCTATTTTGGGAGAGGGTGAGGGTGAGGGTTTTTAAATCTTAACCTCTAGGCAAATAACAATAGTGTAGGGGCGGGTTAATGTGCCCGCCCTAAATAAAATCATGATTTTTAATGGGCCGGCACAGTGACCGGCCCCTACATAAGAGGAAGGAGTGTCCGCTGTCGCGCAGCGACAAATTATCTTCCCTACCTTCTTTCCCCTCTCCCGCAAGCGGGAGAGAGGATAGAAAGGGAAGCCTCTCCCATTTCTTGGAGAAAGGATAAAATTGGGCAAAAAAAAACCAAATCAAGAACGCTAAGAGCTCATTCTTGATTTGGTTTTTTTTTGAATTTGGCGGAGAGAGAGGGATTCGAACCCTCGATGGGAGTTTGTATTCCCATACTCCCTTAGCAGGGGAGCGCCTTCGGCCACTCGGCCATCTCTCCAGGACAGGGCAACATCATAACATCCCCTTAAGGTTACGTTAAGACTCCCCTGAGATTAAGTTTCGAAATCGATAGAAAAAAATAACTTACAAACACAAAGTTATTTAAACAAATATATATAAAGAGGCATTGCGAAGTGCAAGCCCCTAAAATATATACGAATTTAAAAGGTTAGGAATTCCGTAAGAACGGCTGCCCCATCAGGCATCGTCATCTGATTTAGGTGGATGCCCACCGGTGGTTTGCGATTTCTCTTGTTGAATACGCTGATAGATCTCTTCGCGGTGAACGGAGATCTCCTTTGGCGCATTCACACCAATACGGACTTGATTACCTTTTACGCCAAGTACGGTCACAGTAACATTGTCACCGATCATTAGCGTCTCACCTACTCGTCGAGTCAAAATGAGCATAGTGGCCTCTCCTTAAGAATAAACAAAACGTCATTGCGTTTTGCTTTTGTTATTATACTCAATACGCAATATGCGTATTTAAGCACTAGGCACTTAAACGACGACCTTCACATTCCTCTTCGTAAGGCTCTTCATGAAGTCGGAAGGCTTCATGTAACGTCCTTACGCTCAGCTCTAAGTATTTTTCGTCCACCACCACAGAGACTTTAATCTCCGAAGTAGAGATGAGCTGAATATTGATCCCCTCGCTACCTAGCACTTTAAACATGGTACTGGCAATACCTGCATGAGAACGCATACCAACACCTACCAACGACACTTTGGCGATTTTAGTATCTCCAACCACGCCATGTGCGTTCAATTCCTTGTCTACCGCTTGCACTATCGCTAACGCGCGATCGTAATCACGACGATGCACGGTAAAGGTAAAATCCGTATTACCATCATCCCCTAAATTTTGAATAATCATATCAACTTCAATATTGGCATCACTCACAAGGCCTAAAATTCGCCCCGCAATACCCGGCTTATCTGGCACACCCCGTATAGTCAATTTCGCTTCTTCGCGACTAAACGCAATGCCCGATACTACCGGCTGCTCCATACCCTTTTCCTCAAATGTAATCAATGTGCCTGATCCTTCCTTGAAGGTTGATAATACTCGCACAGGAACGTTGTATTTTCCAGCGAATTCCACTGCGCGAATTTGTAATACTTGGGCACCTTGACTCGCAATTTCAATCATTTCTTCAAATGTCACACGCGGCATGCGTCGTGCATTGGAAACTAATCTTGGATCTGTTGTATATACGCCATCAACATCTGTATAAATTTGGCATTCATCTGCTTTCAATGCAGCCGCTAGTGCCACTGCTGTCGTATCGGATCCACCACGACCTAAAGTCGTAATGTTGCCTTGCTTATCCAACCCTTGGAAACCCGCCACAACAACAACAGATCCTTGTGCTAATTCTGCTCGAATTTTTGCATCGTCAATATGCTCAATTCTGGCTTTGGTATGCACTGAATTGGTACGAATAGCAACCTGGGAACCCGTAAATGAGATTGCTGAACATCCAATACTTTGTAATGCCATGCAAAGTAAGGAAATGGACACTTGCTCACCCGTGGCAAGCAATACATCAAGTTCTCGAGGTGAAGGATTGCCCGTAATTTGATGAGCGAGTTCATCTAATCGATCGGTTTCTTTACCCATCGCGGAAACAACGACCACCACATCATGCCCAGCATTTTGCGTTGCCTTAATCTTGCGCGCAACGTGCATTAAGCGCGAGATGTCAGCTACCGAAGTTCCACCATATTTTTGAACAATTAAGCTCATTGGCTAATCCATTAAACGCGAAATTCTAACATTTTTGATGATAAAACATCAAAGCCTAAAAAAATTAATTACTTCCATCAACTGCTGCTAGGTCGAGGCTTCTTTACTGTTACTGAAGAAGATTCGCCTAACTTCTCTTCAACCCAACTTTTCACTGATGACAATGCTTTGTCTAAAGCCTGCGGGTCTGTCCCTCCGGCTTGTGCTAAATCAGGTCTTCCGCCCCCTTTGCCGCCTACTTGTAATGCGACAAAGTTTACTAATTCACCAGCGGATACTTTATCAGTGCAATCTTTAGTCACGCCTGCGATTAACTGCACCTTTCCATCATTTACCGCCGCTATAAGTATTATCGCCGTTCTTAACTTATTCTTTAAATCATCCATCAGTTCACGCATGATCTTGGGTTCTGTATCGGAAAACCTTTTAACCAGAAGCTTTACGTTCCCCAGATCAACGGCTTCACTGGTTAAATCTCCCCCCGATCCACCACTACTGGCCAGTTTGCTTTTTAATCGTTGGGTTTCTTTTTCTAGATCTTTAGAACGTGACATCAATTGCATGACTTTTTCAGTAATGTTGTTTCGGTCCGTTTTTAGCGCTTGGGCCAGTTGCTGTAAATTTGCATCTGCTTGATTTAACCACTGCAAAGCCCCTTTGCCAGTTAAGGCTTCAATTCGACGAACGCCTGCAGCTATCCCCGCTTCACTGACTATTTTAAATAGTCCTATATCGCCGGTGCGTCCAACATGGGTACCACCACATAATTCAACCGAATAACCACTTCCCATATTTAAGACACGAACTTTATCACCATACTTCTCACCAAATAACGCCATCGCCCCCAATTTAATTGCCTCATCAGGTGCCATCACCGTTATTTTGGCTTCGCTATTTTCTAAAATCTTTTCATTAACCCGCTCTTCAAGCTTGTCGAGCTGATCTTTGGTTAATGCCTCAAAATGAGAAAAGTCAAAACGCAATCTGGCGGGTTCAACTAAAGAACCCTTTTGTGTCACATGAGATCCCAGCAATTCTCGAAGCGCTGCATGCAATAAATGCGTCGCTGAATGGTTTAATCGAGTGGCTTGGCGTAACTCACTATCAACTCTGGCTATAACCGTTTCATCCAGCGCCATTTCTCCGTCTTCAATAAAACCAATATGAAGAACTGCCTCACCCAACTTCTGTGTATCTTCAACAACAAATCGGCCTTTCTTACTCTCTAACCAGCCTTTATCACCCACTTGCCCACCGGATTCAGCATAAAAAGGCGTATGCTTTAAAACAATTTGCGCTTTGTCTCCCTTCTTTAATGCAGAGACTTTTTGCTGATCTTTTAGCAATGTAATAATTTGAGTTTGTTCTTGAATCGTGTGATAGCCTGTAAACTCTGTCTGCACATCAAGCGAAACTGACTTGTTATAATCCACATTAAATTGACTCGCCGATCGTGCTCTTTCTCTTTGAGCCTGCATTTCTCTTTCAAAACCAGCAATGTCTAATTCCAAACCACGCTCACGTGCAATATCGGCCGTTAAATCAACTGGAAAACCGTAAGTGTCGTATAACTTAAATACCGTTTCACCACTGATTAATCGCCCCTGAAGCTGTTTGATATCTTGCTCCAAAATGCGCAAACCTTGATCTAAAGTGCGTGCAAATTGCTCTTCTTCTTTAACAATAATTTTTTCAATCTGCGCTTGCTGGTCCTTAATTTTAGGATAAGCTTCACCCATTTCTGCCACTAAAGCTGCAACTAAACGGTAAAAGAAAGATTCTGTAGCACCTAATTGATTTCCATGGCGTAACGCACGTCGCATAATTCTTCTTAAAACATAACCTCGACCTTCATTAGAAGGAATGACCCCATCGGCAATTAAAAAAACCGTCGAGCGAATATGATCAGCAATAACCCGCAACGATTTTTGCTTTAAAGTATCGTGCTCCACTTGGGCCGGAAGGTTTAAAATTTTTATAGCACTACGTATCAAATTGACAAATAAATCAATTTCGTAATTACTATGCACACCCTGCATAACGGCCGCTAAACGCTCAAAACCCATCCCCGTGTCTACGGAAGGCTTGGGTAAGGCTAGCATTTCGCCATTAGCTTGGCGGTTAAATTGCATAAACACCAAGTTCCAGATTTCAATATAACGATCGCCTTCTTGTTCAGGAGAACCTGGAGGGCCTCCTGGAATCGATGGACCATGATCATAAAAAATTTCAGAACAAGGTCCACAAGGACCTGTATCACCCATCGCCCAAAAATTATCTTGTTCGCCACATCGAGAAAAACGCGCTCGGTCGACTTTAAGTTCTTTTAACCAAATATCAGCGGCTTCATCATCGTCTTTATAAACTGTAATCCACAATTTTTCGGCAGGTAATTTCAAAACTTGTGTTAAATAATCCCAAGCAAACTGAATCGCTTCTCTTTTAAAATAATCGCCAAAACTAAAATTACCCAGCATTTCAAAGAAGGTATGATGACGTGCGGTATAACCGACATTTTCTAAGTCGTTATGTTTTCCGCCAGCACGCACACAACCTTGGGAGCTCGCGGCTCGAGTATAAGGCCTAGTTTCCCGGCCTAAAAACACTTCTTTAAATTGCACCATCCCTGCATTGGTGAACAATAAGGTTTCATCGTTGATAGGAACCAAAGAGCTACTGGGCACAACGGTGTGACCCTTTTTCTCAAAATAGGTAATAAAACTTTTACGTAGTTCACCAACTTTCATATTTCACCTAAAGGCTTAGTATATAAACGACTAAAACGGTTATCGTGATGAATTTTTTAAAGCCGCGCGGATCTGATCCGATGTAAATCCTCGTTGCTGTAAAAATCGCACTTGCTGCTGTAGTTGTTGCGCCAGTTGAGGGATGACTTCCCCAAAACGCTTTATTCTGACGGCAATCGCAGACTCTTGCCACAAAGATTCCTGCCAATTCTCATTAGCAAGAATACGGTTGCGATCAATACCATGCTTTTGCAATTGCGCACAAATTTTTAATGGGCCTTCACCGCGATTTCGATGCATTCTGATGAAACTTCCGACGAAACGCTCTTCGCTAAGTAAGTTTTCATCCTCTAATTCATCTAACACGGTTTCGATTTCTGAAGAAGCAAAAGATCGTTGGCTTAATTTACGATGAAGCTCGCGGCGCGAATGTTCACGTCGGGCTAGTAGGGATATGGCTTTGTCTCGGAGAATTTGCATCTTATTCACTAATGAGGAATATGTAGGGGACGACCTCTGCGTCGTCCCTCTCCATCATATCTGATTCTCTGGGACGGCACAGAGGCCGCCCCTACAAATGAGATTACAGTTCTTCTAACTCTTCAAAAGGCACAACGGAATCGACAAAGCCTTTCGCTTTGGCGACTTTCGCTTTCATATCTTCCTTAGTAGACGCTACTAACGGTGGCTGTTGGCCAGCTCGTACTGCGGGAGATAATAACTTTTCGCGTATTTTAGCCTCCAGTTCCTCGGCGATCTTGGGATTTTCTGTCAAGTACTGACGAGCATTCTCTTTACCCTGACCAATGCGAGTACCGGCATAACTATACCAAGCACCTGATTTATCAATCATTCCCAGTTTTACACCTAAATCAACCACTTCACCCAAACGAGAAATACCTTCACCATAAAGGATCTCGAATTCTGCTTGTTTGAAAGGAGGCGCCACTTTATTTTTAACCACTTTGACACGGGTTTCACTTCCCATGACTTCTTCGCCTTTCTTGATAGAACCAATACGACGAATATCTAATCTCACGGAAGCATAAAATTTAAGCGCATTACCACCAGTAGTGGTTTCTGGACTACCAAACATAACCCCAATTTTCATACGGATTTGGTTAATGAAAATAGCTAAGGTATTGGAACGTTTTAGGTTACCCGTTATCTTTCTCAATGCTTGTGACATCAAGCGTGCTTGCAACCCAATATGCTGGTCACCCATCTCACCTTCAATTTCAGCTTTAGGTGTTAAAGCGGCAACCGAGTCGATAATGATCAGATCAACTGCCCCAGAACGTACCAACATGTCCGCAATTTCTAAGGCTTGCTCACCTGTGTCAGGTTGAGAAATTAATAACTCGTCTAATTTCACGCCTAACTTTTCAGCATAGATAGGATCAAGCGCATGCTCCGCATCAATAAACGCGGCTACTCCACCTTTACGTTGGCATTCTGCAACGACTTGTAAGGTTAATGTGGTTTTACCAGAAGACTCTGGCCCATAAATTTCAACAATCCGCCCTTTGGGCAAACCACCAATGCCTAAAGCAATGTCTAAACCTAGCGAACCGGTTGAGATCGCTTCAATATCTGCAATCGCTCCTTTATCGCCCAGCCACATAACTGAACCTTTACCAAATTGACGATCGATCTGCGTTAATGCCGCGTTCAGTGCTTGTTTTTTATTGTCATCCATGGTTTTCCCCCATTAAGAAAATAAACTCGTTTTGGTATACACTTGCCCTCATTATGGCATAGAACATCGCCAAGCGATAATTTTTGTTACCATAATCATACGCAACAAACTTCTTCTAAAAATGAGTTCTTTTTGAGTAACAACTAAAATTTGATATCTATATGACAAACAATAAAAAAAATGTTTCGACTGATTTGATAGTTAGTCACACACCCATGATGCAACAATACTTAAAGATCAAAGCAGAGCATCCCAATCAATTATTGTTTTATCGCATGGGCGATTTTTACGAACTTTTTTTTGATGATGCGAAAAAAGCTGCTGAACTCTTAGATATTACGCTCACTGCAAGAGGTCAATCCGGTGGACAAGGCATTCCTATGGCCGGCGTGCCTTATCATGCGGCTGAAAATTATTTAGCAAAACTGCTTTCAATGGGAGAATCTGTTGTTATCTGTGAACAAATTGGTGACCCTAGTACCAGTAAAGGACCTGTTGAACGCCAAGTCACGCGCATACTGACACCCGGCACCATTACCGATGAAGCTTTATTATCTTCAAAAACGGAAAATCTCCTAGTCGCCATTGCACAAGAAAAAAATACCTTTGGCATTGCTTGTCTTGAATTAAGTAGTGGTCGCTTTGTACTACAAGAAGTCAATGAAATAGAAAATTGTCAAAACGAGTTACAACGCTTAAACCCAAGCGAACTACTCGTGAATCAAAATTTTCCCCATATGGAAATTTTAAAATCTTTTCCCTTGGTGCGAAAACGTCAATCATGGGATTTTGATCACACCACCGCTATTAGACAATTATGCTTACAGTTAAATACTAAAAGTTTAAAAGCCTTTGAATGCGAACATTTGAAAGTGGCAATTGTTGCAGCAGGATGCCTGTTACGCTATGCCCAAGATACCCAACGTGCAGCCATGCCCCATATTCACCGCATTACCGTAGAGAATTCACAAGAATATGTACAGCTTGATATGCATACCTGCCGAAATTTAGAGCTAGTTCAAAATTTAAAAGGGGAACGCACCAACACTTTACTCTCAGTTATCGATCGCACCCAAACCCCCATGGGAAGTCGCTTACTCACCAGATGGCTGCAACGCCCTTTGATTGAGCGCGAACGTTTGAAAGAAAGACACAATGCCATTCATGCTTTGTTGAATACCCAGACCGTAGAACCACTGCAAGTCTTATTAAAACAAATCGGCGATATTGAAAGAATTTTAGCGCGAGTCGCATTACAAACTGCCAGGCCGCGTGATTTAGTTAAACTAGGCAATGCATTGAACCTCATCCCAAAAATCAAAACGATTTTGAAAAAAAACCAAGCACTCAATAGCGAAACCTTCAATGCACTGCAACCACACCCCGAGGTCGCAGCACTCTTGGCCAAAGCCATTGTTGAAAATCCCCCCATGGTGATACGAGATGGGAATGTCATTAAAGCAGGCTTTGATAAAACCTTGGATGAATTGCGCGCCTTAAGTGAAAATGCTGAAAGTTTTATGCAGCAGTTAGAGAAAAAAGAACAAGCTCGAACAAAACTCAGTACCTTAAAGGTGGGCTACAATCGCATTCACGGTTTTTACATCGAAATGAGCCGACAACAAGCTCAACATGCTCCTAAAGATTATGTACGCAGACAAACCTTAAAAAATGCAGAACGATATATCACAGCAGAACTCAAAGCTTTTGAAGAAAAAGTATTAAGTAGCCAAGAAAAAGCGCTCGCTAGAGAAAAGATGCTATATGAGACTTTGCTCAAAGGTCTTTTAAACGATCTAACGTTAATGTTACAAACAACGAATGTCATTGCGAAAATTGATGTATTAGTCAATTTGGCGGAACGCGCAAAATCACTAGACTATCACTGTCCGCAACTCACTAATGAAACTGGCGTGAAGATCATCGATGGCAGACACCCCGTCGTAGAACAAGTTATCTCTGAACCTTTTATTCCTAATAGCACGCATTTATCACCTAAAACATCCTTGCTATTAATTACTGGACCCAATATGGGCGGAAAGTCTACTTATATGCGACAAACCGCATTAATTGTGTTGATGGCGCATATCGGAAGCTTCGTACCTGCCAAAAGTGCTAAAATAGGTCCTATCGACAGGATTTTTACCCGTATAGGCGCCAGTGACGATCTCGCTAAAGGCCAATCTACTTTTATGGTAGAAATGACCGAAACGGCAAACATATTACATTATGCAACGCCCAAAAGTTTAGTGATCATGGATGAAATTGGTCGTGGCACCAGTACCTTCGACGGTTTAGCACTGGCATGGGCTTGTGCATCGGAGCTCAGTCAACGTATTCAAGCATTAACACTTTTTTCAACTCATTATTTTGAGCTAACGCAATTGGCCGAACAATTAACTAACACGCAAAACATTCATCTAGGGGCCAAGGAATGTGATGATGAACTCGTGTTTTTGCATTCCGTCGAACAAGGCCCGGCAAGCAAAAGCTATGGGCTACAAGTCGCAAAATTGGCCGGTCTCCCCAAATCTGTTTTAAGCCTTGCTGCGAAAACTTTAGTTGCTTTAGAGCAAAAATCGTTACTGACCAAAGAGCCCCTTAAGAAAACCAGCGTAATACGTTCACCTTTTGATAAATTACACAAACATTTATCACAAATGGATCCGGATGATTTTACGCCCAAAGCGGCTTTGCAAAAATTATATGAAATACATGAGTTGTATCATTCACTAGCAACTGAGAAAGCGTGAAAATATTTCTGATTTCCCGGCATTTAGACACTCTTTGCGAACAAGTGAGCATTAGAGTGTTTTGATAGCCGGGATCCAGAAAATTTAAAAATCACGACTGGATCCCGGATATTAATCGTTTCTAATTCGCTTCGCTCATAAGAAACCTTAAATTCCGAAAAATCAGAGAGAGTGGTGGATCTGCTAGCTCGCAATAATAATTAGGAACTTAAAATGAATAATATAGAAAAACTGATTAGAGAAATCCCAAAGGCTGAATTACATCTTCACATCGAAGGCACCTTAGAACCTGAACTCATGTTTAAGCTTGCTGAACGAAATAAAATAAAACTCCCCTTTGCAAACGAACAAGAAATTCGAAATGCTTATGAATTTAACAATTTACAAGCCTTTTTAGATATCTACTATCAAGGTGCGGATGTTCTTAGAACTGAGCAAGATTTTTATGATTTGACTTGGGCCTATTTGCTGCGAGCCAAAAAAGATAACGTTTGTCACACAGAAATATTTTTCGACCCCCAAACTCATACCATGCGTGGAATAGCATTTTCTACCGTAATTAACGGCATTCATCATGCACTAGAAGATGCACAAAAAAAATTAGGAATATCTTCAAAATTAATTTTATGCTTTTTACGACATTTGAGTGAAGAGGAAGCCTTTATTACTCTAAAAGAAGCTCTCCCCTTTAAGCAATGGATTGTGGCAGTAGGATTGGATTCTGGAGAAAAGGGCAACCCACCCGAAAAATTCCAACGGGTATTTGAAGCGGCTCGTCAGGAAGGTTTTTTAGCTGTTGCCCACGCGGGTGAAGAAGGTCCTGCTGAATATATCTGGCAAGCTTTAAATTTGCTGGACGCAAAACGCATTGATCATGGCGTAAGATGTACCGAAGATGCAGCGTTAGTCGCGCTATTAAAAGAAAAACAGATCCCACTCACGGTTTGCCCTTTATCTAATATTAAATTGCGCGTATTCGAGAATTTAGAACATCATAATATTAAAACATTACTGGAGCAGGGCTTATGTGTATTGATTAATTCTGATGATCCAGCCTATTTTGGTGGATATATTGTCGATAATTTCATTGCCTGCTATCAAACCTTTAAACTCACTAAAGACGATATCGTTCAATTAGCTAAAAATAGCATTGTGGCGAGTTTTTTGAATGATGCTGAAAAGGCGAATTATCTGAATTTGATTAATAGTCACAGCTAACAATCCCCTCGCCGTACTGCTACTTGCCGTGGCTTGACCACGGTAAGTAGGAGTATGAAGAGGATCAGGGCATGTAGGATTGGATATTAACGCCCAGGTACCCCGGGAGGTCCTTGCATTAACTGACCATTGACTTTCAATTGGCCTTGTACAAATTCCACGTCAACAATATAGTTTTGATCTTTTTCGATTAAGAAACCAGCTTGCAACTGTTTGGTGATTTCTTCTTCAACAAGCTTCGCTACTTCTTGATTAATTTCCGCTTCACTCATTCCTGGTTGATTTAATTGTGCTGCCAACGCGTTTTTTGCACGCACCGACTTATTTAATTGGTAGGATAATATTTCACGCATCAACGCTTTAGGAGTTGTAATATGTGATTTTGCCGCAATAGATTGAATAATCTGTTGTGGATTATTGATATCGCTGGCCTGCGGGCCACCTATCGCAAACTGAACAAAACCTAATAAATCTCCCATTTCAGTATGAACATTAAATTCATCCAAATTGACTTGCGGACGAGATTTTAACAGTTGAGGAATGATAGTCATAAACTGTTGAGCATCGACATGCTGGTTATTGGAAGATTCCATTTTGCGGGAAATATCGTATAAGGATTTAACGGCTACGGCATCTAAGCTTTTGACCGAACCAACACATTTAAGGGGACCATACTTCTTATTATTTAATTCTAACGAGTCAATCTGTAATGAACCAGATGAATCAATCATCCCTTTGTCACCGTCCATCACCCCAGCCATGATGATGCCAACGGCAGAAATGTGTGCACTTGCCTCACCCACCGCTAACGAACTTGCCGCAAAAGAACCCTTGCCAAGCCATAACCCTTCTGTTGTTTTAAAACGTTCTGTCGAGAAAGCTAAATCATTACCTACATAATGTTTTCCTTTTACATCAAAATCAAAACCCGGGAGCTTCATTTTTCCTTTGAGATGTTTTAGATCTCGACTAAATTCCCACTCTCCTTGAACCCCTTTCCAAGCTACACGGTTCGAGCCAGCATGCTCTTTTAATTTTAAAGGTTTTCCATCCAATTTAACTTGCACAACCCCTTCAATTGAGATCTCACTATTAATATTTAATAGTTCATCTCCCCCTAATTCTGCTTGTAGCGTTTTCTTCGCTTCGCCTGTTAAAAATATTTTCGAATGAATGGAAGCCAACCCAAATATCCAATCACGGTAATTACCTTCATGCAATTGTACAAAGGGGCCATGATGAATTTCATGTTCTAAGATAAGACTGATTTCATTATTGGCATCCCTGGGCGCGCCATCATAAGTTGCGCCCACTAATGCCTGTAAATATTCACCCTTGAGCACCACTCGCGTTTTGGCGGTTGATGTACGCCATCCTCGATTGTATTCCAAAACCTTTCCAGCACATTGGGATCCTAAGCTTAGAATTCCACGTGGACAAGTTGTCGC
>JADMIO011406739.1_pt1 | contig 78941 bp, 69 predicted proteins | sample 8958161 | NCBI WGS metagenome assembly JADMIO01 (sample SAMN16585339, study PRJNA669376) | soil metagenome | isolation source: Crop rotation soil | place: USA: Cullars Rotation, Alabama | collected 2011 | reverse complement strand
CGCGACAACTTGTCCACGTGGAATTCTAAGCTTAGGATCCCAATGTGCTGGAAAGTCGCCGCGGCCAGTGCCTGTTGATCGAGGCCGTAGGGCGGTGAGAACGCCTGGAGAATCCGGACATCACCGCAGACGCCGCTCGGCTCGACCACGCACTCCACCATGATCACGCCCTGCGCGCGTGCCTTCATGGCGTCGGCCGTGTATTGCGGCGTGGCCTTGTACGTCGGCGTCGGCCACGACACGCCGTTGCCGCCGCGATAGGCGCCGTCCCCAAACCCTCCGCCCTTGCCCGGCCCGACGCCGTCACCCTCGCCGGTGCCAGACCCGTTGCCCTTACCCGTGCCCGGCGCCGAGCCGGGATTCCCGATCACGCCCACGGACGGCGCCTCGGCGACGATGGCCGCGGGCGCTTCGACCGGCGCGGGCGTCGGCGTGGCGACGACCTCGGGCACCACGACCGGCGCAGGCGTCTCGAGCTTCGCGGCCTGGGGCGGCGTCACCTTCGGCGGCGCCGGTTTCGGGCTGCCGCCCCCGCCGCCGCTCGGCCCGGGCGCCGGCACCCAGACGACCCGCTGCGGGGTCTCGTCCTGCTGCCGTGCTTCCTGGACCTTCGAATAGGTGAACCAGACGAGCGCCAGCGCCGCCAGCGCATGCACGCTCATCGAAACCAGTGCCGCGCCGCTCACCCGTCCCTTTTCCTGGGGCGAGGGCTCGAACGACATCGGCGAAAGGAGGTGGAGTTCCACGACGATCTCCTATACGCGTGGTGATATCTACTACAAATGTAGGCGCAAGTCCAGCGTGCCCTGCGCGTCTACGTTCGCCATAGAGACGAGAACAGCAGGCGAATGGTTTGATCGGCTAGTTTTCCTCGGGAAGTTCCACGCGGTCGATCACCAGCACCTCCACCGGTCCCTTCCGGGCCTCCAGCTTCAGGCCGAGTTGCTCCTGCACGGCCGCGAAGATCGACGGCGCGTCTGGATTGGCGGCCGGAGACGGCGAAGTACCCGGGCGGTCGGGAATCTCCGCGGTGAACGTCAGGTCCAGATCGAAGAGTCCCGAGAGGCCCGTTTGATCGATCACCTGGCGCCCGAGCACGCCAGTCAGCTCCTTCGCCACCTGCTGCAAGGTCCGGGCGCCCGCATTGATCGAATCCGGCGTCATCGTCGTGCCGCACAGCGTCTGGCCGCCCGCGTTCGGGGGCGGCTGATCGGCGCGCCCGGTGGTCAGCGCCTGGCAGTCGCGCGTCGTCGGCGTCATGTGCGGTCCGAGGCGGCCGTCGGCGCGCGCCAGTACCAGCGCGTAGATTGGCTGCTCGCGTGTCTCGCGGTGCGTGGCGAGGTGGAACCGATCGGCGAGCAACGTGCGCAGCATGGCCGAGATCTGCTCGCGCGTGGCCGATGCGTCGCCACGGGCCGCAATGTCGAAGCGCGTCTGGCGCATCCAGTCCGGCTCGCCGGCCAGCTGGAAGTCGGCCAGGGAAAACGCGTTGAGTACCAGCACGTGGAGCGAGCCGTTGGTCACGTCGAGCCGGCCGGTGCCTCGCGGGGCGCTGATGCGCTGCGCCACGGCGCCCGACCGGTTCGTCTTGATCGAGGCAACCTCAAACGCCGGCGCGGGTGACTGTGCCTGGAGCATCACCACGACGCTGCAGGCCCACACCAGGAACGGAAGGAGCATCTTCATGCCGGCTTGGACGGCACGACGCGGCTAGTCGTTGGTCGGCTTGTCGAGGCCGTCCACCACGAACACGTCCACCGGTGCCTTCACCGAATCCAGCTTGATGCCGAGCTGCTCGCGGATCGCCGTGAAGAGATCCGGCGCGTTCGGGTCTACCGCATTCGGCGTCGCACCGGGCGCCTGGCCTGGGGGAGGCGCGGGCGCGAACTTCAGCGTGAAGTCGAAGCGTCCCTCGAGGCCGGTGCGATCGATCGTGTAGCGACCGGTCTGGTTGCCGAGGGTGCCGGCATAGAACGAGATGGGCATCCCGCTCATCACCACGTTTCCAGGCCCACGGTTCTGCAGCCCGCAGAAGAACGGCGGGCCACCGGGCGCCGGCGGATTCGCGCGGCGCGCCGCGAGCGCGTCGGGTGAGCAGTCCTGCGCCGCGGGTACCAGCGCGGGACCTCGCTGTCCCGGCTTCACCAGCACCATCGCGTAGGCGTCCAGGTCGCGCGTCTCCTTGTGCCCCACCAGCTTGAACCGCTCGGCGAGCAGCGTGCGCATCGCCAGCATCGCGCGATCCGGCTGGCCCGGTTCCCGCGGCGGCGCCACGTCGCCGTCGATCTTGGCGACGATGTCGAAGCGGTCGCTGTTGATCCAGGCGGGCCCGCCAATCAGCTGGTACCCCTGGAGCTGATACGCAAACGTAATCAGCGCGCGCACCGGCATGTTGACCACCGTGAAGCGGCCGCCGGGCTGAATGCGGATCGACTGGCCCGGCGACGATCCGTCGTTCGGCTTGATCGACGCGGCTTCGAACACGACTCTCTCGGTTGGCTGCTGCGCGGCAACCGCCGCCGCCAGGCACACCACGAGCATGAATGGCTTCATCGGATTAGTCCTTGTCTGGCGGGCCGGCTGGATGCCGGCCCGCTGCTTCTAGAGACCCCGCGACCGCCGCGTTGTTATCAGTGCTCGCTACTGCTGTGTCGTCCCGGGTGCGGGCCCGCGACCGCCGCGACCGCCGCTCCGGCCGCCTGGCGGGGACGGCGGGGCCGGCCCCCGCCGGGCTGCTCCCTGGAGATGCCGGCGCGAGCGCTGGCTGAGCGGGCGCATTGCCGGTGATCGTGTAACCCTGCGGGACAGTGAACAGGTCGGCGGCCGGTTCACCCAGCTTGATGTTGGTGAGCTTGTAGTCCACGGTGCCGGTGCGCGGGTCGACGTGCTTCGAGACGAGCACGGCTTTCAGCGCGTCGGACTCCCAGACCTCGTCGCTGATGACGATCGGCCGGTCGTTGCCGATTTGCCCGGCCGGGATCGTCTGCGTCGTGCGCTTCCCGGTGGCCACGACGCCTTCGATCGTGCGCGTGCCAAGCGAGGTGGCGGGACCGGCGGTGCCGGGGGCGATGCCGCGCCCGCCGCGGCCCTGGAGCGTGTTCAGCTGGTCGGCCACATCGCCGACCGACGCCCGCAGCCTGATCGCCTCCAGGTCGCCGAGCAGGGGCCACAGGTTGGCGGCATCGGACCGCGTGCGGAAGAAGACGCCGCGGCTGCCGTTGGTGGTCTGCCGGAAGTAGAAGCCCGGCATCGGCACGCGGCGGGCGATCTTCGCGCGCTCGTCGAGCGTGATCGTCACCCGTTCCACCGGATCGGTGATCGTGATCGTCCGCTGGCTGTCCTGCGCCGGTGTCAGCGAGGCGAGCCCGATCACCGTCTGCTCGCGCCGCACGCGGCCCATGCCGTCGCGGTAGATCTTCGCCGTCACCGACCGCTCGATCTTCGTGCCGTCGCCGAGCGTCTGCGTCACCGTGGTGATGGCGTCCGCCGAGTAGGGCGCATTGGTGACCAGCTGATCGACATCGATCGGGACGCCGGCGAGGTAGACGCCCTGCGGATCGGTTGTGACGATGGTGACGCCTCCCGGGCGCTGCGCCGCGGCGACGCACGGGACGAGCATCAGGATGCCTGCGGCAATCGACAGCCGCCTGCGCAGAGATGCCTTCATGGTTGGGACTCCTCTCGAATGTCGGGACCAACGAAATGGACGGCGCGCGCGATGCCATCGCTGCCGACGAAGACGTCCGCGAGCACGGCGTCGGGACCGCCGGGATGACCGGGATCGAAGCCGAACGAGGCGAGCGACTCGCGCGGCACGCTCATGCGCACAATCTGCCCGCCGGAGGTGGGCACGTGCGCGTAGGGCAGGGGCAGGAACTCCGCCAGGGCGTCGGCGGGACCGGTTTGCGGATCCCGCCCCGCCGCAACCGACGCGACGGACGCGATCGGCGCGGGCGGCTGCGACGGCACGAACCGCCACACCAGGACAAAGATCGCGGCCGCGGCCGCCGCCGCCACCCAGGTCCGCCACGTGAGGTCCGCCTTCACCCGGACTGCGGGTGACGTGGGGTCCGGCTTCAGCCGGACCTCGGGGTGCGCCAGTCCGCGCACGTGCGCCCGAAGGTCGGCCTCGACACGCAGGGATGCCCCGTGGTCGGCCTCATCACCCGCCAGTTCGCGCAGGGCCGCGCGCAGGTGCCGATCGCTCTCGTCCATGCTCATTCGCTCACTCGCTGGCCGCCGCGCAGTGCGGCCAGGCTGGTCGTCAACCGGGCGCGCGCGCGATGCAGCCGCGACCGTACCGTGCCGATGGGGCAGCCGACGATGGCCGCGGCCGCCACGTAATCCAGTTCCTCGAGATCGCAGAGGATCACCACCTCGCGATACGCCGGCGGCAATGCCTCCACCGCGGCCCTCACCGTCGTGACGCGTTCCTCCGTCGTCAGCGTCGTGAGCGCGTCGGCGCCGGCGGCGGCTGGCGGGTCAACGTCCTCGTCGATCGGCGATTCGTAGCGTGGGCCCAACTGCTTGAGCACGAGATGCCGCGCGATGCCGAAGAGATACCCGCCGAGCGAGCCGCGGCTCGCGTCGAATCCTTCGCCCTTCTGCAGGATCGCCAGGAACGCCTCCTGCACGACGTCGTCGGCCGCGTGCGGACCGCACATGCGGGCGGCATACCGGTAGATCGGCCGCTGATGGCGGTGATAGAGCTCCGCGAAGGCGCCTTCGTCGCCCTGGCGGGCCCGCTGGAGGAGCGCGGCCTCGTCCACGTCACAGAGTATTGCGTCCCCGCCCCGTGAGAGTTCCCATGCGCCTTGGAACTTTTGCCAACGTTGCGGGCAATTCCCTGCCATGAAGGCTTTGGTGTTCCTGCTGGCGCTGATTCCCGGCATGGCGGCGGCACAACAGTTCCTCGCCGCTCCCGGAGGGCCAGCGGTGGATCCCAGCACGCGGTTCGAGGCGGCGGCGATCCGGCAGGTTGCCGCGTGCGCGCCCGCGGCCGCCGATGCGTCGACTGGCGGTCGTGGTGGGGGAGCCGGCACGCCGGGGCGCCTGCACCTGTGCGGCACGCTGGCCGAACTCATCGAACTCGCCTTCGCGGACGTGGCCCGGGGGCCGCGCACCGATCCCGGAGGCCTGCCGGAACTGCCGGCGTCGGTCACGCGGCATCTCCACGATCGCTTCGAGGTCACCGCCCGCGCGGCGCCGGGAACCACGATGCGGGCGATGACCGGCCCGATGCTGCGGACCTTCCTCGCCGAACGGTTCGGCATCGCCGCTTGACATGCGACAGATGTCGCACGTAAGGTATGCGACACCTGTCGCATGGCCAAGACCCACGAACGCCTGACCCGCCGCGAGCGCGAAATCATGAACGCGGTCTTCGCCCTGGAGAACCGCGCCTCGGCTGAAGACATCCGCGCGCGGCTCTCGAACCCGCCCTCCTCGTCGTCGGTCCGCGTGATGCTGTCGCGGCTCGAGGCGAAGGGCTATCTGAAGCACCAGGAAGACGGCCTGCGTTACCTCTACTCGGCGACGACGTCGCCGGCGGCGGCGAAGCGGGCGGCGCTTCAGCAATACCTCCAGGTGTTCTTCGGCGGATCGCTGCGGCAGATGATGACCGCGCTCGTGCGGGAGGGATCGTGGAGCGCGGACGATCTCGAGGCGCTGCGCGCCGAGATCGACCGCGCGAAAAAGGAAAGGCGGGAGCCATGAACGTCGTCGTGCTCACGGTCATCAAGGCATCCGTCATCCTCGCCGCCGCCTGGTTGCTGATCGCGGTGACCGGCCGGGCCCGGGCGTCGGTGCGCCACCTGGTTCTGGCGGTGGCGCTGGGCGCCGTGCTCGCCCTGCCCGTCGCCGCGCGGCTGCTGCCCGAGCGCTCGGTGCCGGTGCTTCGCGCGCCCGTCGCGATCGCCGAAGGCATGCAGCACTTTGTCGTCACGACGGAACCTGGCGAAGCGAAGCTGACTGGCCGCTCCGTGACGTACGCGCCGGCGCCGCGCTGGCGGGTCCTGCCGCTGGTGCTCCTGCTCGAAGGCGTGTGGCTACTGGGCGCCGTGGTGGCGACGCTGCCGCTGGCGGCCGGCGTGCGGGAACTGCGCCGCATCAGGCGCGAGGGCGCGACCTTCGACGTCGAGGGTGTGGATCCGCGAGTGGCGGTGCTGACCCACGACGGGGTGTCCGGACCGATGACGTTCGGTGTGCTCCAGCCGGCGATCGTGTTCCCGTCCGAAGCGCGCGAGTGGGACCCCGCTGATGTGCAACGCGCCATGCAGCACGAACTCGAGCACGTGCGGCGCCGCGACTGCCTGGTCGACGCCGTCGCGCGTGTGACCTGCGCGCTCTACTGGTTCCACCCGCTGGCGTGGCTCTCGTGGCACCGGATGCGCCTCGAGGCGGAGCGGGCGTGTGACGATGCGGTGCTGCGGGAGAGCGGGGCGGTGGAATACGCCGAGCAGCTCGTGTCGCTGGCGGCACGCGTGACCGCGACGCCCGCGCCGCTGCTGGCAATGGCGGGCGCACGGGACCTCACGCGGCGGGTGCAAGCCGTCCTCGATCGATCGCAGCATCGTGGCCGCGCCGGCGGCGCCGTCGTCGGCAGCGCCTGTGTTGCCGCGCTCTGTGCCCTTGGCCTGGTCGCGCCGCTGTCCGCCGGTTGGCGAGTGGAGAAGGCCTATTTCGGCCAGGCGGACACGCCGTTGGCGGTGGCGTTCGACGTCGCCTCGATCAAGGAGAATACGTCCGGCGATCCCGGCGGCAGCGGCGACAAGCTGGTGATGCGGATCGATCCGGGCGGTCATCTCACGGTACGCAACGCCACGTTGCGCAATCTCGTGCTGCTGGCCTACCGGACCGAGGTCACCCGCAATCAGATCGGCCCACTGGACGGGTGGATGGAGAGCCGCCGCTTCGACATCGATGCGCGCGCCGAGGATGGCGTGGTCACGCGCATCGACCGCGAGTCGGCGCTGCTCATGGATCGCATGCTGCGGCACCTGCTGGAAGAGCGATTCAAGCTGCGCGTGCGTCTCGATTCGCGCACCGGCGATGTGTACGTGCTGTCGGCGGCCCCGGGTGGGCCAAGGCTGACGCCGGCGAAGACGGCCGATCTCTGCCTTGGCGCCGATCCCCCGAAGCTGCCGAGCGGCTTGCTCGCGTGTCACGTGTTCCCACGCATGGGCCGGAGGGGCTTCGAGGCGGTCGCCGTCGATACGAGCGACCTGGCGTCGGTGCTGCGCGAGGTCCTGAACGCGCCGGTGACCGATGCGGCGAAGCTGCCGACGCTGTTCGATGCATCGGTGCACTGGAATCGCGACACGTTGAGCACCGCGCCGCGCGAGACGTTGTCCTCCGAGCCTCAGCCGACCGAGGACGATCCCGACCCGGCGACGGCGCTGCGTGAACAGCTTGGGCTCAAGCTCGAACGGCAACGTGGGCCGGTGACGACCTTGATCGTCGAGTTCGCCCAACCCCCCACGGTGAATTGATGCGCCCGGTCGTAGCCGTCGTGGCCGTCGCCCTGGCCGGTACCGTGGCGCGCGGCCAGTCTCCCGAGTCCCGGCCGGCGTTCGAGGCGGCGTCGATCAAGCCGAATCCAGGCAGCGCCGGATTCCAGGGCGGGTCGTGTGGTGGCACCGACGCGCGTCCGCCGGGCGCGCTCGCGCAGATGGCCGGCGTTCGCGTCACGCCGCCGGCGCCCGACACCTGCCAGTTCACCAACATCACGCTGCAGATGCTGATGAGCAGCGCATACGGGCTTGGCGTGCAGTTCGCCACGGGCTCGCAGCCGGGTGCGCTGGCCGGCGCGCCGGCGTGGTTCAACAGCGCGCACTTCGACATCCTCGCCAAGGCGTCGAAGGCGGGCACGAACGCACAGTTGACGCTGATGCTGCAGCGCATGCTGGAGGACCGGTTCGCGCTCAAGTTCCATCGCGAGACGCGCGAGGCCGACGGCTTCGCGCTCGCGGTCGCCCCGGGCGGGTCGAAGATGACCAGGGGCAGCGGTCCCGCCGGCCGCATCGGCCGCTTCGGCGGCGCGCCGTGGACCGGCACCAACGTGTCGATGGACGAGCTCGCCCGTTTCCTCGCGGCACGTCTCGACAAGCCAGTCACGGACGCCACGGGCCTGGCCGGTGGCTTTTCGTTCACGCTGATCTGGACACCAGGTGAAGGGGAGCGTTCCGGCTTTCCACGGCTGCCGCCTGGCGCTGCCCAGGGACTGCTGCAGCAGGCCGATCCGAACGGTCCGTCCCTGACCACCGCGCTGCGGGAGCAACTGGGGCTGCGCCTCGAACCGCGGCGGGTGCCGACCGAGGTGCTGATCATCGACAGTGCCCGGCTGCCGGCCGAAAACTGAGACCTGATGTCTAATGCGGCATGCGCGCCGCCATCCTCGCCGTCGCCATGCTGGCGATCGCCTCGTTCCACCTCGCCGCCCAGGACCTGCACTTCGAGGCGGCCAGCATCAAGCCGAGCCAGCCTAACGTCCGCACCACGGGACCCCGTGCTCCCGACGTCTTTTTCCGCAACGCCATCACGCTCCGGCTGTTGATGGTCTACGCGTGGGACCTCCCCGAGCACCGCATCGTGGGCGGCCCGGCGTGGATCGGGACGGACCGGTTCGACATCGTCGCCAAGGCGAACGCGACGCCGACCATTCCGCAGATGCGGGTACTGGCGCGCGAACTGCTGCAGGAGCGGTTCGGACTGCGCGTGCACACGGAAACCCGCGAGGGCCCCGTCTACAACCTGGTGCTGGCGCGCCCGGACGGCAGGCTCGGCCCCCGCCTGAAGCCGGCGGAGATCGACTGCACGCCGTTCATCACCGGCCAGCGGCCGATGAGCGAATCACCGCTGGTGGATGCCGGCGGACGCCAGGCTCCCCGCTGCGGCATCACCTCGTTCACCTCCGGACCCGGGGGCGCCATGACGGCGACGCTGAACGGCTTCCGCATTCCGCGCCTGGCCGACTACTTCGAACGCAGCGTCAACCGCGTCGTCGTGGACAAGACCGGCCTGACCACGGCGTTCGACGTCGAGGTGACGTTCATCAACGAGGTGATGGGGCTTGTGCCGGGCCAGGCCCCCGGGGAAGGACCGTCGCTGGCCACCGCGGTGCAGGAGCAACTCGGCCTGAAGCTGGAATCGGCGCGCGGGCCGGCCGAATTCCTGGTGATCGACGCGGTGGAAAAGCCGTCCGCGAACTGAGATGCGCCTCACCGCCATCGTTGTCGCCCTCGCTGTGGTTGCCGCGGCGGCGCAGGAGCCGCTCCGGCTCGAGGCGGCCTCGATCAAGCCGGCGCTCCCATTCGAGCCAGGCATCTCCCGGTTCGATCGCCCGGGACCCGACGTCTTCGATCGTGCCGCCGCGACGCTCCAGCAACTGGTGGAATACGCCTACGACGTGCCGCGGTACCGAGTGCTGGATGGGCCGGCGTGGATGAACGCCGATCGATTCGAGGTCACCGCCAAAGCCAATCGGGTGTTCGGACCAGGGGAGACGCGGCCGCTGGTGCGGCAACTGCTCGAGGAGCGCTTTCGATTGAAGGCCCATCGCGAGACGCGCGAACTGCCGATCTACAACCTGGTGTTCGCGCGCGGCGACCATCGCTTCGGTCCGGGCCTGCAGGTGGCACCCGTGGACTGCACGCCGTTCCGCACCGGCCAGCGGCCGATCAGCGAGTCGCCGACGGTGGAGTTACGCGGCGGGTATGTCGTGCCGCGCTGTGGATTCCGCTCCACCTGGGACATGCGTACCGGCGCCACCTCGCAGAACTGGAAGGGCATCCCGATGGCGGAGTTCGTGAGGGCGATCGCGAACGCCGCCGGGCGCGACGTCCACGACCAGACGGGGCTGACGGGCCTGTACGACTTCGACGTGACGTTCGTCAGTCCAACTTTGGTGAGCGCCCCCGGCCTGCCGAGGCCGAATGGGGAAGGGCCCTCGCTGACGACCGCGCTCATCGATGAGCTCGGCCTCAAACTCGAGCCGGCGAAGGGACCTGTCGACGTCGTCGTCATCGACGCGGCCGAGCGGCCGACGCCGAATTAGACGGCGGCGGAACCCGCCTACTTTCTGGAGAGTTCGATCGCGCGCAGCACTGCCTTGGTCATGCGCGTCACGTGACCCGCCAGCAGCGCCACGCACAGCGCCAGGAAGGCCATCTGCGCGGCAATCGTCACCCACAGCAGCTTCGCCAGGTGCGGGCCGGCATTCGGATCGGCGGCTTCTCCCGCGGATCCGATCGGGGCGTGGGCCAGCAGAAAACCGAGCGTGAACACGAAGATCAGAAAGAGCGCCGCGATCGCCAGCGCTCCAAAGCGGCGCGATCGATCCACGGCGTCCAGCGATTCGCGTACGAGTCTTTCCAGGTCGTCTGCCATCACGGTCTCCTTGGCGTGGCGTCCGCCTTCGGGCGGACCCCTCCGATGTGGGCGCGCAGCGTCTTCAGGCCGAACGCCAGGCGCGATTTGACGGTACCGAGCGGAATCTCGAGGACGACGGCGATCTCGCCGAGGGTCATCTCTTCCCGGAAGTGGAGCAGCAGCACGGCGCGGCTGGCCGGTGACAGCGCCTCGTGGGTCAAGAGCGCGTCGAGGTCACCTGGCGGGGGTGGCGGCGCCGCCTCGAGCAGCTCGAGCGCGTCGTCTTCGGCCGCGAGCCCGGCCCGCCGCCGGTGCTGCTTCAGGTGCTTGAACGCGAACCGGCTGGCGATGCGGTACGTCCACGGCCGGAACGCCGCCGGCTCCTCCAGCCAGCGCAGCTTCCGGCACACCTGGATCAACGTCTCCTGCAGCACATCATCCGCGTCCTGCGGCCCGACCAGCGAACGCAGGTAGCCGCGCAGCGGCGCCTGGATGCGGCGCAGCAACGCTTCGAGGGCGGCACGGTCGTCCGCCCGGGCGCGGAGAACGAGCAGCGATTCGTCGGGGGATGGGGCCACGGGCGCTCAAAGGATATGAGGCCCGTGGCGGGAGAAAAGTTCGAAGGGGGAAGGGCGAAGTCGGTCAGTCCTCGCTGGGGCGGGAGAGACGGTCGATGACGAGGACGGGGACGGGGGCGCGGCCCGCTTCGAGCTTCAGCCCCAGTTGCTCCTGCAGCGCGGTGAAGAGCGACGGTCGATCCGTGGCGAGCGGCGGGGCACCGGGTGCCGCCGGTTGTTCAGCCGCGTACTCCACATCCAGGTTCCAGATGCCTTCGAGGCCGGTGCGATCCACCACGACCCTGCCCACCACCTGCGACAGCGCGACGATCAGCGGATTCAGCGGGAAGCCGCCCATGTGGATCTCGCCGGGCGCGGTGTTCAGGCCACACCGGCCGGCGTCAGGCGGCGGCGCCTGCCCGGCGGCCAACGGGGGAGGCGGTCCGTTGCGCAGCGTGCAGTCGAACGATGCCCGCGACAGGTGCGGGCCAGGCGAGCGATCGGCCCGGGCGGCCGTCAGCAGGTAGACCGGCAGTTCACGGCTGTCGGCGTGCGTCTGCAACTGGAATCGATCGGCGATTACTTCGCGGACGATGGCGGCGACCGTGTCGATGTTGATGGCGACGCCGTCGCGGACCTTGACCATGATGTCGTAGGTGTCGCTCTTCGCCCACGACGGTGCGGCCACCACCTGGTCCATCTGCAGCCGGTTGGCAATGGCGATCAGGCGCTCTGGCGTGCCGCGAAGCCGCAGGCGGCCGCCGGGCTGCGGGTTGATCATCCACTGCGTGTTGTCGTCGGGGGGATGCAGCTTGACCGACGCCACCTCCATCAGCGGCGCCGATGGCGACTGGGCATGGAGCGCGGGCAGCAGGAGCAGCACTGCCGCGGAGGTGAGAGCCGTGAGTCGTGTCATTGCGCCTCCGTCGCCCGCCGCGTCATCGCGGCGGGTTCAGGAGGCTTGGACGGCGAATCGGCGCTCCGGGTTGATACCACCCGGGTGGCGCCTTTTGTCCACCGCTCGAGATTGGCGCGCGCGGCGGCTGGCGCGCGGGGGCGACGAATGTCCGGGCCGCGCCCGAATTCAGGCGGCCAGCGGGTAGACCTGCGGCGCCGGCGTGCGCGGCGAGGGCACCGGCGCGTAGGCGACCACCGACCACCCCTGCTGGCGCAACTGCATCACGATGGCCGCGTGACGCTGGAACGCTTTCACGCCGGCCGACAATTCCTCAATGATCGTCGTGCCCGCGGACCAGTGCGGCGTCACGATGACCGCATACTGCTGGTTGGCCGTGGCGAGCAGCTCGCAGGTGAGGAACTGGGTGCCGCGGCGGAAGGTCCAGGCCAGGAGGCGCTGCGGAGCGCGCGGGCCGGGTGCCGTCGTGTGCTGGGTCGGAGCCGTCGTCATCATGGCCGGACGTAGTTCAAGACAAATGCCAGCTTCCGAACGTGCCAGAATGGCTGATTACATATGCCATTCGCCACACTAGGGTTACATGCGGACCTCGTCAGGGGCGTCCGCGAGCTGGGCTTCAGTCGTCCGACACCCATTCAGGGTGATGCGATTCCACCTGCGCTGGCCGGGCGCGACCTGCTGGCCTGCGCCATGACCGGCAGTGGGAAGACCGCTGCCTTCCTGTTGCCCATCCTGCACCGATTGATGGAACGCCCGCGCCGCACCACGCGCGCGCTGGTGCTGACGCCCACCCGCGAGCTGGCGGCGCAGATCCTCGAGGAGTTCAACGCGTTCGCGGTCCACACGCCGCTGACCGCCGCGGCCGTCTTCGGCGGCGTCGGCATGGGGCCGCAGGAGCATGCCTTCAGGTCCGGCGTGGACGTGCTGATCGCCACGCCCGGCCGGCTGCTCGATCACTTCACGCGCCCCTACGCGAAGCTCGATGGCCTCGAGTACCTGGTGCTCGACGAAGCCGACCGGATGCTGGACATGGGCTTCCTGCCCGACATCCGCCGCGTCCTCAGGCACATCCCCGCGAAACGCCAGACGCTGTTCTTCAGCGCGACGATGCCGCCGCCAATTGCGGCGCTGGCGGGGGAGATGCTGAAGAACCCGGCGACGATCAACCTGCAGCGGCAGGCGGCGCCGGCCGTGGGCATCACGCAGGCCGTGTATCCCGTGGCGCAGGACCTGAAAGCCTTCCTGTTCGTGGAACTGCTCAATCGCGGCATCCTGCGCGAGGCGCTGGTGTTCACGCGAACCAAGCACCGCGCGAATCGCCTGGCCGAGCACCTGGTGAAGGCGCAGATCGCGGCGGAGCGGATTCACGGCAACCGTTCGCAGAACCAGCGGACCGAGGCGCTGGCCGGCTTCAAGAGCGGCAAGTACCGCGTGCTCGTCGCCACCGACATCGCGGCGCGCGGCATCGACGTCGAAGCGCTCAGCCACGTCGTCAACTTCGACGTGCCGGCGGTGCCGGAGGATTACATCCACCGCGTCGGCCGCACCGGCCGCGCGGAGCTGACCGGCGAGGCCTACACGTTCGTCTCGCCGGAAGAAGAAGGCGATCTCAAGGCGATCGAGCGCGCGATCGGCAAGAGCCTGCCGCGGGTGACGATTCCCGACTTCGACTACAAGGCGCGGCCGCAGGCGAAGTTCGAGGTGCCGCTGAAGGACCGGATTGCCGCGATCCGCGCGCAGAAGAAGATGGAGCGCGAACGGGCGGCCGCGAACGCGGCGCGGCGATCGGCGAACCTGCGCGGCCAGGGACCGGCGCCCGGCCGGAGCTCGCAGGGCCCGGGCGGCGTCGGTAGCGGCGGGAACCGCCCATCCGGCGGCGGCGGCCAGCATCGTCCCGGTGGCGGCGGTTCTCGCCGCAGCGGCGGTGGCGGTACCGGCGGCGGCCGATTCCGCCCGCGCGGCGGCGGCCGCTAATTCGTCGGCTCGGGCGTCCTCGTGGGGTCCGGCTCTAGCCGGACCTGTCGTCGGCGGACCGAACGGCGTTGTCAGCGGACCCAAGGCGCGTGTCAGCGAACTAAACCCGTGTGTCAGCGGGGCGCCGCCCTATGTCAGCGCGTTCCGACGCCGTGTCAGCGGATTGTTTCCACGTGTCGGCGGCTGTCCCCTGCGTGTCAGCGGCTTCCCCCGGCGTGTCAGCGGCTTGGCCCGGCGCGTCAGCGGCTTCCCCCGGCGTGTCAGCGGCTTCTCCCGGCGCGTCAGCGGCTTCTCCCGGGGCGTCAGCGGCTTCCCGCGGGGCGTCAGCGAACGAAACCTGGTCGTCAGCGGACCGAAACGTCCCGTCAGCCGGCGCTGGACGTCGATCAGCGGCCAGTACACTGGTGCGCGTGACCGAACGTGACCGCGCGGCGCTGGAGGAGATCGATTTCCGGCTGCGCATCCTGCTGCCCGAGGAATACCAGGACGCCGAGCTGACCGAGCCTGTCCCGATGCGCGCCGCCGGGCTGAAGTTCGACGCCGACGGCCGCGTCGCCTGGAACGAGATCTGGGGCAACTTCTGCGACCTGGCGATGGCCGGCGGGCCGCCGCACAAGGGCACGCTGCTCGCGCCGGCGGCGCCGGCCGAGGTGGCGACGGCGCTGCCGCAGTACCAGACGGTGCTCGCCGAGATCGTCCGCGGCGTGCACCTGGTCACCGGCCTACACGTCTACCCGGCGCCCGGCGCCGGCTGGGTCCGGGTCGACACGCACAGCGAGGAGATGGCCGGCTGGCTGCTGCGCGCGATCACCATGGAGAACGTCGCGGTGCGCGCGCATGGCATCGCGCTCGACCTGCCGGTGAGCCCGTCGTTCCGGCTGGAGAAGGAGATCAAGAACGTGGTGACCGTCATCGCCAAGACGGTGCACTACTGGACCGGCCACATGCCGGCCGCCCAGCACGGCGCGATCGCGGACCTGTTCGCCACGCTGGCACGCACCGAGCCGCTGGTCACGGCAGCTAGTGGCTGGCGCGCGGTCCCCTGCGACAACGTGCGCCAGGCCATCTGGCTGATGCGCGCGCTGGTTGCGCACAACATCCTCGCGCGCCGGGAAGCGTGCCTCCTGTGGATCCCGGAGGCCGGCGATCGTGTGAACAGGATGCTCGCCACCGTTGAGCACCTCGCCGGCGTGAAGGCATAATCGGGCCTTTCCTCAGGGGGCCCCATGTCCGTCACTCTCCCGGTCAACACACCGTTCCAGATGCTCGGCACCACCATGACCGTGAAGGTCTCTGCCGCCGATACCGGCGGCACCTGCGCGATGGTCGAACAGATCACGCCGCCGGGATGGGGACCGCCGCTCCACGTTCATACCCGCGAAGACGAAATGATGTACGTGCTCGACGGCGAGTACGAGGTGCGCCTCGGCGACCAGACGCTGCGAGTGACCGCCGGACAGGCCGTCGGCATGCCGCGAAACGTGCCGCACACGTTCAAGAACGTCGGGGCGACCGACGGCCGTCTCCTCGCGGTGATGACGCCAGGCACGCTGGAGCCGTACTTCCACGAAATCGCGCAGCTCTCCGGTCCGCCAAGTCCGCAACTCGTCGCGCCGATCGCCGAGCGCTACGGATTGACGATGCTGGGGCCCGCATAGATAGCCCCCGCGGCGGCGTCCGCGTTTCTGCGTGATGCGCGTTTCGCGCGTACAACAAGAAGGGGCGCCCGGTTTCCCGGGCGCCCCTTCCGCCTCACTTCTTACTTCCTACTTCGCCCTTCGAACTTACCGCGCGAGCGGGTTCGGCCGCAGCTGGAAGTGGACCATCTTGCCCTTGGTCCCCTTGCCGCCTTCGATGTGCCACACGAAGTGCGTGCCGTAGTTGGCCCACAGCCCGCGGTTCTTCCAGTCACCCTCGGGGCCGTCGATACGGCCGTCCATGCCGCGCGAGTAGAAGCCGAGCGGATACGGCACCCGCAGCGTGATCCACTCACCGGTCGCCGGGTTCAGCGCCAGCTCCGAGTCGGAGTTGGAGCCGTTGGCCAGCGGGATGTTCTTGCCAAGACCCAGGGTGTTCTGCTGGTCCACCCAGTTCGTGTAGTGGAAGTCTGCCGGGATGTTCGTCCCCTTCAGCTTCGGACCCGGTGTCTGGTACAGCGTCCAGCCTTCCTTGCACTGGCTGCCGTCCACTTTCTGCGGGCCCGTCAGGTCCTTGCACTTGCGGACGTCGAAGCTGGCCAGGTGCGAACTGGCCGCCAGGGCGGTCCAGACGACGCCGTTGCTGTCGATGTCGACGCCGCGCGGATCGTAGCCCGGCTCCGGCACCTTGAAGATCTGCGTCATGCACGACTCGGGCGGATTGTTGCCGCGCTTCAGGCGAACCAGGTACCCGGGGAAGACCTCGCTCACGCCCCACACGGAATCGTCCACCGGGCTCGGGATGACCGTGTAGAGGTTGAAGTTGGTCAACGTGTCGCGCGTCGGGTCGGGCGGACCACCAGCGGGAGCCGCGCCCTGACCTCCGGGACGTCCACCACCGGCCCGCTGACCGGCGCCGGCGCCGGCATTCGCGCCGCCCGCGGCGGCGTTGCCGCCGGCGATCGTGTCGGTGGCATAGAGCACCGAGTCACCACCGCGGCCGAGGCGGACGTTGAACGGCCGCGTGGCCTTGCCGTCGCCGTTGGTGTCGACGACCTGGCCGCACCAGCCGACCGCCTGCTGCTCGGCCTTGAGCGGGTCGTTGCCGTTGGCCTTCATCGCCTCGTCGAACTTCTTGGTGTCGATCCAGCCGAAGATCGGGCCCGACAGCTCGTTGAAGTAGACGGTCTCGTTCGGATCGTTGTCGAACTGCAGGTGGTGCGTGGCGTAGCACGTTTCGATCAGCACGAACTGCTTGGTCTTGGGGTCGTAATACGACGCCTGGCGGCCGCTGGTGCGCAGCGGGAACCAGTCGGAATACGCGCTCTTGCCGTCGTTGCACCAGGTCGGCTGCTGCTGGCGGATCTTCGACGTCAGCCACACCCGGCCCTTGTTGTCCATCATCGGGTTGTGCGGATCGGCCGGGTCGTACGGCGGGTTCGACCAGAGCCACTGGTCACCCCACCAGAGCGACGGGCGCTGCGGCTTCGGGAAGCGCGACGTCACGGTTTCGCGCGGCGCGCGCGTCGGGATCTCGAGCTCCTCGGTGGTGTTCTTCTTCGGGTCGAGGACGACCAGCGTGCCGTGGCCGGCGGACACGGCGTAGACCGGACCGCCGCCGTTCACCCGCGGGTTGTACTTGCTGGTGGTGATCTCGTCGTGCATGAACGAGTGGTCGGTGCCCCAGTCCCACAGCGTCAGCACCAGGTTGCGCTCCACGCCCTTCGGCCGCGGCGGCGCCGGGGGCACTTCGCCTTTTTCGACGGCGCGCGTCCAGTCGGCGAACGCCTGCAGCGAGGCGGCCTGGCCCTGGTTGGTCAGCACCGAATACATCGCGGTGCCGCGCACGCCGGTGCCGAGGCGCCATTCCCACGCTTCTTCATGTGTCTTCAGTTCCGGCTTCGCCTTGAAGACGTGATCGACGCTGCGCGTGAGCTTGTTGCCGAGCTGATGGCAGAAGTTGCAGTCGGACTTGAGCGAGTTGATCCAGCGATCCTGGCTCGCCATGCCGGTGCCGACGCCGTTGCCGTTGGGCGGCTGGCCGGTGCCGGGGAACTTGCTCTTGTCAGGCGGCGCCAGCATCGACAGCCAGTAGTCGCCGGGGTAGACCTGCGCGGCTTCCTGCGGCGTCTTCGCCAGCACCGCGTTCAGCGTCACGCTGGCGTTGCCCGGCTTCAGCGTCTGCTTCGGCGAGTCGACGAGGCCGTAGCCGCGCACCCACACGCTGTAGTTCGCGGTCGGCAGTTCGGGCAGGAGGAAACGCCCCTGGTCGTCGGTGACGACGATCTTGATGAAGTTGGTCGGCAGGTCCTTCGTCTCGGCGATGACCCACACGCCCGCTTCGGGACCGTTGGTGCTGCGCACCGTACCGGTGATGATGCCGTTGGCCGGCGCCGTGGCGCGCTGCGCCTCCAGCGACGAGCCGGTGGACACCACGAACGCGGTGGTGAGCGCAATCAACCCGGCGGTGAGGACGGCAAACCCCACTCGGGAACGCGTAGCACTGCTCACGGAATTCCTCCTGGTCGGCAGGTCCGCTGCTGCGGAGCCCGCCCTACTGATTAGGAACGGCAATAACCGGAGAAGTATAGGCGCCTCCGCCGTTTGCGGGGAAGCCCGGGAACGGGAAATTTGATACTTTTTTGCGGGAGTGGGCCGGACCCGGCCCCTAGAATTGAGGCCTCATGATGCGACGCACAGTCGCGGCGCTGACAGTCCTTATAACTACCCTCGTCGCAGCCCCGGCCTCCTGGGCTGCTCCTGGTGACACGCGGCTCGCCGACGCCGCCGAGAAACGCGATGTCACCGCCGTCCGTACGCTCCTGACCCAGAAAGTCGATCCCAACGCTCCCGGCCGCGACGGCACGCCCGCGCTGCTCTGGACGGTCCGGGTCGACGACGTGGAGACGGCGAAGCTGCTGGTGAAGGCCGGCGCGGACGCGAAGCTGGCCAACCGCTACGGGTTGACCCCGATCGCCCTCGCCGCCGCCAACGGCAGCGCCGCCATGCTGCGCGTGCTGCTCGACGCCGGCGCGGATCCCAACGCCGTGGACCAGGCGGGCGAGACCACGTTGATGGCCGCCGCGCGCAGCGGGAACCTCGACGCCGTCCGCGTCCTGCTCGAGCGCAACGCCGGTCTCGACACCAGGGACGCGCAGTATCAGCAGACCGCGCTGATGGTGGCGGTGCGCGAAAACCATCCGCAGGTGGTGAAGCTGCTGCTGGAGCTCGGCGCCGACGTCAACGCGAAGACCCGCGTCGGCGTGACGCCCCCGTTCATCCTGCCGAACTCGGTGCCCGGCTTCGGCCACGGCGTCGGCATCGTCCGTGGCGGCTCGCCGGATCGCGGGCGGCGCGCGCCGATCCCCGGCGGGCTGACGCCGCTCCAGTACGCGGCGCGTGACGGCCGGCTGGAGACGGTGAAGATGCTGCTGGCCTCGGGCGCAGACATCAACGCCGTGGAGGCGAACGACATCACGCCGCTCATCACGGCGATCACCAACAACCACCCGGACGTGGCGACCTATCTCATCGAGCAGGGCGCGGACGTCAACAAGGCGGATTGGTACGGGCGCACGGCGCTCTTTGCCGCGGTCGAAACGCGCAACATGGACGTGGACAACGGCCCGCCCTTCGAAAACAGCATCGTCCGGCCGCCGTATCTGCCGCTCATCCAGCTGCTGCTGGACAAGAAGGCCAACGTCAACGCGCGGACGAAGGAACAGCTGCCCATCCGCAACCAGTTCCTGCGCACCACGGGCACGCTGGAGTGGGTGGACTTCACCGGGATGACGCCGTTCATCTTCGCGGCGCGCGCGGGCGACGTGGCGGTGATGAAGATGCTGCTGAAGGCCGGGGCCGACCCGAAGATGGAAACGTTCGCGGGAACCAACGCGCTGATGGCGGCCGCGGGCGTCAACTGGGTGTTCGACCAGACCTACTGGGAAGGCGAGAAGGCGAACCTCGAGGCCGTGCAGCTCTGTTTCGACCTCGGGATCACCGACGTGAACCACCAGAACTCGATGGGCGTCACGGCGCTGATGGGCGCGGCCAACCGCGGCTCCGACTCGATCATCAGGTTCCTGGTCTCGAAAGGCGCCAGGCTGGATGTCAAGGACGCCGAGGGGCGCACGGCGATGACGTGGGCCGAGGGCGTGTTCCTGGCGACGCACCCTGCGAAGGCCAAGCCGTCGTCGATCGCGCTGCTGACCGAAGTGGGGAAGGGTACGAAATGAGGCGGCTGCTGTTGTCGGCGGCGGTCGCCTGGACCGCGGTCATCGTCACGCTCGCGGGGCAGGCCGCGCCGAAGCCGGCCTCCGCGCCGGCCGGTAGCGGCCGGCCGCCGGTGGGCGCCGCCGCGCAGGCCGCGCGGCCGAAGCCGGCCGCGGCCGCTGTCCCCACCGCGGATCCGGCGTTGTTGAAGCAGTACTGCTTTGGCTGTCACAACGATCGCGCGAAGGCCTGCTGCGGCGGGCTGGCGCTCGACACGGCGAACTTCGAGGACGTCTCGAAGGATGCCGAGACCTGGGAGAAGGTCGTCCTCAAGCTGAAGACCGGCCTGATGCCGCCGTCGGGGAGCCCGCGGCCCGATCGCGCGGTGCTCGACAACTTCGCGACCGCCATGGAAGCGCGGCTCGACAAGGCGGTTCCGGCCAATGCCAACCTGACGACCCCGGCACTGCACCGGTTGAACCGCATCGAGTACGCGAACGCCGTGCGCGACCTGCTCGATCTCGAGATCAACGTCAACGCCCTGCTGCCGGCCGACGGCTCCAGCGAAGGGTTCGACAACCTCGCGGAAGCGCTCGCGGTGTCGCCCTCGCTGGTGCAGGGGTATGTCTCCGCGGCGATGAAAATCAGCCGCACGGCCGTGGGCGATCGCACCGCGGTGGCGCAGCAGGTCGTCTACAACGCGCCCCCGGGCCTGGCGCAGGACAAGCACATCGACGGGCTGCCGCTGGGCACGCGCGGCGGCATGCTGTTCACGCACACCTTCCCGCTCGACGCCGAGTACCAGTTCACGATTGGCGGCGGCTTCGGCGGCGGCGGCGCCACCGACTTCACCATCGACGGCCAGCCGGTGCAGGCCACCGGCCGTGGCCCGCAGCGCGTGCCGGTGACCGCCGGTCCGCACGTCATTGGCGTGGCGGTGCTCGATCGCGCGCGCGGCGCGGGCGTGGACGAGATCTACTCGGACTTCCGCAAGGACGCCGAATTCACGCCGGGGGGCGGCGTGAACAGCGTGACGATCCTGGGCCCGTTCAACGCCAAGGGCGCGGGCGACACGCCGGCGCGCAAGCGCATCTTCGTCTGCAGGCCGGCGACCGCGGCGGAAGAACTGCCGTGCGCCCGCCGCATCCTCTCGACGCTGGCCCGCCGCGCCTATCGCGGCCCCGTCAGCGAGGCTGAAATCGCCGAACTGATGAAGTTCTACCAGCAGGGGCGCTCGGACGAAGGCGCCGCCTCCGCCGACGCGACCGCCGGCAAGGGCGATTTCGAGAACGGCATCCAGCAGGGGCTGGCGCGCATCCTCGTCGCGCCGCGCTTCACCTTCCGCGTGGAAGAAGAGCCCAAGGCGGCGGCGCCGGGCGCGCCGTACCGCATCAGCGACACCGACCTCGCGTCGCGCCTGTCGTTCTTCCTGTGGAGCAGCATCCCCGACGACGAGCTGCTGGACGTGGCCGCGAAGGGGCGCCTCCGCGATCCGCTGGTGCTGCGCGCGCAGGTCAAGCGCATGCTCGCGGACCCGAAGTCCGACGCGATCGTCGAGAACTTCGCCGGCCAGTGGCTCTTCCTCCGGGAGCTGGCCACCGTGCAGACCGAGGCCAAGGAGTGGGACGACAACCTGCGCAAGTCGTTCCTCACCGAAACCGAGATGCTGTTCCGGACGATCGTGCGCGAGGATCGCAGCCTGGTGGATCTGCTCGACGCCGACTACACGTTCGTCGACGAGCGCCTGGCGCGCCACTACGGGATCCCGAACGTGCACGGGAGTTTCTTCCGCCGCGTCCCGCTGCCCGCCAACAGCCCGCGCCGCGGCCTGCTCGGGCAGGGCAGCGTGCTGACGATCACGTCGGTCGCGTCCCGCACGTCGCCCGTGTCGCGCGGCAAGTGGATCCTCGAGAACGTGCTGGGGGCGCCGCCGCCGCAGCCGCCGCCGGGCGTCGAGATCAACCTCGATCCCGATCCGAAAGCCGAGAAGCCGACGACGCTGCGGCAGCGGATGGAGCAGCACCGGCGCTCGCCGCAGTGCGCGGGGTGCCACCGGCTGATGGACCCGATCGGGTTCTCGCTCGAGAACTTCGACAACATCGGCGCCTGGCGCGACACCGAGGCGGGGCAGCCGATCGACGCCACCGGCCAGCTCGCGGACGGCACCGGCGTGAAGGGCATCGACGACCTGCGCGCCGCCGTCCTCAGCCGGTCGAACGCGTTCATGTCCACGGCCACGCGCAAGATGCTGACCTACGCGCTGGGCCGGCCCCTGACCTACGCGGATATGCCCGCCGTCCGCGCGATCGCGAAGAAGGTGGCGGCCGACAAGAACCGGTTCTCATCGCTTATCCTTGGCGTGGTCGAGAGCGCACCGTTCCAGATGCGCGTGAAACGGCCAGACGCCGCGCGGGCTACGTCGTAGCGGCGGATCGTCCGCCTGTCGGGGCGGGTCGGTGAGACCCGCCCGGAGTGATTCATGTCATTCATCACGAAGAAGCACCTCTCACGGCGCACCATCCTGCAGGGACTCGGCGTGACCATCGCCCTGCCCGTGCTCGAATCGATGATTCCCGCGGCCACGGCGCTGGCGCAGACGGTGGCGGCGAAGCGGCCCACGCGCTTCGGCGCGATTTACTTCCCGCACGGCGTGATCCAGGAAAACTGGGTCCCGGCCACGGAAGGCGCCGGCTACGCGATCACGCCCATCCTCGAGCCGATCAAGCCCTTCTACGACAAGGTCACCGTCGTCACCAACCTGAAGCACGCGCTCGCCTATGGCAGCGGCGCCACGGCGAACCACAATCGCGCGGCCTCCGCCTTCCTGAGCGGCGCGTTCGCCAAGACCGGCGCGCAGCCCCACCTGGGCGTCACCATCGACCAGGTGATCGCCAAGAAGATGGGGCAGGACACGCCGCTCCCGTCGCTGGAGCTGGCGATCGAAGGCGCGAGCGTCAACTGCGGCGACGGCCTGAGCTGCTCGTACCGCGACACCATCTCCTGGCAGAGCGACACGTCGCCGCTGCCGATGCAGAACAACCCGCAGGTGGTGTTCGAGCGCCTGTTCGGCGACGGCAACGACGTCGGGCAGCGCAAGGCGCGCCGCAAGCAGTCGCTGAGCCTGCTGGACTCGGTGCTGGGCGAGGCGAACGCGCTGCAGCAGAAGCTGCCCGCCGGCGACCGCGCGCGGATGGATCAGTACCTGACCGATGTCCGCGAGATCGAGCGCCGCATCCAGAAGGCCGGCGAGCAGGTGTCCGACGAGCTCGAGCTGCCGAAGCCGCCGACCGGCGTCCCATCGGACACCGAAGAGCACATCAAGTTGATGTACGACCTGCAGGTGCTGGCGTGGCAGACGGAGATCACGCGCATCTCCACCTTCCAGGTTGCCCATGAGCTGAGCAACGCGGTCTACACCAAGAGCACGATCCGCGACGCCTTCCACATCCTGTCGCACCACTCGAACATCCAGGAGAACAAGGACCGCTTCACCATCCTGAACCGGTACCACGTCGGCCTGCTGGCCTACTTCCTCGACAAGCTGCAGAAGACGCCCGACGGCGACGGCACGCTGTTCGAGCACTCGCTCGTGCTCTACGGCAGCGGCCTCGGCGACGGCAATCAGCACGATCACGCCGATCTGCCGGTGCTCGTGGCCGGCGGCGCCACGGGCCGCCACCGGGGCGGCAAGCACATTCGCACGCCGAAGGACACGCCGATGGCCAACCTGCTGGTGGCCCTGCTGGAAAAGATGGAGATTCCGGCGGAGAAGTTCGGCGATAGCTCCGGGGCGATCGCGCTCTAATGATTCTTGATTATTGATTCGTGGTTCGTGATTCAGCAGACTCCCCTCGACTGCGCTCGGGGCAGGCTGCTTCCAATCACGAATCACGATTCATGAATCAGGAATCGACTGGCATCACCTTTCACCGCCCCTGGGCGTTCTGGGCCGGCTCCGCCGCCCTGACCGCGGGCGTGCTGATGCACTTCCCGGAGTGGCTCTCCATGGCCGACATGCACTACCGCATGGCCGGCATGGCGATGGGGCCGCTCATGGTGGCCGGGATGTGGCTCATCACCGGCGGATTCCTGCTCGCGTTGTGGGGCCTGTTGCCGCCGCCCCGGCCGCCCTTCGGCTCCACGCCGGGCGGGCCCGCGCACTACCACCTCGAGGCGATGGACGATGCGACGCTGACGGGCGCGCATTGGGGACTGCTGTTCGTCCTCGGCGTGGCGCTGGTCATCGACGTCATGAAGCCGGCGACGCTGGGCTTTGTCATCCCCGGGATGGTGGCGGAGTACGGCGTGCCGCAGGCGCGCATGGGGTGGCTGCTCGTCTGCGCGCTGGCCGGGACGACCGTGGGGTCGGTGTTCTGGGGCGTGATGGCGGATCGCATCGGCCGCCGCGCGGCCATCCTGCTGGCGTCGCTGATGTTCATCGGCACCTCGATCTGCGGGACGATGCCGTCGTTCGCGCTCAACCTGTTCATGTGTTTCCTGATGGGGCTGGCCGCGGGCGGGATGCTGCCGATCGTCTACGCGCTGATGGCGGAGTCCGTGCCCGCCGGTCCGCGCGGCTGGCTCGTGGTGCTGCACGGCGGCATGGGCACCGTGGGCGGCACGCTCGCGGCCGCCGGCTTCGCGTTGCTGCTGGAGCCCACCTATTCGTGGCGCGCGCTCTGGCTGATGAACCTGCCCACCGGGATCATCATGCTGATCCTCAACCGCTGGATCCCCGAGTCGCCGCGGTTCCTGCTCGAACGCGGCCGCGTGGACGAAGCAAGGCGCGTCCTCGCGAACTACGGCGTGGCGCTCGTCGAGGCCGGCAGCCAGGCCAGCCGCGCCGCGGCGCCGGCCACGGCCGACCTGAAGGCCGGCCTCTACGGGGAGCTGGTCAGCCTGTTCCGGCGCCCGCACGTCGCGCAGACCATGGTGGTCATCGTCTACGGGCTGGCGTGGGGGCTGGTGAACTGGGGCTTCATCGCGTTCCTGCCGACGTTCCTGCGCAGCCGCGGCTTCGGCGCGGGCGCCTCGTCGTACCTGCTGTTCCTGTCGGCCTTCGTGGCCATCCCCGGCACGGTGCTCGTGGCCTGGATGTACGGCAAGTGGAGCAGCCGCGGCAGCATGGTGCTCTTCGCGGCGGCCAGCATCGCGTCCGCGGTGGCGTTCGCGGCCATTGCGCCGAGCGACACCACCAACCGGGTGCTGATGATCGCCGTGCTCTCGTTGATCTACACCGCCACCGGCGGGGTGATGGCGATGCTCTCGCCGTACACCGCGGAAGTGTTCCCGACGCGCCTGCGCGGCACCGGCAGCGGCCTGTCGGCCGGGAGCACGAAGCTGGGAGGGCTGTTCGGCGGCGTGGCCACTGTCACCGGCACGATCGCCGTGGCCAACGGCCTCACCCGGCCGGTCCTGCTGGTGTCCATCCCCATGGCGATTGCCGTGGGCCTCGTCTGGCGCTACGGGATCGAGACCCGGGGGAGACGCCTCGAGGAACTGGCGCCCGCCCTTGACCCGCCTTCCGGACTGCGGTGAGATACGCCTGACAGGAAGAAGACACTACGACGGCACGACGAATCTCACGATGAACACGACGACAACGCATGTCTGTCGTCGTGCTCGACGTGGCCCTCGTGGTCGTCGTGGTGTCTTTTCCGTAACTGAGAGGATTACGTGATCAAGTCCATGTTGACGGGTGTCGCCGGGGTGCTGGTGTTCGCCGGTCTGCTGAGCGCGCAGGCGCCCGCGCCGGCGGCTCCGCAGGCGGCCGCGCGGCCGAATACACCCGGCACCGAGAGCGGGTGGGCGACGTTCCAGGGGCAGTGCGTCGGCTGCCACGGCGTGGTGACGAAGATCGGGACCGCGCCGATGGTGGCCGACATCCGCGCGATGACGCCGGAGCGGATCTACGCGGCGCTCCAGGGGAAGACCCACCACGACAAGACGCTCACCGACATCCAGGCGCAGCGCGTCGGCGAGTTCATGGGCGGGCGGCCGCTGGGCAGCAAGGACAAGGGCGACGCGAAGGACATGCCCAATCGCTGCACGTCGAATCCGGAGATGACCGATCCCGCGCGCGGCGCCTCCTGGAACGGGTGGGGCAACGGGCTCGCGAACACGCGCTCGCAGACCGCGGCGGCGGCGAAGCTGACCGCGGCCGACGTGTCGAAGCTGAAACTGAAGTGGGCGTTCGGCATGCCCAACGGCATGACCAGCAACGCCCCGCCGGCGGTGGCATCGGGCCGCCTCTTCCTTGCCAGCGACAACGGCTATCTCTACTCGCTCGACGCCAAGACCGGCTGCGTCTACTGGTCCTATCAGCAGGGGTCGATCGTCCGCGGCGCGCCGGTGATCGGGCGCGTATCCGGCCAGGGCAGTGGTTCCGGTCAAAGCGGTGCCCGCTGGGCCGTCTTCATCGGCGACGGCCACGCCTACGTCCACGCCGTGGACGCGCAGACCGGCCGCGGCCTCTGGAAGGTGAAGGTGGACGATCACCCGGTGGCGCGCATCACCGGCGGCGTGGCGTACCACAACGGCCGCGTCTACGTGCCGGTGTCGGGCTCTGAGGAGTTCCAGGCGGGCAACATCGATTACCCGTGCTGCACCAGCCGCGGCGCCGTGGCGGCCCTCGAGGCGAACACCGGCAAGCTGGTGTGGAAGACCTACAACGTCGACGAGCCGAAGCCGTGGAAGAAGAACCCGAACGGGGTGCAGCTGTACGGGCCGTCGGCCGGCGGCGTGTGGAACACGCCGACCATCGACACGGCGCGCGGCGCGCTCTACGTCGGCACCGGGGATGCCGTGACGCCGCCCGAGTCTCCCCTCACCGACGCCGTCGTCGCGATGGACCTGAAGACCGGGAAGGTGCTGTGGTCGTACCGCGCCGCCGACAAGGACCTGTTCATGGGCGGGTGCAACGGGCCGGTGAAGAGCGAGGCGTGCCCGCCGGTGATGGGGCCCGACTTCGACATCGGCAACTCGCCGATCCTGGTGACGCTGGCCAACGGCAAGCGCGCAGTGATCGCCGGCGGCAAGAACGCCGACGTGTTCGCGCTGGATCCGGACGCCGGCGGCACGCTCCTGTTCCGCGTCAACCCGACCGGCGCCACGCCCGGACAGTTCGGCCGCGGCCGCGGCTCGATCGTGTGGGGCGGTGCCACCGACGGCCAGCGCGTCTACTACGGCACCGGCGCGGCCGGCCTCGCGGCGCTCAACGCCGAAGGGATGAACGTCTGGAACTTCACGGCCCCCGGCGCAAGCGGCCGCGGCAGCGCCGCCCTCGGGGCCGCGCCGACGACGATTCCGGGCGTGGTGTTCCAGGGCGCCGGCGACGGCCAGCTGTTCGCGGTGTCGGCCACGGATGGCAAGCAGCTGTGGCAGTTCAACACGGCGCAGGACTTCGAGACGGTGAACAAGGTGAAGGCGCGCGGCGGCGCGATCAACACCTCGGGCGCGGTGATCGTCGACGGAATGGTCTACGTCGGCTCCGGCTACGCGATCAGCGCGGGCGCCTCAGGCGGCAACGTGCTGCTGGCGTTTGCCGTCGAATAATCGTGAATCGTGAATCGTGAATCGTGAATCGTGAATCGTGAATCGTGAATCGTGAGTCGTGAATCGTGAGTCGTGAATCGTGAATCGTGAGTCGTGAGTCGTGAATCGTGAATCGAAGAACGCAAGCCCATTCACGATTCATGATTCATGATTCATGATTCACGACTATCTAGCGGTCAGCGTCAGGAGGTAGGTGAGGAGGGGTTCGCAGTAGGGAGCCTTCCGCACGACCTCCACGCGATAGTTTCCAGACTCGGGGATCGTCCCGGTCCAGCTCCGCCGTCCATCCGCCGCGGCGTTCACCGGCTTGCCCTTCGCGTCCTTCACCCGGATCACCGCCTTGTTGCCGGGAAAGCGTTCCAGCGTGCCCTGCAGGGTGATGTTCTTCGTCAGCATGACGTCGTAGACGTCCACCTCGTCGAACTCCAGGTTGCCGGCCGCCTGACGCTTGGCGCCGTGGAAGCGCAGGTCGAGCGAGGCCACCGGCTGCTTCCGCGGCTCGTAGTAGCCGCCGGAGACCTTGAACGCGGTGACACGCAGGGCGCCTCCCTCCGCGCGCTGCGCCACGACCAGGTCTTTCCCAATCCTCACCACCTGCCCATCGTCCTGCACCGCGCCGTTTTCGATGGCGCAGACGGTATCGGGCCAGAACACCCCGAGGATGGGGAAGCCGCTCTGGCTCGTGACATTGATCGGTTCGCCGCCCGCCTGCGTCAGCCGCACGGGGAAGGCGAACAGCAGGTCGACCGCCCGCGTGTCGCGCGTGCGCAGCGCCTTGACCAGCGCGGTGCGAAAGGCGGCCGCGTCTTCGGCGGCGGTGGTGATGGCGGAGCACGCCAGGATCAGCAGGGCCAGGACAACACGGCGCATCATCGCCGCCCATGATCGCCTACTTCACGGTCAGCGTCAGCAGGTAGGTGAGTGCCGGGTCGCAGAAGGCAGCCTGGCGGACGATGTCGACGCGGTACTGGCCGGTGGCAGGGACCTGGGCGGCCCACACGCGCTTGCCGTCGGCCTTGGGGTCGATCGGTACGCCCTTCAGGTCGGTGACACGGAACACCGCGTCGAGGCCGCGGAAGCGCTCGAGCCGCCCCTGCAGGAGCGTGCCGGCGGTGAGCGACACCAGGTACCGGTCGAAGCTGCTGCCCGAGAGGGTGCCGGCCTGGCGCGACGTGCCGCTGTACTTCATGTTCAGCGACCGCTGCTGCGCCGGTACGCCGGGCTTTTCGCCGCCCGGCGTTCCGACGACCGAGAACCGCGTGATCCGGAAGAGTCCGCCGGTACGTTCGGCGACGATCAGGCCGCCGCCCAGCGTCAGCGCGCCGCCGTTGACGAGCAGCGGGTACTTCGGCGCCGGTCTGCCCGCCTGCGGGACCTGCGCGGATTCGATCGCGCAGCGCATGTCGGGCGTGAACAGCAGGTCGAACATCTGCAGAGTCCAGCTCGCGTTGTCGAGCGGGATGGGATAGGGCAGCGGGGCGTTGACGCGGAGCGGATAGCGGAACATCTGCGCCACCGCCCGGCGATTGCCCGCCTGCAGGTTGCTCCGCAGCCGCGCGACGAACGCCGTCCCGGTCTCGTCGGCCGCACCGAGCGGCATCGTCAGCAGGAGCCACGCGGCGATGAGCGGGAGCGTCCGGCGCATGTGCTATATTTATAACATATGACGCGCGCCACCGTACTGCTTGTGCCGATGCTGCTGGTCGCGGGCCTGGGCGGACAGGCACCGCCGGCCTTCGACGTGGTCTCGATCAAGCCGAATACCTCCGGCAGCCTGCGCAGCAACTTCAACGACGCCGCGGGAGGCCACTTCGTGGCCGAGAACGTGTCGCTGGGCCAGTTGATCCGGGTGGCGTACGGCGTGCGGCCGGCGGGACAGGATTACTCGGATCTCACCGGCACCCCTTCCTGGTTCTACTCGGAGCACTACGACGTCCGCGCCACGGCCGCGAGCCAGCCGTCCCGCGCGGCGCTGTTCGCGATGCTGCGTGCGGTGCTGGCCGACCGCTTCCGCCTGCGCACGCACACCACGGCGCACGAGGAACCCGTCTTCGAACTGCAGGTGGATCGCCCGGGCCGCTTGGGGCCCGGGCTGAAGCCCGCGGCCAAGACGTGCACCGGGCCAGGCGACGGCTGTTCGCTTGGCAACGCCCCCGGCCGGATCGAGGCCACCAGCGTGCCGATGGAGGGGCTGGCCCACATGCTGACCGACTGGGTGGACGGGCACGTCGAGATCCGCGACCGCACTGGTCTGACCGGCGCGTATGCCGTGACGCTGACCTGGGACGCCGCCGCCGATCCTGGCCGGGACCGCTCAGCGAATGGGGGCCTGCAGCAGGACGCCCTGCCGCTGGCGACCGCGCTGCGCGATCAGCTCGGGCTGAAGCTGGTGGCGGCGAAGGCCAACGTTCCGGTGCTCGTCGTGGACAGCGCGGAAAGGCCGGCGCCGGACTAGGATCGGCTGGTGCGCCCGTGGCACCTGGTCCTGCTCGCGTCCCTGGCCGCCGGCGCCGCCCATCCGCGCGCGTCGCGTGACGAGGCCGTCTTCGACGTGGTGTCGATCAAGCCGGTCGCCGCGCTGCAGCGCATTCGGGGGCCGGCCGGCCTGCTGCAGGTGCGGCCCGACGGCGTCCGCGCCGCGGGGATCACCGCCGAGGGGCTGATTGCCGCCGCCTATCCCGTGGGCGGCCGGCCGCGGCTGCCGGAACGCATTGCCGGCGGACCAGACTGGCTGCGCAGCGCGCGATTCGAATTCATTGCCGTGGCCAGACCCGACGCGAAGCCCGGTGACGTGTCGGCCCGCCTGCCGGAATTCCTGCAGTCCGTGCTGGCGGATCGCTTCCAGCTCCAGGGGCGCTCCGAGCTGCGGCCGGTGGACGTCTTCGCGCTGGTGCAGCCCAGGCCTGGTGCGGCGTTCGGCCCGCTGCTGCGCCGCACGGATCCGGCCGCGAAGCGCTGGACCGGATCGGGCTACGGCTACATCAGCGCCATCGGCATGTCGATGGAGGAGCTGGCCCTGCGCCTGACCAGCGGCGAGGCCGGCCGCCCCGTCGTCGATCGCACCGGCCTTGCCGGCCTGTTCGATCTCGATCTCTACTGGTCCGTCGACCGGACGTTCGCCACCGGCGCCGTGCCGCCGGAGGTGGACGGCCCGTCGCTCTTCACCGCGATGCAGGAGCAGTTGAACCTGAAGCTCGATCCGCGGACCGAGCCCCAGGACGTGTTCGTGGTGGAGCGAATCGCCCGGCCCACAGAGAACTGACGAATCGGCGCCGCCCGGCTCCGTTCCTGCATTCACGATTCACGATTCACGATTCACGATTCACGATTCACGATTCACGATTTAAGAAACCCCTTCAGCTCGTTGGCCACGACTTCCGGCAGGTCTTCCTGCAGGTAGTGCCCGCCGTCCAGCCCCTTGCCCGTGACGGTGGCCGGATTCGTCGCGTAGGTCTTCCAGATGTTCAGCACGTCGAAGATGCGCCCGATCGGCGCGCGCGTGCTCCAGAGCGTCTGTAGCGGGCACTGCACCTTGCGGCCCGCCTTCAGGTCCTCCTCGTCGTAGGTCAGGTCGATCGACGCCGACGCGCGGTAGTCCTCGCACATGCCGTGGATGTTGGCCATGTTGGTGTTGGCCCGCGAATACTCCTTCGCCGCATCCGTCGTCGCCCGCGCCACCGCCGCGTCATTGGTGGCCTTCAACGTGTTCTCCGGACCCGGCGCCGCCTGCAGGTAGGTGAACCAGTGCGGATACGCCTGCACGAACTCGATGCGGACGTGCGTGTAGTGGTAGTGCGTGGGGACGATGTCGAGGACCGAGAGCTTGGTGACGACCTCCGGGTGATCGACGGCCAGCCGGTGGCCGACGCGTCCGCCGCGGTCCTGGCCGGCGACGGGGAAGCGCGTGAAGCCGAACGACTTCATCACCTCCAGCATGTCGTTCGCCATGTTCCGCTTGGAGTAGTTCACGTGGTCCGGCGTGTCGGCCGGCTTGCTGCTGTCGCCGTAGCCGCGCAGGTCCGGGATCACCAGCGTGTAGTCCTTCATCAGCAGCGGCGCGACCAGGCGCCAGGTGATGTGGGTTTGCGGGGCGCCGTGCAGCAGGAGCAGCGGCGCACCGGTGCCGCCCTTGACGACGTGAATCTCGGCGCCGGCGGTCTTGACGGTGGAGGCGGTGAAGCCGGGGAAGAAAGTGGCGTCCGGCGCCGCTTGCGCCGCGGCGTCACGGGTGAAACCGGAGGCGACAACGAGGCCGGCGGCCTGTTTGAGCAGTTCGCGACGATCCATGGGATGTCCTAAAAAAAACGGGGGCGGGCCCGAAGACCCGCCCCCTGCTACCAACGACTGACGACCAGCTAGAAATTGAACTGGGCGCTGAACTTGATGAACCGCGGCTGGAGCACCGAGTTCGGGCGCAGCCAGGTGGTGGCAGTGGGCGAGAACGCTTCGTTGTAGGTCAGCACCGGGTTCTTGTTGAACACGTTGTAGATGTCCAGGCCGACGTTGGTGCGCGTCTTCCCGTAGCGCAGGTTCTTGCCGATCCGGAAGTCGAACTCGTTGACGCGGTCGCCATAGAGTTCACCCGGGGTGAGCAGGTTGACGGTGGTCGTCGTGCTGGTGCCCGCGAAGCCGCGGCCCAGCGTGGTTGTCGACGCCGTCGAGCTGAACGTGTAGTTGGCGTTGAGCGACGCCCCCTGGTCGCTGCGGAACGTGCCGGCCAGCTGGACGTCGATTTTCGGCACCGTGTAGCTGGCGAGCGCGGTGGCCCGCAGCAGTGAGGTGGTGCTGTTGCAGTTCGGGTTGCTGACGCTCGTTTCCCGGATCGCTTCGCGGATTTCGCACGAGTCGAGCGTGGTTCGCGCGTAGTTGAACCCGCCCTGCATCATCAGCCCGAAGCGCGGCCGCGCCGTCACGTTCAGCGACAGCGAGTCGGTGGAGTTCGTCTGATCGCCGTAATTCTTCGCCAGCGTGACGAAGTTGTCGGTCGTCCGCCCGGCGGCCGCCGCGGTGATCGCATAGAGGTTGGCAATCTGCGTGGGCACGGACACGGCGTCCACGCCGCGCGTCTGCGCCTGCTGGTTGAACTGGTCCACGGGCACGATCAGCGAGTAGGAGTCGTAGTCCGAGTTGGCGGTGGCACGGTTGTCGGTGGCGCTGAAATTCAGCAGCCAGCGGCGCTGGTAGCTGAATTCCGCCGAGACCCGCGGCAGCAGCTGCTGCTGGATCGAGCCGCCCCACTGCCAGTCCCCGGTGCGGATGCCCCAGCCGCTGTTCACGGACGGGTCGAGCGTCGACGACACCACCTCGGTGCCGAAGTTCGGGCTGCCGACACCGCACGTGTCAACCGAGCCGGTCGTTGTCGGGCTCTGCGCCGCCTGGCTGAGGAGGTCGCAGTCGACGACGAAGTCCTTGTCGGCGTCGGTCCAGGTGCGAGACACGCTCGTCGACAGGCGGCCGATCGGGTTGTTGGTGATGAAGAAGCCGGCGTTCTGCGCCGCCTCGAGATACCGACCGAAGTTGAACTTCACCGACGTCTTGCCGTTGCCGAAGACGTCCATCGCCACGCCACCGCGGGGTTCCAGGTCGTTGTACGACACGCCTTTGGTGAAGGGATACTTCTTGCTCTGCGGGAAGAACCTCACCGGGATGACTTCCTGCTCGGGGAAGCCGCTCCAGGCGTGGTCGTAGCGGAGCGCTCCCTGGAAGGTCACCCGGCCCATGGTGTAGGAGTCCTGACCGTAGAACGCGGCGGTCTGCACCCACTGATGGCGGGTGAACTGGTTGATCGACTGCGTGAACTGGTTGGGGACGCCGTTGTTGAACCGGTAGGCCAGGAACTGGTCGTTCGTGTAGTTCGTCTGGTTGTCGTTCATCCTGGCGCCCTGGTAGCCGACCTTCATGTTGTGCGCGCCCATCACGTACGAGGCGCTGCCCTTGTAGTTCAGCACCACCGTCCAGTTCGACGCCCAGGTCGGGTTCCGGTAGTTCAGGTTGGCGATGCCGTGCTCGCACGGCTCGCCCGCCACACCCGCGCCCACCGTGCACTGGTCGGTGACACGAATCAGGTTCGGGTTCTGACCGGGCATGGGCTTGCCGCCCCAGCGGCTGATATAGGTGCCGAAGCCGGCTTCATACAGCAGCTTGTTGGTGCGTGGGGAGGTCCAGCGGAGCTGCTGGATGCGCTGGCCGAAGTTGCGATAGGCACCGGTCTCCGGCGCGCTGGTGGCGCTGCACGACGGCGTCGGTGACGCACCCGCGCAGATGACCTGGCCTTCATCGGAGTGGCGGCAGGCCTTCGCCTCCGTCGTGAATGCCGCGCCCTCGCACGGCTTCTGCTCGTCCCACAGTCCCGTGATCTTGTTCTTCGCGGTGATCTGTCCGGTCAGGCGCAGCGCCTGGTTCTGGAAGGAGGCCGCCTGGTACGCCGGCCGTGTCCGGTCCGGAACGTAGGTCCACTTGTTCGGATCGTTGGCGTTGGCATTGGCGAACATGCCGGGCACCGTGTTCATGTAGCCCTCCTGGCGCACCTGCAGGAAGTACCACAGCCGGTCTTTCACGACCGGACCGCCGAGGCCCAGGTTGTAGTCCCACAGGCTCTTGAACTGGCCCGGGGTCGTCAGACCGCGATCCTTGAGGTCCTGGGTGTAGTTGCTGCCCACCATGCCATCGGTGACCTGCGACCCATACACCTGCCCGGACAGCTTGTTGCCGCCTTCTTTGGGCACGATGTTGAGCGTCGGCCCGCCGGCTTCGGCTTCGCCGAGACCGCCTGACGCGGTCAGCACGATTTCCTGCGCGTTGTTGACGTCGGCGACGTAGGCCGAGACGCCGGCGCCGTTGAACGCCGTGCCCACGCTGATGCCGTCGACCTGCAGGCGTCCCTCGTTCGAGCGGCCGCCGGCCCCGCCGAAGACCACCATGTTCGGCGCCACCTGCGTGTTGGACGCCGCGCCGCCCTGCGTGACGGTGTTGGGCATCAGTGTCATCAGGCCGGCGTACGAGCGCGCGGCCGGGATCGCGTTGATCAGCTCGTTGCTCAGCGTCGTCTGCCGGCTGACGCTCTGCACGTCGACCAGCGGCGTTTCACCAGTGACGACGATCGTTTCCTGGAGTGTGCCGACTTTCAGGTCGACGTTGATGGTGGCGACGAACGAGCCGGAAAGCTGAATGTCCTCCCGGCGAACCGTCGAGAAGCCTTGCAGCGAGAACGTCACGCTGTAGGTGCCGCCGCGGAGGTCGACGATGCGATAGACACCGTCCCCGTCGGTGACGGCTGTGCGGACCTTTTCAATCAGGTCCGGGTTGGCGGCTTCCACGGTCACACCCGGCAGTACGGCGCCGGACGCATCCTTGACGACACCGGTAATCGTCGCCTGCGCGAAGGCGAGCGACGGAACGAGCAGGAACACTCCCAGGACGGACAAACACGCTGCGCTGAGTCGGCGCATGGACACCCCTCTCCCTTCACAGCCTTCCGGCTGCGGCTTAGTGGGGCGGATCCTAGTAGATGTAGGGGATCGTGCTCGTCAAAAATGTGTCAAAAGGTCGAGCTAGGCGGCCCGGCCCGGGGGGAATTCCCCCGGGCCAGGGTCGCGGCCGGTGATGGTGAAGCCCGGGTCTAGAAGTCGATCTGGGCGCTCACTTTGACGTACCGGGCCTGGAGCACGGACGTCGGCCGGAGCCAGGCCGCCGTGCCGCTGGTAACGGTGGGTGAAAACGACTGGTTGTAGGTCAGCACCGGCGCGGCGTTGAACGCGTTGAACAGGTCCACGCCGATGTTGCTGCGGGACCCCGCGAACCGGACCACCTTCGCGAACCGGAGGTTGATTTCGTTCACCCGGTCGCCGTAGAGGGTTCCCGGCTCGATCAGGTTGACCGTGACGGTGTTGCCCGCGACGCCCGCGAACGCGCGGTTCAAGCCGACGGTGGCCGAGTTCGGGGCCGCCCAGTTGGCGGCGAGCGACCCGCCCTGGTCGCTGCGCAGCGTGCCGGAGATGAGCACGTCGATCTTCGGCACCGTGTAGGTGGAAATCGCGGTGTAGCGCGTGATCCACCCGGTGGAGTTGTCGCAGTACGGATTGAGCAGCGCGATCTCCGGCAGCAGCGCGCGGAGGGCGCAGCTGTCGCTGTGGGTATTCGCGGTGTTGAAGCCGCCCTGGAGCGTCAATCCGTTCCTCGGACGGGCGGTGAGGTTGACGCTGATCGAGTCCGCGCCCTGCGTCTGCTTGGCGATCTTCGTGTCGAGGGTCTGGTAGTTGTCGTTCAGCCGCGCGGCCGCGGCGGCCGTCGGGTTGTACAACCCCGTCACCGTGTAGCCGCCGCCGTTGGGCAGGCGCGAATCGGTCGGCGCCACGACGCCGAAGGACGTGTGGTCCTCGGGGGCGCGGGCGCGGTTGTCGAGGACCGGGAAATTCACCAGCCACCGGCGCAGGTACGACAGTTCCACCGACATCCGCGGCAGGACCTGCTGCTGCACCGAAGCGCCCCACTGCCAGTCGCCCGAGCGCACACCCCAACCCGACAGCAGGGTGGGATCGAGGGTCGAATCGAACACCGGGGTCCCGAAATTGGCATTGGTGTTCGGGCCGCAGGTATCGATCGACCCGGTGGTCGCCGGGCTCTGCGCCGCCGTGTTCAGGAGGTCGCAGTCGGGAACCCAGTTGTTGTTGTTGTCGGTCCATGAACGGCTTGCGGTCGTCTGAAGGCGCCCCGTCGGGTTGAGCGCGGTGAAGAGCCCGCCGTTCTGCGCGGCTTCGAGGTAGCGGCCGAAGTTGAACTTGACCGACGTGTGGCCGTTGCCGAACAGGTCGTAGGCGACGCCGCCGCGCGGCCACAGGTCGTTGTAGCCCGTCACGCCCTGCGTGCGCGGGAACTGCAGGACGGTTGGCAGGAAGCGCACGCCGCCGACCGTCTGCGCGGGATAGAAGCTGAAGGCGTGGTCGTAGCGGACCGCGCCCTGCAGCGTGGCGCGACCCAGCGTCCACTGCTCCTGCGCATAGAGGGCGTGGAACTCCACCCGCTGGTGCAGGTCGTTGCCGGCGATGTTCTCGGTGAGTTGATCGGGCACGCCGTTCTGGGTCCGATAGGTCAACTGGGTCGAGTTGTAGATGCCGCCGCCGACCTTGCGGTCGTCCACCAGGTAGGCGCCCTGATAGCCGACCTTGATGTTCTGACTGCCGGTGACGAACGCGGCGTTCGCGTTCCACTGCGTATTCCAGTTGATGCTGGGGAAGTAGATCGGCGACCGGTAGGTCAGGTTCGCAATCCCGCCATTGTTCGCGCAGCCGGAGGCGCACTGCTCCGTGATGCGCACCAGGTTGCTGGTGTCGAGGCCGGGGATCGGTTCGCCGCCGTAATGGCTCTTGTAGCTGCCCCAGGCCGCGTCGAGCAGCAGGTGGCTGCTGACCGGCGAGCTCCACCGGGCCTGCCGCACCCGCACGCCGTAATCACGATAGGCGGCGGTGTCGGGCGAGAGCGTCGCGCCCGCCGAGGGCGTCGGCGGCGCGGTCGACCCGCCGTACACCAGCCCCGTGGCCGGCGACGTGCGGCAGGACTTCCCGCTGTAGCCGGCGGCGGCGCCGCCTTCACAGGGCTGCTGCTCGTCCCAGTAGAAGCTGGCCTTGTTGCGCGGGGTCAGCTGCGACGTCAAGCGCGTGGTGTAGATGCGGTAGGACGCGGCCAGGACCGCCGGCCGCGACGTGTCCGCCTCGTAGGTGAACTTCGACGGGTCGCCGGCATTCTTGTTGGCAAACATCCCCGCGACGCCGCGCTCGCTGCCTTCTTCGCGGGCGGTGGAGAAGAACCACAGCCGGTTCTTGACGATCGGCCCGCCGAATGCGCCGGTGTAGTCCCACACCTTGCGCAATTCGCCGGGCGCCGTCAGGCCGCGATCCTTCAACGCCTGCGAGAAGTTGCTGCCGACCATTCCCGGCGACACGGCCGAGAGGTATGCGGACCCGTGGTAGCTGTTGCCGCCCTCTTTCGGCACGACGTTCAGCGACGGGCCGCCGTTTTCGGCCTCGCCGAGGCCGCCCGACGCGGTGAGCGTGATCTCGCGCGCGTTGCCGACGTCGGCGATGTACGACGACACGCCCGCGCCGTTGAACGCCGAGCCGACGCTGATGCCGTCGACGTTCAGGCGCCCTTCGTTGCTGCGTCCGCCGCTGCCGCCGAAGACGACCATGCCCGGCGCCGTCTGCACGTCGGTGGCCGCGCCGGCCTGGGTCACGGTGTTCGGCATCAGCTGCATCAGGCTGTTGTACGACCGCGTCACCGGGATCGCGGTGACGATGTCGCTGGCGATCGTGGTTTCGCGCCGCACGCTCTGCACGTCGACGATCGGCGTCTCGCCGGTGACGGTCACCGTTTCCTGGAGGGCGCCAACTCTCAGGTCGGCGTCGATGGTGGCGGTGAACGCGCCGCTGAGCACGATGCCCTCGCGCTTGACGCTGGTGAAGCCGGGCAGCGCGAAGGTGACGGTGTAGGTGCCGGCCCGCAGGTCGACAATCCGGTAGCGGCCCGACGCGTCCGTCACCGCCGCCCGGGTCTGCTCGATGAGATCGGGGCTGGTGGCTTCGACGGTGACGCCCGGCAGCACGGCGCCGGAGGCGTCCTTGACGGTGCCGCTGATGGCGGCTTGTGCGCGGGCGAGCGCGGGGACCAGGAGGAGCACGCCGACGACGAGCACGAACGCGCCGAATCTGCGCATGGGCAACTCCAGTCGTAAACGGGGTGAGGTTCCAGGAACGGCCGTGTGGCGCGGAATCTTACGGGCGCGCGAAACCACGGCCGTGTCAAGTAACGATCAAAACGTGGCAAATCTCCGGCAAAGCCGCCGGCGCCGGGGAGGGCCGGTCTACGGCAGGGGTTGCAGGTACTGCTTCAGCAGCCGGCCGAAGCGCTTGTCGGCGCGGAAGGGATCGGCCACCGGGTCGACCTTCAGGGAATACAGGCCGCCGGCGCTCTCCTTGATCGCCCGCTCGAGCGCGGCAAAGGCCCGGTCGGTTTCGCCGAGGGCCATGTGCAGGCGGGCCAGCGCATACGAATCGATGTACTCGCGGCGCTCGCGGTCCAGCAGCTCCTTGAGAATGGCGCGCGCTTCCTTCTCCCGCCGCAGCTTGACCAGGCAGGACCCCTCCAGTCCGCGAATCCACGGCAGCCCCTGCGTGGTGACGCTGCCGATGTGGAACTGCTCGAGGGCCTCCTCGAGCTGGCCGGAGAACTCCAGCGCGATGCCGTAAAAGGCGCGCGCCAGCAGCAGGTAGGGATGCAGCTGCACGGCCTGCGCGCCCAGCGCGACGGCGATGTCGAACTCGCGGCGCCACACGCGCACCGCCACTTCGGTGGGCGCGGTGTGCGGGAACAGCGGGTCGGCGGTGCGCGCGCGGCCGATGGTGGCGAGCGCGGCATCGAGATCGCCGCGCGTGGTCAGCAGCAGCGCATAGCGCACGTACGCCGTGGCCAGCCCGGGCTTGTCGGCAATCGCCTGCGTGAACTGCGCCTCTGCGTCGTCCAGCCGGCGCTTGAACATGTGCAGGGCGTGGCCATAGTTCGACCGCAGCTCCGGCGTCAGGCCCACCAGGTCGACGGCCCGCGTGTGCGCTTCCCAGAAGAGCGGCTCCACCTGCCGGGCGTCGCGCATGCCGAAGCCGGCCTGCAGCAGGTAGACGGCCGACTGGCCTTCGAAGGCGCGGTGGTCGCGCGGCGCCTCGGTGGCGGCGGCGCCAAAGCATTCCAGGGCGCGGTCGAAGCCGTCGCGCGATCGCTGGCTGAGGAAGTGCCAGCCGAGGCGCACCAGCGTGTCGGACTTCGGGACGAGGAGCGCGTAGCCGCCTTTCGGCTGCCGGCAGATCCAGGAGCCGCAGTCGGTGAGGAGCTTGCGGACCTCGGCGATGGTGACGTCCACGGTGTGGCGCGACACCGAGGTGCCGCCCCACGCGTCGGCGATCAGCTTGTCGTAATCGACCGTGCGCCCGCCGTGCGCCGCCAGCGAGCGCAGCGCCTGGAACGCCTGCGGCCGCATGCGCACGTCCACGCCGTCGCGCAGCAGCCGGTTGGACGAGGGATCGAGCGTGAAGGGACCGAAGGTGATGTCTGCCATGGAGTCGCCGGTGGCTGGTGGCTAGTGGCTGGGGGCTCGTGGCTAGTGGCTGGTGGCGAGGAAGCGAAGTCCGACCAGCCACCAGCCACTAGCCACTAGCCTTCCTGAAAACAGCGAAATGGTATTCGATCCACCGCTGCGCGAGCCCGCGCTGCAGCGCGCTTCCGCCGATGAGCGGGGCCAGGCGCGTCGAGGGGATCCACGCGGCGACGGCCGCCAGCACCGCGATCGCGCGGTCGCGCGGGCGTCCGAGCTCGAGCCAGGGCGTCAGGTCCGTGGTGGATTCGTGCACGAAGCCCGCGGCGGCGGCCTGCCGCGTCATCGCGCCGGGCGTCAGCAGGCTGTTCACGTGCCAGCCGCGCACGAACCGGTCGATGGTGGTCCGCGCACGGCGGGACTGCTGCGCGGGTTCCGCCGTCCGCACGTCATCGACGACGATCAGCCGGCCGCCCGGGCGCAGGACGCGCGCGGCTTCGCTGAAGAAGCGCGCCGGGTCCGGCCCGTGCACGAACGATTCGATCGCATAGGCGACCTCGACTGGCGGCAGATCCGGGGGCAGGGCGGTGTAGTCGCCTTCGACGATCCGCACGCGGTCGGCCGCGCCGAGGGCGTGGGCGCGCGCCTGTCCCACGCGGGCCTGCAGCGGGCTCAGCGTGATGCCGGTACCGCGGATGGCGTGCTGCTGCGCGAGGCGCACGAGGCTGGCGCCGATGCCGCACCCGAGATCGAGCACGTACGCCTCGCCCGGCGGCAGCACCCGCGCGATGAGCTCCTCGACATGGCGGAACGCCTGCTCGCGGGTGTCCACGCCGGGGCCCCATACCGCGCGGTGGATGGCGCCGAGGCCGCCGCCCTGCCCGTGGCGCACGAAGGCCCGGGTGTTGCGGTCGTAGTAGTCGCGGACCTGGCCGGGCGTGAACCGCATCGGGAACGGTCACAGTACAATGGGCGGCTGCACATGGCGAGTCTGATTGAAGCAATCGAAATCAAGCGGAAGATGTTCTTCGAGCACGAGGGGGCGCCGTTCCATTGCCTCGACGTCGAGGTGTCGAAGCCGACGGCACGCGGCGGGCAGACGCTGGTGCGCCTGAAGATGCGCAACCTGATCACCCGCGCGGTGTTCGACAAGACCTTCAAGGCGGGGGAGAAGTTCAAGGAGCCCGACCTGGTCGTCGAGCCGGCCACCTATCTCTATGCGGACGGCGACGGCTTCCACTTCATGGACACCGCGAGCTACGAGTCGTTCGCGCTGGGCCGTGACGTGCTGGGTGACGATGCCGGGTTGCTGGCGGAGAACCTGGAAGTGCAGGTCCAGAAGTTCAACGGCCGGCCGATCGGCGTGCAGTTCCCGCCGATCGTCGAGCTGACCGTCACGCACACCGAGCCGGGCGTGCGCGGCGACACGGCCAGCGGCGGCGTCACCAAGCCGGCCACGCTCGAGACGGGGATGGAGATCCGCGTGCCGCTCTTCATCAAGGAAGGCGAGCGCGTGAAGGTGCACACCGAGACGCGCGAGTTCGCCGGCCGCGCATGATGCGGGGCGTGGGAGGTGGGATGTGGGGCGTGCCCCACGCCCTAATCGGTTCCCGCGGTTTCCCGCAGCCGCTCCGCCAGTTCGCTCAGCACATGCTCGGTGGCCGCGACGTCGGCGCCGCTCGCTGACTTGAGCAGCGCGCGCACGGTGCTCTCGAACGTGCCCTCCTGCTGGCGGTTCGCGGCCTGCCCGCGTGCGGTCAGGGTCAGCACCAGGCGGCGGCCGTCGCCGGCGTGGCCGCTGCGCTGGATGAAGCGGCCCGCCTCCAGCCGCTTCAGGATCCCCGACATCGTTCCGGGGTGCACGTGCATCAGCGTGGCCAGCTCGCCGGCGGAGATGCCCGGGTGCCGCGCGGCCAGCAGCAGCGTCATCCGCTGCGCCACCGTCAGTCCCAGCGTGGTTTCCATCCGCTTCGAGACCCGTTCCAGCTCGTGATCGATTGCCCAGATCAGCCGCATGAAGCGGAGGACGCGCTCGTCGCCCGTCTCCACCGTCGCCGCAGGCCGGGAGCCGCGTGGTCCCGGCGCGAGTCGTGTCGCCATCTCGGGCATTATGGCGTCCCGGGGCGCGCGGGCTGAAAGAGGAACGGGATCGAATAGACGCGCTCGCGGCGCTGTTCGGCCTCGAGCGTCTGCCGGCGGCCGTGCAACAGGCCGCTCAGCGTGATCATCCCCACGGGCAGGTTGGTGTCGCGGTCGAGCACGGGCAGCTCGGTCACGTGGGCGTGCGCCATGCGGTACGCCACCACCTTCAGCGTTTCGTCGCTGTACGCGAACGCGGTGTTCCAGTGCAGCGCCTCGTGGCGGGTGGGCACCACGTCCGTGCTCATCGCCTCGCGGACGAAGATGATCTCCAGCGGATCCACTTCGTACTCGCGCGACAGGTGGAAGCCGCGCCGCGCCACCTTCTCGGTGAGGATCGACCGGCGCAGCGTCAGCACGGTGAAGCCGTGCGCGATGGTCACCGCCGCGAGCAGCGGCAGGATCATGTTCACGTCGTGCGTCAGCTCCAGGGCGAAGGTCACCCCGGTAAACGGCGACCGCATCGTCCCGCCCAGGATCGCGGCCATGCTGACCAGCGGCCAGAAGCCGACGCCGAGATCCGGCAGCACCGTGGCTTCGAGGCCGCCGAGCGCGCCGCCCATCATCAGCAGCGGAGCAAGCACGCCGCCCGACGTGCCCGAGCCGAGCGCGATGGCCCAGATCGACGACTTCACCAGCAGCACGCCAGCCAGTTCCGGCGTCGACGCCGGGTGCTGGAGCAGGTCGCCAATGACGTCGTAGCCGACGCCGAGCGCCTGCGGAAAGAGCAGGCCGCCGATGCCGATGGCGAGGCCGCCGAGGGCCGGCCACCACATCCAGTGGATCGGCAGCCGTTCGAAGGCGTCCTCGGACGCGTAGACCGCGCGGGTCAGGACGTAGGAGAGCGCACCCGCGGCAAGGCCGGCGACGACGCAGCCGAGCAGGCCTTCGGGGCCGATGAAGATCGGGTGCGCCGGCACCGGGAAGAGCGGTCCGAGGCCCACCAGGTAGCGGCGGGCGGCGGCGGCAGTGGTGCTCGCGATGGCGACGGGGATGACGCTGCGCGGCTTCCACTCGAAGAGCAGCAGCTCCACGGCGAGGAGCACGGCGGCCAGCGGCGTGGCGAAGGTGGCCGACATGCCCGCGGCGGCGCCGGCCACGAGCAGCGTCTTCCGCTCGGCGCTGCTCAGGTGAACGAACTGCGCGATGAGCGAGCCGAACGCGCCGCCGGTCATGATGATCGGCCCCTCGGCGCCGAACGGTCCACCGGATCCGATCGAGATCGCCGCCGACAGCGGCTTCAGCACGGCCAGCTTCGGCTCGACGCGGCTGCCGCGGATCAGGATCGACTCGATCGCTTCGGGGATGCCGTGGCCGCGAATCTTCTCGGAGCCGAAGCGCGCCATGATCCCGATGACGAGCGCGCCGGCGACCGGCACGAGGACGACCCAGGCGCCCAGGTGGTGCGCGGCCGGCGAGACCGCCACGGTGCTGAACCGCTGGAAGAAGAACAGGTTCGTGCAGACGTTGATGAGCGTGAGCAGCGCGACCGAGACGTAACTGCTGACGACACCCAGGGCCAGGGCGATGGCGGCCAGCAATAAGAGCCGCGGGGTGGTGGTGAAATCACCCGGGGCCTGGGTGGGCAGGCCCCGTGGTTCCGGCGTGGTCACGATTGCGGTGAACCGGGCGGCTCAGGCGCGGCGGCGTCCTCGCGCCGGCTGGCGCGATCGATGCGGAACAGGATGACGAAGATCGTGGCAAGGCCCACGGTACTCAGAAAGGCCATCGTTTCGAACACGGGGATGCTCCTCGGCAGGTGTTAGTTGCAATTGCAACTATTAGTGTAGCATTGACCGTCCGCCGCCGGTAGCGGCCGCCTACCGCCGTGGACACGTCTGCGGAATCAGCCGGAACGCCTCGACGTCGATGATGACTTCGTTGTAGCCGCCGAGCGCGGTGGGGCCCGAGCCGACGCCGGCCCGCGGCGCGCCGCCGCCGATGCGGATGCCGCCGCCGACGGGGATGCCGCGCAGGTCGGCCAGGTCGGCTTCGCGGATGCGGCCGGTGAGTTCCACCATCGAGGGCGCCTGCGCCTTGATCTTGTTCAGCAGCGCCTTGTCGCCGTTCATCTTGAGCCGGCGCCCGGGCTTCAGGCCGCCGACGCCCTCGGCCTGCGGCGCCTCCTCGGTGATGAACGTCCGGTTGTAGGCGCAGCCGGGCACCTGGATGCGGACTTCGCCCTTCTTGACGGGGGTCTCCTGGCCGGATGCCACCAGGGGAACCGCCAAAAGGACGGAGAGGATCGTCAGACGCTTCATAGAGAGGAGTGTACGCCCCGGAGACGGGGCCAGACCGTGATTTCGGAGGAAAAAAGGATGTCTGCGAAGCTGAAAGGCCGTTCCGCCATCGTGCTGCTGTCTGCCGTGCTGTTCGCCGGGGTCGCCTCGGCATCCACCCCTGTCGCCACCGCCGCCACCCTGGCCGGCACCTGGAAAGCCAAGACCGAAAGCCTGCCGTTGACCGGTGATTTCAACGAACAGGTCTGGGGCAAGGGCGCGCAATCGGTGCGCGACGTCACCCTGGCCATCCGGCCCACCGGCGATGCCACGCTGACCATTGCCCGCAAGGTCGTCGACCGCAGCGGCAAGGTCGTGCCCGGGTCCGCGCGGACCGAGGTGTCCGACTTGGCCATCGGCGACGGACAGCCGGGCTTTGCCACCCGGATCGACCATGCGGTGCAGGTCAGGAAGGCCGAGCGGCGCTATTCGAACGCGCCCGACGACAAGTGGCCCCTGGACAACCTGCGGGTGAGCGTCGTCAGCTTCACCGATGCCCCGGGCACCCTGGAAGTGCGGTTCGATCCGGCCGATGGGCAGGGGGCGTTCGCCGAAATGGTTACCCGGGTTCGCGCCGGACGTCCGTAGGGGCTGCGGGCGGCGCCACGCGGGTGGCGTCGCCTGCCGCCGTGCTCGGTGCGGCAACCCCGCGGATCCGCGCGATCGCGGCGGCAGCGGCCGACGCGGTCTTTCGCGACTGCTCGATCACCCGTCTCGATTCGCTGATGTGGATCCGCGCCTCGGTGATGGACGTCCTCAGCCGGCGGACCAGGCTGTCGGCGTCCGCAAGCAGACGCTCCCGGTCGGGAAGTGGATCGGGCACCCTGCGGTTCCTCCTGGCGATTGCCTTGGATGAGGAACCCACGGGGCGCGGGCGGCTCAGGGAAGGTGGGCTGACGGTATCAGGAAACGCCGGAAGTCCCTACTCAACCGTGAGGGTCGGCGGTGAGGCGATGGGCTCGCGAGCCGACCATGTCGCGCAGCACGTCCGCCCGCCGCAGCAGTTCGGTGCGGCGATCCGCCAGCCAGCGGCCGTCGTGATCCGGATGGGCGGCATCGACATGTTTGCCGAGCACCTGCAGCAGCAGCGCGCCCTCCTGCATCGCGCGGATGGCGTTCCACAGCGCGGCTTCGATGCTTTCGCCGATCTCCGCCAGCAGGCTCTCGACGGAGTGGGCGTGTCCGGTATGACAGCGGAAACGGACCCGGCCGGATTCGATGGTCTCGCGCAGGACACCGTGACAGTCGGGACAGGCGAACGCGGACGGCGGGCCCATGGTTTCCACTCCTGCGGGGATCGGGTCGTCTTCGGCGGCGATGCGGATCTCGAGATCCAGGTGCCGCGGGGGCGTCGTCGTGGTGCGCGCCGCGATCGGCTTCACCACGAGCGACGCCAGCAACGGCGCGATCCCGTGCAACGGCACGACATGGTCCACCGCCACGTGACGAATCGCATGCCACGGCATCGACGGGAACAGCGCGTCCGCCGGATCCTGCACCACGGCCACGCCGCCGAGCTGTTTGATCGCCCACAGCCCGGCCGTGCCATCGTCCAGGTTGCCGGTGAGGATGACGCCGATCGCGGCTGGGCCGTACACCTGCGCGGCCGAGCGGAACAGCGGATCGATCGCCGGCCGGAAGCGATTCTCGCGCGGCCCCCTGGTGATGCGCAGGCGGCCGGGTTCGAGCAGCAGATGAAAGTCTGGCGGCGCGACGTAAATCCGTCCGGGATCGAGACGCTGCCCGGTGACCGCCGTCAGCGCGGGCAACGGCCCGGCGCGATCGAGGATCTGCGGAAGCAGGCCCGGCGATTCCGGCGCCGCGTGCAGCACGACCGCCACCGGCGCGGGAAAGTCCACGGGCAGTGCCGCGGCGATGGTTCGCAGCGCGTCGAGGCCGCCTGACGAGGCGCCGATGACGACAACGGTCTGCGCGGGCATTTGCTTATAGACTTGCAACTCCACGCCCATGCCGAGCCATCTCGACGCTGAGAACACGGCTGTACGCAATCCACCAACGCTCGTGGTCGGGCTCGGCGCGTCCGCCGGCGGCATTGCCGCGCTGTCCACCTTCTTCGCTCAGACGCAGCCGGGCGAGTCGATCGCCTACGTGGTGATCCTGCACCTCTCGCCCGACTACGAAAGCCAGCTTGCCCGCGTCCTGCAGACGACGGCGCCGTTCCCGGTGACGCAGGTGCGTGACACGACGCCCCTCGAGGCGGACCACGTCTATGTCATCTCGCCGAACCTGAACCTGCGCATCGCCGGCGGCGCGCTGGTCGTCGACATGATGACGACAACGGAAGAGCGGAAGGCGCCGGTCGATCTCTTCTTCCGATCGCTGGCCGACGCCTACACCTCGAGCGCGGTGGCCATCGTCCTGTCGGGCACCGGCCCGAATGGCTCGAACGGGCTGAAGCGCATCAAGGAGCACGGCGGCCTGACGATCGCCCAGGATCCGCAAGAGGCGGAGTTCCCGGACATGCCGAACAACTCGATCGCCACCGGGCTGGTCGACTACGTCCTGCGTGTCGGGTCGATGCCGCGGCGCCTCGTCGAGTACCGGAACCGGCTGGCCACCATCCCGGCGCAGACCCCCGAGGGACCGCCGGACGGCAGCGATCTGTTCGGGTCGCGCGCGGCCCAGGACTGGCGCGACATCCTGTCCCTGCTGCGGACGCGCACCGGGCAGGACTTTTCGAACTACAAGCCGGCAACGATCCGCCGGCGCGTCGAGCGGCGGATGAGCGTGCGCGGGCTCGGCGCGCTGAGCGAGTACGCGCAGGTGATGCGCGAGAACCCGGACGAGTCGCTGCTGCTGATGAAGGAGCTGCTCATCAGCGTCACCAACTTCTTCCGCGACCCGGAGACGTTCGCCGCGATCGAGAAGCGCGTGCTCCCGCTCGTGTTCCAGCCGCGGGCCGGATCGCCCAGCGAGCAGATCCGCGTCTGGAGCGCCGGCTGCGCCACCGGGGAAGAGGCCTATTCGATCGCCATCCTGCTGGCCGAGTGCGCGGGCTCGATGGTCGACGCGCCGGCGGTGCAGGTGTTCGCGACGGATCTCGACGAGCAGGCGATCGCCGTCGCGCGCGAAGGGCTCTATTCCGAGGCCGACGTCGCCGACCTGTCGCCGGTCCGGCTGGCGCGCTTCTTCCAGCGCGAGGCCGGCGGCTACCGCGTCCGCCGCGAGCTGCGGGACATGGTCCTCTTCGCGCATCACAACGTGATCCGCGATCCCCCGTTCTCGCACCTCGACCTGATCGTCTGCCGGAACCTGCTGATCTACCTGAATCGCACGGTGCAGGAGCGGCTGCTCGAGACGTTCCACTTCGCGCTGCGCCCGGGCGGCTACTTATTCCTCGGCACCTCGGAGTGGGCCGATGGCGGCGCGGACCTGTTCGTCGCCATCGACAAGGACGCGCACATCTTCGAGAGCCGCACGGTGTCGGCCCGTCCGCCGCTGCCGATCGCGGATCGCCCGGTGCCGGCGCCGCTCTATCCGCGGATGCCCGAGCCGAGGTCTCCCTCGGAGCGGATCTCGCCCGGCGAGCTGCACCTGCGCCTGCTCGAGCAGTACGCGCCGCCGTCGCTCGTCGTCAACGAGGAGTACTCGCTGATGCACATCTCGCCCGGCGCGTCGGCGCTGCTGCAGATGACGCCCGGCGAACCGTCGCGCGACCTGCTGCGGCTGGTGCACCCGGATCTGCGCGTGGATGTGCGCACGGCGCTGAACCTGGCCGCGCGCGAACGCTCGACGGTGGAAGTGCGCCAGGCCCGGTCGCCGCTGGCCGACGGCAAGGCGCTGCGCATCGTCGTCAAGCCCGCGTTGCGCGACGACGCGCCGCCGCGCGGCTACTTCCTGGTGCTCTTCGAGACGGAGGACGCGGTGCCGCGCCCGGCCGAGGCGCCGGTGCGGCTCACCAGCCCGGCGATGCCGGAAACGGCGCACCTGAGCGACGAGCTGGTGCGGGTCAAGACGCAGCTGCGGACGACCATCGAGCAGTACGAGACGCACTCGGAGGAGGCGCGCGCCGCCAACGAGGAGCTGCAGGCGATGAACGAGGAGCTCCGCTCCGCGGCCGAGGAGCTGGAGACGAGCAAGGAGGAGCTGCAGTCGGTCAACGAGGAACTGACGACGGTCAACCAGGAGCTGAAGGTCAAGATCGAGGAGCTCGGCCTCACCAACAACGATTTCCAGAACCTGATCAACTCCACCGATATCGCGGTGATCTTCCTCGACCGCGCGCTGCGCGTGAAGCTGTCGACGCCGCGGGCGACCGACATCTTCAACCTGCTGCCGTCCGACACCGGCCGCCGCCTCTCCGACATCACCTCGAAGCTGGCGTACGAGCCGCTGCACGAGGAAATCGCGCAGGTCCTGGAGCGGCTCCAGACGATCGAACGCGAAGTGCAGACGCGCGAGGGGCGCTGGTTCCTGATGCGCATCCTGCCGTACCGGACGACCGACGATCGCATCGACGGCGTGGCGATGACGTTCCACGACGTCACCGCGCGGAAGCTGGCCGAGGAGCGCCTGCGATCCGGCGAGGAACGGCTGCGCCTGCTGATCGACAGCGCCAGCGACTACGCGATCTTCACGATGACCGGCGAGGGCATCATCGACTCCTGGAACACCGGCGCCCAGCGGATGTTCGGCTACATGGCCGACGAAATCATCGGCCAGAGCGGCGACATCCTGTTCACGCCGGAGGATCGGCGCGCGGGCGTCCCGGCCCTGGAGCTCGAGACCGCGCGGCAGAAGGGGCGGGCCCTCGACGAGCGCTGGCACATGCGCAAGGACGAGACGCGTTTCTACGTGAGCGGCGTGACCACCCGCCTCGGCCCGGGCGTCGATGCCGGCTTCGCCAAGATCGCGCGCGATCTGACGCCGCGCCGCGAAGCCGAACTGGCGTTGACCCAGGCGCATTCCGACCTGGAGCAGCGCGTCGGCCAGCGCACCGAGCAGCTGCAGCTGGAGATGGAGCGCCGCGGCGCCGCCCAGCAGGAGGTCTCGCAGCTGCTGCGCCGCGTGGTCACCGCGCAGGAAGAGCAGCGCGGCCGCATCTCGCGCGACCTGCACGACCAGCTCGGGCAGCAGCTCACGGCCCTTCGGCTGGCGCTCGAGCACCATCGCGGGCAGTGCCCGGCGGGCGCCGCTGACGATCTCGAGCGCGCGCAGGCGCTGACGCAGGAGATCGACGGCGCCATCGATTTCCTGGCCTGGGAGCTGCGCCCGGCGATCCTCGACGACCTCGGGCTTCCCGCCGCGCTGCCGCGCTACGTCGAGGAGTGGTCGGCGCACCACGGCATCGCGGCGCGCTTCGAGGCCGGCGGCACGCTCGCGGAGCGCCTGCCGCCGGATGTCGAGACGGCGTTCTATCGCATCGCCCAGGAGGCCTTGAACAACGTCGTCAAGCACGCGCACGCGACGCGCGCGGACGTGGTGCTCGAGCGCCGCGACGGCGAGCTGGTGCTGGTGATCGAAGACGACGGGGTCGGCTTCGACCCGGCGGCGCCGGGGATTCGCCAGAAGGGGATCGGCCTGGCGGGCATGCGCGAGCGCGCCGCGTTGGCCGGAGCGACGCTGCAGGTGGAATCGGCGCCGGGCAAGGGGACGTCGGTGTTCCTGCGGCGTCCCGCCAGCGAGGCGGCACGGTGATTCGCGTCGTCCTGGCGGAGGACCACGAAACGGTGCGCCAGGGGCTGAAGCTGCTGATCGACGGCCAGCCGGACATGGAGGTGATCGGCGAAGCGGGCGACGGCGCGGCGGCCGTGCAGCGGGTGGCCGACCTACATCCCGACGTGGCGGTGCTCGATCTCTCGATGCCGCGGATGAACGGCCTGCTCGCCGCGCGCGCGATTCGCAGCGCCACGTCCCGCACGGCGGTGGTCGCGCTGACGCGCCACGCCGACCTGGCCTACGTCAAGGAACTGCAGGCCGCCGGGGCCATCGGCTACGTGCTGAAGCAGAGCGCCTCGGGCGAACTGCTGATGGCGATCCGCGCGGCGGCCGCAGGAGAGCGCTACCTCGACCCTGGCGTCGAGGCGAGGGCGGGTGTGGACGGCGCTAGGCACGAGACGCCGCCAAGCCCTCGCGTGACCGATCGCGAGCGCGAAGTGCTGCGGCGCATGGCGCTCGGCTACAGCAACAAGGAGATCGCGCAGGCGATGGACATCGCCGTCAAAACGGTGGAGGTCCACAAGGCCAACGCGATGCGCAAGCTCGCGCTGAACGGCCGCATCGACGTCATCCGCTACGCGCTCCTCCAGGGGTGGCTACGCGAGCCGGCCGACCGCTGAGTTGAAGCTTTAATTCCGGCAATATAAGGGATCTCCCCAATGGCCCCCCCCCGGGCCACGTGCCATCCTCGGCTCATGTTGCCGCCACGCGCCTACGCCGAGCGTGCTCCCCGGTTTTCTCCTGGCCCGAGTGCGCGCCCCGCGGTGGACGCACGGCTCGCCGCGGTGGTGGTCGTGCCCGAGATGGAGGCCGATCGCTATCCGTCCGGGACGCTCACGCGCTACGCCGTCCACACCACGCAGGAAGCGCTGCGCATGATCGAAACGTCGCGCCCGCGCGTGGTCGTCATCGACTGGGATGCCAGCGACATCGGGGTCCTGCAGGTGTGCGCGATGGCGCAGAAGTTCTCGCAGACCGGCCTCCTGATGGTGACGAGCGACCCGAAGAAGGTGCCGGCAGGCCTGCGGGCCGGCTGCCATGCCGTGCTGCTCAAGCCGCTGGCGCCCAACCTCGTGGCCGCCCGCGTGGGACGGCTGGCGCGCGAACTGCCGTCCACGCCGCTCACCCAGCGCGCCGCCGCGTCGATGCGGCAGTCAGGCACCAACCGGGTGTGGCCGGAGACGCACTGTCCGCAGTGCGACGCGCCCAACGCGGTCAGCTTCGAGTTCCAGAGCTATCGCCGCATGTGGTACGCGTGCCTCACGTGCGATCACGTCTGGCTCGGCCCCCGGCAGGAATAGCCCTCCTTCCCGCCCCCTGCTTTCCCGTGTGCGGCGCCGTCGGAGGCGTTCCCACGCCTTCGGATAGGATTGCCCGGCGGAGGACAGGTGATGCGGACAGTCGTGGCGTTGGCGATCGTGGTGAGCGCGGTGGGCATGTCGGCGCAGGCGCCGGCGGCCGGTGGCGGCCAGGGTACGGGACAGGGCGGCGGGCGCGGGCCGGCGGGGCCGCCGTTCACGATGTCGATCGCGGCCTTCGGCGACGGCCAGCAGATCCCGGTGAAGTACACGCAGGCGGGCGAGCAGGTGTCGCCGGCGATCGCCTGGGCCAATCCGCCCGCGGGCACGCAGGGCTTCGTGCTGCACTTCCACGACGCGGAGGTGGCGCGCAATCGCACGACCGAGGACCAGCTGCACTGGCTGGTGTGGAACCTGCCCGGCACGGCGGCGGGCCTGCCCGAAGGCGTGCCGATGGGCGATCGCGCCGACGGCAGCCGGCAGCAGAGCGCCAGCGGCAACGTCTATCGCGGTCCGGGCGCGCCGGCGACGGGCACGCTCCATCACTACACGTTCGAGATCTACGCGCTGGACACGCGCATCGATGTCCCCGCGGCGCCGGACGCGTTCGAAACACGGACGAAGGTGTTTGCCGCGATGCAGGGCCACGTGCTCGGCAAGGCGGTCTACGTCGGCTTGTTCAAGCGCCCGCAGTAAGGAGCGACAGCAGCGTGTCACCGAGCGCGGGACCGAGATCGTCGATCTTCGCGATCCGCGTCGCGTTGCGGTAGAAGCGCGAGACGTCGTGGCCGATGCCGATGGCCGCGAGCTGGATGGGCGAACGGGACTCGATGCCGTCCACCACCGAGAGCAGGTGGTCGTCGAGGTAGTCGTACCCGTTCGCCGCGAACGTCGCCTCGTCCATCGGCGTCCCGTCCGACACCACCACGAGAATCCGCCGCCGCTCGGGCCGCGCCTGCAGGCGCGCGTGCGCCCAGGCCACCGCCTCGCCGTCGATGTTCTCCTTCAGCATCTCGTCGCGCAGGAACAGGCCGAGCGCCACGCGCGCCCGCCGCCACGGCACGTCCGCCGGCTTGACGACGATGTGCTCGAGCGCGTTGAGGCGGCCGGGATCGTCCGGGTAGCCGTTCGCGGCCCACTGGCGCGCCGGCTCGCCGCCGTCCCAGTCGCGCGTGGTGAAGCCGAGCACCTCGCACGTCACCCCGCAGCGCTCGAGCACGCGCGCGAACACCTCCACGGTCATGGCCGCGATCTGCATCGGCCGGCCGCGCATCGATCCCGAGTGGTCGATGAGCAGCGTCACCGCGGTGCTGGGAAACGGGGAGTCGAATTCCTGCCTGAACGGCCGCGCCGAGCCACGGCTGGCGACGAACGGCGCCAGCCGCGACGGATCGAGCAGGCCCTCCTCGAGGTCGAAGCGCCACTCCCGCTGCTGCCGCGCCATCAGCACGCGCATCAATCGTTTCGCCAGCCGCGCCACGAGCGCGCGCGTGGCGGCCATGTCCGCTTCCAGCTTTTGCCGCAGCAGCGCCAGCTCGGCTCGGCTGGCGAGCGCCGCGGCGTTGACCACGCGGTCGTGCGCGGTGGTGTAGGCGTGATAGCGCGCCGCGCCGCCGAGCGGCTCGTCCCGGTCGTCCATCGGGTGCTGCGACGCGCCAAGGTCGTCCCGCCGCGCCTCCCCCTCGTCGTCGCGCTTCTTCGATCCCGGCAGCGCGTACCGGCCGCGGCGGATGTCGGTGCTGGCCTTGCGCGGCAGGAAGGGCAGCGGCGGCGGGGTGTCGGTGTCGACGAAGCGGGAAAGGGCGGTGGCCGCCAGCTGTGCCCAGGCGGCTGCCAGCGGGGCAAAGCGGTCGTGCGCCTCGATCGCGGACGCCAGGTGGGCGAGCGGCGGGCCGAGCGCGGACGGCAGCGCCGCGCGGACGCGTTGCGCCGCGGCCGCCTGCTCACGCGGCGCCTCGCGCCGGCTGAAGACTTCGAAGGCGGCCCAGCGCACTCCGGCGTCGCCGGCGCCGGGGTGGGCGAGCAGGTTCCGGACGACGCCCGGCAGCCAGCGCATGCCGAGGGCGTCGAGCCGCGCGAGCGCCAGCGCGTCGTAGATCGCGGCCGCCGGCGTGTCCGCGGGCCGGTGGCGCAGGTGGACCAGCGGATCCTCGTAGCGCTGCCGCAGCGCGAGCCGGTCGCCAAACGCGCGCAGGCTGCCGACGTTGCCGCCGTCAATCGCGGCAAACGCCGCGTCGGTCGCGTGCGACTGCGCCAGCGCGCGCGTGCAGCTGGTGACGGCGTCGACGGCGGCGGAGGTGATCGGGGCGGTGGACTGCATCCCCCGGGCGTCCTAGAGGTCAGTCCCGATACAGCGCTGGTAGAACTCGGTGACGAGCGCCCGCTCGTCTTCGTCGCAGCGGTTCAGGAACGTCAGCGTGAACGCCAGCGCGACGTCGTGGAACAGCGTCGCGTTCTCGGCCCAGGTCACCACCGTGCGGGGCGACATCACCGTGGAGAGGTCGCCCTCGCCGAACGCGCGGCGGGTGAGCGTGGCGAGCGCCACCATGGCACTCACGGTCTCGCGTCCCTGCTCCGTGCGGTATTCCGGGCAGCGCGCCAGCACCACGTCCACTTCGCGGTCGTGCGCCAGGTAGTTGAGGGTGACGACAATGTTCCAGCGATCCATCTGGCCCTGGTTCAGCGGCTGCGTGCCGTGGTACAGGCCGGTGGCGTCGCCGAGGCCGACGGTGTTCGCGGTGGCGAACAGCCGGAACGCCGGGTGCGGCTCGATCACCTTGCTCTGGTCGAGCAGCGTCAGCCGTCCTTCCAGTTCCAGCACGCGCTGGATGACGAACATCACGTCGGCGCGCCCCGCGTCGTACTCGTCGAACACCAGCGCGCACGGCCGCTGCAGCGCCCAGGTGAGGATGCCCGGCTGGAACTCGGTGACCTGGACGCCGTCGCGGATGACGATCGCGTCCTTGCCGATCAGGTCCATGCGGGTGACGTGGCCGTCGAGGTTGACGCGCACGCACGGCCAGTTCAGACGGGCCGCCACCTGTTCGACGTGGCTCGACTTGCCGGTGCCGTGCCGGCCCTGGATCAGGACGCGCCGGTTGTGCATGAAGCCGGCAAGCAGGGCCAGCGTCGTGTCGCGGTCGAAGACGTAATCCGCGTCGAGGGCCGGGACATGATCGTCGGGCTCGGAGAAGACCGGGACCTGGAGGTCGCTGTCGATCCTGAACAGGTCGCGCGCGGCGCGCGTGGTGTCCGGCAGCTGCACGGCCGCTACGACTTGCCGCCGTGCGCGTCGAGCGCCAGCTGGTGGAAGTAGTGGACGACCGAGTCCTGCTGCTCGAGCAGCCAGTCGATCGAGGGCTCGTGGCGCATCGCCTTGCCCAGCGCCTTGGTCGTGGCCTCGCGCTGCGTGGCGAAGAGCACGCGGGGGTCGTAGTCGTCCGCGTCGACGACGGCCGGGTCGAGCCAGACCGAGATGATGATGCCGAGGTCGTTCACGCGATCGCGCGGGATGATGCCCTGGCGCACGGCATCGAGCACGCCGTGGGCGATGGCGGCCTGCACCGTGCCCATCAGGATGTTGGTGTAGCGGGTGCTGGTGACGGTGACCTTGCTGACCATCAGCGTCGCCGGCTTCACGGCCACGTCGCTGTTGAGGAGCGCGAACACGCGCGTGTGGCCCTGCACCTGGCCGGCCATCTGCTGCGCCATGGCGTGCCCGACCGGGCCGTCGAGCTCGCCGATGAGGACTTCCGGTTCGGCCGCCGACCAGGCCTGGTCCGCTTCGACCAGGGCTTCGCCCGCGCGGAGCACAATTCGTTGGGTCATTGCGGTCATTCTAGTCTGGAGGAGCGGAGAGATCGCCCACGCCAGGACGCCAGGACGCCAAGGGGAACTGCCGACGCGCGGCCCGCGAAGCGGGCCACGGTGATCGCGGGCGGCACTGAAAACAAGCGCCCAACGGCAACTCGTCCCGGGCTCTTGTTTTCAGTGCCGCCCGCGATCACGCCGCCTTCGGCGGCGCGCGTCGGCAGTGCGTCGCCGCCACCGGTCCTCTTGGCGTCCTGGCGCCTTGGCGTGCGCGCGCTCCGCGGCTCCGCGGCTCTGCGGCTCTGCGGCTCTGCGGCTCTGCGGCTCCGCGTGCCAACTGCGGTAGGATTTTGCGGCTTTGTTTCTACTGACTGGAGAGAGCCGTATGAAGTCGTCCCTGTTGATGACGGGCGCCGGTGCGCTGCTGGCTGGCGTGGTGGTCGTCGCGCAGCAGACCTCGCCCGCGCCCATTTCGAAGCCGGATGCGCTGCCGAAGGTCGGTCCCGCGAACCCGAAGTTGAGCCGCACGATCCCGAAGCCCGACGCGGTGGCCGCGCCGAAGGTGCCGGACGGCTTCACCGTGTCGGTCTACGCCGAGATGCCGACGCCGCGGATGATGGTCTACGCGCCGAACGGCGACCTGTTCGTCAGCTCGCCGGCCAACAACACCGTGACCGTGCTGCGTGATGCCAACAACAACGGCGTCATCGAGGAGAGCGAGAAGAGCGTGTTCGCCGGGACGCCGCCGGCCCCGCGGGGCGGCGGTCCGGGTGGCGGCCGGGCGGGTGGCGGCGGCCGCGGCCCCGGCGGCCCGCCGGCGCCCGCCGCGCCGAACACCGAGGTGAACCCCACGGTCAACGGTCCGCTGCTCGGCGCGAACGCACCCGCGTGCGCCGCGCCGCCGGCCGACTTCGTCAACAAGGGCCCGGGCCAGATCGCGCAGCCGTTCGGCATCGCCTTCAACAACGGCTATCTCTATGTCGGCAACACCGGCTCGCTGGTGCGCCTCAAGTACAACACGGGCGATCTGAAGGCCACGGGCGAGCCCGAGAAGATCATGGACCTGCCGACGGGCGGCCACTCCACGCGCAACGTCCTCTTCAACCGCGCCGGCACCAAGATGTACGTGGCGGTCGGTTCGAGCTCGAACAACAACGCCGGCGAAGACTGCCGCCGTGCGGCGATCCTCGAGTTCAACCCCGACGGCTCCGGCTATCGCGTGTTCGCGTCGGGCATCCGCAACCCGGTCGGCCTGGCGTGGCAGCCCGGGACCAACACGCTGTGGACCGCGATGAACGAGCGCGACAACCTCGGCGACGACCTGGTGCCGGACTACGCGACCTCCGTGAAGGAGGGCGGCTTCTACGGCTGGCCGTACTCCTACATCGGCAAGAACCCCGACCCGCGCTACGTCGGCGCGTTCCCGGATCTCGTCAACCGCGCCATCGTGCCCGACGTGCTGCTGCAGGCGCACGCCGCCGCGCTCGGCCTCACCTTCTACGACGGCACCGCGTTCCCGCAGCGGTACCGCAACGGCCTCTTCATCGCCGAGCACGGCTCGTGGAACCGGTCGGCCGCGGCCGGCTACAAGGTGGTGTTCGTGCCGATGACCAACGGCCGCCCCGGCGCCGTCGAGGACTTCCTCACCGGTTTCCTCTCGAGCACCGGCGAAGGCGGCAGCGCGATCGAAACGTGGGGCCGCCCGGTGGGCGTCACCGTCGCGCGCGACGGGTCGCTGCTGGTGAGCGACGACGGCGGCAACAGGATCTGGAAGATCGCCGTCAAGAAGTAGAGATGGAATCGCTCGAGAGGTTCGAGGGTTCGACGGGTTCGACGGGTTCAGGTTCCGAACCTCGAACGCCTCGAACCTTTCGAACCCTTCGAACGACTGTGGTGCTGGTCCTGACTCTCTCAGCGCCGGCAGCGGGGCAACAGACCGCGGGGCCTGGCGTGCAGGTGGCGGTGCCACGCGGCAGTGACGCGGACGCCGCGCGGGATGCGGAAGCCGATCGCAAGCTGGTCGCGTCGCAGCTGAAGCTCGTGGGCCTGCCCGCGCCGCGCGCGGCCGACGGCCACATCGTCATCGGCCAGACGCGGCAGCAGAAGGGCGTCTGGCTGCCCGGCCCGGTCATTCCCAATCCGCTCGGGTTCACCGACATCCCCTACCAGGACTGGTCGCGGGCGCTCGCGGCGCACCGGCGCGCCAACCAGCTCGAGCCGCACACGCGGTGCAAGCCGTCGGGCGTGATGCGGCAGTTCCTCACCCCGTACGGCGTGGAGATCGTCGAGCTGCCGGAGCTGAAACGCGTCTACATCTTCGACATCGGCGGACCGCACACCTATCGCACCGTCTATCTCGACGGCCGGCCGCATCCGCGGACACCCACGCCCGGCTTCTACGGCCATTCGACCGGCCACTGGGAAGGCGACACGCTGGTGGTGGACACCGTCGGCTTCAACGAGGACTTCTGGATGGACCGCGGGACGCTGCCGCACACGGCGCGGCTGCATACCGTGGAGCGCTTCACGCGCACCAGCTTCGACACGCTGCGCTACGAGCTCACCGTGGACGATGCCGGCGCCTACACGGCTCCCTTCAGCGGGAAGATGGACCTCCACTGGGAAGAGGGGACCGAGCTGTTCGAGTACGTCTGCCAGGAAGAGAATTACGCCGCCACGCTGATGGTGGACGAGACCGGGAACGTCGATCGCGACAGCCTGATCGTGCCCTGAGCCGCGGCACCCGGCGTCACCCGGGACCGGACTTATAACGTGTTAGGATTCGCCGCATGAATAAGGGTTTCCGTTTCGCAATTGTTCTTGGCCTGTCGGCTCTCGCGGGCGGCGCGGCGATCTCCGCGCAGGCGCCGCAGGGGCCCAACAATGGCGTGCAGGTGGCGGTGCCGCAGGGCAGCGCGGCGCAGCAGGCGGCGGACCGGGCCGCGCAGCAGAATCAGCAGGCCGCCCGGGCGCGGCTCGCCAACCAGCCCGCGCCCCGTACCGCCGACGGCCACATCGTCATGGGCAACATCGGGGCGGTGAAGGGCGTCTGGATCGGCAGCCAGCTTGGCTTCTGTAACTCGAACACCGTGGAGGCGCCGGCGTCGCTCAATCCGGGAGCCGCGCCGCAGGGTGGACCGGCTGCCGCGGCCGGACCGCAAGGTGCGGGCCGCGCGGGCGGCGCGGCTGGCGGCCGCGCGGGTGGTGGCGGTCGTGGCGGCGCGGCCACCGCGTGCACGCCGATCCCCTACATGGCGTGGACGCGCGCCGTTTCCGATGACCGCCGCCGCATGCAGCTCGAGCCGCACACGCGCTGCAAAGCGTCGGGTGGCCCGCGCCAGTGGCTGACGCCGTACGGCGCCGAGTTCCTGGAACTGCCCGAGATCAAGCGCGCCTACATCTTCGATATCGGCGGGCCGCACACCTATCGCACGATTTACATGGACGGCCGCAAGCACCCGGAGAAGCTGACGCCGAGCTTCTACGGCCACTCGATCGGCTGGTGGGAAGGCGACACGATGGTGGTGGACACCGTCGGCTTCAACGAGGACTTCTGGATCGATCGCGGCCAGGTGCCCCACACCTCGCAGCTGCACCTCATCGAGAAGTACACGCGCACGGCGCTCGACACGATGCAGTACGAGCTGACGGTGGACGACCCGGGCGCCTACACGGCGCCGTTCACGGGCAAGTCGACGCTGCGCTGGGAAAGCGGCACCGAGCTCTTCGAGTACATCTGCCAGCAGGAAAACTACGCGTTCACGCTGATGGTAGGCGAGGGCACCTCGGTCGACCGCTCCAGCCAGATCGTCCCGTAACGCGCGGCGCCCGGGCGTTCAGCCCGGACCGAATCCGTCGACCGCTCCCGGCCGTAAGATCCGTGCATGCGCACGGTTCTTACGGCCTTTCTCGTTGTCGGCCTCGCCCTGTCGGCCGACGCCCAGTGGCTCAAGCAGCCCACGAAGGGCATCCCCCGCACCAAAGACGGCAAGCCGAACCTGAAGGCGAAGGCGCCGCGCGTCGACGGGCACCCGGATCTCTCCGGCCTCTGGGCGGCCGATCCCGAAGGCTACGCCTACAACGTCACCTCGGACCTGAAGCCGGGCGAGGTGCTGCCGTGGGCCGAGAGCATCTACCAGCAGCGCCTGCTGACGTACGCGAAGGACCACCCCACCGGGCGATGCCTGCCGGACATGGGTCCCTACACCAGCTGGGGCATGTTCAAGGTGGTGCAGACGCGCGACGTGACGGTGATGATGCCGGAGGCCGGGCAGGTCCGGCAGGTGCACACCGACGGCCGCGCGCTGCCGAAGGACCCCCAGCCGACCTGGCTCGGGTACTCCATCGGCCGCTGGGAGGGCGACACCTTCGTGGTCGAGAGCAACGGATTCAACGACCGCACGTGGCTGGATTACGGCGGCCACCCGCACAGCGAGGACCTGCGGGTGACGGAGCGCTACCACCGCAAGAACTTCGGCACGATGACGATCTCCATCACCTTCGACGATCCGAAGGCCTACGCGCGCCCGTGGACGATCAGCTACGAGGCGGGCTATGTCCCCGACACCGAACTGCTCGAATACGTCTGCAACGAGAACGAGAAGAGCACGGCACGGATGGTGGCCAGCACCGACACGGTGACGCGGCTGCCGGCGGCGGTGCTGGCGTCGTACGCGGGCGACTACGAAGTGACCATGCCGAACGGGAAGAAGCAGGGGTTCACCGTCACGGTGGCCGGCGACATGCTGCTGATGAAGCCGGAGGGCGGCGCGGCGTACCAGGCGCTGCCGTTGTCGGACACCCGGTTCACCGCCGGCTCCACTTCCGTGGAGTTCATTCCGAACGCCGCGTCCGGCTCCGCGTTCGTGATCTACACGGTGGAAGGCGAGCTGCGCGGGGCGAGGAAGCCGCCAAAGTAGCCCGCACAGGGCGGTCGTCAGGACCGCCCGATCGCGTCGTGCACCAGCGCCAGCAGGGCGATGCACGCCGTGTCGGTCCTGAGCGTGCGTGCGCCCATCCCCGCCTGCTGAAATCCCTTCGACTCCAGCAGCCGCAGCTCGAAGGCGTTCCAGCCACCTTCGGGTCCGACAGCCAGCAGCACGCGGCGCCCGGCGGCGGACGCCGCCAGCTCCGGTACCGGCACGGCCGCGCCCGGGTGGGCGACGATGCGGAGCGTGCTGGGGGAGAGGGTGTCGAGCTCGTCTTCGACGAGGGGACGGAAGCGCCGGTGCACGGTGACCAGGGGCACGTGGGTGTCGCGCGCCTGTTGCAGTCCCTCGACGAGCAGTGGCCGGTAGACCTGCGGATCCAGTACGTGCGTGTCGAAGTAGTTGCGCTCGACACGTTCCGCGTTCGTCAGGATGACGCGGCCCACGCCAAGGGCCGCCAGCTGGGCCCACAGCCGCCGCAGCACCTTGGGGCGCGGAACCGCCAGCAGCAGGTCCACGCGCGGCCGTGGTGGTGCCTGCGCCTCGAACACGCACGCGAGCGTCACGGCGGCGCTGCCGGCCTCCACGACGGTCGCCGTTCCCATCGGGCCGTCGACGAGTCCCACGCGAACCGGCTGGCCCGGCGAGACGCGAAGGACCTCCGTGAGGTGTGTCGCCCGGGCGCCCTGGACGGTGACACGCCCGAGCGTGTCGATTTCGTCTGGTGTGACCAGGACCAGGTTCATCCGCCTTCGCCCAGGCTGCGGCGCGACGCGTCCGCGCGGTCGCGAAGAATCTGCTGCTCGCGGGCGTTCTGCGTCAGCGTCGCCGCCTGCTCGAAGGCGGCGGCCGCCTCTTCGAACCGTCCCAGCTTGAACAGCAGGTCGCCGCGCACCGTGGGCAGGAGGTGATACCGCTGCAGCGCCGGCGCCTTGGCCAGCGCCTCGACAATCGGCAGCGCCGCCGCCGGGCCATTGGCCATCGACACCGCCACCGCGCGGTTCAGCTCGACGACGGGCGACGGCACGCGCTGCGCGAGCTCGAAATAGAGCGCCGCAATGCGCGCCCAGTCCGTCTCGGCCGCCGTCCGTGCGCGGGCGTGGCAGGCGGCGATTTCTGCCTGCAGCATGTACGGCCCACGCTGGTCCGGCTGAAGCCGGGCGCCACGCAGCAGTGCGTCGAGGCCGCGACGGATCAGCAGCTGATCCCAGTGCGCGCGGTTCTGATCGGCCAGCAGGATCGGTTCGCCGCCCGGGCCGACGCGCGCGCGCAGCCGCGACGCCTGGATCTCCATCAGCGCGACGAGACCATGCACGTCGGGTTCGTCCGGCACCAGGCCCGCGAGCACCCGGCCCAGGCGCATCGCTTCTTCGCACAGCGCCGGCCGCACCCAGTCGTCGCCCGCCGTGGCCGAATACCCTTCGTTGAAGATCAGGTAGATCACTTCGAGCACCGACGTCAGGCGTGCCGAGAGCTCCTCGCCGCGCGGCACTTCGAACGGCACCTGGGCCTTCGCCAGCGCCTTCTTCGCGCGGACGATGCGCTGCGCGATCGTCGGCTCGGCCGCCAGGAACGCCCGTGCGATCTCCTCGGTGGTCAGGCCGCCGAGCAGCCGCAGCGTGAGCGCGACCCGCGCTTCCGTGGCCAGCACGGGATGGCAGGCGGTGAAAATCAGCCGGAGCAGGTCGTCGCCCACCGGGTCGTCGAGCGCCGCTTCGATCTCGGTGGCGGCCGAGTCCTGCGCCACCGGCAGCTCGTGCCCGAGCTCTTCGTGCTTCCGCTCGAGCATCTTGTTGCGCCGGAAGTAGTCGATGGCCCGGTGCTTGGCCGCGGCCATCAGCCACGCGCCCGGGTTCCGCGGGATGCCGGCATCCGGCCACTGCTGCAGCGCCGCCACCAGCGCGTCGTGCGCCAGGTCTTCCGCCACGTCGATGTCGCGGACCACGCGGGTGAGTGCGGCGATCAGCTTGGGCGACTCGATGCGCCAGACGGCATCGATGGCAGCGTGGGTGTCGGACATGAGAAGGCTACGGGCGACGGGCTACGGGCTTTGCCTACCGGCTACCGGCTACCGGCTACTGGCTACCGGCTACTGCCTGAGTCGCGATTTGCCAGTGTTGCACCGCCCGCGCCTCGATCGCCGGCACGTCCTCGGACAGGATGTAGCGGTTCTTGACGAGCGCGGCAGCCGCGGCGCGGATCTGTGCGAGGTAGGCGTCCAGCGTCGCGTACCGCTCGGCGATGGCGCGGCGCGGATCGCGCGTGGCGAGCCGCTCGGCACGCGTCGCGGCAAACGGAATGTAACCGCCGGTGAGCGGCCGGATGTTGTCCGTACCGCCCGACTTCGCCTCACGGAAGTTCCAGCCGGTGTATGTGGCGAGCGGCACCTGCACTTCCGGGAGCCGTACGCCGGCGCGTTCGTTGCCGTCGGCGTCGACCTGGGGAACGAGGAACGGCAGGGCGGTGCCCGCCGCGCCGGCACCGGGGGCCAGCGGGTTCGCCATGCGCTGTCCACCCCACAAGGCGGCCGGCGAGTGTACGCCGGGAATCGGCGGGAAGGCGATCCGTGCGGCGGCCACCAGCGTCCCGCCGCGCAGCGTCGGGTAGGCGCTGGCCGGCGGCTCGGCGCCCTCGCGCACCCAGCCCACCATCGAGGTGAGCAGCGAGCGCAGCACCCACCAGTAGTCGGTCGGGTTCTGCCGGAGCTGCACGTTGGTGGGGGCCGCCGGCGGGAATGCGGCCGGACCATGCTGGGCGCCGGCGATGAAGTAGACGCGGACGTTCGGCGGCAGTGCGATGTCGCGCGTGCCGTCCGGCGTCAGGTGCACCAGCGCCGCGGCGCGCCCGCCGCCCCAGTACTCGACGCCGGTATTCATGTAGAACACCTTTGGCGTGTTGACGCGGGCCCGCGGGTTCTCGAGTTGTCCGTCGGTGCCGCCGGTGACCGGGTCGCGCTGCGCCGCGTCCGCGAACGGAAACGAGGTGCCGGTGTGCGTGCCGAGCGAGACCGTCGTCGCCCAGCGCTGATTCAGGTCTGTCCGCCCGGCGCCGGCGACCTGGATCATCATCGCGTCGAAGGCCTGGCGGTCCTGCTCGTCGGTGTTGAACCCCTGGTAGGTGAAGTCACGCAGGGCGCGTCCGCTCTGCGACATGCCGAAGCCGATGACGACGCCGCCGCGTACCGCGGCCGTGTCGTCGTGCTTGATCCAGGCGGCGGCGTCGCGCAGCGCCAGAAAGCCCACGCCGCTCACCCGCGGATTCGCGGCCCGGTAGGTCAGGTCGTAGATCGTCCCGGGCGTGAAGCCGCCCTCCATCGAGACGACGTTGCCCGTCAGGCGCCACCGCGCGCGCGGCACCACCGTGGCCGGCTGCTGCGGCAGGTCGCGCACGGTCAGTTCCGAGTCCGCCGCGCCGGCATCGATCGCCGGATAGAGGGCGACGTCGCCCACCGCGATGTCGCCGTTCGCGCGATCCGGCGTGAAGCTGGCGTGCACCAGCCCAGTGATGGCCCGGCCCGCCTCGGTGGCGATCGGGGCGTCCAGCGTGATGCCGTTGTTCGCGCGCGGCGCGTCGAATTCCCAGCCCACGCAGACGATGGTGAAGCCCCGCTTCAGCAGGAACCCGTCTCCGACGACGTCGCCACCGGTCCCGCGCACGCCGCTCAACCCGAAGGCGGTCATCCGCCCTCGGTTCACCACGTCGAGCAGGACGACGCCGTTGCCGCCCGACGTCGGCCGGACGATGACGAGGTCGCCGCTGAAGACGACGCGGCCGTGCTCGTCCCTGGGCGCCTTGTCGAGGTCGACGACGCCGCGATTGTGCGGATCGTTCGGGTCCTGTGAATAGGTGATGCGGCCGGTGATCCGTTCGTAGGGATACCCCGGTACGGCCGCTCGGCCGGTGACCTGGAACGCGGTGACCGCGGCCTGCGACGGGCGCGCGGCCAACACGAGAAGGATGAAGACGAGGACGCGGCGCACCATCGGGCCTCCGGGGCAAGCGATTCTAGCGGCATTCCCTCGAATGGGTATCGCGCTGCCGAGAAATGGGCGCGCGCCTCCACCTTCGGCGGCTGTGAGGCGGGCCCGCGATTTGCCACCACGCCGTCCGCGCACCTGATTTTGCCGAGCTGACCTGCATGCGCGCACCGGACCCTTCGGATCCCTTACTGGTTGTGCACAAGGAGTCTTCGATGCGCTGGTTCGTTCCCACCCCCTTTCGAACCGTGACCGCCGCGCTCATCGTCATGGTGGCGGTGCTCGTCAACGCCAGTCGCGCTCATCGCGCATCGCCGGTGCTTCCCGCGCCGCGCGCCAGCGCCGGTGCGATTCCGCTGCTCTTCGAGCCGGCGACCACCGGCGCGCACTTCGTCGCGCATGGCGTCGGCTACGGTTTTCGTCTCGATGCGAATCGGATCGAGCTCGTCACCGGCCACCATCGTGTGGCGATGCGATTTGCCGGTGCGCGGGCGTCCCGGCCCCTGCCCGAGGCGCCGCAGCACGCGCGCGTCAACTACCTGGTCGGCAGTCCAGCGGGGTGGCGGCGCGACGTGCCGACCTACGCGCGGGTGCGCTTTGCGTCGGTGTACGACGGGATCGACGCGGTGTTCTACGGGAACGGACGGCAGCTCGAGTACGACCTGGTGGTGGCGCCGCACGCCGACGTGGCGCCGGCGCGCGTGACCTTCGAGGGCGTCGACGCCGTCCAGCTGGAGGATGGAGACCTGGTGTTGACGGTGGGCGATCGGCAGGTGCGCCAGTCGCGGCCTGTGGCCTACCAGGTCGTTCACGGCGTGCGCCGGTCCGTGGAGGCGCGTTACGAGCTGAGCCGGGGCACGGTGGGCTTCGTGGTGGGCGACTACGATCGCGAGGAGCCGCTGGTCATCGACCCGGTGTTCGTCTACTCGACGCTGTACGGCGGCACCGACAGCGATAGCATGGCTGACGTCGCCGTGGACGCCACTGGCGCCGCCTACATCGTCGGCACCACGCTCTCGTCGGACTTCGCGGCCACGCCACAGCCCGGCACTCCGCCAGCGGCGATCTATGCCAACGTCACGGTCACCAAGCTGGATCGCGACGGCCGCGTGGTCTACTCGACGGTCTTCGGCGGGTCCGAAGGCGACCTGGCGCAGGGCATTGCGGTGGACATCGCCAACAACGCCTACGTCGTGGGTTTCACGCAGTCGCCGGACTTTCCCACCACGACCGGCGCCTTCCAGCGGACGCTCCGGTCGCCCGATGCCGGCAACGGCTTCGACCTGTTCGTCGTCAAGCTGCCCGCCTCCGGCAACCGGCTGTCGTACTCGACGTTCTTCGGCGGCAGCGGCGCTGAAGACATCTCCGACATCGCCGTCAACGCGGCCGGACAGGCGTACATCGCGGGCACGACCAGTTCCGCGGATCTGCCGGTGACGGCCGGCGCGCTCGACACCAGCTACAACGGCGGCTTCAACGGCTTTTCCGCGAAGTTCAATGCGACGGGGACCGGGTTGATCTACAGCACCTATCTCACCGGCAACGAGCAGTGGGCCGGTGCCATCGCGCTCGACAACGCCGACCGCGCCATCGTGGCTGGCAGCATCGACGGCACGATGACGACGACCGTGACCGCCGGACCGCGTGGCGGCGGGGATGCCTTCGTCATGGCACTCAATGCGAACGGAACGGGTCTGCAGTACTCGGCGCGCATCGGCGGCACCGGCGCGGATGCCGCGACGACGGTCGGCATCGGGCCGCAGAACAAGGTGTATATCTCGGGCACCACGAACTCGATCGACTATCCGCTCGGGCCGTTTCCGCGGTCCGAAGGCCAGAGCCTTCGCGGCTCGAACGACCTGTTCCTGACGTCGCTGTGGGGTGGATCCGGCAATCTGAGCGACAGCCGCTACTTCGGTGGCAGCGGCACCGAATCGGCCGCCCATCTGACCGTGACCGATTTCCAGGTCACGCTGTTCGGCGAAACGACCTCGGCCGACCTGCCGACCCGCAGCGCGTTGCAGTCGACGCGCGGCAGCGTCGTCGACGCGTTCGTCGCCCGCTTCTACGCCACCGATTTCACCTGGGGGACCTACCTGGGCGGCTCGGCCAACGAGTCCGCGAGCGGGATCGCGGTCGACGGCGCCGGCGCGATTACCGTGGTGGGCTCCACGCAGTCGCCCAACTACCCGCTGGTCCATCCGGTGGATTCCACCGGTGCCGCGGGATCCGGCCAGCCGTACGAGGGCTACATCACGCGCTTCACGATGCAGCCGCGCGGCGAGCCTGGCTCCGAGGACATCGTGGTCCACCCGGCGGACACGGCGCTGCTGTTCGGCAACTGGGTGAAAGAGGCGGACAGCACGGCGGCCGGCGGCTTCAAGCTGCGGAATCCCGACCACGGCGCCGGGAAGATCGCGACGGCGAAGGCCGCTCCCACGGACTACTTCGAGTTCACGGTGAACAACCTGGTTGGCGAGTATCGCGTGTGGGTGCGCGGCAGGGCCGACAACGACTCGTACAACAACGACTCGGTCTACCTGCAGTTCTCCTACGCCGACGACGGGGTGGACGAGGGCCAGCAGCTGTACCCGATCGGTTCGACGAGCGGCATGGCGGTGGTCCTCGAGCAGTGCAACGGATGCGGGGTGCACGGCTGGGGCTGGACCGACGATGGTTATGGTCCGTGGGCGTCGTACCGCACCCTGAACTTCTACCCCGGTGCGCAGCCGGTGACGGTCCGTGTCCAGGCGCGCGAGGACGGCATCTCGATCGATCAGATCGTTTTCTCGCGGATTTCCTCGTTCGGGACCGACCAGAATCAGACCTGGGCGCCGGGCTATCAGAAGGACGACGACACGATCCTGCCGACGAACGTAGACACCCGCGAGCGGGAGATCGTACTGGTGGCGGGTTCGACCAACGGCACCAATGGCGCGTGGCAGGGTGAGTTCGACGACACCGCGGCGAGCGGCTACAAGGTGCGCCATCCCGATGCGGGGGCGGCGAAGCTGAACGCGCCGCTGGCGGCGCCGGCCAACTACGCGGAGTGGTCCTTCAACGCGGTGGCCGGCGTGCCGTATCGCCTGTGGATCCGCGGGCGCGCCGACGCCGACCACTGGGCCAACGATTCGGCATACGTGCAGTTCTCGGGCAGCGTGACCGCCAGTGGGACACCGACCTGGCGGATCGGCACGACGTCGGCGACGACATACGTGCTCGAGGACTGCAACGGCTGCGGCGTCAAGGGCTGGGGCTGGAACGACAACGGCTACGGCAGCGGCGTACTCGGCCAGCTGGTGTACTTCGCCGAGTCCGGGCTGCAGGTGATCCGCATCCAGACGCGCGAAGACGGCCTGGCCATCGACCAGATCGTGCTGTCGTCGCAGACGTACATGAATCGATCTCCGGGGGCGACGAAGAACGACACCACGCTGCTCGCGCCGACGCAGGAGTGAGCGGTCCGGCTGAAGCCGGACCCCACGCGGGCGGGTCTCTCAGACCCGCCCGGCTACGGCTGCAGGTCGCGGACGGGCCGCACTTCGATGCTGCCGATGCGCGCGGGCGGGATCGTCGCGGCGACCCGCGCCGCTTCCTGCAGGTCCTTCGCTTCGATCAGGTAGAAGCCGGCGAGCTGCTCCTTGGTTTCCGCGAACGGGCCGTCCGTGAACGAGACGGCTCCGTCGCGGAGGCGGACGGTGAGGGCGGTGTGGATCGGCTGTAGCGCCTCGCCACCCAGGTAGTGGCCGGCCTCCTTCATCACCATGCCGTTGGCGACGCACTCGGCGTCCGGCACGGTGCGCATCAACGGTTCCTCGCCGTAGACGAGGCAGACGAACTTGGGCATCGGGGCAGTGTTATACCGCGAAGTCGCCGACCGCGTCCTGCACGTCCTGCGGGAACTCGGACATCTCGAAGACCTGGCGGACTTCGATCATCTCGTTCGGCCCCGCGGGGCAGCGGGTGGCCCACTGGATCGCTTCCTCGCGCGAGCGGACCTGGATCATCCAGTAGCCGCCCACCAGTTCCTTGGCCTCGGCGAACGGGCCGTCGGTGACGCGCGGGGTGCCCGCCTCGAACGTCACGCGCGCGCCCTCGGCGGGCGGGTGCAGGCCGTCCAGCGCGAGGAGGACCCCCGCCTTCTGGAGGTCCTCGTTGTATTTCATCATCTTCGCCACGGCCTCCGCGTCCGGCATCGTGCCGGGGGCGGCGGTTTCGTAGCCTTTCGGGATCATCAGCATCATGAATCGCACGGGTGTCGCTCCTCGGGGCGGGGCCAGTCCCGCCCTTTCAATATCACGTCGAACGAGGAGGGCGCGGATCGACACGTTCGGGAGCGGGCCGCTTGACCTTCCGCCGGGCCATGGCGTCGATGATCTGGGCCCGGATCTGGGTCAACTGGCGGACGCTCTCGTCGAGGTGCATCAACAGGCGCGAGGCCTGCCGGGGGGTGAGTTTCACGTCGGCCATGATGGACAGAAATAAGCAAATTTCGTGGCGCCTTTCCGTAGGTCCGTCCCTTGCTAGCGATCAGGCTCGTGCGTACATCAGCTCTCGTCCTGCTTGTTGACGACATTCCCGACCACGTGCACGTGTACGGCGGAGCCCTGCGCGCGCGCGGCCACCGCGTCCAGCTGGCGCACAGCGCCCGCGAGGCGCTGGATTACTGCGCAGGCACCACACCTGACTGCATCGTGATCGACGTGCGTCTGCCTGACCTGCCCGGCTGGGACCTGTGCAGCCGCATCAAGGCCGACCCGCGTTACAAGGACATACCCATCGTGCTGTTGGCCCCCGACCTGTCGAGCCGGAGCGTCGCGGCGAGCCGCGGCGCCGGCTGCGCCTCGTGGCTGATGCGTCCCGCGCCGCCCGACGACCTGGTGCGCGCCGTGGAACACGTGCTGTCCCACGAGGCGGCCGAGCCGGATAGCGACGCCGCGGCGGTGCTCAAGGCGCAGGAATGCCCAGCCTGTGCGTCGGACGAGGTTCGCGCGGGGGTTCGTGTCGGTCCCGTCCAATACTGGACGTGCCGCGCCTGCAACGTGCGCTGGCGGGTGGACGCGCAAGGGGAAGCGACGGCGTAGGGGCGGGACCGCTGCGCGGATCCCGCCCTCCACCGATACAATGCCGCCCCGATGCCCTTCGATCCAGGCACGCGGCTTGGTCCCTACGAGATTCTCGCGCCGATTGGCGCCGGTGGCATGGGCGAGGTCTACCGCGCCCGCGACACCCGCCTCGATCGCACCGTGGCGATCAAGGTGCTCACCGGCATGCTGGCTGCCGACCCGGAGTCGCGGCAACGCTTCGAGGACGAGGCGCGCGCCATTGCCGCGCTGAACGACCCCCACATCTGCACCATTCATGACGTTGGCCGCGAGGGAGACCTCGAGTACCTGGTCCTCGAGTTCCTCGAGGGCGAGACGCTGGCCGACCGGCTGAAGCGTACCGGTCCGATGCCAGTGGGTGACGCGTTACCCATCGCCATCCAGATTGGCGAAGCGCTGGACCGCGCCCACCGCGCCGGCATCGCGCACCGCGATCTCAAGCCCGGCAACGTGATGCTCGTGAAGCGGGCGGGCGCCGCCGCGTCGGACGTCAAGCTGCTCGACTTCGGCCTGGCCTCGCGGCCGTCCGCCCGTCCGGCCGCGCTCGACGCGTCACTGGTTGCGACGATGGCGCCGTCGATGATGGCGACGCGTCCGGCGACCGCGACCGCTTCCACGCAGATGAGCGGCACCGTGCAGTACATGTCGCCAGAGCAGCTCGACGGGCAGCCGGGCGATCACCGCGCCGACATCTTCGCGTTCGGCTGCGTGCTGTACGAAATGCTCGCTGGCCGGAAGGCGTTCGAAGGCCACACCGCCATCGCCGCCATCGCCGCGATCATGAGCACCGATCCGGCGCCGATCCCGGCCCTGGCGTCGTCGCCGCTGGTCGATCACGTGATGCGCCGGTGCCTCGAGAAGGATCCCGAGCGGCGGTGGCAGAACATCGGCGACGTCATGCGCGAGCTGCGGTGGGTGCACGGCCATCCGGCACTCGTGCCGGCGGACGCCGCGGCCGCGAAGAAGCCCTGGACGCTCTGGCAGCGGCTCGCCGCCGCCGCCGGCGGCCTTGCGGCGCTGGCGATCTTCGGACCCCTGCTCCTGCTGGGCGGCCTGCGCTTGATCGGTGAAGGCGGCAACGACACCGACGAACTGCCCGCCCTGCAGCTGGAGGTGACGACGCCGCCGACGGACGACGGCATCGGCGCCGTGTCACCGGACGGCACGCGGGTCGCCTTCATCGCGATCAAGGACCACGTGCCGATGCTGTGGGTCCGGGCACTCGATTCGCTCGAGAACAAGGCGCTCCCCGGTACCGAGGGCGCCACCTTTCCGTTCTGGTCGCCCGACGGCGCGTCGCTTGGTTTCTTTGCCGACAACAAGCTCAAACGGATCGACATTGCCGCCGGCACGCCGCTCGTCGTCACCGACGCGCCCGTCGCGCGGGGTGGCGACTGGGGAACCGACGGCACGATCCTGTTCGCACCCGGCGTCAACGCCCCGATCAAGCGCGTGCCGGCTCGCGGCGGCACGGTGGAACAGTTGACCAACCTCGATGCGGCGACCGGTCCCAGTCACCGGCGTCCACAGTTCCTGCCCGACGGTAAGCACTTCCTGTTCTCCTCGTCGCTCGGACAGCCCGCCACCAACGGGATCTGGCTGGGAGCGCTCGACAAGTCGACGCCGGTCAAGATCAACGACGACGACAACGGCATCTTCGTGCCGCCGTCCACGCTCCTGACGATCAACCGGGGCGCGCTGCTGGCGTACGCCTTCGACCCGGAGACGGCCAAGACCAGGGGTGAGCCGGTGACGATCGCACAGGGGCTGAACGCGGGTTCGTTCTTCGGCGCCTCGCGCACCGGCGTGCCGGTGGTCGCGTACCGCCATGGCGCGGCGCAGCAGCGGCAGCTGGTGTGGGTCAATCGCAAGGGCGACGTGGTGCAGAAGGTGGGCGACGAGGCCGCCAGCGGATTCGCCTCTCCCGAGTTGAGTCCTGACGAGCGTTCGGTCGTGGTGTTCCTCCACCCCGGCACCGGTGAAGACAACGACGTCTGGGTGTACGAGCTGGGGCGCTTCCTGGGGCGGCCGATCACCGTGGGCCCGCCGGCCGACGCCCACGCGCTGTTCGATCCGGACGGCCAGGCGGTGATCTTCAACTCGCAACGATCGGGACAGCAGGGCGTCACGCGATTTCCGCTCTCCGGCGCGCCGCCGCAATTGCTGTACGACACGAAAGGGCTGGGCGGCCAGGTTCTCGCCATCACTCGAGATCGGCGCTACCTGCTGCTGCGGCATCCGTCCGACGCGAATGGCGTGGACCTGACGGCGGTCGAGCCTGCCACAGGGAAGCGCCTGCCGGTCACGCAACTGGCTGGCGACGAGACCGAGGCGCAGTTCTCGCCGGACGGGAAGTGGGTGGCGTTCGTCGGCGGGTTGACCGGCCGCTCGGAGGTGTTCGTCCAGTCGTTCCCGGACGGCGGTTCGCGCACGCAGGTGTCGACCGGCGGGGGCACGCAGGTGCGCTGGTCCGCGGACGGCCGCGAGGTCTATTACGTGGCGCCTGACAGCCGCTTGATGGCCGTGAGCGTGACGCCGTCGGGCGCCGGCCTGGACGTGAAGTCCCCGGTGGCGCTCTTCGTCACCCATCTGGCCAACGGCAACAACGTCATCGGCAACAAGGCCCAGTACGCCGTTTCGCGCGACGGCCGCTTCCTCCTCAACACGGTGGTCGAAGCCCCAAGCTCGCCGATCATCGTCTCGATCAACTGGAACCGGCGATCGCCGCGCTGACCTGGGCGGCGCGCTGACGGCAGCCGTGGCGCGACCATCTCGGCGGTCAGGACGTCAGCCAATGCCGTTCCGGCACCGCGGCTCGACACGATATGTGGGGACGCGCGGTACCCGCTGAGCGGCGGCGGCGACCCCGTGTGGCGGGCCAACACGCGTAAATGCTGGCGACCACCGCGCGTGCGTCGGGGCACGCGACCTGCTCCCTTCAGCCACTCGTGCGGGCCAGTCACCGCGGCGAGCGCGCTGAGCTGAGTCCAGATGCCGAGACGCGGAAGGGTTCCGAGCGAGCCCGGGAGGAGGAGCAAATGGTACGTCCAGCGAGTCGTGTGTGCCTGGCGGCGGCGTTCGTGTGTGTGTGGGCGGGAGTGGCGTTGGCGCAGGGGCAAACCACCACGTCGACGGCAACCGAGACCAAGGCATTCGAAGTGATCTCCGTGAACGCCACCACCCTGGTCCTGCAGTTGCCGGAAGGACCGCGGGAGATGGCGGTCTCCGACGCCACCAGCTTCATGGTCGATGGCCAGCCGATGGCGGTGCGCGACCTGCAGCCGGGGATGAAGGGCGTCGCCACGATCACCACCACCACCTACACCACGCCAGTGAGCGTCACCGAAGTGAAGAACGGTGAAGTGGTGATGGCCGGCGCCGGCAACATCGTCATCCGCACGGCCGACGGCGAAACGAAGTCGTTCAGCCAGGAGCAGATCGACAAGCGCGGCGTCGTGCTGACGCGCGATGGCAAGCCCGCGGTCATCGCGGACTTCAAGACCGGCGACAAGCTGTCGGCAACGATCATCAGCGCCGCGGCACCGCGGGTGGTGCGGGAGCAGGCGCTGCGCGCGACACTGGAGCCGCCGCCGGCGGCGGAACCGGTGGCGCAGGCCGCGGCGCTGACGCCGGAACCCGAGCCGCTGGCCCCGCCCGACCCGCCGGCCGTCGGCACGTCGGGAGACGACCAGGCGACCCCGGGAGCCGTCGCCACGTCAGGGAGGGAAGACGCGCTGCCGAACACGGCCAGCGATGCGCCGGCGATCGCATTGGCCGGCGTGACGGCGCTGGCCGCCGCCGGACTCCTCTCGGTGCGCCGTCGCCGGCGTGAGACGTAGCAGGAATAGCGCGAGACGCGCGAGGCGTACCGTCTGGAACTCGTAGTCTTCGTGGGAGAGCCTACCGTCGCGCGCGGCGCACGGTGGGCGGCCTCCGCGTGGGCTACGAGCGGAGGCTGGAGCCGGCTGTCAGACTCGAACTGACGACCTGCTGATTACGAATCAGCTGCTCTACCAACTGAGCTAAGCCGGCCAGGCGGGTGAACACAAAATTCTAGCATGGCCCGCGGGCTTTTCCCTTTGCGCGGTGAGCCCCGCGCGCGATCGCGCGGGCAAGCGCGCACCGCGAGGCTACGCGCGGGCGAAGTCGATGAAGCCGGATTCCGGTACGGCTCTGACGAGGCGGACGCGAAGCGGGTCGCCGACTTCGAGCCCGCGCGCCTCGCCTTCGAGCCGGCCTTCGACGACCGGGTGCTTCACGCGCACCCAGGTGCCCTTCGGCCCCACGCCGGTGATGATGGCGTCGAAGCGCTCGCCGATGCGCGGTTGCAGCAGGATGGCCGCGGCCGCCTTGCGCACCTGCCGCTCGATCCGGTTGGCCGCGTCCTCGCGGTCCATGCACCGCTTCGCGATCGTGTCGAGTTCCGTCTCCGGATAGGGCGGCGGCGCGCCGGCCAACGCGGCTTTCACCAGGCGCTGGGTGACCAGGTCGGCGAACCGCCGGTTGGGCGCCGTGGCATGGGTGTAGTCGTCCACCGCGAGACCGAAGTGGTCGGGCGTCGGCTCGTTCGGCTTCTCCACGACGTATTCGCCGCGTCCCAGCAGCTTCACCACGCTCAGCGAGAGGTCGGTGAACCGCTGCCGGTCCTTCGCCTGCTGCGTCGTCAGCCACTGTTCCAGCGCCCTGGCGTCCGGATCGGGCGGCAGCGTGGTCCCGGTATCGGCGGCCAGCTTGACGATGCGCGGCCAGCGCTCGGGCATGCGGACGATGCGGCGGAGGGAGGAGAAGCCGCGGCGCTCGAGGAACTCGGCGGTGGCGGTGTTGGCCGCGATCATGAAGTCTTCGATCAGCTCCGAGGCGCGGCTGCGGTGCACGGCGGCCAGGTCGCGGATCTCGTCGCCGGCGAAGACGGGCCTGCCCTCGACGGTGTCCAGCGTCAACGCGCCGCGCTCGTGGCGCGACTGCTTCAAGGCCTGCGCGGCGGCGTCCTGCAGGCGCAGGTTGTCTGCCAGTCCCGGCACGGCGGCGAGCGGCGCGGGCTCGGGGCCGGCGGCGTCCAGCCACGCGCCGACCGACGCGTACGCGAGCTTGGCGCGGTTGCGCACCATCGCGCGATAGACGTCGCTGGCCTGGACCGATCCGCCGGCCGCCACCGTGAGATCGATCACGATGGCCGCGCGGTCTTCGTCCTGCCCAAGCGAGGTCAGGTCGGTGGAGAAGCGCTCGGGCAGCATCGGGAAGACACGGCCGGCGGCGTACACCGAGGTGGTGTTGAACGACGCGTGCTGGTCGGCAGGGGAGCCTTTCGTCACCAGGGCGTCGACGTCGGCAATGGCGACGAGAATGCCGGTGGCGGCGCCCCGCGGCTCCGCGACGGTCAGCTGATCGAGATCGCGCGAGTCGTCGTTGTCGATCGAGCACCAGAGCAGGTGGCGCAGATCGCGCACGTGGGCCGACTGGACTGTGGCGGGATGAGCGGTGGCGGCCTGGGCGAGCGCCGCGGGGGGGAAGTCAGGTTCGAACCCCCGCTCGTGCATCGCCACACGAGCGAGGGTCCCGAGTCGTTGCCGGGTAGTCAGCGGACCGTCTAACGGACGGAGGGCACCTTCAGATCGCCGAGGCGCGCGATCATGTCCTCGGCCGACGTCGCCGGCTTGATGGCCTTGTCGATGTAGGAGATTCTGCCGTCCTTGTCGATGTAGAACGTCCAGCGCTGCGCGAACGCGCCGTTGGCGGCGAGCACGCCGTACGCCTTTGCCACCGACTTGTCCGGATCGCTCAGGATCGGGAAGTCCGCTTCCTTCTTGTCGATCTTCTGGTTCGCGCCGATCACGTCCACCGTGGTCGCCTTCGCGAACTTGACGTTGTCCTCGAGCGGATCGACGCTCGCCATGAAGTAGACGACGTCGTACTTGCGGATCTTGTCGCCGTTCTCCGCCAGCGACTTGCACTCGATGGTGCAGCCCAGCGTCGCGGCCTTCGGGAACCACGCCACCACCACGGGCTTCTTGCCCTTGAAGTCGGACAGCTGGTAGGTCTTGCCGTCGCTCGCCTGCAGCTTGAAGTTGGGAGCGGGGTCGCCGACCTTCAGCTCCACTGCCGGGGCCTGAGCCATTACGCCGATCGACAGGGCCGCCGCGAGCCCGATCGCAAACAGTGCACGCATCACACGCTCCTTCTCGAAACTTCCACTGCGCTCAGGCCAGCTGAGCCCAAAGAGTTGTGAGTATATATCGTGAATGGCGAAGGCCTCTCCGACCGCGGCTCCGTTCGTCCCTGCCAGCCGCAGCCTGCGCACGCTGGGCGCCGCGGCCCGGGCGTGCCGGGGATGCGACCTCTACAAGCACGCCACGCAGGTGGTGTTCGGCGAGGGGCCGAAGCAGTCCAAGGTCATGTTCGTCGGCGAGCAGCCGGGCGACCAGGAAGACCGGCAAGGGGCACCGTTCGTCGGTCCGGCCGGGGCGATGCTCGACAAGGCGCTGGCGGAGGCGGGCATCCCACGGCAGCAGGTCTACCTCACCAACGCGGTCAAGCATTTCAAGTGGGAGCCGCGCGGGAAGCGGCGCATTCACAAGAAGCCGCGGCTCTCGGAAGTGAAGGCGTGCCGTCCGTGGCTTGAAGCCGAGCTCGACGCCGTCAAGCCGATGGTGGTCGTCTGCCTCGGCGCGACCGCGGCGCAGTCGGTGATGGGCTCGTCCTTCAAGCTCATGGCGCAGCGCGGTCAACTGCTCGACTCGCCGCTGGCGGCGCGGGTGCTGGCCACCATCCATCCCTCGGCGGTCCTTCGCGCGCCCGACGCCGAAGGGCGCCGCGCCGCCTACCAGATGCTCGTCGCCGACCTGCGCGTCGTGGCGAGGGCCCTGCGTTCCCGTTAACTCGACTTCGTACGGCCCGCTGGTGTCCGCGACCTTCGGGGTGCGACCTCTGGCATTTTCCGTGCACAAGGTCGGGCCCGAATGGGTTCCCCCCTTCGGGAAGAGGAGCGAAGTTCCATGGTTTACCCATCGAAGGCGCAAACCCGGTACATCGCGGGCTTGGTGTTGGTATTCGGGCTGATTGCGACGACCGGCTATGTCGTCACGCAGACCTCGACTGAGCGGATGAAGATGAGCGGCGTGCGCACGCACGACATCGCGCTGCCCGCCGCCGACCCGTCCGTGATGGATCGGAAGTGGAGTACCACCCACGGCATCGGCTTCATCGGCTCCGCGAGCGGTGCACCGGACGCGGTGGTGGTGGAGGCGTCGACGGATGTGATGTCGCTGCGGCCGGGGTTGTCGGGTTCGCTGCCGTCGTTTGCGGCCGCGGCCGGCGGCGCGCGCGACTTTACCGGCGGCACCTCGATCATGGCCCGCACTCATGGTGCCGGCCACACGGGCTTCTCGGCCGGCGGCTTCGGCATGGGCGGCGTTGGCGCGTGGGGTGGCGTCTCGGGGCACGTGCCGTCGGGCAGCGGCATCGCCGCGGCGGCCACGGCTCCGCGCCTGGCCTTCCGTCCGGCCGCGAGCGGCGCCACGGGCACGAGCTCGAAGACGTCGCCGCCGCGTACCTCGTCGTCCGGCCTGGTGGCGGGCGCGTCCGGAGTGGTGTCGCCCACGGCGGCCGTCGCGCCGGACAGCGTGATCGCCGATGCGGGCGTCGGCGCGGGTGGCGGCGGCCTTGCGGGTGGCGGGTCGTTCTCGGGCGGGACGGGGTCCACGCCTGGTGACCCCGGTTCGGTCCCGGACGTGGACGGCGGCGGTTCGCCTGGCGGCTCGCCCGCGCCGAACCCGGAGCCGATGACGCTCATCCTGATGGGCACCGGCCTCGCCGGTCTCTACAAGGCTCGCCGCTATCTGCAGTAACCCTGGATCGGTTCGCCAGCGATGCCCTTCGCGCTCTGCATTGCCGCCATCGCCGGTGCCTGGCTCTACGCACCGGTGATCGGCGGCCTGCTTCGTCAATGGCTCGACGACCCGGCCGCGTCGTACGGGCTGCTCCTCGCCGGTACGGGGATCGTCCTGGCCGCGCGCCGCTGGCGGGCGGTGCAGGCCATCCCCTCGCGGCCGGCGTGGAGGGAGGTGGCGTCCGGCGCCTGGATCGTCGCCGGCGCGATGGGCATCTACCTCCTCGGCACGCTGATGGGCGAGTTGTTCGTCCAACGCGTCTCGTTGCCGCTCGCGCTGGGCGGCAGCATCCTCGCCATCGCGGGATCGGCCCGGCTGCGGCCGCTGCGCCCCGCGGTGATCCTGCTCGCCCTCGCCATTCCGCTGCCCGCGGTCATCGTGACCCGGCTGACGTTGCCGCTCCAGCTGGTGGCCACCGGCGTGGCGGCCAGCGTGCTCGACGCCGCGCAGATCCCGGTCGTCCGCCAGGGCAACCTGCTGGTGCTCGACACGATCACGCTCGAAGTGGTCGAGGCCTGTAACGGGTTGCGGTCCGTGCTGTCGCTGTTCGCGGTCGCCGCGGTGTGCAGCGCCGCGTGTCCGATTGGCCGCTGGCGCGGGCTGTTGATGTGGCTCGTGGTCATCCCGGTGGGCATCCTCGGCAACGGCGCGCGCATCGCGGCCACCGGCATCATGGCCACCTGGTTCGGCCCCGCCGCCGCACGCGGTTTCGTCCACGAGCTGACCGGCGTCGTGGCCTTCGCCGTGATGTGTGCCGCGGTACTAGTGGTGCTGCCGCTGACGCGGGGGCCCCGCGCGGCAGTGACGCCCGTGCAGCCGCAGCCGGTGACGCCATGACGCGCAGCCTGGCCGCCGCGTGGGTGGTGGCCGCGATTTTCGTGGCCACTCTGGGCCTGGCCCACGCCGCCTCGCCGGTGGTTCCCTCCAGCGCGCCAGACTTCGAGGCGATTCCGCTGCAGCTGGCCGGACTCACCGGCCGCGCGGCTCCGCCGCTCGCGCCGGAGGTTGCCAAGGCGCTCGCGGCCGATCGCTACGTGCATCGCTACTACACCGGCGGCCACGTTCGCTGGGTGGAGATGGACGTCGCCTACTACGGGCAGCCCCGCGTGGGCGCCAACATGCACTCGCCGCTCAACTGCCTGCCCGGCACCGGCTGGACGATGGGAGAGCCGCAGGCGACGAAGGCGGGGGACTGGCTCGTGCGCACCGTTGACGTCAGCCGCGGCCGCGCCCGGTTCGCGATGGCGTACTGGTTCCAGGGGCGGCAGCGGGTGGAGAGCGACGAGATCCGCGCCCGGCTGCACCTGCTTGGCGACGCGCTGCGCCGGCGGCCCACCGACGCCAGCCTGGTGCGGCTGATCGTGCCGGCTCGGACGCTCCGGACATCGATCACGCCGCGCTGACGTCATTCGCCGAAGGACTGATTCCGGCGATCGCCGCGGCCTACGACTGATCACGCGTCACGTCCGACGCCCCCATCTGAGCCCTTTCTCGGCCCTCCTGCACCTTACGGGACAGGAGGCCTTATGTCCGACCCCATCCGTGAACATCACAGCATCCTGGCCGCCGCGGAAAAGCGGCTGCTGATTGCGATGGCCGCGCGGTTGCCGCGCGCCGTCACGTCCGACCATCTCACCCTGCTGGCGTTCTGCGCCATGGGACTGGCCGGCCTGGGCTTCGCGCTCGGCCATGCCGACCCGCGGTGGCTGTGGGGCACGATCGCGGCGCTGGCGCTGAACTGGTTCGGCGACAGCCTCGACGGGACCCTGGCCCGCGTCCGCCGGCTCGAGCGGCCGCGCTTCGGCTTCTACATCGACCACGTGGTCGACATCGTCGGCATCACGGCGCTGCTGGCCGGCCTGGCGGTGTCGGGATTCATGACGCCGGTGATCGCGCTGGCGCTGCTGATTGCCTACCTGCTGGTGTCGGGCGAGGTGTTCCTGGCGACGGCGGTCCATGGCGTCTTCCGGATGTCGTTCGCGGGATTCGGTCCCACCGAGCTGCGGATTGTCCTGGCCGTCGGCACGTTCGCGCTGCGGAGCAACCCGCACGTCGGACCATTCCTGCTGTTCGATGTCGGCGGCGTGACGGCGACGCTCGGTCTCGCCGTGGCGCTGGCGGTGTCGGTGACGCGCAACGCGCGGGCGCTGTCGAGGCTGGAGCCGAAGCGGCACCTTGAACCCGGGTCGGTGGAGCTAGTACGATTGTCGACTTAAGCCTTCCCGGAAATCGCAGACATGGCGACCCCTGACACCCCGAAGCCGGCCCGCAGCCCGCTGGTGGTACGCGGCGCGCGCACCCATAACCTCAAGAACGTCGATGTGACGCTGCCGGCCGGCAAGCTGATCATCATCACGGGCGTCAGCGGGTCCGGGAAGTCGTCGCTTGCGTTCGACACCATCTACGCCGAGGGGCAGCGCCGCTACGTCGAGTCGCTGTCCGCCTACGCGCGGCAGTTCCTCGAGCGGATGGAGAAGCCGGACGTCGATCGGCTTTCCAGCACAGTGGGATCCGAAGCTTGGAATTCACGTGACTTGAAGTCGCGG
>JADMIO011294146.1_pt1 | contig 78947 bp, 75 predicted proteins | sample 8958161 | NCBI WGS metagenome assembly JADMIO01 (sample SAMN16585339, study PRJNA669376) | soil metagenome | isolation source: Crop rotation soil | place: USA: Cullars Rotation, Alabama | collected 2011 | reverse complement strand
CCGCGACTTCAAGTCACGTGAATTCCAAGCTTCGGATCCCACTGTGCTGGAAAGAGCCACAGCAGAAGCGATGCTGACGGAACGGAGGCTCTCCTCAGTGGTGAGCGACAGTATCGGACGCGAGGAACTGTCCGCCGGAACCTCTTCCGATGCCGCCGGCGCGCTCGAGAAAGTTACAGGAGTCAGCGTGGTGGGCGACGGATTCGTTTATGTTCGCGGTTTGGGTGAGCGCTACAGTTCCACCCAGCTCAACGGAGCCGTGATTCCCACGACAGAGCCAGAGAAGAGAGTTGTGCCGCTGGATATGTTCCCGGCCGGAATGATCGAGAGCATTAAGATCGTAAAGACCTATTCGCCCGACGTGCCCGCGGAATTCTCCGGCGGCTTGGTGCAGATGCAAACGGTGGAGTTTCCCGTCAAGAAGGCTTTTAGCGTTTCGATGAAAAGCGGATTCAATACTGCGACCACCTTCAACCGATTCCTGACTTATCCGGGCGGTGGATCGGGAGATTTCTGGGGCTTCGGAGCCGGTTCGCGCGCTATTCCGTCGATTGTTCCAACCGATGCAAGACTCTTCCCTGGACAATTCAGCCAGCAGCAGCTTCAAACCTTTGGACAGGCCTTCTCCGATAATTGGGAGCCGACCGCGATCGGTTCGGTGCGGCCAGCTCTGGATTGGTCGGCGGTGGGGGGCGGAACCTTCGGGCGAATTGGCGTGGTGGGAGCTCTCAGTTTCAGCAACAAGCCTCAGCTACAAAGCGAACTACAGCGATATCTTCGGCAGGGCGCCGGCTCGCCCATCATATTCACCGAGTATCCGGACTACCATGAGTACTCCGAGTCGGCCAAGATCGGCGCGGTCTTCAATGTGGCCTACCGTCTTTCGCCTAACCAGAAGCTGATCTTCCGGAACACATTTACTCACGACGCGGAAAAGACCGCACGGCAATTTTCCGGTTATGACGGCGGCGTGGATTCGTTTCTGTCAGCCGAACGCTTGCGCTACATTGAGCGCCGTCTGTTCTCCACCGGATTGGAAGGCGATCATTCGATCCCCAACTGGCACAGCAGTGTATTCCATTGGCAGTTCACTTATTCCGACTCGGGCCGCAATGAACCCGATCTACGGGAAGTGGTCCGCAATCTCTTACCCGATGGCCAATATCGCTTTTCCGCATCTGGATCGTCCGGAATTCGATTCTTCTCGGACTTGAGCGATAAAATCTATGAACCCCAGGCCGATTACAGCATTCCTTTCTTTAGGGGTTCAATTTCGGGTCTCTTTAAGACTGGGATTCGTATAACTGCACGACGTCGTGATTTTGAGGCTCGGCGATTTCTCTATGCTCCTCAGCAATTCACCACGTTGAATCTATTCCTGCCAAGCAACCAGCTCTTTGGTCCGGACAACATACGGCCTACCGGTTTCCAAATCACCGAATACACCCGTGCCACGGATACATACTCGGCCGAGATGAACATCTATGCGGGTTACGCGATGGTGGACCTCAACATTGGAGGCCGCTGGCGGCTGGAGGGAGGCATCCGGATCGAGGATGCCGACCAGATAGTGACGACCTACGACAATCGCGTTCCCAATGCCAAGCCTGTGCAGGCCGGGTTGCAGAATCGAGATCCAGCGCCCGCAATTAACGCAATGTATGCGCTCTCGACGAGACAGAACCTCAGATTTTCATATAGCCGCACCGTTTCGCGCCCCGATTTCCGCGAGCTCTCGCCGTTCGACTTTAACAACGTGCTGGGTGGTTTCGTAACGGCGGGAAATCCGGACCTGAAACGGGCCGTCATCAACAATTACGACGCCCGCTGGGAATGGTTTCCGGGAGGGAATCAACTGGTTGCCGCCAGTTTCTTTGCCAAGACCTTTACAGACCCGATTGAGCAGACCATCGTGCCTTCGAACGATCTGCGCCAGACCTTCGTCAATGCGAAGGGCGCAACGAACATCGGATTCGAACTGGAGTTTCGCCGCTCGCTCGCAACTTTTACACCCAAGCTCAAGGAATTCGGAGTTTCGGCCAACTTTACCTTTGTCGATTCGAATATTGAAATCCGTCCCGAAGATGCCACCTTGTTGACCTCGATATCGCGTCCTTTGCTCGGACAATCGCGCTTCATTGGGAACGCAATCTTACAATGGACGCGGCCGCGATGGCGCAGCGACGCGAAGTTTTACGCCAACTACGTTTCGCGGCGGGTTACCGACGTCGGCACGTTCCGGTTACCAGACATTTATCAAGAGGCCAATACGTCCCTGGATTTCGTGTATCAGTACACCATCGGGGAAAAAGCCAAGTGGGGAATCCGCTTCGAAGCGGAAAACCTGGGGGACAACGATTACCGCTGGACACAAGGCGATATCGTCCAGCGCGAATATCGCTTAGGCCGGACGTTCCAAATCGGCCTGAGTTACGCATTCTTCTGATGAAACACGCACAACGGCACCGCTGGTCCCTGTGCAGCCCGACAAATGATTAACAATTCGAGAGGAGAGATCATGCGAGTATCATCGCTTCTTATCATGGGAGCGCTCGCCGCGAGTGTCCTTGCGGCCCAAGACCTGATTCCGGTTAGTGCGCACCAGGCCGAAAGCCTTGGCGCTATCCGAAGTTCCGCTGTGGTTTACAATGGACCCCGCTCAAAGGTGTCCATGTGGATCTGGGCCGACAAGTATGTCTATCAGGCTGGCCAGTCGCTGACACTGAAGTGGACGGTGAAAACAAACGGCGATTTGTACCCTTACACGGTGTTCGTTTACCGGCAGAATAACCAGACCGGCAAGAAGACATTCCTGCCCGGAGGCGGAGAAGACCCAACCGACTACAACGGCAACACACTCGCGCAGGGCTTTCAACCCGTTCAACTCGCCGACGCAAGCAAAGCCGTGTTGATCGGCGCGGGCGGCAAGTTCCCGGCCATAACGATTCCGAGTGAACTAGGCATGCACACAATCGTAGTTCAGCTTCGGGACTATACCGGCACAAGGGTACTGAAAACGGCATACATGAAGATCGGCGTCGTGCAAGGCACCACGACGATATCGAGTGACATCACGGCCGACCGCACTTTTACGAACGATACCTTGTGGGACCTGAAGGGAATTATCTACGTTAAGAACGGCGCCACCTTAACCATCGAGCCTGGAACGTTTGTCATCGGCGAGCCCGGCACGACCCCGCCCTCCGCGCTGGTTATAACCACTAGCGGCAAGATCAATGCGAGCGGAACTAAATCCCGGCCCATTGTCATGACGAGTTCCCAACCTTTCGGCCAGCGCGCGCGAGGCGACTGGGGCGGGCTAGTCATGCTTGGCAAGGCGCCGATCAATGTGGGCGGCAACATTCCCGGCGGTACGGGTATTTGCCCGGCAGAGGGCTGCAAGAATGCTCCCGGCACGTTCTACATTGAGGGGCTCGTCGGGAACGCGGATAGCGTCTACGGAGGTACGGACCCCAATCACAGTTGCGGAACTCTGCGCTACGTTCGAGTCGAATACGCAGGTACGATCTTGTCCCCCAACAACGAGCTGAACTCGTTTACATGGGGTGGCTGCGGTAAAGGTACGGTTGCCGAGCACCTACAGGCCATCTACGGCAAGGACGACGCCTTCGAGTGGTTCGGCGGAAATATGGATGCAAAATACCTGGTGGGCGGACTAGTTGCCGACGACTTCACCGACTATCAACTTGGATTTACCGGCCGGGTTCAATTCGGCCTCATGTACCAGAGTCCCGATGCTCCCGGCAATCGAGGAGTTGAAGGCGACGACAGCGAGTACGATCAAGCCGCAACTCCTTACTCCAACCCCACCTTCTATAACATCACCTATATCGGAAGCGGAAATCCCGGTTTCGATGAGGCGAATGCCCCCGGGATTTTCCTGCGCCGCGGGAGCCGCGGTTCCTTCAACGACATCGTGGTTAGCAACTTTTATAGTCCGTGCCTGGACGTCAGCGACGCCAATACGCAAGCGCAAGCCGATCAGGGCAACGTGACCATGAATGGGATACTTTGCTGGAACAACAACATCGGCGCACAAGGCGCCAACACGGCGGCGGGGCAAGTAACGGGAGCGTACAACCCGGCTTATGTTCAGGGCCAAAAGGGCAACGGGGCTGGTAAGAACTTTCTCTTCGGAGCCGATCCTCAACTTTCTCGCCCGTTTGAGTACAGCGATCCGGATTTCAGCACCCTGTTCGCCAGCCCGGTATTTCGCGCCGGCTGGGTGGCTCCTCCGGATGATGGCTTTTTCGACCAGACCGCAAAGTTCATCGGCGGCATCGGCGATGAAAACTGGACGGAAGAATGGACCAGTTTCCTCGTTGAGACCGACGTACGATAGGCGATCCTTGTAAGCACAGCGCGTCCGGCCCTAACGGCCGGGCGCGCTTTTCATTTGGATTAATTCCACGACATGCGATGTTCTGGATAGAATAGTCGCGTGCATCGCTTAAGCCTACCCGTCGTTCTCATTTCCGCCAGCTTACTTCTCTGCCAGACACCGCCTGCCGCTCCTACCCGGCTAGGTTCCGAGATCGGCTTCGGCATCATCCAAACGCCGTGCATGAACTGCCACGGCAATCCGAGTACTCCGCAAGCGCGACCGATCGCCAGTCTTCGCGACCTTGCTCCCGAGAAAGTTTACGAAGCGGTTACGACGCTCCCCGTACACCAAACTCTAAAGCTCACGGACGAGCAGAAGCACCGCGTCTCGGAATCGGTAGCGGGTCGCCTGCTAGGGACCGCCGAATCAGGCGACGCGAAGCTCATGCCTAATCATTGCGCTTCGAATCCTCCGATCGCCGATCCAGCAGCGGCGCCGGCATGGAATGGATGGGGGGCCAACGCCGGCAACACTCGCTTTCAACCTGCGAAGGCAGCCGGCATCACGGCCGACCAAGTCCCGCGCCTGAAACTCAAATGGGCGTTCGGTTTTCCGGGCGGGGTCTCGGCTTGGGGACAACCAACCGTTGTCGCCGGGCGCGTGTTCGTCGGCTCTGACGCGGGTTGGCTTTATTCACTGGACGCCTCCAGCGGGTGCGTGTACTGGTCGTTCCGAACGAAGGCCGGAATGCGCAACGCGATCAACTTTGGACCGGTGAAAGGCAAAGGCTCGAGCAAGTACGCCGTATATTTCGGAGACCTGAAGGCGAACGCTTATGCGGTGGACGCGCAAAACGGAGAGTTGCTGTGGGTCACGCGCGCCGACGAGCACTTCACATCGCGCAGCACCGCCGCGCCGACATTGTACGAAGGTAAACTCTTTGTACCGATATCGTCCTGGGAAGGATTCAACGCAAAGCAGCCCGAGTATCCATGCTGCACCTCGCGCGGCAGCGTTGTAGCGCTGGATGCGAACACGGGCCGCCAAATCTGGAAGTTCTATACGACGCCGGAAGCTCCGAAGCCGATCAAGAAAAATTCGAAAGGAACACAGCTGTACGGACCTTCGGGGGTCTCGGTGTGGGATTCGCCCACCGTCGATCCGTTGCGCCACGCCATCTATTTCGGGACAGGCGAAGCCGCGGTGGGTCCCGTCCCGAAGACCAGCGACGCGGTGGTCGCGTTAGATATCGATACCGGAAAACTCTTGTGGAGTTATCAGACCCAGGCCGACGACGAGTTCCTGGTTGGCTGCGGCGGCGCAACGAGACCGGAGAACTGTCCCCAAACGCAGGGACCCGACTACGACATCGGCAATTCACCGATCTTGAAGACAATGGCGAACGGGAAGCGAATGCTGATCGCCGGAATGAAGAATGGCGTGGTCTTCGCGGTGGATCCAGACCGGAAAGGCGCTCCGCTCTGGAAGGTGACCGTTTCCAACAATCCGTTAAGCGGCATTCTTTGGGGCGGGGCTGCCGACGATCGAACCGTTTACTACGGTCTCAGCGGGGGAGGGGTGGCCGCGGTTCAGTTGGCAACCGGCGAGCGAACCTGGTCCAATGCTTTGGAACCGCCGCCCGATCATGGACGCGCGGCCAACTCGGCAGCGGTGACAGCCATTCCTGGCGTGGCATTTTCCGGAGCCCGAACGGGAATCCTCTACGCGCTAGCTGCCGCGGACGGCCATATTCTCTGGCAATTCGATACTGCGCGCGAGTTCTCCACCGTCAACAAAGTGGAGGCGCACGGAGGCACCATTGCCTCGGCAGGTCCGATCGTCGCCGGAGGAATGCTCTTTGTGGCGTCGGGCTACAGCTTTGCGGGAGCTGACAAGACCGGCAACGTACTTCTGGCGTTTGGCCCGGAATAATCCCGCGCCTGCGTCCTCGGGCTTCTTACCGCTCTTTTCCGCGTAATATCGCGCAGCCGAGGGGTCACTCGGAGTGTTCAACCCCCGTTTTCCCGTGCGTTTTGTTCACGCTGCGGGACTTGGGCCGAACAATTGCACACGCACGCAGCATGAAGGAGTTCTTCCGCAATACGGAGCACCTTCTCCGGGTTGTTTTGCTGCTCGTCATCGCGGTCGGCGCATTCCTTTTGATCCGGCACGCGGTGGTTCCCGCCGAGTTCGGTAAGTACGGACATTTCCGGCCTGGCGCTCTCGACGATATTCGTGCCAAGCCAGTCCGCTTCGCGGGCCACGAGCTATGCGAAGCCTGTCATTCCGACGTCGCGGAGGCCAAGAACAAAGGCAAACATGCCGGCGTAAGTTGCGAAGCGTGCCATGGTCCTCAGGCGCGTCATGCCCAAGATCCGGGCTCGTTGAAGCCGAAGCTTCCGGACGCAGCGGTTTTATGCGCGCGCTGCCATGAAGCGAACTCCTCTAAACCGAAATCGTTTCCGCAAGTTGTAACGGTGGACCATTCCACTGGATTGGTTTGCACTACCTGCCACAAGCCGCACACACCTTCGATGACTGGAGATTAGCCCATGGATCTGACCCGTCGCGAACTCCTAGCCAAATCCGGGAAGTTTATCCTTCTGACGTCCGCTGCGGCAGCCGCCTGGGAACACGTGCTGGCCGGAAAAGCCGAAGCAGCGCCCAACTACGACATGACCAAGCACTGGTGGGCGATGATCATCGATGTCGAAAAGTGCATCGGCTGCGGCAATTGCGTGCGAGCCTGCGAAGAGGAAAACGATGTACCGTCCGGCTACTTCCGGACATGGGTGGAACGGTATCACGTCGGCGACTGGGATCTGGAACATCCTTTGGTCGACTCCCCGAACGGAGGCCACGACGGCTTTCCAGAAAAGTATAAGGACGACGGCAAGAACTTCTTCATTCCCAAGCTCTGCAATCATTGCGCGGACTCACCTTGCGTGCAGGTTTGCCCCGTGGGCGCCACCTTTCATACGCCGGACGGTGTCGTGCTGGTGGACCAAGAATACTGTCTAGGTTGCCGCTATTGTATACAGGCCTGTCCGTACGGCTGCCGTTTCCTGAATCCGAAAACCAATACCGCCGACAAGTGCACGTTGTGTTATCACCGCATAACACAAGGCCTCACCACAGCGTGTTGCGAGGCATGCCCGACGCAGGCTCGCGTGCTGGCGGACCTGAAGAATCCGAAGGACCCGGTGCATGAGTTCTTGCGGACTCACAGCGTGCAAGTCTTAAAGCCGCATATGGCGACGGGCGCCAAGGTGTTTTACAAGAACCTAGACGGTTCGGTTCGATAAGGAGAGATGCATGGAAACGCTTCTGCACGCCGTTGAAGGCTACATGTACCCCAATGAAGTGGAGCTTCAATGGAGCGTGCTGATCGTGCTCTATCCGTATATAACGGGACTGGTGGCGGGTGCGTTCATTCTGGCATCGCTCGAACGCGTCTTCAAAGTGGAATCAGTGAAGCCGACGTACCGGCTGGCGCTTCTGGTGGCGCTGGCTTTTCTACTTGTCGCACCACTTCCTTTGCAACTGCATTTGGGACATCCGGAGCGATCGCTCGAAATGTATCTGACGCCGCACCGTTCCTCTGCCATGGCGATGTTCGGGTTTGTTTACTTGTGGTACCTCATGGTGGTTCTGCTCATGGAAATCTGGTTGGACTATCGCAAGAACATCGTCGAGTGGGCCAACTCCGAGCGGGGCGTGAAGAAATGGATCTACCAGTTGTTGACGCTTGGCTCACGCAACATCAGCGCAGGTGCCCTGAGAGCGGACGACCGAGTGGGCTATGTCATTACGGTGATCGGTATTCCGTCGGCATTCTTGCTGCACGGATACGTAGGATTTATCTTCGGTTCGGTGAAGGCCAACCCCTGGTGGTCGACGCCGTTGATGCCGGTAGTCTTCATCTTCTCGGCAATGGTTTCCGGGATCGCAGCCGTTCTACTTCTTTACATGCTGACTTCCAAGCTTCGCGGAATGCGCATCGACATGCGCTGCGTGGACACGATTGCCCGCTATCTCTTCTATGCCTTCATCATCGATTTCTCGCTAGAGATGCTGGACCTGATTCATCGGCTATACGAAGCCGACGAGTCGCTGCGGGCTTTGGACTTCATGGTGCACACCCGGCTGTACTTCTCGCAGGTGATCCTGCAGATTTTCATTGGCACGCTTGTGCCACTTGGTCTCTTGGCGTTAACACAGGTAACCAAGTTCGCGGACGGAGTTCGCAAGGGCATCTATGTCGCCACCGGCACTCTAACCATGATCAGCATTCTCGCGATGCGTTGGAATGTCGTGATCGGCGGGCAGCTTTTCTCGAAAAGTTTCCTCGGCTACACCAGCTACAAAATGGGATTTGCGACACGCGAGGGCCTTCTTCCCGCGTTGGTGCTGCTCGCTCTGCCGCTTGCGATCCTCTATGTGCTGGTTAAGCTGCTGCCGCCTTGGCCCAAGAGCGAGACCGCAGCCTGACGCCCCGCGGCGCCGTCGTGTGGTCTATCCTTAATTAGGAAGACCCGCTGTGAATCGCTTTAACTTGTGCTCCATTTTCATCCTGTCGCTGAGCTTCGCCGGACTTGCTCAAGCACAGCCGACGGACCCGTACAACAAACCCGGCGCCACTTTCGGCAACGCGCCGAAGCCCAGCAAGGAATCTCCATACCGCATCATCGAAGGCACGGTGAAGGATGCTACCGATAACCCGGTCACGGGCGCGATCGTGCAACTGAAGAACACCAAGACCTCCAATGTCGTCAGTTTCCCGACCAAGGGTGACGGCAAATTCGCCTTTCGGGAATTGTCCATGGACGTGGATTATGAGTTGCTGGCGAAACATGGCGAACGCGCCACGCCGGTCAAGAAAGTTAGCATCTACGATTCACGCAAAAACGTAACTGTTAATTTCCGCTTCGAACCCACCAAGCAGCCATAGCGTTTCTGAAAAGATGACGACACCATGAAACCGGTGCTGGGGGATATTGCTGTCCTGATTCTCATCCTCGTCATCGGATTTGTCACGCTGCCCTACCCCTTCAGTGGCGATCAGGCGTTGTTCACAATTGGAGCCGCCAAGATTGGCCAGGGCGCTGTACTGTACCGGGATTTTTGGGATATGAAACAACCGGGGATCTTCGCCTTCTATTGGGCCGCAGGCGCCCTATTCGGGCTCAATGAAGTGGGGGTGCATGCCTTGGAGTTGATTTATCTGCTCTGTTTTTCGGGCATCCTCATATTTACTCTAAGGCACTACTTCGATACCCGATGGGCCGCAAGCGGAGCGCCATTGGTAGTGCTTGGCCTGTATTTCACGATTCCGGAAACCTTGCATCGCAGCCAGGTTGAGGCGCTTGCCGGATTTCCCTTATTCCTTTGTTGCTGGTTTCTATCAAGGGCGCCCCTGGATGGCCCTGACAGTCTGTCGAGATCCCTCATATCCGGTTTGACCGGCGGAATCGCTCTGCTTTACAAGCTGATGTTTCTGCCAATCCTGGGCGGTTTCCTGATCGTTGCGTTAGTCAATCAGATTCGGGACGGCGGTTCCTGGAGGCTCGCCATGCGCCGGACATTCTTCCCGTTCGCAGCGGGTTTGCTACTGCCGCTGGTTTCATGCGTGTTTTATTTCGCCGGACGGAACGCATTGCCTGAACTGTGGGAAGCGAACTTCGATTACCCCATTCGCGCGCTGACCGAATTGTCGCACGCTGGAAATCCAATTCTGCCGGGGCTTATATGGATGCTGAGGCAGTTCTCCATCGTGATCGCATTCGCAGTTCTCGGTATGGCCGCGCCGCCCGTGCGGCTCCGCCGATTCACGGTAAACCTCGCATTGTGGAGCGTCTTGGGCTTTGTGGTGATCTTCCTTCAATCGTATTCCCGGTGGAGTTACCACTACATGCTGCTGCTCGTTCCCTTGGGGATTCTCGCGACTCGGGGGCTCGAACTGGTTGTGACTCGTATGCGCGAAGCGATCACACCACTGCCTCGCTGGCTACGGCCGGCCGCCGGATTGATTTGCGTGGGCGTATTGTTCTCCCCCCAGGTCTACTCGTTGGGTCGGTGTGGTCTCCAGTTAGTTCGTCAGGGTTTCGCCATGACCGCCGCCCAGCAGCGCCAATATCAGAATTCCTTTTCCAATAGCTACGCAACGATTTTGCAGGAAGTATCCTTTCTATCGGACCCGGCCAGCCTGCCGGGGAAGATCTATGTGCTCGGAGATCCGTTGTTCATTCTGCTCTCGGGCCGCGACCAGGCAGTCCCCATCAATGGTTGGTTCACGGATATGGTCCTTCCCCGACAATGGGTGAAGCTTGCGCAGGATCTTCGCAATGAGCTACCACCGTATATCCTAGTCGACGTCTTCAGCGGCGAAACAATCCAGAAACACTCATCCGATATGGTTGGGCTGCTCGCGGACAACTACGACGTGCTCCGAATCAGTAATCAGGGGACCTGGTACGTACGAAAAGGGGACGCCGCCAACCCGTGATTCTCAACTGCATTCAATAGGCGGACGTTAGAGGTACTCTAATCGTAGGATGTTATACTCATGAATGCGGCGGCGCGAGTGTTCCGCTGACCCAGAGGTTCCCGCCTCGGGTTACGTTTCTCTTCGTTCGGGGCGTGGCTCAGCCTGGCTAGAGCGCCTGGTTCGGGACCAGGAGGTCGGTGGTTCGAATCCACTCGCCCCGACCAACTTTCGGTTGTCCTTCTCCATTCATTTTCAAGGACTTCTGAAGCATCGAGGACCGCAATTGTATCGGGCCGCTCGATGGCTTTCTCTGTGGTATGCCCGAATGAAAAAATGGCGGCTCAGCCGAAGAGGATTGGGCGAAGCCGCCGGTAAGAGGAAATTAAGATTAGACGCCGACGGGGTTTGCAGCTTCTTCCACCGTCTCCCTATATGCTTCTTTGCCAGCATTGACCGCCTCGGTCAAACGGGTAACCGGGTCTCGAAACACCTGCTTTCCGTGTTCGATTGTATCCGCCGCCCGATCACGTAGTTGCTGTCCCTGCCGCTTTAGATCCTCCGCCGTTTCCCGACTCTTGGTCTGAAGAAACTCTCGGGTTTCGGCCCCGGACTTCGGCGCGAATATCATTGCGACCGCTGTTCCCACACCTAGACCAAGTAAAAAACTGCCCATACTGCCAGAATTTCCCATGTGTTCCTCCTTTTTAAATCCCGATCCGTTCAGTCCGCTTACCCGTTGTTGAAAATGAACCAAAGGAGTACGAGGGCACCGGGCACGCCCAACATCCAAGCGAATAGATATTTCATTGCTCCTCCTGCTCAAGACCGTGCAATCGAGTGGCCGTGCGTAAGGAATCAACCCCTGGAATCGTCAATGCCAGAAACAGGCAGTGACCTTGCCTCATCAATTTTGTAGGAATTGCTTCTGGCGGAGAACCGAGATGGAAAACGAGATCACTATCATCCTGACTTCAGACGAAGCCAGAGCACTTGAAAAAGGATTGCGAGAGCTCACCAGTAACACTGGAGCGCCAGAAATGGCGGCGCAGAAAAGGATCATGGAGAAATTAGAAGCAGCCGCACTGGCATCGCGAGAGCGCTGATTGAATCAAGAGTAATAACGCGAAGACCTGGTTGTCCTTCTGGTAGAGGTATTGGAAGGCCACTAAGCACGTTATCGCTCTTTTGGGTTTGTTCTTGTTCAAGAGTTTGCGGCGCGTGAGTGTTGGTTGGCGATCTCCGCGGTTCCTGGTCGCCTTCGTGGAGCCTGATCGGAGGGCTTAGTGTCTTCCGCCAAACCCTCCATGATATAGGTACAATCCCGAAGGTCACGCGAGAACGTGAAAAGCGCTTCGCCCCCTATTTCGATAGCCACGAAGCCAGCACGGTCTATATCATCGTATGCATCGAAAATCGTTCCGACCGTTCCGACCGGGAGGGTGAGAAACACGCTGCGTCGCGTGAGGGATTTCGTTGCGAGAAACGTTGACTGGACTTGGAAGCTACGCGCCACATTTATACCTCGCAGCTATTTCAATCTTCACCAATTGTCGTTCGTATTTTCAACTGGGAGGATTACTGGACTATTACACAATCGAGAAATTATGCAAATTAAAGGGCCAGAACGAACCCAGAGCACCTCCGTAGGTGTGCCTGACTTGACTTCCTCCCAGCCCTTTGACGATTAGATACGAAATTGCTGGGGGGGGGGCAATTTGGGATTATTACTAGGTGTTATTAGCTGGTAACATTTAGCTAACCAACCCAGTTGGTGGGGTTTGGCCCATGGCCATCGACAGAACGGTCTTCGATCAGCTCGAATCCTGGAGCGTAGACTACTGTGGAATGGCATTCGACGATGCCAGGTTGAAGGCATCTGGTATTTCCGCGACATCGTCAACCGAGAAATACGCAAGTTCCCTATCCAGAACCGCGTAATGCCATTGCGTCCGAATACGAAGAGAGAATGATGGTGCGGCGTGGAAACTTCGGTGACTTGAAGTTGTAGACATGCTGCTCTGAGGTTGCCTCTGTTCCTGGGTCGGGTTGCTTTCGTACGATCCCGAAGGTTTCCAACTTGCCGAGGCAAACCAAAATGCTTGAAAGGATCACAGCTTCGGCGAATTTTCTTGACGCCTCCAGCCAAACACCGCATTTGTGACAGATCATTAGAGCACCCGAATCGCAACGTGGTTCACTGGTTTTGCCACGCTGTCTCGTTTCTTCGGGGAATCTTACCTAGAGGTGGGCGTACTACCGATTGGTACCGAAACGCCATTTACCGCCACAGGACGGATTCCTACAATCGGTTCAGTTGCAGCGAACCAAAAACCGAGGGGGGATATTGCAACATGATAAAACGGTTTGCTATTTCGGCGGGCCTACTCGGTGCGGCGCTGGCGAACGCGCCGCTGGCATCGGCAGGTGGAGAAGCCAAAGTACTAGTTTGCCATGTACCGCCTGGAAATCCCGCTAATGCACACACCATCTCTATCGGCGCAACCGGTGTATCGGCGCACTTGGCCCACGGCGATTATCTGGGGGAATGCGGGAGCGGGAGTAATGATGGCGGTGGTGGTGATATTACCGATATGACATAGCGAGACTGACCTCGCAATCATTCGAGGCGCGAGTTCAAGAAAATAGATTGTGGGCTACGGACGACGCAGCCCCTTATTTCCCGCCTTTACCCGCGCCTCGAAGCTATCTTGCCGCTCTAACCTCCGAACTCTGCCTCAATCGAAGAACATAAAGCGGGCCATCCAACTGGTGTCGTGATTGTCGCTCCACAAACTGCCATGATTGCGGCTTGCTCGGCCTCGACCGCACTAAAGCGAAAAATGGGCTGTTAAGATTTCTGCGTTGCCGACAACTCACATGGACCATCGACTCAGGCCGCACATCGCGTCCCTCATAATGGTTTACTTTTCGCGATCCTATGTTGGGTCGTCGGAATGCTGGGTTTGTTCAACTCAGGAATGCCGACCCATTAGCGAGTTGGCTTCCCCACTGAACGACCGGCGTAGATTTCGAGATTGTGGAACGCTAAAAAGCAGATCGCTTTCTGAGTGCAAGTCCAGCGGCCATGAAACCCGCCAGGAGCAGGAAAGCGGCTCGCGGTTCTGGCACGGCCTGGTAGGTCGAAAGGCTGATAGTTTCGAGTCCCCCAGTGGCATTTGAGGCGCTAGCGGATGTTCCAATCCTGAGATTGGGGTTCAATGCGAGGAAGGCGTTCGCATTCGCCGCTTGAGCAGCATCCAGTTGGAAGCCTGCTCCACTGTTGCCCACTCCGGGTGTGTCGGTAAATGTCAATGGCACTCCACTCGTGAAATAACTTCGCTGCAGCGTGCCACCCGCGTCAAAAAGCGTCAAAGCCAGGTTGTCGATAGTGATGTTCTTGTCGCCAGCGTTCTGCGGTTCTGAGGCGTTGAAGATCACAACCAAGTCTGAGAAACTGAAGCCATTTGCGTTTCCTTGCTGAATCCCAAGCTGAGTTGCGCTGAAGACGTTATTAATTGCTTGCTCATCCCCCCCGGTGATACCGGCTGCGCATTTCGTGGAACCCGTGACGGCGTTTCCCGAACTATTGGAACCCACGCAGCCTGACTCGGTCGAGGAGCTTCCTGGACTCGTAAACGTCAGGGAAGTATTGACGGCACCCAGCCCTTGGCCACCCAACGGTATGATCCCAATCGGTATCAATGACGCGAACATCGGGGATTGGAGCAATCCCACTAAAATGAATGCCGTTAACGATTGGCGGTACATAGTCCTCCGTAATGTCTTCCCACCATGAAGTGTAAACGGACTAGTCCGAAAGAACTAGACTGCTTCAGGTTACTCACGTACTGCTGGTACGGTGCAACCGTGTGGACCATTACAAAGGTGGCTGTAAACTTCCTTTGAGACCGTCCCAAAAACTGAAGATTGTGGGCCAACCTTTCACGCTATTGCGGCAAGTAAGTTTTCAACGGGTTGGGAAGTGGCCGATCCGGTAGGTTTTTGGGCCAAGAAACGTTGCACGGTTCCACGGCCAATTTTCAAAGTCATCGCGATTTCGCGAACCGTTGCTCCTGCCTCGAACATTTCGTTCGCCCTCCCCCGATCGAAAACCACTCGCTTACGTCCAAATTGCTTGCCTCGGTTTTGGCGCTCTTGATTCCCGCCCTTACGCGTTCTCGGATTAGTTCCCGTTCAAATTCGGCTACCGATGCCAAGATATGCAGAAGCAAACGGGCCGTGGGGTTGCTTTCGTCAGTGTCGATACTTTGGGAAACAGCAAGGAACCGTACGCCGTGGGCGCGTAGCGCCTCAATGCCATCGAGGCAGTTCCTAACCGAACGTCCGAAACGGTCCAGTTTCCAAACCACTACAGCGTCAAAGCGCCGCATAGAGGCATCCCGCATAAACCGTTTCCAATTCGCGCCGACTAGCCTTAGAACCGGATCAACCCGTATCGATGTACTCGTCGCCGATTTGCCAGCCACGACGTGCGGCATACTCCCGGAGTTCCCGTACCTGCATTTCGCAATTTTGATCCTGAATGGAAACCCTGGTGTAAATGGCAGCGCGAGGAGCCTCCGTAGAGGCCCCCTTGAGCGCGGTCATGCCGCCTCCGTCTGCCTGCTTTAAGAATCTCGTCAGCCGCATGGAAAATACGTTGTGCGGACCGCTCAGGCACTTCGTTGCCACGCGCCCCGGCCAATCCGGCCAATACTGCAGCGACATATACATCCGAATTACGGTCGATCAATGTACGTGTAGATATTTTTTGCAGACGCTCATTACGATCGCCGACTCCTGCGAACAGCGCCTGACTTTATTCCATTCCTGCATGTGGGGACGAGTGTGACGTCGGAGCCATATCGGATTCTCCTCCGAATCGGCGCCAGCTTGGAACCACGTTCAATCTCCAATCGGCGCGCTGCGAATCGGAGTGTTTTTGAGGCATAACAAAGTAGTGTTGCTCACCCAGCGTCCGTTCCCGAATAGCCACACTCGGTTGGCTCCGCAGAGTTCTCCTCCCACCGCTTGCAACACTCAGCGCGGGGGCTTGACCTAGACGGAACTTCCTGGTTTTTATGCGTGTAACGCTAGCGGAGCGCGCCCGCCCCTGATTGGTCGACTTCAAGGCCTTCACCTGAAGGGCAAGTACCTGCATCTGTTTCCGTGTTTGATCGAGCGCCCGGTTGAGCCTATTGTTCTCAGCCTCCAGGCCAGGACTCTGAATCTGCTTATGTGCCAGATATCCAAGTCCGAATGTCGCCGGCAACAGGAATGCCGCGACGACCGCAGCCAGGATTTTTGCGGGCATTGTGATCCCCCGCCATAAGAGTGGACCATCTGAAATTTGCGGGTCCATTGGGTCCACATTGCTCGTCGAAAGCAGCCCCTCGGACAGTTGTAGCCGAGCCTCGATGTAGTTCTCAAACGCAGTCCTTTGTAAACTGGCAGCTGCCTCGATGCGAGATTCACGCTTAGCTCCGACTACCGCGTCAAGAGGCACTGCCTGTAGTGCGACGAGGGCCGCCGAAGCATTTTTGTATCGATCATAAGCACTTTGCATTGCTAGCCAAAGTTCATGGTTGATTCCGGGATTTCGCCGGCCGGCAGCTACGGCGATTTTGCTCATCAACAGCCCTCGCTTTCATCACTCCAAAAAGATGCAGCCTGCTTCTGCGCGAAGCAGGACACAAAGGACGATTCCGTTTTCACGCGACGGATTTAAAAGATTTCAATGCGCCGCGCGGACCCAGATCTGTATCCGTAGGTCTCTGACCTGATTGGACCTATCGTTTCTCAGGTAATAATTTACGAGGGTCCGGAAGGTGCGTCGGCCCGGAGGATTAACGTGAATCGGAGAGGTGGGAGGCTAGTTTTCGATCATGGAAACTGGTGTCCAGGACGCGTCGGGGTTGAAACGTTCCATTTTCTTGAATTCGTCCAGGGTGTTGGGCCCAAGGTCCTTCTCGTAAACTACGCCTTTGTCGCCGACGATGAAAGTCCGCACACCCGTCACTTTGTATTCAGCGGGTGCGGCGACAAGCGCAAAGCCGCCGATCATGACTCCCTTCACCACGAAATCCATTTCGCCGAGCGGCGCCTCCGGGCCTTGTCCTTTCAGGATCTTGAAAAAGTACCCGTGGTAAGGCTCCGCGCTAGTGGTATAGCCCTGTTCAATGGCTCGAGCGATGTTTTCACCGATCGGACCGTCCCAAGTGCCGTCGGGGTTTTGCCACGCTAGGCCATCCTGCTTCCCGGGAGTGCTGACGATTCGCTGGGCATATTGGTTTACATCGTAACCCGTGCGCGGTTGAAGAGCATATTCAACTTGCGCTTCCACATATCCGCGGCAAATTGCAATTGCATCGAGTTCGTTCGCACCGATGCGGCGATAGAGCAGCTCCTGTCGGCCGGCGTTGCTGTCGAAGAACCATTTCCCGCCCCTTTTCACTAGCGGTACGGGGAAAGGCCAGTCCTCCTTTCCCACGAGCATGAATGCGCGATTCCCGCTCTTTCGGTCCATGGAAACCTTTGTCTTCTCGCGAGCCTGGGCGGCGAAATCAGCAGCGCGCTTGCGATCCTGTGCGAATTCACCAGTGAAGACGATGTCATTATCCGGACCGAAGATTTCCGTCAGAGTGCCCACGTCGAACTTGTCGGCCGCACTGACCAGCGCATCGGCAGCCTGTTGAGGAGTATCGAAGAGCTTGGTTCCTGCAGGTGCCGCAGCGGAAGTACGCGGAACGGTTTTCGCCGCCGATCGCTGAGCGGGGACCGTTGCGGACCCGCATGCCCATGCAAACGCGCACAAAATCAAAACACGCCTCCAAGATTTTGGGTTCGCGAATACCGATTTCATATCCTTACTCCTGACTCCTGTGATTCCTCACTAAAGTTGCAGCACTTATCTGCGACGACCGCCGCCGCCCCGGGAGCGTCCACCGCCTCCGCCGCCACGACTGAACCCTCCACCGCCGCGGCTGAAGCCGCCACCGCCGCGACTGAAGTTGGCACCCCGAGATCCCATGCTGGAATATCCACGATTGCTGTTGCTGCGCGCGTTAAATCCATTGAATCCCGAGGAACCACCTCCGAAAGCATTCCGGTCACCTGCACCGCCGCGCGAAAGATTGCTACCTCCTATACGATCGGCGCCGCCAATACCCGCGCCCCCAGGGCGATTCGCGTTCCCAACACCTCCTACGCGATTGCCGATGCCCGCATTCCCCCCAAAGTTGCCTAAACTACCACCCGGGGCAGGCTTAGCGAGCTTTCCACCTTGTCGAGCAATTTGTTGCCGGGCACCGGCCTGGCGTTGGGTAAGGGAATCGCCGCGCGTGGTGCCGCCAAAACGATCTGCCGTAGCCCGGTCCCGATAAGGTGTGCCACCGCGATGCGCGGGGTTATGCGACCAGTTGCTGAGTCCGTTTTGCCCACGGCCTCCCTGAGCGGGTAGAGTCGAGGGCCGATTACCACCAACGCCGCCTACACTACCTACGCCTCCAACACCGCCGACGCCACCGGGCCTGCCCGCACCGCCGATACCACCTACTCCGCCGACGCCTCCGACACCACCCACGCCGCCGGGCCTGCCAGCACCGCCGATACCGCCAACGCCTCCTACACTACCCACACCGCCGGAAATGGTGTTGCGATTGAAGCTGTTGTAGTGGTTAATATAAACGTTGCCACCACCCCAACCGCAACCCCACCCCGCGCCACCGCCCCACCACGCTCCCATCAGCACTCCCGCGCCGAAGGCGAGCGCGGCGCCTGCCGCGTAGTAGCCGGGCGGATAGTAGAGAGGAGGATATGGATAGACCGGTTCACCGTATACAACTGCGGGCTCATACGCAGGCACGTACACAACTTCCGGATTAGCTGGCTCTATCACAACCACGCTCTTGTTTTCGATTACCCTCGTTTCCACCGTCTGCTGTTGCGTAGTTCGCAAAGCACCCTTGTCCTGCGCCTTCTTGCGCATGCGCTGAACGGCTTCCATCACGCCGCTCTGCTCAGCAAGGAAAGTATTGCCGAGATCAGTAGTCCACTGAATGTTATCGCCCAGTAGTTTCACCACATCCGGCAAAGGAGCCAGGGCTTGGACGCTTGAATCCCAGGGTTGTTTGGCCACGGCATCCGCGAGTTGTTTATCTTTTAGGCTCTTGTTCGTATCCAGCCACCGCTGGAGGAGAACAATTTCGAGGGGATATGTGGATGCCGCTAGCACCTGGGCGAGCAACGGATCTGGATAAAGCGCGATAGGCGCGACGAGAGAGTCCAGTTGCTCAGGCGAAAGTTTGATGGTCTGACCATTTGGCGGACGCGTTGGTGCTGCTGATTGCCATGCATACGTCAGAGTATCCCCTGGCACCAGAGTGATCGTGCAGAGAATCGCCACCCAAGATCTGAGGAGTGAAGTCTTCGCATCGAGCTTCATACATTACCTCGCTTTTGTATAACCGCTATGGCGCGGGTGAGTCGATGGGCCGTTACTAATGCGTATTGATGCGATGGAAGACCCAACGCTTCTTTTGCGGGTTATAGGCGGAACTCTCATATCGATTGGAAGACTCCGCGGCTGGCAGGGATCGTTGTTTGCTCGATGCCGATTAGACTTGCTGTTTGTGGGGCCGGTCAAGTAGCCCGCAAGCCGCAGAACGGACGTGGGGATCCGACATTCGGTAAACGCCGCGGTCGAGAAGATAATGTACGAAACCCGTGGCAAAACCGATGGCGACTAAAGCGGGCACCCAAGAAGAAGTACGCAATCCCATCGCAAAGGCACCGAAAATCCAGTCTCCATAATATGTCCCTTCCTGCTGGTTAGCTTCTACCTCAAAGAAAGGTAGCAGGAGAACTGAAACAAATACGAGAACCACCACGATGGCCCAAGGCCGGACATTCATGGCGTGTAAGAAACGACGGACGCTGCCAGTCTCAGGCGCTCGTTCTCCCCTGGGGGTTTGGGAAGCCAGACCCGTTGCCAGGATCCAATGCTGCGACGTCCAGATCACCAGGTAAGGAAATAGGCTCCGTGGCCTAAGTGCAATAGCGACCATGGATGCGAGCCCTAGGATGTAAAGCAAACGCGGCAGCGAACGGCGCGGTGTGCGTGCCTCCGCAACGAGCATGAGAGCGGTCATCACGAGCAACACGAGCATGGCTGCTTCGCGAATTTTCCCTTGGTTCGATGCAAGCCATGCCGGGATAGCACCACGATTGATCCACAAATCCTGGTAGGCGGCAGATCCGGAAAGGATGTCGGCAACGAAGACGAGGGCGCCACCCACCCCTAAAGCGAAGATCCAATCCAGACGTCTCATCTGCGAGCAACCGGCACATTCCGCCCGGATCCGGTACAGAGAAAGGGCGCCGAAATGCTGTGCCGCAAAGTGGTACGTCACTAGGGCATAGTCCAGGACCGCCATAACCACCACACGCTCCTGTCGGGTCCAAGGCAGTGCCGCGTCATCTGGAAGGAAAACAGCGAAACAAGCAACCGTGACCAGCAGCGGTAAGACGACGAATCGCAGAGGCTCAGTATGAAGCAGAGGCCTGTAGGCTTCGGTGCAGTAAGCCAGCCATGTGCTGCATAGGCGATGGCCGATCCAGAAGAGAGCTGTCAAACCAAAGTAAAAAATATCAAGTGGACTTGACTCCGGAACGGGATATCCGTGGGCCAGCCACAAGACAATGGGCACAAGCCAGAGCGCATTGAGGATCCAAACGATGTCCCAAACGGGACCACGGACCCAGGTAGATGAGCGCAACTCCTTGGACTTAACGAAGGCCTGCATCGTTTCCGACGCCTTTTGACTCACTTTGAATTGGTGTTCAGTATGTCTGATTTTTATCGGCTGGCAGCTGGAAGGCCACGCCACAACGACCATTCAACGTTAGTGTGGCGGCGGGTTCGACAGTGTTAGCCGGCGTTTTCTTCTGCTCGCCTTGCAGCGTTATGAACATGAGCGTTCCGTCCTTATACCAATAGTCCTGAGCCACCCAAATGTTGTTTTGGTATGTCAGCTTGATTTGATAAACCGGCCTTCCATTAACTTGTGGGCAGGGCGTCTGGTCGCTTCCGCCATATGAATATCCGTAGTTATCGGATGGATACGAATACGCACGGGGATACCAATAAGGATCGTAGGGATAACCGTAGTAAACATACGGATTGTAGTAAGCATACGGGTAAGGGTAAGCCCATCCAAAGCGGTAGACAAAGTGATTGCGTGGAAAGTAGCCACCTCGGAATCCACCCGGATATCCGTAGAATCCGCCTCGGAATCGTGGGCCCGCAAAACCTCCGCCGTGTGGTCCCATGGAGCCGCGGAAACCGTGAGAACCCATTCCACTGTGGAAACCACCGCCACGCTGAGCTACCGCAGGTAAAACCAGAACGCAAGCTACGAGGAAGAACTGTGCAAATTTCCGCATCATCTCACCTCCAGTCGCATTCTAAGCTCGCGGGAGATCGTGCGCGATCCAATAGAGATTTGATTCAGGTCAAACCTCCTGAAGACATTAGATGTTGTTTTAGTCGGGTAGCTGCATTTAATGGAAGAGATGCTGCGACGGACAGAACTCATCAACATTTTAGATCTACGGTCGAATTCCCACATCAGCAAGAACCGTGACGGTTCGCTGGGTCAGTCTAATTGATAGCCCTCACGTGAAGTTTTCATAACGTGCGCGTAAGGGCATGGCGTCCCGTAAGGAGAAATATAAATGATCAAACCACAGAATTCCACATGGCTGTTAGCCGTGCCCATGACACTGGTGTTGGCGACTTCGGGTTGCGCCACCAAGAAATATGCCCGCGCACAGGTGGCCCCGGTACGACAGGAAGTCGCTCAGCTCGAGGCAAAAACCAACGACAAGATTGGAGCCATTTGGGCGAAACAAAATACCGATATGTCGCAGGTCAACGAGCGCATTGCAACAACGGATCTAAAACTCTCTCAGACAGCAGCCGCGACCCAAGAGGCCCAGGAATCGGCTTCACGTGCCCAAGAATCGGCTTCGCGTGCCCAGGAATCAGCTGCGCATGCGATGGAACAAACCGATGCGAACTCAACTGCGATCACTGGTCTTGCTTCAGGTGTTGCCAATGCCCTCAACTATAAACTAGTCGAAGACGCTGATGTGACATTCGGCTTCAACAAGAGTACACTCTCGACAGAAGCCAAGACCGCACTTGACGAAGTGGCGAACAAAGCACAGGCTCAGCCGCGCGCAATCGTGGAAGTTGCGGGGTTCACAGACAAAAGTGGTTCGAAGGAGTACAACTTAGTCCTGAGCCGCAGGCGCGCCGAGGCGGTGGAGCGTTATCTAGTGGCGCAAAACGTGCCGCTGCGCTCGATCCACGTCATAGGATTGGGCGAAGAAGCGCCGCCTCAAGGTTTAGAAGCGGAGCTTCAGGCAGCTAATCCGAACGCAAGTAAGAGTGAACTCCATCGGTTGGCGCGCCGGGTCCGGATTCGAGTGTTCGGAGCCGGGGACATCACGCAGAGCTCCTCCACCTCCGGCACCCAGAGTTCTGACTCCGCCGCCAATAGCAACATGTAAAGAACTTTCTCTTTAACGACTCACAGTCGACGGTTGCCTGGCGATGTACCCGCTTCGCGTATGGGCTTCCAGTCGGCTGTGTAGCGGGCTTTTGACCGTCAGCCGGATCTGATGGTAACGCCCGTCGTCAACTCCGGGGAAGCCGAGCGTGTATTCTTCGCGGATCTGTTTGGCGATGCTGACGCAAATTTTGCTCACGTCGGTCACCTGATTAGGCAAGTACACTTCACCACCCGTCTTTTGGGCAATGGTAGTGAGTGCCTCTGTATTCCGGTCGCGGTCGTTCTCGTCGAACACTCCGATTGGATACACGACAATACCAGCTTCACGCGCGGCATCGATTGCTTGGGTCAGCGTCGCATGACTCGAGTTGTCTCCACCGTCAGTAATAGTGAGAAGGACCTTACGCGAATATGATGCCGAGCGGAATTGTGACTGAGCCATCAACAGCGCGTCATAAAATGCCGTTGTTCCCCCGAGATCGAACGCTGCTATGGCATTCTCCAGCGTGGCGACACTTCCCGTAAATAGCGTTCCGTTGGGAAGGCCGAGGCGGGCGCGATCATTGAAGTGGACAACGAACATTTCGTCCAGAGGATTGCCGGCATGCGCGAACGCTAGCGCAGCAGCAATTACTTCTTGCCGCTTCGGACTCATGCTGGCGCTGTTATCGACTACGATTCCAGCGGTCACTGGTGCATCATCTCGCTGAAAAACCGTGATCGGCTGCGGGACATCGTCAATGGCTAGCTGAAATGCATCCTTTGGCAGGTCAAAAACGGGATGTCCCTCCCCGTCGGTAACAATTGCGTGCAGCTGGACGAGGTTTACATCCGCTCGAATGGCGAATGGATATTCAGCTGCGGGCAACAGCATTACAGCAGCGAGAACGGTGCAAAATATTGAGGATGCTATGTGCATGGTCTTTGATGCCGTATTTCTGGTGAACTTCGGTGAAGATGTCTGGCGAATTGGTACTTCAGTCGTAACAGCGCACCACAAAAATCTAGTGGACTAAATTGTTTCTTGTATATTAGCAGAACCGCAGAACGTCGCTTTTGCAAGAATTAGCGTCGGTCCAAAACCGCGAGCCATCTCCAACAATGTGAAAGCTATTTTCTGGATGGTCGGCGCGTGTGTATTGCATGCGCAACCGACAATTAGCCAATGGGCCTTCGGTGGACCGGACCATCGGCTTCATTATCAGTTTGATGCACGCTTGAACAGCATCATGGATTTCTCCACGGCCGGGTACCGAGGGGGTGGCGTAAAACTGCCGTCGGCCACCATTGCTGAACGTCTGACACCTGAAGCCGGCGACAACACGGAACGCATACAGGCCGCACTGGACAAAGCAACAGGCGCGGTTGTGCTGGCGGCCGGCGAATACGACATGGCTGGGACTTTGAGCATCAGGCGGAGCGGAGTCGTGTTGCGCGGCGAAAAGGGCGCCAGCATCCGACTTACGGGCAAGCCACATGGTTTCCTGGAAATCTACGGTGCGGACACATTACGCGAGGAAGGAGCTGCCACTCCGATCCTAGACTCGTATGTGCCGGCCGGCGCCAACAACGTTCGAGTTCGCGACGCCTCAAGCTTCCATCCTGGGGATCACGTACTAGTGCTCCGCCCAGTGACCGCCGAATGGATCCACTTCGTGAGAATGGATACGCCGGTTCACCAAGGCCAGCCGCGAGACTGGATCAACGCGGGCAGCGTAATCCGCACGGATCGGGTAGTCGAGTCCGTCGATGGAGATCGCATCACTCTGGATGCTCCATTGAGCGACGCATTGGATTCCAAGTTCACCGCCGCATCCCTGGTTCACTACAGCTTCCCTGGACGTATTGGCGAGGTTGGCGTGGAAGGACTGCGCATTGCATCGCATTTTGACATTCCGGTGACCGGCCCGCAATACACAATTCTTCGCATGGATGCTGTGGAGGACGGATGGGCCCGCGATCTTGAGATTCAGGGCGACATGCAGAATGGAATCGTGATCGGTCCTGGCGCCAAACGCCTCACGCTGACAAACGTACGCATCGCGCATTCCGCGTCACATCCCGTCGCCGAGGTGGCTGCGGATTTTACGCTTGAGGGAACCCAGATTCTGTTGGACCGTTGCAGCACAACGAGCGAAGGAACCTGGCCAGTAGTTACTCGTTCGCAGGCGACTGGTCCGCTGGTGATCTTGAACTTCACGGCCGACCAAGGCGGCGTCGCACCGCATCAGGCGTGGGCCACCGGTGTGTTGGTGGATGGGGGCAAATTCTCGGGCGGGACTGAGCGTAGACCAGGTGTCGTGTTCTCAGACTGCGCCGATGGGGAATCTGGACGATGCTGGCGCACTGGCTGGGCCGTGGCTTGGAACGTTAGCTCACCGTTTCTGTTGGTGCAGCAGCCACCCGGGGCGATGAACTGGTGCATCGGCTGCATTGGCGCGCCGGTCACGATTGATCATGCGCCGAGCGGTATTTTCGACTCGCCGGGAAGAGTGGTCCACCCGTCCAGCCTCTATCTCCAACAGTTACGTGACCGCCTGGGGTGGGATGCGGTCCGAAACATTGGATACACGGACAGCACGATAAAACTCCTCTAAATTGTCATTCGCCGACAGCCAAAATATTGTGAGCCACCTATGCAAGGATTGAATCCACCCAAGCGTGAGAGTTTAGAAGGAGAAACCATGATTCTAGGAAAATTGACCTTGGCGATGTTTTTATTGACTGCTCCTGCAGTTTGGGCACAGTTTAGTAGAGCGGACATGATGAAGGTGGCGACGGACCGCTTCGATACCGCCACTAAGACCTTGAACCTGAGACCGGATCAAGTAGCCGCGATCAAGCCGATTCTCCAATCGAAATATGTCGATATGGGCCAGGTTAAAGATGTATACATGGGGAGCGACAAGAGCGATGCCTCCAAGAAGAAAGCTAAGGAGTCGCTAAGGGCAATTGACGACAAATACAATGCCCAGATCAACACGATTCTCACTCCGGAACAGGCGAAGGCATGGAAGCGCATGCAGAAAGACTGGAAGGACGACCGCGTTTTGCCGAAGTCCTAGCCACGTTCGCTCGTAACCTCCGCCACCACTCACTTTGCTTCGGGTGATCTCGCCAGTCCGACCATCTCTATGAAGACTGCCCGTGCGTCTCCTGCAGTCTTCACTTCGCGCAAGAATGCAACACGGCGGCCGTGGATTCTATCACCCGATTTAAGCCGGAGATGGAATCCCAGCCGGTCGACCGCAGTGATTGCCGCCTCGTCTGGGGTTTCGGATGCAAACCGGCGGGCGATTAAACGAAGGGCATCGGCATGATCGGCATTCATGTGACGAATGATAGCTGGCGCGACCTCGGCCAACGGGTCGGGTAGCGCGTTTTTGTAGTCCTCCGAAGAGATCCATCCCATCACGCCGAAGCCGCCGATGAAGTACACGCTCGAGATGTCCAGCCGGTAATAGGCAAAGTCCGTGTAGTCCTGCCAGAATTTTGCGTTCTCGTACCGCGAAAGATAAAGGTCTCTTACCTCTTCAGCAGGTGCTTCGGTCACGTTGCCGAGCAGCGTTAACCGCGCGGCTCCGAGGGGATCTCCGGAAACATCCGGCTGGATAATTAGCAAACTGGCGCGCGGATCCTGCTGCAGGTTCTGCGTGTGCATGGCCATGCTGCTAATGAGGAATATAGGGCGGCCGAGTTCATCAGCGGCATAGGGCACCATCGAGCCAAAGGGAAATCCCGCATGTTTCCGCGAATGCGTGGAGAGGCTGCCGATCAGGCCGATGCGAGCTAGGGTACGGGCGCGTTCGGCGAGTGTGGGCTCAGGAACGTCGGGAGTAGCGGGTCCGGGTCCGGCATGTTGTCGAGTGGGCACGGTTCTATGGTAGCGAGTTGGTGCATAACAGGAACTTGTGTCCAGTCGGCGCTTTTCCGAAAAGTCGAAGGGCGACAGGCACCATTCGTGTTGGTGATTGTCTTGGCTTTTGAATGGCGCAATAATCGGAATATGCTGGCGAGAATTGCTGCTACGAGTGCCTTGGTCGCTGCGCTCGCATTACCGTGCTCGGTGGCCTTTTTCAAAAGTACTTATCACAAGAATCGACACTCCAATACTCCACTGTTTCGTTTTGAAAAAACGGCCGGGCTGGGTTTATTAATGTCGAGGGCAAGGTAGTAATCCCACCACGATTCGACATTGGGTGGTTTTCGGAAGAGGACTTTATTGACGGATTGTCACCGGCGCGTGCTGGAGAGAACTGGGGCTTCATCGATGCTACAGGCAACTGGGCAATAAAGCCAAAGTATTGGCAAGTGGAACCTTTCTCCGAGGGGCTTGCAGCCGTAACCCGCTTTAGCGGTTCTTCTTTTCCAGCAGCGTACATCGATAAAAGTGGCAATACTGTTATCGAGTTTGCTAAAGGGGTAAGTGAGGCAGGTCAGTTCAGTGAGGGTCTGGCGGCCGTTAGAATGTACGGTTCCGTGAGTAGTGGAAAGTTGGGGTACATAGATCGATCTGGGACCCTCGTTATTCCTTACCAATTCGCCGTGGGAGGAGCATTTCACGAAGGATTAGCTGCGGTGGCATTCGATGGACAGTGCTTCGTGGAAGCCCGCGATGGATCGCCTAGAAGTGCTCCGCCGTCGGTTCCGGCGGCAACAAGTTGTGGTGGTGTGCCGTCGTTTATTACTCAGAGATGCGCTGAGGGCTTCATCGATCGAACCGGTAAGGTGGCTTTTCTGTTTGAAAGTGTACGGGATTTTTCCGAAGGACTCGCTGCCGTGGAGAGAGGCGGTAGGTGGGGTTTCATTGGGCCTGACGGCAGGTTTCTTATTGAACCGCGCTTTGAAGCAGCTCAATCCTTCAGTGAGGGGGTGGCTGCTGTAAAGCACGAAGGAAAATGGGGATACGTAGACCGTTCTGGATCATGGCTTCTCAGTCCGCAATTTGCAAGTGCTGACGACTTCTCAGATGATCTCGCACTAACGGACAAAGGGTATATTGACAAGAGCGGCAAACTGATAGCTGTCGTTAAAGACGGAACCGCATTTGTACAAGGCCTCGCCCATGTAGGTCTCCGCGCGGGTGAATTTGGATACATAAATCACCTTGGTAAAATTGTTTTTCGGTATCGTCCGCGTATCGCTAAAGCGAGCATGCTTCCCTATTCAACTCCTTAGGTCCTTCCGTAGCCTACCATCCGGGCTCTATTCCGCCTTCGCTTGGTCGACGGCGTTATGCTGTTGAGGTGGCGCCAAGCGCTCGCCGGAGTAAGGAGGTCTCATGAAGCGGGTTCTGTTAGTAGGCTACGATCCAGAGACTGTGGACTTTTCTGACCCTGCTCTGCCGCCGGGTATGACCGTTGAGAAGGTTCGCGCCGGCATCGCGGTTGCGCTGAATCAGTTCGCCGAGCGCGGATGGGAGGGCAACGTTGGATTGATCCGGCCTGATGAGACCGCCGGAGCAGCAGTGGAGCGTCTGTTAGCTTCGAAGAGCTACGATTGTGTGGTCATCGGAGCCGGCGTTCGCCTGCCGCCCCGGGGCCTTGCATTATTCGAAGCCGTCATCAACGCCGTTCATAAGGTTGCTCCAGGCGCGGCGATTGCCTTCAATACAACGCCCCATGACAGCGCCGATGCTGCCGCCCGATGGTTGCTGGAAGGCCGGAAGTGGGAAGGTCCCGAGTGACCATCTATGTCAATCCCGCTGACGAAACCATCCGTCTCGGTCCACTTGTAGTACACTTCCTGCTCACCGGGGACGACTCGAGTGGCAGCATCGCGGCCTTTGAGTTGATTGTGCCAGCCGTGCAGCGCTTGGCAGTTCCAGCGCATAGCCATGACCACTACGAGGAGACCATCTATGGTATCGACGGAGTGTTGACATGGACTGTGGACGGAAGCCAAATTGACGTCGGACCGGGGCAAGCACTGTGCATTCCGCGCGGTGCCGTTCACAGGTTCGACAACAACGGAAACCGAGATGGGAAGGCGCTCTGCGCGATCACGCCAGCTGCGATCGGCCCGCAGTACTTCCGCGAGGCCGCCGAGGTGATGAATGCAGCGGCTGGCGGGCCACCGGACCGAGCAAAAATGGCGGAGGTCATGCGCCGCCACGGTCTCACGCCGGCTCCGGGTTCGGCTCAGTCGTAGAGCCTTGGGACGCGTCAGACCGTCTTCAACGCATCCAAATTAACGCATCCAAGCGGGCCTTGCGGCTTGATGTTCGGGGCTTCTGGCTTTCTACGTACGATACCGCGGCAGAATCCTTTCAGCGTTCCCACGATTAATTGCGTGGAGTTCAGTCTCGCTGAAAATCTTGCTGGTAATCAAGCCTCGGCCCGTTTCCTCGGCGGTGCGCCAATGGAAATCGGTGCCGAAAACGATTTGCGACACCGGAACCACTTTCCGCAGCGCTCCCATGGCGACTGGATTCGAGCACTGGGCCGTATCGTAATACATCCGCCTCAGTTCGTAAAGCACGCCATTCGGCATCACGTCCTTACGGGGATTGTCTCCCACCACGCCCTTGCCTCCCTGCCCTTTCGTGATGATGCCGGGAACGATCTCTTCGGTGGTGGCGTTGAGGAAGCGCTCGATCACGTACGGCATCATGCCACCGCCGTGCGCGAAAACCCAAGTTATATCGGCGAATTTGTGCGCCAGTCCGCTGAACAGCAGATTTGCGATGACACGCGTGGTGTCCGCGCCATATTCGACCACAGTTTGAGGCGCTGGTTTGGCGATCATCGAACAACAGGAAGGGGAATGAGGATGCACGAAAACGAGCGCTTTCCTGCGATTGAGTTCCTCGTAGACGGGCATCCAAACGGGATCGCCGACGTACCGGTCCCCGTAGCTGCTGAACATTGCGAACCCATCCGCTTTCAGCGTGCCAAGCGCATAATCAATTTCGCGCATGCAACCATCGATGTCGTTCAACGCCAGAGGTATGAGAGCAAGAACGCCGAAACGGCCTGGATAGTCGGATCTCAACTTCGCTGCGTAATCGTTTTGGATACGGAGCGTCTTGCGTACCGTTTCAATGTCTTTGTCCAAGCCTGCAGGTATCTCGATACCGGATAGAAGCGTAGTGGCGGTTCCACCCTTGTCCATGTCCTCCAGGGCTTTCGCCAGCGTCCAGACTGGCGGCGGCGGATTGAGTCCCATGGAGCGCGCGAGGCCCGTCAGCTCGGGTGATTGAAAATGGTGATGAAAATCAATCCTGCGCGGGTTGGCGGTAGACCCATTTTGTGCTATAGATGAGCTTCCGGACAGAAGTGCGCTTGCACCGGCAGCGGCGACTCCGCCGAGAAAACTTCGCCTCGATGGGCATCGAAAATCGCACTGGCTTTGGTTCGCAGTTGGCACGCCGTTCCTATCTCCCTGGGAAATTGAATTTGGGTTGTCCACGGTCCCAAAGTATTTCACTGGCGCGTTAGATTGTCAAGGCTGCCGGCGTTTAATTGCCGGGAGCAGTGGGGCGGCGGGCAATTTCCGCACGGATACATTCGGATACAACGCCCCACATCTTGACGTACTTGTCGATCGGCATCAGGAATGGATTCGGTTCGCCCGGTTTCCGCGCCTTGAGCCTCGCAAGCCGGCCCGGCGTGTCGTCGAACAGCGCATGGTTTTGGATTTCCACGTCCACTTTCATCTTTTTCGCAGTTACCAAATAATGATCGATGGACTTTAGATATTGATTCAATCCCTCGGTCGGAATACGGCCCTGCGCGAGGATCGTCCCACCGAACAGGCCGACGGTATGTGTTTTGCCGTTTTCCTTCACGTTGAAAATGAATGCCACCGAGCCGGGCGTGTGACCGGGTATTTCAATCACATGCACCGTTTCGTCGCCCAACTTAATCGGCTCGCCCTCTTTGAGCACGAGATCCCGATTGGGGCGGCTGTCGTTCTGTTTGGCGGGCTTGTTAGCCGGGTGTATCAAATCCCAATCCGCTGCGGTTGTACCTACCTTCGTCCCGTAGTGCTCCTGAAAGTATGCTGCACCCGCAAAGTGATCGCCGTGGCCGTGTCCCAGCAGGATGTATTTCACCTTGGCGGGATCGAGCCCTACCTTCCGCAAATCCGTAAGAATGGACTCGGTCCTACCTTCCTGCCCGGAGTCGATCATGATGATTCCATCGCTCGTCGTAATCGCCCAAACCGTGGTTTGTTGAATCGTGCTGCTGGGAATTGCATAAAGGTTATCGAACACCTTGGTCGCTTCAATCTCGGGCCCGGGCTTGTTGATATCGTTCACGGTACAGAAGAAATTCCAGGAACTCATCAACACCGGGTCGTTACCGGCGAGCTTCTTGGCAGCTTCGATATGCGCCAGCGATTGGGGATTGTCGGGCAGTTCCGACCGCGTTGTGTTCGACTGAGCACCACCTCGACCGCGTCCGCCTTCCTGTCCGAAAGCGCAAAACCACGCGCACATCATCAAACACGGAAAGACACGAGCCATGATTCGCTTTGACATAATTTCATTCTCCTAGCTTGAGAGAAGTATATGACATCCAAAGGCTCGCCCCGAGCAGGCTCAGATCCCAACTACCACGTTGAATGGTTGTACCAACGCAGAACCCGGAGAGCGCGCAGTGTGTTCCAGTGGCTCGCCCTGCCGACACCGGTCTCCATCTCTAATGGAATATGTTCGGGATGACGGAGGTTGAGCGGCCAGCGCCCGTTCTGGTGGCGGCGTGCCATTACGATTTCGATAGCCTCCCTGATGCGGCTGTCGGGTTTGATTCCTGCACTCCGCAAATGGTCGAGTGCGCGCAAGACGTCGTAGTGCCAAAACGGCGGGAATGAGAAGCGGAGCCAGTGTTTGTCGACGACTTCACCGGTTCGAAGCGAGCGGAACATGCCGCGCTCGAGCAGATAGTTTTCGGCCCTCTTGCGGGCCTTAGCAACTGCCGTCGATTTGCACCCCGCTCGTTCGTAATCGAGCAGTCCTTCGAGCACGCAGAGGGTGGTATGGAATGAAGAGCGCTTGCTTTTGGGGGCTTCGCAGTTCCAGCCGCCATCTTGGAGCTGCTCGCCCAGGAGTTGACTGGCCAGTGCGTCATTCGGTTCTTTGAAATACGAGCCGATGGCGAGGATTCTACCGTTGATGCACGGCTCCGTTTCGCCCTGAAGGAAAGGCCGGCTGTTGTGCCGCTTAAACACGACGCGCTTGTCGACGCGGTCGATCATTTTCCGAGCCTGCTTGCTGGCGGGATCCAGACCGAGGTCCTTCAAGGCGACGAGCGTGTAGAGAGTAGTGAGCAAATCCCGCTCATCCTTCGGCAAATCGTTTCTCCACCAGCGTGGGCTCCCGCCCCATTTGCCAGTGGGAGATTGGACTGAGAGAAGTTGCGCTCCCCAGCCTTCGGTTGCGATGCGAGATCGCTCGGCTGCAATCACATTGAGCGCTTCACCGGTGAGGTCCCTCATGACCTGCCAACGGATGGCGGGATCGGAATCGAGCAGCCATTTGAGGTGCGCGGGCCGGGGTGCGTAAGCCTGGAGGCGCATCATTTTGTTATAGCGATTTCTGGGCCGCGTCTGTGTATGCTATGACCATATTGGCCCATGCGCCTCACGCGCAAAATCAACGAAAAGCAAGGACCGCAATGATCCGGCGCTGCGTCGATACAGATTTCCCAGCGATAGAAGCAATCATCAACACGGCGGCAGAAGCTTACCGCGGGGTGATTCCACCGGATTGCTGGCACGAGCCTTATATGACCGTCTCCGCCCTCAGGACCGAGATCGACGCCGGGGTCGAGTTCTGGGGCTGGGATGAATCAGACGCTCTCATCGGCATCATGGGAATCCAGCGTGTTCGCGATGTGACTCTAATACGACATGCGTATGTGCAGACGATGGATCAAGGCCGGGGAATCGGTGGCGCGCTTCTCACTACCTTAGCCGAGCAGACCATCGGTCCACTGTTGGTTGGCACATGGGCGACAGCGCAGTGGGCAATCCGCTTTTACGAGCGACATGGTTTCCGCCTGGTTTCGCCTGCGGAGAAGGACACGCTTCTCAGCGCCTACTGGAGCATTCCCTCACGCCAACAGGAAGCGTCTGTAGTACTCGTGTACGCGCGTTAGTTTTCTGAACCGCGAAGCGATCACTTGGGTGTCACGTGGATCAGGGCGCCGGGATTGGCGTCTTCCAACATCCAGAGGGAGCCATCGGGGCCTTGTTCAACATCGCGGATACGGTGGCCCACATTCCAGCGCTCCGCGGTTTTGGCGCCGCCGTGGCCGTCGAAGATGATACGGTTGAGCGTCATCGTGGCCAGGCCGCTGATAAAGCCGCTGCCGTTCCATTGCGGAAAGGTCTGGGTGCTGCGGTAAAACATCAGATTGCCCGGCGCGATCACGGGGACCCAATAGAGCGCCGGCTTCGCCAGGTCGGGCCGCGTGTCGGGATTGGCAATGGGTACGCCGTTATAGTTTTGGCCGTAGGAAACAAGCGGCCAGCCATAATTCTTGCCCTTCTCTATGAGGTTCAATTCGTCGCCCCCGCGCGGCCCATGCTCCACTTCCCACAATTCGCCTGTAGGCGAAAACGCCATACCGTAGGGCGTGCGAAGGCCGCTGGCCCATGTTTCAGCCGGCGTCAGATTGGGTCCGGGAAAAGTATAGGTGCTTACCACCTTCGCGGTCTTCGCGGCTTCGGTGTCGCGGGGCGGATCGATCAGGGGAATGGCGGCAGCGCCGGTTTTGCCGAAGTTGGGATTGCCGGGCGCGGGTTTGCCGTCGAGCGTCAGGCGCAGGATCTTGCCCTCGGGCTGGTTTGGATCCTGGGCGGGCGTGAAGCGCTGGCGTTCGCCAACCGTGAGGAACAGATACTTGCCGTCGGGCGAAAAGGCGATCTGGCCGCCTTCCTGTCCGCCCTTGCCCTTGGGCATCTGACGCCACAACACCTCGAAGTCTTCCAGCTTAGCCGAGGTCGCGGTGGCATTCAGCTTGGCGCGGGCCAGCGCCAGTCCGCCGCCGTAGTCACCCGGCTCGACATAGGTGAGATAGATACTCTGGTCGGTGGCGTAGTTCGGCGAGAGGAAGACTCCCAGCATTCCGTTCTGGCCCTGCCAATAGACCGGGGGCGTATTGGTCAGCATGATCTTCTCTCCCTGCTGGGACACCAGCCAGATGGGTCCGATCTTTTCGGTGACCAGCATGCGGCCATCGGGCAGGAAGGCCAGCCGCCAAGGCAGTCCAAATGTGGCCACCGTGGTCATCTTGAAGGGCAGGCTGGTTTCGGGCTTCTGTTCGCCCACATTGACCTGGGCCCACGAGGCCGTCGACACCAGGGTGAAAAGCAACGCCGCTCTTGCCAATTTCATCGTCATTATCTCCGTGATTATCTCCGTGCTTTCCAGGCACCCGACCTTCAGGGATGCGGGGCACCGTTGTTTATCGTACCTACTATACGGGATGTATCCAAGCTCCCGCCTTTTGGACAGGTCAATTGGGACACCGCCGGATTCTGGTACGCTTTGACTTTAAGATCGCCAGAAAGGACCGCCCGAACACGCAGGAGGCACGATGCAATTGAGCAGCGTCTGGATCTGGATTGCGCTGGGAGCCGTGACTACCTGCGCGAATGCACAGTGGATCAATCATCCCATGGCGGGTGCTCCACGAACTCGGGACGGCAAAGTGAATCTCGCCGCGAAGTCGCCTCGTCTGCGCGATGGGAAACCGGATTTTTCGGGAATCTGGCAGATTGAGGACCCGACGAGGGAAGAGAGCTACAAGTTCTTCTTTGACGGCATCAACAACCTTGGCGAAGACACGCCGTCCAAGTACTTCATGAACATTCTTTACGACTTCAGGCCGGAAGACACACCGATGCGGCCGGAGGCAGCGGCCCTGCAAAGGCAACACAGGGCAGGACTAGCGAAGGACATCCCATCCACGCGCTGCCTGCCGTTCGGCATGCCGTTGATGAATGCCGCCCCGTTTCCCTATAAGGTGATTCAGACACCGGGCGAGATCGTTCTGTTGTACGAGCACGACACTACCTTTCGCCAGATTTTCACCGACGGACGCAAGCATCCTACCGATCCGGCGCCGAGCTGGCTGGGATATTCAGTCGGCCGATGGGAGCGGGACACGCTCGTGGTCGAGACGATCGGGTTCAACGACCGGGGATGGCTGGATGCATTTGGGCATCCGCACAGCGAGGACATGCGTGTGACCGAGCGTTTTCGCCGCCCGGATTTCGGGCATATGGACGTTCAAGTAACTGTGGACGATCCAAAAATGTATTTCAAGCCGTTTACCATTACCCTCCACCAAAGGCTGCTGCCGGATACGGATCTACTGGAATCGATCTGCGCGGAGAACGAGCAGGACTGGAAGCACATGCCGAGGTGAGATCCGGTTGGCCTGAACGGGGAAGTTATTATTGCTCCGTCGAAAATGCCAATATCACATTGCCGGGATTATCGCCAAACACACTATAACCCGATCCTACAAAAACCATCCCGCCTGCGACCGTCACGCCGGGAGCAATCATGGATCCACCGTGCGCGGGTACTTTGTTGACAGTTTCAAAATCGCGCACCGTATCGAATTCCCAAAGTTTGCTGCCATCGGTTGTAGAGAGCGCCCGCAAGATGCCGTCTTTGCCCCCTGCGAAAACTGCGCCCGGTATGGCGGTTGTCGCTGCTTGATTTGCAGCCCGGCCCCGGCCTGTCGGCGGCGGCAATGGAGTAAACCATGCCTTCTCACCAGTAGCGTATTGAACTGCCGCCACACCGCCACTGCTCAGGCCCCAATACGAGAACTTGTCGTCTGCGGATCCACCCCAGACCACGCCGCTCATGCCGCCGGGCGTCAGATTCACCTTCCATACCAGTTCGCCGTTCTTATCCGGGTCCACCGCGAAGACCATGCCATTCTTCACGCCGACCATGAGCAGCCGCTTTCCGCTGGGCAGTGTCTTCAGAATCGGCGACGCACCAATGTCGGTATCCGGACCTACATGCTCGGGGCAATTTTCGGTCTTCGTCGCGCCTGAGCAGCCAAGCAAATACGAATCATTCTCTACTGCTTGGTGGAACCAGAGCATCTTGCCGGTCTTCATATCGAGCGCCAACACCGAGTCCGAAGTCTTCGGAGCAGGATCTGTGGCCGAATCGCCTGTGCCGAAATAGATGGCGTTGCGTTTGGGATCCACCGTGGGGGTGTTCCAGACCATGCCGCCGGCAGGTCCCCATAATTGCGTGCCGATCGAATTTTTCTTGAGCGGCTTCAGGGGTTCTTCGAAAGTGGCATGCTTCCAGATCTGCCTGCCTGTGCTTGCGTCGTACGCTACTACGGCGCCCCGGACCGTGCAGCAAGGGTAGTTCAAATCCCGAGCGGCGTTTGCCTCCCATCGCGACGTTCCAACGAAAAGCCGGCCATCGTACAGCGCCGGCGCGGCCGTGATCCGCGAAGCAAGATTGTCGTCGGCCTTTGAGATCCAAAGCATCTTTCCGGTTTGCGCGTCGATGCCGTACACATTGGATTTCAAGTCGCCAAAAAACACGCCATACTTCACGCCCGGATGACCTTTCACGGGCCCGACCGTCATCGCGTTGCGGGTGCCTGCCTTGGTCAAGAACGACCAGTAGACGCAACCTGTTTTCGCATCCAGCGAATATACATGTCCGGTGTCCGCACCAACGAAGACCCGGCCTGAGACCACTGTGGGCTGGCCGTAAGCCGACGCTCCGCCCGGAAATCCGAAGGCCCATTTCAGTGTTAGCTTGGGAACTTGATCTCCGGTAAGCCCCGCGTCTTTGGCGGATTGAAAGCGAGTGTTCGAAGAATCGTTGCCCCATCCGTTCCAGGCAGGTTCTGATGCAGGATCGGCCATCGGAGGATTCGATGCGCAGCGATTCGGCATCCTCGCTGCCTCACCGGATTCCGCGCTGCCGATCAGTCGGTAGGCAATCGCTTCGGCAGCCTTCCGTTTCTGATCGTCCGACAATCCGAGATTCGCGTGCAGATCGGGAGCTTGAGCGGTCAGCTTGGCGTAAAGGCGCTCGGGCGGCAGTTCCCGCAGTGCGGCTGGAGACGGCGCTTGCGGCATATTCTCTTTGCCGTGACACGTGAAACACTTCAACTGAAACGTCGCGAACCCGGAGTCTGCGCCTGCCGCGATCTGAGCCTTCGCAGTTCCGGAACCTTCCAACATCCAGATTCCGAGTCCAGCCGTAACTAGGAAACGCCGCATCGATCTATTCATCTAAAGCACGACTCCGGTCTTCCAAGCGAACGTAGGCAGTGTCAAACGCGCGCCGTATCGAGTGCCGCGAGTACGCGCGCCGCGCGGAAAGGTACGCGCCGCAAACGGACACCGGTAGCGTCGTAGATTGCGTTGGCTACGGCCGCAAGCAAGGGTTTGCAAGCTGTCTCGCCACCTCCGTAAGGAGCCAGATCGGGCCGGTTTGGATTCGGATCTCCATTCACCAGCACTACGTCGATCCTTTCGGGAGTGTCGGCATGGGTGAGGGTGGGATGAGAATTCCAATCCACGCTGGTAACCTTTGCGGTATCGAATTGAACTTCTTCGTGGAGAGTGCGGCTCAGGGAGTGCAGCATCGCGCATTCGATCGTGTGACGCAAGGACACTGGATTGACCACGAGTCCACAGTCATGCGCGCAGGCCAGCCGCTTCACCCAGACATGGCCGGTTCGCCGATTCACTTCAACCTCGGCGATTTCGGCCACCACCGTTTGATTGCGGTATGCGTAGGCAATACCACGCCCGGTCAGGATCTCGCCGGTGCCACGCCCCTTCGGTGAGGGTCGGCGATCCCAGCCGTAGGTTTCGGCGACGGCCTTAAGACACGCGATGGACCGGGCACGCCGAAAGGTGCGGTCGTCGTCGGTGCTGGCCGTAAGCAGCTTCATGCGGAATTCGTAAGGATCGGCGTTAGCTGCCGCTGCAAGTTCGTCGATGAACGATTCTGAGGCGAACGTCGCTTGAGGACCATTAGGATCCCGGAGATTTCCGGTTCGAACCGGCGTCTCCCACACGAGCGGCAGGCTTACCACGTGACCGGTCATCCGGCGATGGGGAATGGCGTACATCTCCGACGGTGTAGCAGCGCTGCCGGCGGCGGGAGTGGCACGCCGTATGCCCATGAGCTGCGCGATCAGCACCGTATCGGGCTCGTTATAGCCGACATGATTATAGTCGGCAGCCAGGGCATTGTAGTCGAAGGCTACCAGGTTCCCTTCAGCATCCAAACCTCCGCGAACCTTCATCGCGAATGCCGGGCCCTTCGTGTCCCAGGCCGTTTCTTCGTCGCGCATCCATTGCATGCGAACAGGCCTGCCGACCTCCTTTGCGATATAAGCCGCTTCACAACCGGCATCGTCGGCGGCCGTGCGGCCGAATCCCTGCGGACCTTCCATCCACACCACGCGCACTTGGTCCTGCGGGATGTTCAAAAAAGTGGCGACGCCGCGGCGCATCCCGTATGACTTCATGTCGTTGGAATAGATTGTCATCTGACCGTTGGAGGGATCCGCCGTAGCGTGGGCGGGAGCGATCGCCGTGTGCCCTTGGAACGGCACGTCGTAATCGGCTTCCATCACCTTCGCGGCACTGGCAAAGGCGGTTTCCGGATTTCCCACCACGATCGGCTTGGAACTGGATATGGGCGTGGCGCTCCGCATATATTTGAACAAGTCTTCGGAAGACGGGAAGGGCGCGGTGGCGGGCTTCTCCCAGTTCACCTTGAGCTGCTTGGCCGCTCTAATGGCCTGCTCCTCACGTTCGCAGACTACTGCTACGTAGTTACCCTTGCTTATAACCTTGACGAATCCCGGCAAGTTTCGCACGGACGATTCATCGATGCTGATTAGCTTCGCGCCCGCGACCGGTGGCTTTACGTTACGCGCATGAACCATGCCCGGCAGCTTGATGTCCACGGCCCATTTCAACGAGCCGTCTACCTTCGCTGGAATGTCGTAACGTTGCGGAGATTGACCGACGATCTTGTGCTCTTGCACCGGTTTAACTTTGGCCAAGCCGGTAACGGCGTTGATATCGCTGCCCGTCAGCGCGACATTGAATCTTTTTCCGCCGACTAGTTGTCCATAAGTAATGCGCTTCGAGGGATCGGCCTTCTCTGCGATTACGCCCGCACTCACTACGAGCTGATTCACTGGTATGTCGAGCCGTGAGGATGCCATCTCCAGCAGCACCCTGCGGGCCTCGGCAGCAGCCCGCCGCATGGGCCAGGCGTCCCGCTCCATCGCCGTAGAACCGCCGGAACCTCCCTGGTCAACCGTGATGTCCGTACTGCCCATGATGCAGGTGGTCTTGTCGTATGGAATGTCCAGTTCGTCGGACATCAACTGGCGGAAGGAAGTTCCTGTGCCCTGCCCGCAATCTGTCTTCCCGACGTAAAAGGTCGCGGTGTTGTCTTCATGAATCACGATCCACGAATCGAGCTGCCGGAAGTCGGGGTCGTGATAGGGACCTGCTCCCTGGGAACCTGCAGGAGCTTGGGCGTTTGCCGCCGGAATCAGAGGATCGGTACCCGCCGCACTGAAGCTAACAGCAAGCAGGCCGGCGCTCTTCAGGAAATTCCTGCGCGACGGCGTCAGGGTCGACTTTTCCAGTGCCTCTTCGATGTGTTTTGGAACGTTCGTGAAGAGTGTCATGCGACCACCTCCTTCCCGGAAGCCGCGTGGGCCTCTGCGATCGTCTTGACGGCGAGCTTAATGGCAGATTGAACGCGATAATACGTCATGCAGCGGCATAGCGTCCGGTTCATTCCCTCGCGGATCTGGGCATCGCTGGGATGCGGATTCTTATCCAGCAGAGCCTTGGCCGTCATGATCTGGCCGTTCTGGCAAAAGCCGCACTGTGGGACCTGTTCATCGATCCAGGCCTGCTGCAACGGGTGAAGCTTGCCTTCTTTGGCGATCCCTTCGAGCGTGGTAATCTCTCCCTTTACGCTCGACGTCGGGGTAACGCAGGAGCGCGTCGCCACACCATTGATGATAACCGTGCACGCTCCGCACTGGCCAAGTCCACAGCCAAACCGCGGACCCTGCAGGCCAAGATCATTGCGCAGGATATAGAGCAACGGAGTCGCTGGATCGACGTCCAACGCGTGCATTCTGCCATTCACTTTCAAGGCGATTTTGCTCATTCGATTCTCCTTATCAATCCGATCGGGCTAGGCGGGAGCGACGAACGTGATTTTACCAAATACCTTCGGCGGAGAGCCGGCGACGGGTTCACGGCTCTGTAGATGCCGCTTTCTGTGGGCGTTAGACCCGGTCCGTCCAGCGGACCATTAAATTCTTAACACATTGATGCACAGCGGCATCCAACCAGCAGGAGGTTGTATGATCCTTCAGTTGCTCGCCCTGCTTTTACTCGGCCTTATGTGTGGCAGCGAGTTAAATGTGGCAGCGTTCGCTCATCCTACTTTGAATCGGCAACCGCTGGAGGCGCACATATTAGTGCGTTCATCGTTCGCCGCGCTTTTGGGCCGGGTGATGCCATTTTGGATGGTCGCTTCAACGTTGGTTAATCTTCTATTGTTACTGCCGTTCGCGCACCTGAATATACTCGCCTGGCGCTTGGCCGCCGTTGCGCTCGGAATTCAAATCCTTGCCGTGCTGTTCTCGCTCGTCGCTCCGGTGCCAATCAACAACCGGATCTCGAAATGGACGCCAGCATCTCTTCCCGACGATTGGAGAATTCAGGAGCATCGGTGGGATCTATACCACTGGCTGAGGACCTGCGGTCTGGTTGCTGCGTTCATCATGCTTGCCCTCAGCATTGGCGCGCCCTAGGATCGCATCCTACTACCAACCCTACGCGGAAGGGAGACGCGATATGTTTGTCGGCCACTACGGTCCCAGTTTTGCAGGTAAAGCGCTCAAGAAACCAATACCCTTGTGGGTCTTGTTTCTCGCGGTGCAGCTGCTGGATGTGTTCTGGTCAATCTTCGTCCTTCTTGGTATTGAAAAAGTGCGAATCTCGCCCGGAATCACCAAGACGAATCCACTCGATCTTTACTACATGCCGTATACTCACAGTCTGGATGGTGCGTTGTTTTGGGCTCTTGCGGCGGGGCTGGCATATCGATCGTTGCGGAGAGCAGATGGCCCGGGAGCAGCAGGAGTGGTCTCTGCCGCTGTTTTCTCCCACTGGATTCTTGACCTGATTGTTCACCGGCCTGATCTGCCTCTCTACGACAACAGTCTGAAGCTCGGCTTTGGCCTGTGGAATTTTCCGGTTATAGCTCTAGGGCTTGAAGTGGTCCTCCTGTTCAGCGGCATGTATCTCTACTTGAACGCCACGAAGGCAATCACAGGTGTACGTCGCTACGGAATGGTCGTCTTCGGGATCTTGATGGCCTGTGGGCAAGTGGTAGTTTTCTTCGGCGCTCCTCCCCGTTCGGACCGAGCGGCGGCCATCACCGCTCTCACGTCCTATCTGGTTTTCGCGGCAGGTGCATTCTGGCTCGAGAAACACCAGGTGTCACGAGATTTGGCCAGTTAGACGTTCGGGATAGTTTACTGCGCGGACTTGCCGAACTCAATCCCACGTTTCTCGGGACCAAAGCTCACGACGATTGCGGCAAGGGCAAACACCAGCAGAACGGTGAGCGCCATCGCATTCGAATAAGAAGTGCGCTGCGCGAACGTAGCTTCGATGAATGCCACTCCTCCCGCGAGCAACATTCCGCACTGATAAGCAAAGCCAGGCAAGAAGCCGCGAATGTGGTCGGGAGACAGTTCAGTAATATAGGCCGGCACAATTCCCCAAGCTCCTTGCACCATGAACTGCAGCAAGAATGCTCCTAACGCGAGCATGGCCGCGGTGTGCGAAAAGGCCCAAAGCGGGATCACCACAATGCCTGCGATAAATGCCAGGATCATCGCGCGACGCCTCCCGCCTCGATCAGAGAACAATCCCACTACGATGCCGCCCAGGATCGCCCCGAAGTTCGCGATTGCGGTCATGACCGCCGCTGCCCTGGGCGTGTAGCCATGCTGGACCTTCAAGAAAGTCGGGTACATGTCCTGCGTGCCGTGCGAAGCGAATCCCATAAAGGTCATGAAAACCAGCAGGTACAGGAACAGCTTAAGATGACCCGCGGCGACCTTCCACATGGTGTGACCCATGAATGCCGCGATCAGCCCGGTAATCCCCATAGTCGCGATGCCTGCCGGGCTTCTTAAAAAAGCAATGCCGAAGGCATAGGCAATCCCGATCGCTGCAAGGCCGACAAATGGATAAAACTTAGCGCCGGCGCGAATCGATTCCCATAAATGGCTCCAGTCCTTGCGATGCGTCTTCTGCCAGACTTCGGACTCTTTCACCTTGCTTCGGATGAACAAAGCCAGCAGCGCGGGAGCGCCCCCCAGGAAGAACATGGCTCGCCAACCGAAGTGCGGCATGACGAAGAAGTATGCAAACGAAGCCAGCAGATAACCGCACGCGTAACCTTGCTGGAGAAAACCGGACATCAGGCCGCGCCACTTGGCCGGAACCGATTCCATGGCCAACGATGCTCCCACGCCCCACTCACCGCCCATCGCGATGCCGAACAGCGCGCGTAAAACCAGGAAGGTCGTAAAATTCGGCGCAAAGCCGGAAGCTACTTCAATGATGGAGTAAGCGATCACGTCCACCATAAGCGGGATCCGGCGTCCGAATTTGTCCGCCGCCAAGCCGAAGACGAAAGCTCCGATAGGCCGGAAAGCCAGAGTTAAGGTAAGGGTCAACGCGATCTGCGCGTTGGACCGGTGATAATCGCTGGCGATCTCGGTCAGGACCATCACGACCACGAAGTAATCGAACGCATCCAAGGTCCATCCCAAAAAGGACGCGATCAGGGCGTTCCAATCATTCCCGGCGTTCGTTTGTTGAGGCGGCCCAGCGGCGACGCTAGCAAGAGCGCCCCCATCAGCTCTAGTCTTCACAACCCACCCCCGTTAGGCTTAAACAATCCATGGTGAGGCCTTGAGCAAGAATACCAGGACTTCCGCGTATCATGTTTGTAAGGATGTGCTGGAAAGTATGTACTGGGCTCGGCGCATTAAAAGTTAACACCATGAGGAGCACGTGGCTTTGGATAATCGTCGTATTGGTCTTGATCGGCGCGGCAGCGTGCAATCGAAGCACTAAGTCCGAGGCTGTTCAACAATCGAAATCGACATCGCAGCGGAGTGGTGCACCCGTTGCGCTCAATCCGGCGCCTCCGAAACCTTCACCTTTCCCCGAACCGCTGAGTCCGCCGAAAGCTACCCCCGCAACCGTGAGCCAACAAGCTCCATCGGATCACCAGAAAGGTCGAACCTCCGCCTCCGACTGCGAGGACATCGTTGTTAGATCGAGGAATAATAATCAGGATCGATTTTTCCCAATGCCGGCGACCAGAGTGAGGGAAGCCGCGATTCTCGCTCTGCGAAACCTTGATTTCAAGATCAACAGAAGTACTGGACGCGAGATTGAGGCCAGCAGAAAACGGAATTTCGGAGTTCTGATCGGAGTGGGCGGTGAGAAAGTCCTACTGCACCTGGCAGAGATTGACAAGCGTGGACAGAGGGGCACGCGGGTCTTAGGCGAGAGCAAGAAGGGTTTCGTCTTGCGCGTTGGCCGGAAATCCTGGACCAGCACCGTGCTGGCTCAAATGGAGTGCCTGCTCCAGAAGGACTCGTTGTCACGTTGACCGGCAACCGGCGGAATGTGCCGATGCGTTTCAAGATTGCGATCTTGACACTATCGGTTATCACGATCGCGGCCGGCGTTGAGTTCGAAGGCTTATTCCCCGGGGGGCTGGATCACCCCGCGATCCAGTATGGCAGGCGTCCAGCGCAGAATGCGGTGGCCGAGTTGAATTCCAAGATCCAAGCGGGGAAGCTTCGGCTCACCTTCGAGGGCACGCCTGGATATCTTCGATCAACGCTGGAGGCTCTCAACATTCCCATCGAGTCGCAGTTGGTGGTTTTCTCGAAGACAAGCCTGTATCAGGCCATGATTAACCCTAAGCACCCCCGCAGCATTTTCTTCAACGACACCATTGCGGCCGGTTGGGTCCCTGGGGAACCGTTTGTCGAACTAGCCGTCGCGGAACCTGGCGAAGGCGTATTCTTCTACACGCTGGAGCAGAAGCAAACCGACAAACCCGTATTCGTGCGCCAAGACACGTGCTTGCAGTGCCACGAGTCGTATTCGAGCCTGGGCGTGCCTGGGACCTTGGTCCGCAGCGTCTTTCCTTCGATCACTGGTACCCCGCTCCGCCAGCTGGGCGATTTCATTTCCGACCATCGGCGGCCGTTCGACCAGCGCTGGGGTGGATGGTATGTCACTGGCAAGACCGGTACTCTAGCGCACCTGGGGAATGTGACGTATGATCCCGCCCAATCCGGATCGGCCGCTAAAGGCCCGGATCTCGACACACTCACGGGCAAGTTCGATACGAGTTCCTATTTATCGCCGCTTAGCGACGTTGTGGCCCTGATGGTTTTTGAGCATCAGATGCGTATGACCAACCTGCTAACGCGAGCAGGCTGGGAAGTTCGATTCGCATCCTATGAGAGACGTCCGGACTTGGCATCGGTGATTCGCGGCGCCGCGAACGAACTGGTTGACTATGTGTTTTTTGTCGACGAGGCGCCGCTTGCAGGCGAAATCCGCGGAAACTCGGGCTTTGCCGAAAAATTCGCATCCCAGGAACCGCGCGATGCCAAGGACAGATCGCTGCGCCAGTTTGATCTGAAGCGGCGGCTGATGCGCTATCCCTGCAGTTACATGATTTATACAGAGGCCTTCAATGCTCTTCCCGCCGAATTAAAAGCCGCTGTCTACCGAAGGATGTGGGCTATCCTGTCAGGCGCGGAAACAGACGCTAAGTACGCCCGGCTCACTCACGCGGATCGCAAGGCGGTAGTGGAGATCTTGCGCGAAACGCTTACAGACGCGCCGAGTTACTTTCAGCCGGTCCGACAACACTAAGAACAGGATGAAGCGCGAGACATCCATGAGCCCGCTTATTGCGCGCTAGACTGGATTTTCAATCGGGCACTCCCAGGCGGCGCAGCAACGCTTGGAACCGCGGATCTGAATGGACGCTATCGAAGAGCGGATCGGTCTTTAGCAACACCACCACTTCGCGCCGATCAAACGCTTGTGTCAGCCATTTAAAACCACGATCCTTATCGCCGAGGGCGAAATATAAGGATGCGACCTGCATCGCGCTCACCTGGGATCCGGGCTTTGTGACATTCGCGAGCACACGCTGCGCGTCGGCTTGGCGTCCCTGCTTTGCGAAAATGCGGCCGGCTTGAGGCACTTGCATGATATCGCCGCCTCGACTTCGCAATTGCTGCCCGAGGAGGCGCGAGGCCATCTCGAAATCGCCACTATATTCCGCAACAGTCGTCAGATTCCGGCGCGCGATTGGGTTCTCCGGCTCGAGTTCGAGTACGCGGTTGAAGTGTTGCGTCGCTTCGCTGTAGCGGCGTGAACGAGCCAAGGCTAAACCAAACGTAATCTGGACGCCCGGATTGAGCGGATCCAGGGCGGCGGCGCGTTCAATTTGGGCGATTGCCTCCGGCAATCTGCCCTGGATGATCAAAAAATAGCTGTAATCGTTGCGCGCATCCACATAGTTAGAATCCAGCTCGATGGCCCGGCGAAACTCCTTCTCGCAACGTGTCCAAGCCCAATCGAATCCATAACACACCACGCCCAAAGCGTCGTGCACATCGGGGAGATTGGGGTCGAGTTGGCCGGCTTTGATGGCCGCTGCATGTGCCGGGCCGTCGCCCTCATCGAATGGAACAAATCCAAGGATGACGCGCGTCTCCCAGCCGACCGCCATACCCGCATACGCCGCGGCAAAATCCGGCTGAAGGCGAACCGCTTCCTCGAAGTTACGGATTGATTCCGCTTGGTCACGATCGTTGAAATTCCAACTGTAATACCGGCCCCGGAAATACGCTTCCTGCGCTTCCGGATTGATCCTGCGGCCAACCAGACGCCTGGTCTCGTCGGCTGTGAGCTCTATGCGAATGCGGCTGGCAATGGATTGGGCAATCGCGACCTCCAGGCTCAGCACATCCCCCACATCGCGTTCGTAATCCTGAGCCCACAACTGCGAGTCCGTCGCCGCGCGGAACAGTCGGGCGCTAATGCGGACTCGCTTTCCCACACGCTGTACCGAGCCTTCGAGAATGCCATCGGCGCCCAACTCCCTTCCGATTTCCCGGAGCGGCTTTTTGGTTTCCTTATAACGCATGATCGACGTCCGAGAGATCACGTTGAGCGGACGAATCTGTGCCAAAGTTGAGATCAGCGCCTCGGTAATGCCTGCTGAAAAATACTCCTGGCCGGGATCGCCCGACAAGTTTTCCAACGGCAGAACGGCAATCGAACGAATTCCAGAAGTGTCCGCTGCTATCGGAAAAAACTTCCACACAACCAAGCCCGCAACCACTAAGGTGACGGCAGCGATCCAATACTTCGACAGGCGCCACCCATGGCCCTCCATCGGCGCAGTCTTGTCTCCGCTGGAACGGATTAACCGCCGCAGGTCTACCATGAGATCGCGCATTGTCTGGTAACGGTCCCCGGGATCCTTCTCCAGCGCCTTCTCGACCACCGCCCGCAGCTGCGCGGGGACGTCTGCTTCGAGCTGCTCGGGCGCGGCGTGAATGATCCTTTGCAATGTTTCCAGGTCGGTCCCTCCCTGAAACGGACTCTTACCAGCCAGCATTTCGTAAAGCACCACGCCAAACGAGAAGATGTCGCTGCGCGGATCGATTGGCTTTCCGGAAGCCTGTTCCGGCGACATGTAAGCGATAGTGCCCATGATCAAGCCAGGTCTGGTTTGAGTTCCCAGCAAGGTGCGCGTCGGATCGTTCGAGTTTGAACTTTCTACGAGTTTCGCCAAACCAAAATCGCCTAGCTTGGCGTAGCCGTTTGTACCAACGAGAATGTTCTCGGGCTTAACATCCCGGTGCAGAACACCGGCCTGATGCGCGCACGCCATCCCGTCGGCGACTCCCGCCATAAGTTCCACGATTTCCTGCCAACTTCTGCGATCCTTCTTAACCCAGTCCCTGAGTGTGCCCTCGTCGACGTACTCGGTGACCAGGTATTGCCGGCCTTCGAATTCTCCCGCATCATGCACCGTAAGAATGTGTGGATGGTTGAGCGAGGAGGCTAATTGGGCTTCGCGCTGAAATCGCCGCCGGGCAGCCGCATCGGCTAGCTCGTCGTAAAGAACCTTCACCGACACAGGCCGGTTGAGTTTGGTATCCAGAGCGCGGAAGACTTCGCCCGTTGCGCCCGCGCCCAACAGCTCTTCGATGATATACGTCCCAACGCGCGTCCCGGCGCCAATGACATCCGGAACAACCCAGGCGGGCCGATCCAGTAGTCCTTGGCTGGAATTGCCGTGACGAAGCAATGAATCAACCTCCCGTCGTACCTCGTCGTCGCTGGCGCAAATTCGATCGAGAAATGCGTCACGCTCTGTTCCTTCGAGTTCGGAGGCGGCGTGGAATACCTCCATGACCTGCTGGTAGCGCTCAGGGGTCATCCGCGGGCCCTCTCGGATTCAACGCCGCGAGCAAGTTCGCTATACAGCCAAGCCTTCGCCGCTTTCCAGTCGCGAGTCACGGTGTCAGGCGAAACCTCAAGAACCTCTGCCGTCTCTTCGACGCTCAAGCCCCCGAAGTAGCGCATCTCTACAACTCTGCTTTGGCGCGGATGCAGCGTGGTTAAAGCATTGAGTGCGTCGTCGAGCGCGATCAGTTCGGCGGAACGCCCCGCAGGAATAGCCATCTCATCCAGAGGCACGGGCTGGTAACCCCCGCCTCGCTTTCCGGTTTGGTCTGCGCGCGCATGGTCTACAAGGATGTGCCTCATCGCCGTGGCGGCCAAGCCAAAGAAATGAGTCCGGGCCTGTCCGGGATTGCCTACCAGCCGGAGATAAGCCTCATGCACTAAAGCCGTGGTTTGCAGGGTGTGCCCGGGCTTTTGCTGCCGCATCTGGCGTCTGGCGATGCGCCGCAACTCGCTGTAAACAAGCGGCATCAGCTGCTCCATGGCGGCCTCGCTTCCCTGCTGCCACTCGAAGAGGAGACGCGTGACCAGATCGGAGCTCATAAGAGCCGTGCTCTAAAACTTCCTCGGAGTATATCAACTATAAACGATGCGGTTTCTTGCCTGCCGTTCTCGTTTTCCTGTGTGGAGGTAAGAAATGAACTTGAAAACCAGGATTCAACCGGGTGCATCAATTGCACTCGCCGCTGTCGTCACGCTGGGCACGCTGCTCGCTCCGAACGCAGGTGCATGTGGCTCGAATGAGGCGCGGATGGGGCTTTTATCATCTAGATTGTTTACGAGCCGATTAGCTTCCGCTCGTGAGCTGGCTGCCCTGCAAGACGCAGCCACCGCCCAGGACGTCGATGCTGTTTCTGTTGTCGGCTTGTGGAATGTAACGCTGTTCGTCGGCGCCAGCGACGCAATCTACGACCAGCTCCTCGAACAATGGCACAACGACGGTACTGAGTTAGCGAACGATACCGCCGTACCTCCTGCAATGGAAAACATTTGCTTGGGGGTGTGGAAGCAAACGGGTCCCCAGACCGTAAAGCTGCGCCATGTCGGATGGAACTTTAATCCGGATGGGACATTCGCCGGCACGTTCCTGCTCGTGGCGACGATTACGCTAAACGCTTCCGGCAAGACATTCACCGGGACGTATAGCGCAGACAGCTTTGACTTAGCCGGAAAAGCCATATCCGACCTGCACGCTGAAGGCAACTTGAAGGGAACGCGTTTCGAGGTAGATGACCCCGCATCCGGCGGCGGGAGCGCTGGTGTAACGATCGTTGTCAGCGGCGCCGGCGCGACGCCGACGCCAAACACCTTCGAAACGGGCTCGAACCAATTCGCCTTGGACGCATCGGGCTCAACCTCCGCAAATGCCGGAAGTCTGAAATACTTTTGGACTTCGGCGCCTGGTTATCCGACCGCGGCCATCATCGGTGGCGCCACTGCAACACCGCTTATTCAGCTTCCGAGCAAAGGAGTGTATCAGTTCACTCTGACCGTGACGGACTCGGCAGGCGAGACCGCCAGCGCCGCGATTACCCTCCGGCGCGTTTGAAGATCAACTGATGTTGATCATCTTGAGTCGAGTCTTCGTTCGAGCCCGTGAAGTGCGCGCGGCCAACGCTCGGGCTCGTACCACTCCGGCGACGAGCCGCCAGCGGCCTCAACCGTCGGGGACAAAAGTACGATCGAGTTCGGCGACGAGTGCCCCAAGATTTTCGACAATCGCCTGCCAGCGGGCGGCGTTGCCAATGGGGTAATGCGTGCCCACGATTGCAGTCGCCGAAACCGGCAGGATCAAGGTGGCCTTGAACCCCATGCCATACACGGCAAAGAATGTCGTGACGCTGTGGCTCCACGTGCCGACGTCGAGATGAAGCTCAGCCGTCAAGTTCGCTGGTGTGCGCCGCCGCAGCGTAAATGTACCGGATCCACCGCGGCATGAGTATCCCATCGGCTTAAACATAGCTTCTAGAGCCGCCGCAAGCCGCGAAAATTGCCGCCACCGGCGGTGGAAGGGGAGGCCGCTTCTTGCTCCACGTATCGGCATCCACGAAAGTGCAGGCCGATAGCGATCGCATCCGGCCGTTTACGCACCAGCTATCGGTGAGGAGAATACCGGCCATACTTTCCGCGCTTCGCAACTCAGTTCCGAGATCACCGAACTCGGGTGAATAGAAATGAATCGCGACACTGTGGAATGGGAACGAGCGTGGCACGCCCGCCGCAATCGCCAGCAGAGTTGGGAGTGGGATCGCCTCACTCGCGGCAGGCGACATTGGCCCGTTCGAAATGCGCCTTACGCCAGGAATGTTCGGCAACGGCGAGGCTGAAGTAACGGAGCGCTCCAGTTCCGGATGGCACTTCAAGACGCGGTCTACGCTTGACATGAACCCCGGGATCGGCGCGTCGCCAAAATTAAAGTGGATACCCGGCTCCATCAGGCCGGCATCGAGAAACGCCTGATGTATCCGGCCCGCAACCGGGGCGAGCTGCTCCTTCTTGTTGGCCGCGAAAGTAGTCAGAAGGGCGAGGCGCATGCGATACGGGTTCCTATTTATCGCCGCTGAGCGACGTTGTGGCCCTGATGGTCTTTGAGCACCAGATGCGTATGATCAACCTGCTGACGCGGGCGGGTTGGGAAGTTCGTTTCGCGTCCTATGAGAGGCGTCCGGACTTGGCATCGGTGATTCGCGACGCAGCGAACGAACTCGTAGACTACATGCTTTTTGTCGACGAGGCGCCTATTGCAGGCGAAATACGCGGAAGCTCGGGCCTTGCCGAAAATTTCGCCTCTCAGGGACCGAGCGATGCCAAGGGTAGATCGTTGCGCCAGTTTGATCTCAAGCGGCGTTTGATGCGTTATCCATGCAGCTACATGATTTACTCAGAGGCGTTCGGGGGTCTTCCTGCTGAACTAAAGGCCGCGGTCTACCAAAGGATGTGGACGATTCTTTCAGGAGCTGAAAACAAGGGTGCTAAGTACGCCCGGCTGACTCACGCGGATCGCGAGGCGGTAGTGGAGATCTTGCGCGAAACCATTAAGACGCGCCGAGTTTCTTTCAGTAGTCCTAGACTCGTCCGAGTGCCGAAAAGAGAGCACGCGCAAGCGATTATCGATTGGCGGATCTTTTGAGCCAACTGCGGCAATTCGACGTCTTGACACTCATGGTTTGCTTTAGACATACTACTGAGCCATGAGGACATTCGTAATTGCCCCGGAACCGGCGATTGCCGCCCTGGCTCGCGAAGGCGTCGCGGGAGCTCAATGACACGAACAACTGGACATCTTTTTGCGACTATTCTGACGGCCGTTTTGCTCCCGTGGAGCCTGGGTGCGCAGCAGCCTTACCGTTTTCAGGCCGATGTCGCCAGAATGGTTGCCAAAGACAAGAGCAATCCTCCTCCGGCCGAAGGGATCTTGTTCGTCGGCAGCAGCATCTTCCGGCTTTGGACCCACCTCGGCGCGCAAATGGCTCCCTTGCCCGTCTTCAACCACGCTTTCGGCGGGGCGCTCACTCAGGACATATTGGATCGAATGGATCAATTGGTTCTGCCCTATAAGCCGCGGATCATCGTGTATTACTGCGGCAGCAACGACGTGAGCGCTGGCGACAGCGCAGAAGCCATCATCGAGCGGACCCAACGCTTCATTAAGATCGTTCACGAAAAGGCGCCAGCCACGTTTGTCTATTACACGGCCATTCAAAAGGCGCCAGAAAAGCGCGACCGTTGGGATATCGTGGATGCCGTGAATCAGGAAATGGAGCGCTACAGCAAGCAAGCCAAGAACGTGGGCTTTGTAGATCTCAATCCGGTTTTATTTGACAGCCGGGGTGAAGTCCGCGAAGAGCTTTTTCTTCCCGACATGCTCCATTTCCGGCCCCAATCAAGCGCGTACTCCGAGTTCGCCCAGATAATGAAACCCGTGCTTAACAAGGCTTGGGAATCCGGAGTGGGTTTGCCCAAATCCAACTAGGATTTACGAAGCTTTACGAAAATCCGTGCGGACTGGCGTCGCTCAGTGCTCAGTTGTGCCGTTGCCCACGGCAAAATGCGGACGGTTGACAGCGCCCCTAAGATCATGAGAACATTACACCGCAGAAGGAGAAGTCCCCACCATGAAGAGCCCCGTCTTGCTTGCCGTTATTACCGGTCTACTATTAATCGCCTTTCCAGTTTTTGCACACCACGGAGATGCCGGGCGTTACGAGGATAACGTCACCACTCTCAAGGGAACCGTCGTCGAAATGCAGTTGATTACCCCGCATTCCATCATCGTCTTGGATGTTCCTGATGAGAACGGCAAGATGGTTCGATGGCAAGCGGAAATGAATGGACGACAGACCATGATTAAAGACTTTGGCTGGACCAAGGACACCGTAAAGCCAGGCGACAAGATCAGCATCACCGGGCGGCGCGTCAAGAGCGGTGCGCCCTACATGAATCTCACGGATCGAGCCAACGTGGTGATGACCGATACCGGGAAAGAACTCTTCCGTACGAATAACTACGGCACCGAAGAGCGCAAGCGTCCGGCCGAAGGTTTCGGCGAAGGAACTGCAGCGCCTGCTCCCGGCAAGAACAACTAAGCGAGCTTAGCTTTTGGAGGCGAGATGAAAGGCAGAAACCTTGCGGCGCTGTTCGTAGTGTGCGTGGCTGGCTCCGCAGTCCTTGGGAATGCGCAAACACGTTCCGCTGCAGGCTCTTCGTCATCGTCGGCAGGCGGATTGAAGCAGGTTGCCTATATCAAGGCCTCGAATACCGAAGCGAACGATCACTTTGGGAACGGCGGCACCCTGGAAGGACATGGCGTCGCCTTGAGCGGCGATGGAAATACCATGGCCGTTGGCGCGCCTTACGAGAGCAGCAACGCAAAGGGCATTAACGGAAATCAGGCGGATAATTCGCTGTACAGCGCCGGGGCTGTCTATGTTTTCGTGCGAAAGAATGATGCCTGGACTCAGCAGGCATACATCAAAGCTTCCAATCCAGGGCAAAGCTACAAATTCGGGTACATTGTCGCCCTGAGCCAGGACGGAAACACTTTGGCGGTCTCCTCGTACTTCGAAGCCAGCGCGGCCAAAGGTGTTAACGGCGATCAGAACGACAAGTCCATTCCGCAGGCCGGTGCGGTGTACGTGTTCACTCGGTCAGGTACAACCTGGAGCCAGCAAGCGTACGTGAAGGCATCCAACACCGGCGAAGCTGCCAAAGGCAATCAACCGGACGAGGGCGACCAGTTCGGCTTCTCCCTCGCGTTAAGCGCCGATGGCAACACTCTTGCCGCTGGCGCTATCTCCGAAGACAGCGGCGCCAAAGGGATCAACGGCGACCAGAACGACAATTCTCAGATGTCGTCGGGCGCCGTCTACGTTTACTCCAGAAGTGGAAATACCTGGTCGCAACAAGCTTACGTCAAGGCATCCAATACAGATGCCGGCGACCTCTTCGGTTACTCAGTAGGCTTGAGCGCCGATGGCAGCACGCTGGCAGTCAGCGCGTACGATGAAGACAGTTCCTCCAGGGAGATCAATGGGGTCCAGGACCGTAATCGTCGTGGATCGGGAGCCATCTTCGTCTTCACTCGCAGCGGAACCACCTGGTCTCAGCAGGCATACCTGAAGGCATCGAACGCCGAGAACGGGGATTCGTTGGGATATGAAATCGCAATCAGTCATGACGGCAACACGATTGTAGGCGGCGCCGCCGATGAAGATTGTTATAGCGCGGGCATCAATCCTCCAGGATGCGATACCGAATACAAGACCGACACGTCCACGGGGGCTGCGTATGTTTTCGTGCGCAATGGCACTACGTGGACTCAACAGGCCTTTATAAAATCCTCGCATCCAAGTAAGGAAGACTGGTTCGGATCACGCCTGAGCCTGAGTGGCGATGGCAACACCCTGGCTGTTGGGTCCCAACTCGAAAACGGCGGATCGAAGGGCATCAACGGAAAGCAAGATGACCTCTCGGCTGAAGATTCGGGCGCGCTGTATCTCTTCACCAGAACCGGAGCCACATGGGTCCAAAAAGCTTACATCAAGGGCTCCAACACCGAAGCTTACGATGAATTCGGAGCCGCGATGGCCTTGAGCAAGGACGGCAAGCTTCTAGCCGTCGGAGCGCGTAGCGAGGCGAGCGCCGCCAAGGGCATCAACGGAAACATGAATGACAACTCGGCCATGGGCGCCGGCGCCGTTTATGTCTTTACGAATCAGTAGAAACGTAGGACTCTCGGTTTAACGGGCGGCGCGCTTAGCTGGCGGCGGAGATGCGGTACGCTGCCGTGTAAGATATGTTTTCCAGCCCTTCAATTGGTCGCTGGAATCGAATTTCTTCCACTCTTTGCGGAACTCTCGTATCTTTCTTGACTTTGCCCGCGCGAGCTTGGCGGCCAGCTTCTTGTCGCCCTTCACCGCCTCTTCTATGGTCTGAAAGTCGCTGATCTTGCCTAGGGCATCTTGAATCCCGCGGAGCGACTTCAAATGGCGATTGAGGCTGCTGCCATATACGGGTTGAAAAAGTTCCAGCGAGTAGCGAAACTGCTTGGTGGCCAGGCGGAACCGATGAAGCTTCTTGGCCGATGTTTCCTTCGCGGCGGCCCGCCCGGCGCTGAAGTATTTTTCGGCAAGCTTCGGCAGCATCGAGCTGGCGTTCTCGGCGAGATTTTGCGAGCTTTTCCACTTCATATGCTGCGGAGGGACAATGCAGTGCGCCACTTGGCGGAGAAATCGCGAGAGCTCCAGCGACGAACCATTTCAGAGAACTCGCGTTGATGGTCAGAACGTTCGCGCTGAAGCCGCCGCTGGTGCTTAGGCTCCCGCTCCTTTCGCAAGTACTCCAGAGCGATATCGCAATTCCGAATCTCGGACGTAAGCTTCATCATTCGCTTTAAACGTTTTTCGATCTTCTTGATCTCCCATTTCGGAAAGAAACCGGCGAAAATCGATAGCCCTTGAGAAAAACGGCGGATACTGACTCGCAGATCGTGAATTTCATCGGGTCCTGGATGTTGGACGGCTTGGTGGACCTGAAAAGCCACTCTGGTCAGCAAGTGATTCAACTGATCGATCGCGTAGTCATGAATGGAGACCGAAGCGCTCATGGATTGTCCGGGCTACTTCATCCTCGTTAGCGTTAGCGAGCGTTCGTAGGTTTGGCGGAACGAATCGGCAACCCGTTCGACAGCCCACATCTCGAGATCCGCGTCCGCTCCCGATTCCACCGCAAGCGTCACGGAGCCATTGCGAAGCTGAACTTGCAGATCGGAAACGCGCTGTTCGCGGCGACGGTCCAAGCTGTCTGCGATGCGCAACAGCGGCGCGAGAAGCGTAATTGCCCGGCGCGATTCCGGATCGATCGTCTGAAAGATGGTATGCCGCGCGGCCGGCATGGACTTTCGATGATAGCGGCACAAGAGCGCGATCATCTGGCGCTCCGGTTCCGTGAACCCCGGCAAATCCGAATGCGCCACCAGGTAATAAGAATGCTTGTGGTGGCTGGTGTCGCTGACAAAATGCCCGATGTCGTGAAGGTACGCCGCGGCCTCGAGGAGTTTACCCAAGGCAGGTGGAAGCCTGTGGACGGATTGCAACGAATCGAAGAGCCGGTGCGCGAGTTCGGCAACCTTGCGCGCATGAGAAATCTGCACGCCATAGCGGCGGGCCATTTGTTCCACGACGCGTCGCTGGTCCCGGTTCAACATCGTGAACTCTCGTCCGACGCCGCGCGTGGCCAGGTCCGCGATGATTCCGTCCCGCACGCCGGCCGATGAGTAATGCAATGAAGGTTGGTGGAACAACTCCAGCACTCTCAGAAAGACCGCCGCTCCGGCCACGATAAGGTCGGCCCGGCGCGGTCCAATGCCTTGGATCTTGCGCCGGCCACTCACATCCAGCTCACGAATCTCGCGGTAAAACCTGCGGATCTGCGGAGCCGTGGCTTTCAGGCGGTCCGCATCGTCGCGCCTGACACGCGCCACACGATTGATTGCGCAAACGGTGGCGGCTGCTGTGGCCGAAGTTGCGATAGCGCGGTCGAATGGACCTACGCCAATCCGCCGCAGCGGGGTCGCAAGCTTTTCCTCGATGTACTCGTTCATTTGGTGCAGTTCGAGCGGAGTTGGCGGATCATGCTTGAGAAACACTTCGGTCAATCGCACCGCTCCCAGCGGTTTTGAGAATGCATCTACCAGCACACCCTGCTCGCTTAGGATTACCTCTGAACTGCCGCCGCCAACATCCACGATGAGGACGCGCTTACCAGCTTGCGGCCAGCGAGTCTGCACGCCGAGATGAATGAGCCGCGCTTCCTCCTGTCCGGAGATGATCTCGATCGGCGCACCGAGAGCCTTCGACGCGCGTTCCAAGAACTCGTGCTGATTGCTGGCATCGCGGACGGCGCTGGTGGCCACCGCTCGCACTCCCACGACATCCAGAGCGCGATACGTTTGCGCCATACTCGCCAGATTTTCACAGACGAATTTGAGAGCGTCCTGGGTAATCTTTCCATCCCGGAACACGCCGGCTCCCAAGCGGGTCACTTGACGTTCGGCAGCAAGCGGCTTCATCGGCGCGCCTTGGCCTACTTCGGCGGCAAGCATGCGAATCGAGTTACTTCCGATGTCGATCGCAGCATAGCGAGGCATATATGTTTCATAGTATCCCGGCACCGCCGCAAAACCCTAGGACGGGAATTGTTACAAATTGATAAACGTGAGAGCGGAGGCGCTCTTGTCAGCGGGCGGCGAGTAGTTATAATGGTCCCTTCGCTCCCCCTATGCCCCTCCTGGTTCCCAATCGCTATCGCGGCAAGCTCATTATCGTCGAAGGAATTGATGGGTCCGGAAAGTCGACGCAACTCTCGCTGCTGAGCCAATGGCTGCGCTCCGAGCGGATCGCCGTCGCATTCAGTGAATGGAACTCCTCGCCTCTTGTGCGCGAAACCACGCGCAGGGGCAAGAAGAAGAACATGTTCACGCCGGTGACCTTCAGCCTTATCCACGCGACGGATTTCGCCGACCGCCTGGAACGCTATATCGTACCTTTGTTGAAGGCAGGCGCCGTGGTTTGCGCCGATCGGTATGCGTATACTGCGTTTGCCAGAGATGTGGTCCGCGGTGTCAGCCGACGCTGGGTCCGCAATCTCTACCGTTTTGCCGTGCGACCCAACCTGGCTTTTTACTTTCGCGTGCCGCTGGAAGTTGCGATTGGCCGCATCCTAGGCGGACGCAATGCGATCAAGTATTACGAAGCGGGAATGGACCTGGGACTTAGCCGCAACGTAGAAGAGAGCTTCCGCATCTTCCAGGGACGCATTCTGGACGAATACGAGGCAATGATTCATGAGGTCGGATTCCACGTGATCGACGCAACCGGATCGATTGAAGAACAACAACAACAAATGCGCGACATCGTCATGCGCGAGCTCGGCGACAATTTGCGCAATGGAGTCCTAAGGGCTTCTCAGGGAGACATCGATGCTGCTCAAGCAACCGCTCGAATTTTATAGCGAGGCGCTTGCCGGCGTCGATCGTGAGGAATTGCAGGGCAAGCTGATCGTCATCGAAGGACCTGATTCGGTGGGTCGATCCACTCAAGTATCACGGCTTCGGAGTTGGCTGGAGAACGAGGGGCACGCGGTGCTGGACACCGGAATGGCGCGCGGAGCGCTGGCTGGTAAAGGAATCCAGCAGGCCAAAGAGGGGAATACTTTGGGCCCTGTCACAATGACCTTGTTCTACGCCACCGATTTCGCCGACCGTCTGGAGAACGAGATCATTCCCGCGTTGCGGGCAGGTTTCGTCGTTTTGACGGACCGCTACATCTTTTCGATGATGGCCCGGGCCATTGCGCGCGGCGAGGATCGTGCCTGGATCGAAAGAGTGGCTAGCTTCGCGCTGGTACCTCATGCGGTTTATTATTTGCGCGCCGAAGTGCGCGATCTTCTGACGAGAGTGGTGCTGGGTCGCGGGGCTTTCGATTACTGGGAAAGCGGCATGGACGTGCGCCTCGGCGCCGACATGCACGACAGTTTTGTCCGGTACCAGACTCGGGTGATTAGAGCTCTGGACCGCATGGCGAAGCGCTATAACTTTGTCGTGGTGGATGCCACGAAGAGTCCCGACCAGATCTTCAAAGACCTCCAGCGTTCGATTAAGAAGCTTTTCTAGCGACACCGGCGCCGCGAATCAGTGCGAACCGGCGATGCTGTACACGAGAACCGCCAGTACCACCGACGTAATGACTACGTACATCCGGTCGCGTTCCAGCGCAAAAGCGAACCAAGACATGATCACTCGCGCGATAGGAGTGGCAATCAGGAACAGAAGGCCAAGTTGAATGATGGCGCCGCAATCTGAAGTACTGACCCCGTGAACTACTCCGGACACCGTGCGGTACACTTCTGCCGTTCCACGAAATATTTGGAGCTGCGGCGCTTCGGCGCCGTGCTTTGCCAGAAAACACGCGCCGCCGAGCAGAACAATCGCCGCGGAGAGCATTACGCCGCCCCTCAGGACGACGCTTAGAATCTGCTCGAGCTTTTCATCGGTCCACGCAAACATTAGGCTCCCTTTATCCCACTGGCGATCATTTCCACGGCCATGACTCCGACGACGACGGCGAAAATCCAACGCAGCACCCGTACGCGAGCGCCCATCAACTGCCGGGCGCCGATCAGCGATCCTGTCAGGACGCCCAGCATCACCGGCATGGCCAGTTCCGGCGTCACATATCCGCGGCGAAGATAGATGCCGGCGCTGGCCGCGGCCGTTACACCGATCATGAAGTTGCTCGTCGTTGTCGATACCTTGAAGGGCACATGCATGGCTTGATCCATTGCAATGACCTTCAATGCGCCTGAGCCGATGCCGAGTAAGCCCGACAGCGTGCCGGCTCCGAACATTAATCCAAAGCCTTTCTTGACATTGGAGACGTGATAATCCTTCAAGCCTGCGTTCGTGGGATACGTGCCGTCCAGCTTCAGGCGCTGTGCGAGGGGATCGCGACGGTCGCTAAGCGCATCCGCGGGATGCCCCCGGCTCGACTGCCAAGCTGCGTGGAGAAGCACGAAACCAAAAATGAGAGAGAGCACGGAAATAGGGGCGCTGGTGGCCAGGTACGCTCCCAACAGAGCACCGCCGGTTGTCGCGACTTCCAGAAACATTCCCAGCCGGATGTTCGTGTACCCTTCGCGAACGTATGCGGCTGCGGCGCCCGATGAGGTCGCGATAACGGAAACCAGGCTGGCTCCCATCGCGTAGCGAAGATCGACCCCAAGTAGGATCGTCAGGGCCGGCGTTACCACGACGCCTCCACCGAGGCCGGTGAGCGCCCCAAGCCAGCCCGCCGCGCACGAAATCGCAAACACCAGGGGCGCAAACTCCAGGTTCGTCATTAACCGAAGGATAGCGGACTCTGCGCCGTGGAAGGCACGTTGGACTATGGCTTGCCCGAGTTCCGATGAAAGACGCGCTGCCGCACGTCCGGCCAAAATTCTTCGAAGGCATTGCCACCCATGCGCCCGAGAAATCCGAGGCCGATGCGGATGGAAGCGTCGCCAACGGTTGCCTGGCTGTCGGGCCGCCAAGTATTCGAAAGGAAGTTGCTGCCGGATATAGCTGCGTAACGAGCGTATGCCGGCATTAAATTTCCGCTCCGATCCTTAGCGGCGAAGGTCATTTTGACGATGTTGGCAACACGGCTCTTGAAGGGCCGTCCAGCAGCCGAAACGTAACGAGGATCCTCGCCCCATAGCGCGCCCAGCCCTGCTTCCATCGTGTTACTGGTCACGATGCCTGTGAGACGTAATCCATAACGTTTACCGAAGCCTTCCCAATGCGGACCATATTCCTCCGGTTCATTGAAAAGAGTTCCCCATCCCGCGCTGAAAACGCCCCCTGCCAGGCTCGGCGGTCCGATGGTGCTTTCCACAACCCAGCGAACTCGCTCTTTGGCCGAGATGGGGCCTGGAGTATTGCTGGAGCTGGTTAGAATTCCGACGGGCGAGGTCTGGCCCCAAGCCAGCGCCACGAAGCCAAAGAACATTAAGGAACGCGCGATCTGCACGCCCTATAGATGACTCCGTGACTAACCTGTTTCGAGGAAACACTCCCTTGAATCTTTGGGTCCACTGTGGAGAAACGGAGGATATGTGAAAAAAGTGCGCTACGCCGTGGTCGGTTTGGGCCACATAAGCCAGGTTGCGGTATTGCCCGCATTCAAGCATGCGGCGAACAGTCTCGTGACAGCGCTCGTAACCGGCGACTCGAAAAAACGCAAGGAGCTTTCCAAGAAGTATCGGCTGGATGTAGATTCGGTGTACACGTACGACCAATACGAGCAATGCCTGCGCAGCCAGAAGATAGACGCCGTTTATATCGGTTTACCCAACCACTTGCATTGCGACTACACCGTTCGAGCGGCTCGCGCCGGCGTTCACGTGCTGTGTGAAAAGCCGATGGCCGTCGACGAACAGGAATGCGAACGTATGATCGCGGCCTGCGAGCAGGCTGGAACCAAGCTCATGATTGCGTACCGGCTGCATTTCGAGGAGGCCAACTTAGAGGCAGTCAAGATCGCATGCTCTGGAAAACTGGGCGATCTACGCATCTTTTCGTCGAACTTCTGTCAACAAGTAGTGCCCGATAATATCCGCCTCAAGGAGCCTCAGTCGCTAGGCGGCGGAAGTCTCTACGACATGGGTGTCTATTGCATTAACGCATCACGGTACGTATTTCGTGAAGAGCCTGTTGAAGTAGTGGGCGTATCGGCCAACAACGGGGAAGCGCGCTTCAGGGACAATCCGGAAATGACCTCCGTGATTCTGCGGTTCCCGCACGACCGTCTGGCGACATTCACCTGCAGCTTTGGCGCCACCGACGTTTCGGAGTATTCGGTAATAGGAACCCGGGGCCGGCTCCGCCTGTCTCCTGCATACGATTATTCGGTTCCGCTGGAACGCGAACTGGTGATAAACGAGGACAAGCCAAAGCGCAAGAAATTCCCCAAGCGCGATCAGTTTGGGGCTGAGATTGCCTATTTCTCAAACTGCGTATTACAGAATCGGGAACCGGAGCCCTCCGGCATGGAAGGTCTTGCGGACGTCCGCGTAGTGAGGGCGATTTTGGAATCGGCCTACACTCGGAACCCTGTGCGATTGGAACCCTTCGAACGCAATAAACGCCCCACCAAGCGGCAAGAAATCAGGAAGCCGGGCATCCGCCCGCCGAAGTTGGTGCATGCCTCGTCGGCATCCGGCGACTGACCGCTACCGTGCCCGCTGCATAGCGGACTGGACTTGTTTGAATCCCGCCGGGACTTCGAATTTCGAAGCGTCCACGGGTCCGGACGAGTAGTTGGTGAGCTGCGTTGTTGTTTCCATGAGAGACCCGGAAGCGCTTCCCGAGTTCTCCTGTGGAGCCGGCGCCTGCTGCTGCGTCTGTTCCTCAGTCTTCTTCTTCCGGCCGAAGCCGCCGAGACCGCCGAGGCCCGCCAGACGTCCTAAGGCGACAGCCGGCGAATCGGCCGCACTGGACTGCTGTTGTGGGCGCTGATCCGCGGATGCGGAAGCGTCCGGACTGCCATTGCCCGTACCGCTCATCTTGACAACATTTTCCACAGGCACGCCATCCAGTTTGGCCATTTCCTTAGCCACCTGCTCGAATCCTTTGGATACGTCCGGCCGCATCATGCCCATCTGAGGCATGCTTGAGCCGAATGCGTATCCCATCTTTTCGGCCATCTTGCGGTGAAATGCCTTAACCTCGTCATAGCCAGGAACGCTCGCCATCCACATGTCGGTGGTGATGGTCATTGCCCCGGATTCACCGGTTTTAGTGTTGGAGCCTTCCATCTCCATGGTGAGAACCATTTCCTTTGCGTTCAAACCTTGGATGGTCTTGGTTTGCCCTGTCGCCTTGGCAGAGACCTTGTACTTAGCCTCGACGTTCGGATCGGTGGAATTAGCGCTGCGGCGCTGTTGCATGCGCTGCACCGCCTCTTGCATGGCCTGCTTCATTTCCGCGAAAGTCATCACCGAGTACGTTTTCTTATCGGAGTCGATGTTGGTGATGGTCTCTTTATCGAGATCGATAACAGAGGTGTGGTCCTTGCTGATGGTGGCCATCCGGTTTCCCTTGATGATATGCGTGGACACGATAGGTTCTCGAGCGCCCCGCGCGAAAGGACCAGCCATCTTCATCATCGAGACCAGCGCGCCACCAGTCATCTGAGTGGTTTCCTGATAAGTGAAATCCGCCCGCATGGTCATGCAAGCCGTTAACATGGACAGACCAACAAAAAGACGACGCATGGTACCTCCAGAACTCATTCTACAGTGAGCCAATCCACCTATCGTCTCACCGGCCAATTAGGTTTAGAGCAGTCTTTTGAGGGCGCGGAACATCCTCCAAAATGGTCCGAAATCCGCCAGCACCGCCCGTCCGCCGGCCTTACGACGAGGGAAGTCTGAGGGCTGCTAAACTAACTAGACCCTCTCGCGAAACAAATCAGGTTAGGTGTCCGTTGTGACCAGGTGGAACACACAGGCTACTCGGCAGGTAGCAAAGGGGCCGTCACCCCGGCCTGAGGAAGTGTGCGCCGCGCTGGAACGGATTCTTGCCAGCCGTTTTTTCGCCCGTTCCGACCGCCTCACTCGATTCCTGCGTTTCGTCGTGGAGCAGGTCCTGGCCGATAGCGGCCAAGAACTCAAGGAACAACTCATCGGCGTCGAAGTCTTCGACCGAAAAGCGGATTACGATCCCAGGATCGATCCGATAGTACGCGTTGAGGCGCGCCGCCTGCGTTCCAAGTTGAAGGCGTATTACACTGCCTCTGGCCGTGAAGACGACATTGTCATTGGGCTGCCCAAGGGAACTTACGTGCCCGTGTTTCGATCGCGCACCTCTACGCAAACAGCGAGCCGCACGGAAGCCGGCGAGAAATCCATCATGGTGCTGCCGTTTTCGAACATCGGGTCCGAGACCGGCGACGACTACTTCAGCGATGGCCTGACCGAAGAACTGATTCATCTGTTGACGCGAGTGCCGCACTTGAGAGTGGTCGCTTGGGACACAGCATCCCAGTTTCGCGGCCGCGAACAGGACTATGCCGGCATCCGGCAGCAATTAAAAGTCGGAGCAGTGCTTCGGGGAAGCGTCCGCTTAAGTCCGGGCCGCGTGCGTGTGACGTCGCAATTGATTGACACCGCCTCCGGAGCTTACCTTTGGTCGCACGCCTACGACAACGAGATGCAGGATGTCCTAGCGATTCAGGAGGAGATCGCCCGGGCGATTGTGGATACGCTTCAGCTCACGCTCATTGCGGGTTCTCCGCGGCGGACTCCCAATGTGGCCAGCTACAACCTATGCCTGGAAGGCCGGTTTCACGCGAATAAGCGCACCCGGGAAGGCTTGCAAAAGAGCGCGACCTGTTTCGAGCAGGCCGTTAGCGCCGATAATACTTCGGCTGTTGCTTATGCGGGCCTGGCTGATGCGCACAGCCTCTTGGCGGATCACAGTTTCCTGGAACCCAATGAAGCGGCGTCTAAAGCGCGGTCAGCCGCGGAGAAAGCTGTGGCTCTCGATCCTCAGTCCGCGGAAGCGATTGTTTCCCTGGCTTTCATTCGCGCATTGTTCGATTGGGAATGGGCGGAGGCGGAAGTACTTTACCGCAAGGCCATCGCATTCAACCCTGGCTATTCACGCGCCCGGCATTGGTTCAGTATCGATCACCTCGCTCTACTGGGACGCTTCGATGAAGCGTTGGCCGAAATTCACATGGCCCGTCATCTGGACCCGCTTTCGCAGATTATCCAGGAGGGATGCGGTTATCTTCACATGCTGCGCGGCGAATATGATGAAGCGCTCGAACAATACCGCCTGCTTGTGGATTTGGACCCGATGTTCTACAAGGGCTACAGTTCCATGGGCCGGATGCTATCTATCATGGGCCGGTACGACGCCGCCATCGTCACGCTCGAACGGGCCCGGTCTCTCGCGGGCAACGTCCCAACGCTCTTGAGTGCTCTGGGACAAACGCTAGCTTTGGCTGGACGCACCGCGGAGGCGAAAGCCTACCTGAGCGAGCTGCACCAGATAGCGAGAACACGTTGGATTCCCCTCGCCTGTTTCGCGATCGTACATCTTGGGTTGGGCGATCATGCGGCGGCGCTAGACTACCTCGAAAAAGCCTGCGATCAACGGGAGCTTGCCATCACCGGGATTAAGGTCCATCCCCTTTATGATCCATTGCGTTCCGAGCCTCGCTTCGAGAACTTGCTGAAGCGTGTCCACTTGTTACCGTAAGCGGTCTGGTTACATTACTCGGTCATTACTTCCGCCGCCCGGGCATTCAGGTCAGAATGCCACATGGCATCAGGGTCGACGGTAACAAAAGTATTGCTCTTTGTTTTGGGGTTTGGTCTCGCTTTGGTGGCTGCGGAATTGCCGGTGGCGCATCCCGCGAAGTGCGAAGTGACGTCCCCGGGAAACGGGTCGGAGAATGCGGAGGCCGAGGCGCAATGCCGGCGGATACTCGACGAGTGCGATGGAGGAGCCGTTGCGCAAGACTGTGCCAGCCTGCCCGCAATTTTGAACAATTTGGGTGGAATGTACTACGCCGAGGGGCGATTTCGGGAAGCCGAGCCTCTACTTCGCCGGGCAGTTGCTTTGTCGTCAAGCGGGAAATACCCCAACCTGGGTTTCGCCACCGCGCTCAACAACCTGGCAGTTGTTTACAAGCAGGAGAGGCGTCTTGACGAAGCCGCGGACCTCTACCGGCGCGCGTTAGCGGGCTATATTGCAAACGGCGACAAGCAAAACGCTGCGATCGCCATGAACAATTTCGGCCGGATTCTCGATTCCCAAGGACAAGGGCGGCAGGCAGAGCAGATGTTTCGCGACGCAATTCGCCAGTCGGAACAAGCGGTGGGGCTGGAACATCCCGATGTGGCTGTCGGCCTGTCGAACTTGGCGCGGCTGCTCAGCAAAAGTCATAAATACATTGAGGCGAAACGACTGTTGGACAGGGCCATCCAGATCGACCGGGCTAATTTTGCGGCGCGGCATCCGAGGCTGGGGTATGACCTGCACACCGCGGCTATTCTAGCCTTGGACCGCCGCGATTACCCTGCCGCTGAAGACCTCTTTCGTCAGGTGTTGCAGATCTTCGAGCAAAGCCTGCCGCCCAATCACCCGGAAATTGGAAAGGTGACCGCCGACCTCGCCGAGATATGCGTGCGGCAGCGCCGGTGGGAGGAAGCTGAAGCATATTACAGGCGGGCGGTCCCGATGCTTGAACAGAATTTGGTTGCAGACAACCCGCAATTGTTGCCGGTGCTCGAGTCCTATTCAAGGGTTCTCCGAGTCCGACAGGAGTATGCGGAAGCAGCCAGCGTGGATGCTCAAACTATGAAAATACGGGTACGCCAGGCGCTAAGAATCGCCAAATGATTGGACCAGGAGCGACTCCGTGCGGAGAACGTGTTAGATTCCCAGTATGAACCCAGAACAAGCCACGTTTCTCCTCAAGGAAGTTTATCTTCCACAGGCTCGCAACGAACAAAAGACCACGCGCCGCGTGATCGAGGCCATTCCCGCGGACAAGAGCGGCTGGAAACCGGATCCCAAGTCGAAAAGCGCGCTCGATCTGGCATGGCACGTCGCGTCGAGCGAGTGTTTCTTCATGCAGGGGATCATCGCTGGAAAATATGAGAGAGGTGAAGGCGGCGCAATGCCGGCCTCTATCAAAACTCCGGCCGACATAGTCAAGTGGTATGACGAGAATTTCAATAAGTTAACTGCTCAGTTGGCTGGCGTAAAAGGTGAAGACCTGGTGCGAAACATCGACTTTTTTGGAATGTTTTCGTTCCCGGGGATTGTTTACGCAGGCTTGATGTGCAACCATTCCATCCACCATCGTGGTCAACTATCCACGTACTTGCGGCCGATGGGATCGAAAGTGCCGAGCATCTACGGCCCGAGTGGCGACGAAGGGTTGCCTACCTCGACGCAAGCCACGGCATAACTGCTTTGAAAGCCGCGGTCGCTCGTCAACTTCGATCGCGGCTTTTAGTGCTTGCCGAAGACTTCCTTCAACAGCGGTGTGATCTGCGCGGCGGGGTTGGTACGGATCTTTGTCTCCTCCTGGCCCAACATATAAAATAAACCGTCCAGCGCTTTCCCGACCACGTAGTCCGTGATATCAAAACTCTGGCTACGGCCAAAGGGCAGCGACGCCAAGCCTCCCGTAAGCTGCTTATATTGCGTCACGACTCCGGTGCCTGCCATCGCCGACTCCACGGTGGGCCGAAAGGCGGTCGAGAGTTTTTCTGAAGTCTTCGCCTTGAAGTAGTCGGTGGCCGACGTGTTCCCGCCAGTCACGATCTTGCGGGCATCGTCAAAGGTCATCTGTGTCAGGGCATCCTTAAAGATGCCTCGTGCGGCGGGTGCGGCCTTTTCGGCGGCACGATTCATGCTGAGCTCGAATTCGTCGAGCTTGGCGCCCATACCCGCCATGCGCAGTCCTTTTTCGACGGTGCGGAGTTTCTCCGGCAAGAGGATCTTGATCGCTTCGTTCTTGAAGAATCCGTCGGTAGTCCCGGTAAGGTCAACCGCGTGGTCGGTGCCGATCTGCAGGGCTTCCTTGAGGCCGGCGGCGGACTTAGAGTCGGTTGGACTGCCGCGGTTACCAAGCCCTCCGAGAATCTTATCGAGTTGGGCGCTGGCCGGTAGTGCGAGCGCCATCGCTAGGAGGCATCCGTACAGCTTGTTTGACATGATAACCACCGCAAGCAATTGTGGGGCCATGACGTAAAGCGTAGGCTGGCTCCCGCGCGGCGCTAAGCGCCCCTACCTTTTACCGCTTTCGTTCCGTCAGGACAAACTTCTGAATCCGCTTCCCGTCTTCGACCTCGCCCGTGTATACGTTTCCTTTGGAATCGATGCCGATCGTGTCGATCCAGTGCAGCTGGCCCGCGTATCGTCCGTTCCCGCCGAACGAGCCTGCCACCGTGCCATCCTTGCGGTTGAGAATCCACACTATGTTGTTCGTACCGTCGGCGACCAACAAATATTTTTGTTGCGGATCGATCGAGAACGTCAGGTTGTAGACCGTTCCGCACGGCGGATTCATGGCGAAAGGCCCGCCGCAGTTGGGGCCACGGGCTTGCGTGGATGGGTGAACGAAGAAGCTGGTTACGAACTTGCCGGCCTTGGTGAATACTTGGATCCTGTCGCTTCCGCGCTCGCACACGTATAACAGGCCGTCTTTCGAAAGATGAAGGCAGTGAATCGCCGGCGCGAACTGCTTTTGATCCGGAGGCGGTCCCGAGATGTCATAAGGCGGCGTGGGATCGTTGTCGACCTCGGTCAAAGGAATACCGTGCCCTCCCCACCCTCTCTTGAAGGCTCCCGTAGTCATGTCGTAAACGAGGATGCGCTTGTTGCGTGATCCGTCGGCGATGTAAATTTCCCGCGCGTCCTCGTCCAAATCGAAATCCTCGATGCCGGGAAGCAGCTCCGTTTGTTGATTGTTCTGTTCGAACTGTTTGCCTTTTGGCCATCGATGGCCCAGATCCCAGAGCAGCTTGCCGTCGCCCGAAAATTTCACAACGCTGTCGCCCATTGCGGTCCCCGAGATCCAGACGTTGCCCTCGCGATCCACTTCCATGCTCTGCAATCGGTCCGGCCAACCGGGCGCATATGCCTTGCCGCCCCAAGCCTTGAGAACGTTGCCATCCTGATCGAATTCCAAAATCTCCGGGCCAAGCACGCAGCATTCCGCGCGAGGCGGCACAGTTGCAGCTCCCAACTCATCCGGCCGGGCGTCCGCGCGATTAATCACCCAGATATGGTCCTGCTTGTCGACAAAGAGGTCCACGATCTGCTGCATGCTCCATTTGTTCGGAAGGCGCTTCGGCCAGGACGGATCGACTTTATAGACAGGCGGATCCTGAGCTCGCGCCAGTGAAGTCGCACTAAGCGTGAAAAGACCGTAAAGAACGGCTCGCGGAACAAGACCAAAGAAGCACTTGAGACTATGCACCATGGTTATGGATCATTCCTGAAATGGCAGTTAATGAAAGCAGCAAAATTCTAGCAGGTCGACGACGGAATTGTAAATCGGAAGGCTGTGCGAGTGCGAACTCTCTAACTCAACTTCATCCGCCGCAGCAACTCCGCAAATCGGGGGTCGGACCGCAAGGGATCGAAGATGGGATCTGCCTTCAACTTCAATTGAACTTCATGAGCGTCCACTGCTTTTTGCAGCCACGCGAATGCCCGATTGAAGTCGCCGAGTCCAATATAGATCTGAGCAATGACCGCGGCTTGGAAGGGCCCGCTGTTGGCCTGACGGAGCAGCTCGTTCAGCATCCGGCGGGCCTCGCTGGCGTTCCCGCCCATCGCGTATGCGTAGGCCAATTGACCATCGGTCCAGGGACTGCTGCCCATGATCTGCCGGGCAAGTTTTAGCTCCGCCACTCCTTCTGCGTAACGCCGGCTCATAATGAAACTCATTCCCAATGCTTCTCGCGTCATGCCGAAATTCGGCTCCAGCGCGACAATCTTCTGATAGCTCGCGACGGCTTCATCGTAGCGGCCGAGCAGATGGAGCGAATCCGCCATGCCTTGCGACATGTAGGGTGAAACCGGATCGAGCTCTAACGCGCGTTTGTTTTCCGCCAAAGCTTCTTCCAGCCGTCCCATCTTTACCAGATAATATGCGTACCAGCGGTGAGCCACAGCCGACCCGGGGCTCTGCTGCAGTGCTGCTTTGAATTCCGTCTCGGCCGCTTTCCACTCGTAGTCGAACGTGTACGCTTCGCCGAGATCGACATGCGCCTCACCCAGACTGGGGTCGAGGTCGAGCGCCCTTTGAGCAGCCGACCTTAGCTTTGGCACCAAATCGCTGGATGGAGTGGCAGTTAAGACCGCCATACCGGCGTAGCAACGCGCCAGGCCCAAATGTGGCAGCGCGAAAGCAGAATCCCGAGCTATAGCCTGCTCAAAATAGTCGATGGCAGTCTTGATGCTCTCCGGCGTGTTCTTGTTCCAAAAGAACAGACCTTTAAGATAGGCTTCGTACGCGGGAGGATCTACGGTCAAAGCGGAATCGGGAGCAGGCTCCTGATGCGGACTGCCGCTCCTGGCGAGCGCCACTCCGAGCGCATCGGTAATGGCCTGAGAAATTTCTCTCTGAATCGCGAGAGCATCTTTGGCGTCCCGGTCGTAGCTTTCAGACCATATTTTGTAGCCCGTGGTGGCGTTATCGAGCTGAGCCGTAATGCGGAGCCTGTCTCCGTATTTTCTGATCGTCCCCTCGAGCACGGTGCCTACGTTCAGCTTTTGGCCGATCTGCCGGACGTCTGCGATTTTTCCCTTGAATTGGAACGCCGATGTTCGCGCAACTACTTGTAACCCGCGGACCCGGCCCAACGTGTCAATCAGCTCATCGGTCAGGCCGTCGCTGAAGAACTCATCTTCCTTATTGCCGCTCAGATTGACAAACGGAAGCACGGCGACGGAGGGGCCTTCCAGGGACGGCTGGTTTGCGGGCCGAATCCGGGACACAAGAAGCGCGAAAATTCCTGCGAATAAAACAACCATCAGCGCGATCGCGGTCATTTTCCAGCCGCGACTGTCAGGTAGGGTTCGAACGGCTTCCTCGCCGAGCTCGCTGGTGGTAACGGGAGGAGGCGTCAAGGACGACTTGTCGATAAAGATCGGTGCGTAGCCGCCTTTTGGCAACTCGATCCGGAGGGAGGAATCTTTACCTTCCGTTTCGTAATACTTCGCCAGCTTCGATCGAAGACGGGTAGCTTCGGCGCGGACGATGTTATTGACCCTAGGGTCGAACGATTTGCCTCTGCCGAAGACTTCCACTCCGATCGAGTACTCTTTGATCAGATCGCCACGGCCGGCCAGGGTCTCTTCCACCACATAACTTAGAAAATTACGCTGCGCTCTGGCTGCCCTAAACGTTTGGCTCCCAATCAGACACTGGAGGCTCGCGCGAATTGCCCCAGCTTGGAGGGGAGTTTGTAGCTCCGCACCTTCCGATTTGATTTCAAGATAAGCGCCCATACAAATTACACGCTTTCAGCAAGTTGAAGAAGACCGGTAACCTCGCCAGTAACGGTCACAGCACCCTAGAAAACTTCTGCCATTGCAGTTTGGCGTTCATAATATCACGGTGCGTGGGGTCGTTCAAGGCTAAGCGTGTATTCAAGGGGGAGACCTGTGAACAAATCTTTGCGAAGAAGAACCATTCGGATGGCCGCCGTCTTATTGTTTCTATTGGGAGGCGTGACACGAACGCGCCTGGACGCCCAGGCAACAACGGCGACAGTTCTAGGGACGGTGACCGATATGTCGGGAGCGGCCATCGCCGACGCCGGTGTGCAGGTCAAGAATATTGGAACCGGCATCACACAGTCGGTCACCACCGATGCGGGCGGACGGTTCCGCGTTCCCGACCTCGGCCTGGGCAGCTATGAGGTTCAGGCCACGAAAGCCGGCTTCCAGACAGTACTCCACAGAGGCATCACACTCAGTGTCGGAAGTGAGGCCGTGGTCGACTTCTCGCTGCCCGTTGGTCAGGCCCAGCAGACGGTTACCGTGGAAGGGCAAGCGTCTCAGGTGGAGACTACATCCGCGGCAATCGGCGCGGTGGTGGAATCGGCCCAGATCCGCGACCTGCCGTTGAATGGGCGCAACTACACGTCTCTGTTAACCCTGGCTCCCGGAGTGCAAACGGCCGCCCAACCGACTCAGACCGTTGGCGGCGCATTTTTCGGACGAGGCGCCCAGTACTCGGTGGCCGGAAGCCGTCTGTATGGACAGTCTTATCTGATCGATAATACCGACGTTGTGAGTTTCTTTGGCCACGGCGTGGGCTCGGGCGCCACGGGTTCATCACTGGGAGTGGAGGCCATCGCGGAATTTCAGGCTTTGACCGCCACCTACGGAGCGCAATTCGGCGGTAACGGCGCGGTTCTTAATGCGGTTAGCCGGTCTGGCAGCAATGAGTTTCACGGTTCGGCGTATGAGTTCTTTCGTAACAACAAACTGGACGCCCGCGACTACTTCGATCCAACAACTCAGCCTAATGGCGAACGCAATCCGCCCTACCGGCGAAACCAGTTTGGCGGCAGTTTAGGGGGGCCGGTTGTTAAGGATAAAGCGTTCTTTTTCGCTAACTACGAGGGATTTCGCCAGCTCAAAGGCGTAAGCAACTCAGTCTTCGTTCCGGATGCAAACGCCCGAAATGGACTACTGCCATGCGCTATCGCAACAACAGTAGCCTGTAACACCGCCACCGGCTTGGCAAATGTCGGTTTCGCAAGCCCCCTGCTGCGCGATGCCGCCGCGCTCTTCCCCGCGACAAGCCTCACTTCACCCTCTGGCGTCGTCCGGACAATTGCGGGCTCCAATCAAATAGGTAACGAAAACTACTTCCTGGGCCGCTTCGACTACACGTTTTCCGAGAAGGATTCGATTTTCGCGCGCTACATTATGGACCGCGCCGAGTTCTTCCTCCCGACCACCGTACCGTTATATACCGAGCAGGATTTGACCCGTGCCCACTATGCCACCGTCGAAGAGCGCCATGTCTTCTCCGCGAACTTGGTCAACCTTGCCAGAATCAGCTTTGTACGGCCCGCAGAATACGGATCGATCGTAAATCCACACGCTACTGCTCCTAGCGGGACTCACCCGCTCGAATACTATCCAGGCCTCGGAATTCAAGATGGCGCCCTGGCTGTTAGCGGACTGACATCCATAGGACCGTCGGGTATCCTCCCGACCTTCGTGGTTCCCAACCGTTTCACGGAAGCTGACGACGTATACTGGACCCGCGGCGCGCACAGCTTGAAGTTTGGGATCTCTATCGAGCGGTTTCAACAGAACGATACTTCCGGTTTTCGCGGAGCCGGCAGCTATACGTTTAACGGCATGTTGCAGTTTCTTCAGGGCGCAACCAGCCTCTATAACGGGAACTTGATCGGTCAATTCGACAACGGCCGTCCATTCCGCGAACTGTGGATCACACCCTACTTTCAAGACGACTGGAAAATTACCCCGCGGTTGACCCTCAACCTGGGACTGCGATACACGTGGGGTGCTAATCCGTCGTCCGCGAAAGACAACCTTTATCAGATCACAGATCCGCCGAATAGCACCTATCCTCCTGGTACTCAGGTATCGCCAGCTGCTCCTATCTTTGCCCACGTTCCCAATGTTTGGGGTTCCAATCCGAACACGAAGAATTTCGACCCGCGCATTGGATTTGCTTACGATGTTTTTGGTGATCACAAAACGTCCATCCGCGCAGGTTTTGGAATGTTTCACGAACTGATTAAGGCTACCGTTTATCAGGCGGGCTACGTATTGAACCCGCCTTACACGACGATCGTCGCGCCGGCCGTCCCCGGCCTTTGCAGCCCAGTGTTTGGACCTGTGACGCCCGGCGGGGCGGGAGCGGGTAATCTTACCTGTCCTCAACAAGCATTAGGTGTGTCGATTACTCAAGGGTATGATTACCGGTCCACCTCAACGCCGTACATGATGCAGTACAACTTTAGTGTGCAGCGTGAACTCGGAACCGGAAATGTTGTCACTCTCGGCTATGTCGGCTCGCAGGGACGGCACTTGTGGGCCCAGCACGACTTGAACGCGCCTTTACCGAATACACCCGCCGCTACGGTTCCGGCCGGATCTCCTTGTGGCCTGCTCGCGTGCCTGGCGACGATCCCCGGCCGAGGCCCCACCGTCACGCCGAACCGCCGGCCCAACCCACAGGGCGTTACTTTCCTGGTCTACTTCCAGCCGGTCGGGACGTCGAACTACAATTCATTGCAGGCCAGCTTCAATCACCGTTTTAGCCACAATTTTCAGACACAAGTTTCCTACACGTGGTCGAAATCACTCGATCAGGTGTCGAACAGCATTGGCTTGGAAGCCGGCCAGGGTCAAAGCGGCACGGGCGCCTCGAATCCTTACAGCCGTGCCTACGATTATGGAAGATCCACGTTCGACCGCAGGCACAATTTCTCCGCCAGCGCGGTATACCAATTGCCTTTCAAGGGCAACCGCCTGATTGAGGGATGGCAGCTCAGTGGTTTCTTGACCGCTGTAACCGGTTTTGGGTTCAATCCTGCTATTGGTTTTGACAACGAAGGATTGCAAGCCTTCACAACCACCAACGCGGAACGTCCCAACATCGCTTCCGGTTGCACCTATCAGAGTGCAGTGATCGGAAAACCGAACCAATGGTACAACCCCGCCTGCTTTGTTCTACCCCAAGTCGGAACGCCGGGCAACATCGGAAGAGATGTCTTATCCGGGCCCGGATTATTTAACTTCGACTTCGCAATCCTGAAGAACACCAAGATCACGGAACGATTTAACAGCCAATTCCGGGCGGAGTTCTTCAATATCTTGAACCATCCCAACTTCGGGATTCCGACGACAAATACTTTCGTTCAGGGAGCTGGCTTCAATCCGACGGCCGGCGTTATCACCACGACGACGACCTATCAAAGGCAGATACAATTTGGTCTGAAGATCGTATTCTAGTTGCAGTTTTATAAGTGAGTTGAGCGTGAAACACAATCTAACCTTGGCTATTCCATCTCTGCTGGCAGCGTGTGCCCTCATGGCGCAGCCGCAGCGCATCGCCATCGATAGCGACGATATCGGCGGACTTGTTGCGAGTGCGAAAAGGCCGGAAGCGGGCGTTTGGGTCATCGCCGAGACCACCGATCTTCCCACAAAGTTTCGTAAGATCGTTGTCACCGACGATGCCGGCAGGTACGTTCTGCCCGATCTGCCCGAGGCAAAGTACAAGATTTGGGTGCGAGGCTATGGCTTGGTGGATTCCGTACCTGTCGACGGCAAGCGCGGGCAGCGGCTCGATTTAAAAGCGATTACAGCTCCCGACGCTCGCGCCGCGGCTCAGTATTATCCAGCCGACTACTGGCTGTCGTTGATGCAGATTCCACCAAAGAGCGAGTTCCCGATCAAGTTCACCATGCCGGGCGGAGTCGCTGAATTTGGCGCGGGTGGCGGCGGTGGTGCACAACAGCGCGTTGTGAACAACCAGGCGGAATGGATCGCGGCTGTGAAGAATTGCCACAATTGCCACCAGCTGGGAAGCAAGATCGTCCGTGAAATTCCAGCGGATTTACGCCGCGCGACGCATTCGACTGCCGAAGCTTGGGAGCGCCGCGTTCGTTACGGCCAAGTGGGCATGTCCGGCGGAGTTTTCGCGCTCGGCGGAAAGGAGCGTGGGCTCGCCGCGTATTCCGATTACAGCGATCGAATCGAGAAGGGCGAATTGCCACCCGTCCCGCCACGTCCCCAAGGAGTTGAACGCGATATCGTGATCACACTTTGGGATGTATCGACGCCGACCGCGTTCGTTCACGACGTGGTCACCACCGACAAGCGCAATCCGACCGTGAACGGCTACGGCAAGGTCTACGGCGTGGAATTTCACAATAACGCGCTGGTCGAACTCGATCCCGTAAAGAACACCACCCGTCTGCTGCCGATCCCGACGCGCGACGATCGCAAGCTGATGACGCCGTTTACACGGCAGCAGGTGGATCTGCCTTCGCCTAACTGGGGCGACGAGGTGATCTTCCAGGACTTCGTGCAGCCCAATCACTTGACCATGGACGAACGTGGCCGCGTGTGGGCCTCCGCGGCGATCCGCAAGCTGGACAATCCCGACTACTGCAAGGACGGCAGCAGCTATTTCTCGAAAATTTATCCCGTGGAGCAGGGACGGCGCCAGCTTACCGTGTACGATCCCAAGACGAACGAGTTCCAGGGCGTGGATACCTGCACGCACGCTCACCACGTTCACATGGGCGAAGGTAAGAACAAAAATGTTGTGTTCTACAACGGCCTTCCCACGGGTTCCCTAGCGTATCTGGACCTGAATGTCCTGGAAAAGGGCGGCACGGAGAAAGACTCCATCGGCTGGTGCCGCGGCTATTACGACATGGATGGCGACGGCAAGGTAGATCCGAAAGTGGACAAGCCGATCCAGATGCTCGGAGCCTATAGCGTGATTCCCGATCCCACCGACGACACCGTGATCTGGGGCGCCGTGCCCGGCACTCCCGGCAAAATCATTCGGATGAAGTGGCGGACCTGCGTGGCCGAGGCCTACGAGCCCCCATTCAACAATCCAAACGCGCCCGGCAAGGTTGGATTTTTCCCGCGCGGCATCGACATCGACCGAACCGGCGTGGTGTGGACCGCGCTCGCCGGTAGCGGACATTTGGCCAGCTTCGAGCGCAGCAAGTGCAAGGTGCTAACTGGTGAGGCGGCGACCACTGGACAGCACTGTCCCGAAGGCTGGACGCTGTACCCGCTGCCCGGGCCGCGAATGAAGGGCGTCACGGACGAAATTAATTCCGACTTCCACTATTACAACTACGTGGATCAGTACAACACGCTTGGGCTGGGCAACAACATTCCAATCGCCGCGGGCTCCGGTTCCGACTCGCTGATAGCCGTGGTGCCGAAAACTCGCCAGACGATCGTTATGCGCGTGCCCTACCCGATGGGGTTTCTGGCCCGAGGCATGGATGGACGGATCGACGATCCGAGAGCCGGCTGGAAAGGCCGTGGGATCTGGGCCTCGAACGGAACCCGAGTGGCATGGCATACCGAAGGGGGAAAGGGCACGCCGACGCAGGTGGCGCATTTCCAAATCAGGCCAAATCCGCTCGCGCATTAACAGGATTCGCAAGATGAGAACGATTGTTTGCCTCCTTGCCGCAACTGTGGCTGCCAGCTTATACGGCCAGACGGCCGAGATGAAGCTTGTCGCTGCCGCAGCCGAAGCGCTTGGAGGCAACGATCGAATCCTGTCCATCAAGACCATTAAGGTTGAAGGTTACGGCCAGCTCGCTTATCAAAACGGAGGCGGAAATCCCACGGGATCACTGGACGCTCCTCAAAAATGGATCAACACCAATGCGGTAGAGCGCACCTACGATCTGGAACACGGCCGAATGCGCGTCCGGCAGCGTCTGGTACAGGATTTCGTATTCGCGTACGAGCGCAACATGACGGGCGCAATCCGCCTGAATCAAGTTATCGACCGTGATATCGCCTTTAACATCGCACCAGATGGCAAGGCGGTTCGCGCACCGGAAGCGGCTGTGAGAGAGCGCCACATGGACATGCTGAACAACCCGGTTATCCTGGTGCGTACAGCGCTCGATCCCGCCACGAAGCTTAGCAATCTACGGACGCTCGGCAATCTCGAACTCGTCGACCTGACAACCCGCGCAGGAGATCGCTTGACCCTCGCGGTGAATAGTGCGACGCACATGCCCGCATGGGTGAGCTGGGTTGGCCCGAATCCCAACCTCGGCGACGTCACGTTCCGAACAGCCTGGGTCGGCTACACGCCTGAGAAAGGCGTCATGCTGCCCATCGGCTACAACACCACGATGGATTGGAGAAACGTGGTGCAGAGCAAGCTCTACGTGGACAAGAACTCCGTGGACGCTCCTGCCGAAAATATGGCCGCACCCGAAGCCGTCAAGTCCACGTCTGTGCCGAATCCCCAAATGTCGGTGGAGGCCATTCCGGTATCCAAAGGAATTTGGTACTTAAAGGGAACTGTCGGCAGTTCTACGCTCTTCGAATTCGACGATCACCTGACACTGTTCGAAGCCTACGCGAGCGAAGCTATGGCCAAGGCAATTATCGCCAAGGCCCGCTCGGTGGTTCCCGCGAAGCCTTTGACTGAAGTGATCATTTCGCACCACCACTTCGACCACAGCGGCGGTTTGCGTGCCGCCGTTTCGGAAGGCCTCACCGTGATCTCGCATCGCGGAAACGAGGGCGTCTTTCGCGAAATGACATCGCGGCCTGCCAAGATCTTCCCCGACGCTTTAGGGGCAAACCCGAAACCGTTCAAGTTCAAACCTGTCGACGACAAATTGGTTCTCAAAGACAAGTCCATGGAAGTCGTTATTTATCGCGTGATAGCGAACAACCACATGCCGCTGGGCGTAATGGCCTACGTGCCGCGCGACCGCATCGTCGCTGAAGGCGACCTGGTGGACGAAGGTTGGGACATCGTGTGGTGGGGAAATAGCTATCCGGACACAGTCAAATATTGGAACCTTCAAGTGGAGAAGGATCTGCCAGTGCATGGAACGATTCACACTTACTCCGAGGTAATCGAATACCTGAAGCGCCAGACGGCCAACGCTCAAAAATTGTGCGACAAGGTCGAAGGCGCAGGATTGTCCATGCAGGGATGTCCGGTCCGCCAGACGTTTTGACTCGGAGATAAAAGATGATGACAGCTTTACGACATATCCTAGCCGCCGGCCTCGCCCTCGGATCGCTTTCCGTTGCGTCTGCGCAAATGGATCTGTCGGGCGAGTGGGGGCAAAAGATGCATGAAGAGGCCGTGGAGCGCGGCGCCGGTCCCGATATTGGCGACTACACGGGAATGCCCATCAACGATCGGGCGCGGATGCAAGCCGACACCTGGGACGCCGCAAAATGGACTATGCCGGAGCATCAATGCGAGCCCCATCCCGCCGACTACGCTGTGCGAGGTCCGGGGAGTATGCGGATTTGGGCCGATATGGATCCGCTCACCAAAGACGTCACCGTATGGCATACCTCCATCATGTGGATGAATCCGGAGCGGACCATTTACATGGATGGACGCCCGCACCCTTCTGAAAATGCCGTCCACACTTGGAGCGGCTTTTCTACCGGCCAATGGGTAGGCGACATGTTGAAAGTTGAGACAACGCATCTTAAGGAGGGCTGGCTTCGCAGGAACGGCCTGCCGCGATCTGAAAAGGCGACGATGACGGAGTATTTCCTGCGGCACGGCGATTACTTGACGTTGGTCACGATCATCAAAGATCCGATCTTTCTGACCGAGCCATTCGTTCGAACCTCGAACTGGATCTTGAATCCAGGCTATGCGCCCACGCCCCAATCCTGCGTTCCGAGCCACGAGTTCGACCGCCCCGAAGGCTGGGTTCCTCATCACCTTCCCGGCACGAATCCATGGTTGGACGAGTATGCGGTCAAGCATGGCTTTCCCGTTCCCGCGCTTCGTGGAGGAGCGGAAACGATGTATCCGGAATATCAGCAGAAGCTTGCCACCATGCCGATTCCAGCCAAGCCGTCGGAGAAGAAATGATTCGAATGGCGACAGTATGGCTCGTTGGAGTTGCGGCGACTTTAGGTGCCTCGCTCGCGCAGGCGCAACAGAGTTCCATCGCCCAGAGCCGCGGGGCTTCTAAGATCGAGGTGCTGCACGTCAACGGCAACGTGTATATGATCGCGGGCGCTGGCGCAAACATCGTGGTTCAGATTGGCGACCAGGCCGTCGTCCTGGTAGATTCCGGACTCCCGCAATACGCCGAACAGGTCCGCGCCGCCATCCGCACCATTTCGGACAAGCCCATTGGCTTCGTCATTAACACCACCGTGGATCGCGATCATACCGGCGGAAACGACGCCTTAGCGAAAGGTGGCTTCTTCATGCTGGGTTCTGCCAACCAGCAAAGGCAACAGGCATCCGTGGTCGGACATCTCAATCTTCTGAACCGGCTTAACATGGCGGAGGATAAGCAAATCGTGATCGGGCGAGACGGATGGCCCACCGATACTTACGACACCTCGGAGTGGAAGCTCTATGCCAACAACGAGCCGCTGATGCTGGAGCATCCCGCTTCGGCTCACACTGACAGTGACACCACTGTGTTCTTCCGAAAGTCCGACGTCATCGCGGCCGGCGATCTCTTCGATCAGACCCGCTATCCGGTCATCGATCGCCAACGAGGTGGAAGCCTAGCCGGCATTCTGAAAACCTTGAACCACATATCGCTCGATATCGCCGTTCCCAAGGAGAACGAAGAGGGCGGGACTTACATCGTTCCCGGTCACGGGCGCATTTGCGACCGCTACGACGTCGCCATCTACCGGGATATGCTCACCATCATTCGAGACCGCATTCAGGACTTGGTCAAGAAGGGCAAAACGCTGGAACAGGTGAAGGCCGCCAAGCCGACATATGACTACGATGGCGCGTACGGCGCGGAAACCGGTCCATGGACAACGAATATGTTTGTCGAAGCCGTCTATCGGGAACTGACCGAGAAGGCAGGCAAATGAAGCTTCGCTTTCTTTTCGCGGGGTACCTGGTTACGGCAACGCTGAACGCGCAATTCCCCGGCTTCACGCCGCCCCGTGCTCCCACTGGACAGGCGGGCGCGCTCATCGACGTCACCGGCTACTGGGTGTCCATCATCGATGAGGATTGGCGCTGGCGCATGGTTACGCCGCCCAAGGGAGACTATGCAAGCGTGCCGCTCAACGGGGAAGGCCGCAAGGCCGCCGATACGTGGGACCCCGCTAAGGACGAAGCGGATGGCAATCAGTGTAAGGCTTATGGCGCGGCGGGCCTGATGCGGCTTCCCTTACGGCTCCACATTACATGGACCGACGACAAGACACTGCAAGTGGAAACCGACGAGGGCCAACAGAAGCGCATCTTTCGTTTCGACGCTGCCAAGCCCCAGGATGGGGAACCGCAATGGCAAGGCGATTCCGTCGCATCCTGGGTAAAGCAGGCCCAGAGCCGGGGATTTGGTCCGCCGTTCGGAGGAGCCGCTCCCGGAAAGGGCGGAGCGCTCAAGGTTGTGACCACGCATATGCGGCCCGGCTATCTCCGCAAGAATGGCGTCCCTTATAGCGGCAATGCTGTTTTGACGGAGTATTTCGACCGGATCGAGTTCGAAGGCCAGGCCTATTTGATCCACACCAGCGCCGTGGACGACCCTCAGTATCTCAGCGATACTTATATCACCAGCCTTTCCAGCACATTGGGATCCTAAGCTTAGAATTCCACGTGGACAAGTTGTCGCG